>Ga0206681_10000298_pt1 | contig 28608 bp, 26 predicted proteins | sample M150012015metaG_FD_161048 | JGI IMG/M metagenome (GOLD analysis project Ga0206681, IMG submission 161048) | Ammonia-oxidizing marine archaeal communities from Monterey Bay, California, United States - M1 500m 12015 | ecosystem: Environmental > Aquatic > Marine > Intertidal zone | place: USA... | reverse complement strand
CTACGGGGTTGATATTAGAAAAGCAAAGCTACATGACATTAGAGACCTTATGGGTATCGTTACCCAAAACTCGATCCTGTTCAATGACACCGTATTGAATAATATTGCGTTTGGCATGCCAAAGGCAAGTAAAGAACAAGTAATGGAGGCAGCCAAAATTGCCAATGCCCATCAATTCATTATGGAGCTGGACAATGGATATGAATCCGGCATTGGAGATGGAGGAAGCAAACTTTCAGGGGGCCAACGACAAAGATTGAGCATTGCCCGGGCCATTCTGAAAAATCCGGATATACTGATCTTGGATGAAGCCACTTCCGCTCTTGACACAGAATCTGAAAAGCTGGTTCAGGATGCTCTGAATAAACTGATGAAAAACAGGACCTCCTTGGTTATTGCGCATAGACTATCAACCATTCAGCATGCAGATGAGATCATCGTTATGCAAGAAGGAACTATTGTTGAACGAGGCACTCACCAATCTTTAATTGACAAATCAGGGGTGTATAAAAAACTAACCGACCTGCAGTCTTTCAGCTAATTTTGCTCTGGTTTCTTTAGTTAGGCTTCCATTAATTTGAAAAATATGGGTGGGAAAGTGAAGGCTCATACTATGCTTTTCTATTCTATCGATTGATATGACCCGCTGATAAATTCGTTATATTCCCCCATAATCCATTGGTTTTCAGACTGGGAAATCCCGATCCCGTATTATTGAGAAAAGTCATTCTTTTCAGTTTTGACGAATATTGCCTTGCCACATTGTAGATCTCTCCGCTTTAGAACTTCAACTATCATCCATTATTGTTGTTTGTAGGACGCAACGATTGTGGTCTAACTGTCGTTATGCTTTTGAAACAATAAAATTGATTTGGTTTGAATAATCATAAAAAACATCAGGTTAAGATCTCAAAGGAGCTTTTGGCTGACCTGCAGAATAACAAGTTCCCTCTTCAGGGTAATAATATTCAGGACTCAAAACTGTATATGCCTTTTTTTGGCAAGCTTAACAGCTTGTTTCCTCACCTCTCTGATGAAGAGAAAAAATTAGCCGGCTATATTCGAATAGGGTTATCCACAAAAGAAATCGCTGATTGCAATAAAATTTCCATTAATGCTGTAGGTGATTCCGAACGATGGTTAAAACAAAAGCTAGGGTTGAGAAATGAAGAAAACCTAATCGATTTCGTTTCAAGAATCTAATCTGTGACAACCACCCTTTTGTTGATCCCTCCAACAGATACAACGTAGATTCCACAAGCCCATTGAGACACATCGATCTTTCGAACAGTATTTGACCTTTGATCGGAAAATATAATTCTGCCTTCCAGATCGAATACAGTTAGCATAGCGTTAGGGTTTACCGTTACATTCAGCCACTGGTTTGACGGGTTAGGATAAACTTCCAGTGTGCCGTTATCCATTTCATCCACATTGCTCGGTATTCCCGACATTTTAGACACGCCTGTACTGGTCGTTATCCATAGTTCGTTGGAAGCATCAACAGCCATTTGCTTTACCACAGGTCCGATTAAACCATCACTAATGTCATAGCTTCTCCAATAAGTCCCATTGTACATGGAAATCCCTCCTTCAGTAACCAAATAGTCAACATAAACTGCCGCCCAAATGTTGCCATTGTTATCGATCACCACATCTTCTACCGGATTAAGTGTGTCCGGAGGTGGAAGCTGAAAAATTTGTGTGTGACTTCCAGAGGCCACATCGCTTGCATTCAACACAGAAATACCACTTGCTGTTCCCACCCATTTATTGTCGAACGCATCGATAACGATACTTCTGACCTTATCGTTGACCAGTCCTTCAGATTCAGTAATGATGTTAAAAGTTGACCCGTTAAATACGAGAACTCCGCCTAAACCGGATCCCATATAAATAGTTCCTGAGCTGTGCACTTCAATGTGGGTAACCCCACCAAAAGGCAAGCCTTCCGAAACACCCCAGGAAGTCCATACCGCTCCGTCAAAGCTCGTTACGCCATCATTTGTTCCGATCCAGATAGTGCCTGTAGCATCTTCTGTTATGCATTTTACACGATCATCTCCTAATCCATCTGCCGTTGTATACGTTGCCCAGCTAGTTCCATTGTAATACGACAACCCAAAATCAGTACCTGCCCATATGGTACCGTCATCGGCAGCATAAATAGCAACTACATTATTGTCTGCCAATCCCGGATGACTGGTAGTTGTATAGCTGGTGAACAGTATATCATCAAAAAAAGAAATGCCGGCCTGCGTTCCGAACCAAATGTTGTCATTTGCGTCAATCGAAAGACAGTTTACATTGTTACTTAACAAACCATCTGCGGTTGTATAATTCGTGAAAGTTTGTGCAATACTAAGCTGGTGAGTCAAAGCAAGGATAAGAATGCACAAGCCTGATTTAAACGCGTTATTCATATTTCATTTATTTAGTGATGATAATTTTAGTTGTCTTACTCTTATTTGCAGATTTCAGGTTGACCAGGTAAATGCCTTCAGCAAGGTTTAAAACTTCCAGCTCATGCAGGTTAATTGACGGGTCAAGTTCTTTTTTAATTAATTGCTGACCTCTGATCGATATCAATTCAACATACGGGTCGATCATGGCATCTTCCAATTGAATGTAAATTACTCCTTTTGCCGGATTTGGAAAAATTTCAATAGTCGGATTAGGGTTGCTGGAAGGGATTGTTAGCTTATTCGTATCGGCATAGGTTGGGTATAGATTCTGAAAAGATCCTGTACCATTCGGAAATCTACCTGTTGTGATATCATCGTATTGTGTAGCAAAAGAAACAGAATCAATTATACTTCCATCGCTATAAGATAAGGCCAAAAACTCCCCGGAAGTCGCCAATTTAAAATTAGCATGATTGCCGGGCTGATCACTATCATTATCGGCCCATATCATAAAAAATGCTCCCGGCTCAATGAATGCAAAAGGCAAGGGCCATTTGTCTAGTATGGCCAAGCTGTCGGTAAGATAAAGTCCACCCGTTGATACAACTGATGATGTATTGTTGTACAGCTCGATCCAATCTTCGTATTGTCCATTCTGATCGGTAATAGTTGAGGTATTAGAAGCCATGAATTCATTTATTACCAATTCCTGCGGTAAGAGCTGTTGTTCCAGCATGTAATACTCGTATGCAGCTCTAACGGGCGAGAACTTTCCAGCTGAATCATTCTCTGCATAGAAATAGTATTGTATGGTATTGCCTGCATTGTGAATTGTAGTTCCATAAATACTGTCTCCGGCGATACCGTCATTGTGCAGACCGTCATCATACATTTCCAGCTTGCTGAACACATCTCGCTCATCAAATCTATACGCCAGAATTGCATCTGTGGCATCGGCGATCTTTACATTGATATCTACCGAACCGCCAACAGTAAATGCGCTTGCCGGATTGATCGTGTCAATGGAAGGTGCACCTGCATACCCAGGCAGAGTATTCATATATATTGCTCTGGCATCCATAAGCTGGGTGAGGCCCGGATAATCGATCAGATCAGAAACGGTGCTGGTCAGATTATTCTGAAAGTCTGTGTAGCCGTAAAACTTATTGGTATCGTTCTGAACAGCTGTGTCGATAAGTGCTTGTAGTTCCATACCGCGGGTGTAATATTCCGAATTCACAAAATTCTCTTCCATGATCGTTCTGATATGGGCCATATACATTCTCCTGTAACGATCCGTAGCGAACAAGTTGCGTAGCAGCGGTCGAGGATATACAGAAAAGCTATTGAAATGGGCAAGTGGATCCATCAGGCTCGCCTGTGCGATACTAAATCCACTCCAATAATCGGAAGCATCTGTGAAGCGGTAGCTGGCGAATGACATGTTGAGGTCCCACAGTATCGGATTGAATCTTCCGTTATCACTTCTATACAGATAATAGTTCTGTGCATAACCGACATAACTGTCAAAATTGATGAGCGCATGATTAAACGCATGCATCCAAAGTGTTCGATCCACATTGAGCAGTTTCTCTATGCTATCAGTGTGGTTGTTCAACGTGTCTATAAAATTATAAAGGTCTGACCACCCTTTATCGGATTTCATATCATATAGCGGATAATAGCTGACGGTATCCGTTCCCGGGCTATCGCTCAGGTTAGAGTTCTCACCGCTCAGGTCCAGACTCTCCGGGTTGCCTTTAAAGAAAGGGTTGTTATTTGAATAAAAGTGCTTGGAAAGAAATTCTTTGTTGACCGCTTCCACATTCGTATACAAACCCCAAAGTGTATCGTTGATGTACACATTGGCGAAATTTGCTTTTGACGCGGGCATGTAGTTTCTGGCAATTTCATATGATAATACTTCTCTGAGAAAGGATGGATCTTGAATTACATTACTCAGCTTAATTTTATCATACCCCTGATAATCCTGCCCAACAATTCGATAATCCAAATCAATATTGAATGGATTTTTCAATCGGTTCGTGCTCACGGAGCTATATCCCTTGTACCTGATCCCTACACTATCGAGTGGTGTTCCGTCTATCTTTAGGGAACCCAGTAATCTGTTCCCTGCACCTTCAACATAAAAGCTATCCAAGATCTGATCCCAGTTCGACTCAGTAAAATAGATCCTGATTTCCCGTACAGTATCGGTGCTATAAAAGACTCCTTGTGCGATTGCGGTTGGCCCGTAAATAGCTGCTGCAAGAAAGAAGAACAATTTAAATCTGACCATATTGCCTATTTGGCAAGTACTACTTTTTTTCTAAATGTCTTACCACCATCTAAAGTAATACTCACAAAATACATTCCATTGGGTTCTTTCTCCAAATTAAATGATTTACCATTTTGCTTGGTCGATACCAGCCTTCCAAAGGAATCCCGAATCTCGATCCGGACACTACTGCTCAATTCTGTTCCCGATAGATCAAATTTCCCATTAGACGGGTTCGGATATATACTCAGGTCTTCTTCGGATAATTCTTCAACCGTGCTGGACAAGCCACAGGGATTGCTCCCCAATAGAGCTGACACTCCTGGGTAATCACATTCGTATCTAAACGCCTTTGTTGGTCCGGCGTTGTGCATCCAAATTGTAGTTCCGTTCGAATCCACCTCGTACATGTATTCTCCCGATACCGCCACAAATATGTTTCCATTGGACATTCTATCAGACGCCGACTGACCGGTAGAATTTACCGATGTCACATGTCGTTTCGTATAGGTTGTTGGGGCATATGCACTGCCTACAGAAAGCGAGTAATTACTACCACTTACAGGAGGAAGGATCAGATCTACAGCTGATGTATTCCAGCTGACACCTTCATTATTGAAAATCTGTATGTATCCACCGTAGGGTCTTCCATCTTGCACCCATCTTGGGTCATGGACTGCAGCCGGAATTGTCTGCGTTCCGGAGGTATTGTAATTTGAAGGATCTCCCCATCTGTAAATTAGGTCTCCGCCCATTCCTGAATTACCACCGGAATGAGAGGCGGCTTCTGCCGATGTGGTGCTATGGTCTATGATGAAAATTTCACTTGCCGTTCTTGAGCTGAAAACAAGCTGATCCAGCGTTTCGTTGTAGCTGATCCCGTTTACATGAAACCAGTCTCCGCCACCGCCGCCGCCGCCGCCGCCGCCGCCGCCTCCGGTAGAAACTGCATTGATGTCCATCAGCTCAGGTTGATCTGCAACCACTCCGTAATTATCTTTTGAAGCGTCAAAGTCCTGTATCAGGTGGTCCCATATGTGCCATTCCCAAATAATATTTGCGCTGCCCGATCCATTCGGTTGAAGTTCAACAAAATGGGTTGGCCACAAGTCAGATGTCGCTCCATCACGACCTGCCTGTGTGAGCTCTGATGCTGTTTTAACTTCCCAAGCAACGAGGATAACATTACCATTAGGGAGAGGACAAAAATCATGATGTGAACAATGATCAGCGTCTGAATAAACATATTCCCAAACCACACTTGCAGATGCATCCAGTTCCTGTATCAAACCTCCTATCGCAGCGCCACTAAGAATGTTACTAGAATAAGTGGCCCCCCTAATTATGTTTCCATTTTCCTTAAGTTTGACTGCATAATTACATGCCTCTGCACATGACCAGGAATGGGCAATATTATCGTCTTTATCAATTAAATAGCTCGTATATCCGTCAATACTGTTCCGCTGATTGTAGAGCGCATATCCGTCAAAAGTTTGTGCTGAAATTATAATTGTGCCATACAAGACAAATGGCATAAGCATTATTTTTTTCATCATCCTAGTTGTTTTTAATCAATGGGCGACTTAAATACCGCCAATAATTATTTATTTGTTCACTAATTGCACTGCAATAATTAGACGCTATTCAAACTTTTTTCCTTCGCTTTGCACCAATATTTCTCTTGAAATTCATTTCTTTTGGTTCGCTTCGTGTTATACCCACAATCTTACTATTCCCATAACCCTGGTTAACGTGAAATTGATGAACGTAATTTACGATAGTTTAAGCGTCATTTCATCCAAATAGTTACAAGAAGTTGTATTTATTCAGTTAACGGTTGTTAACCGTAAGTAAATGGAATTATTGCGCTGCAAACATATACGGCAGAGTATGCTTTAAAAAAGAAGCCTGTTTAAACAGGCTTCTTTTTAACACTTACAAAATTAATATTGTCTGAAATGTATTTACAGGTCTACAAGCTATCCGCCACACATTTCGCAATTATCCGGGTCGTCTATAGAGCAAGCTATTTCGGCTTGTCTTTCTTCTTCCGTTTTTGTTATTGAATTAGTAATTGCAGATTTATCCAAGGTAAATTTGATCGCATCAACGGCCGCCTTTGTTCTCAAGTAATACATCCCTGTTTTCAGGCCTTGCTTCCATCCATAGAAATGCATGGATGTTAGTTTTGCAAAATTGGCATTTTCCATGAACACATTCAACGATTGCGACTGACATATATAGGCGCCTCTATCAGCTGCCATTTCAATAATAGTTTTCTGAGAAAGTTCCCAAGCTGTTTTGTAGAGTGCTTTAATGTTGTCTGGAATTTCATCGATGCTTTGAACAGAACCGTTAGTTGCCATCAATTTGTTTTTCAGATCATCGCTCCAAATGTCCAATTTAACCAGGTCCCGAAGTAAATGTTTATTCACAACAATGAATTCCCCCGATAATACCCTTCTTGTGTAGATATTTGACGTGTAAGGCTCGAAGCATTCGTTATTTCCCAGGATTTGAGCTGTTGAGGCTGTAGGCATTGGCGCCAACAAAAGAGAGTTTCTAACGCCATGTTCCTTGACCTCTTCTCTCAGCACGTCCCATTCCCAACGATCGCTCGGTTTTACGTTCCACATGTCAAATTGGAATTCACCTTTTGAGATCGGAGACCCTTCATAAGTTTCGTATGCACCATCTTCTTTGGCCAGATCTTTGGATGCGGTACAGGCCGAAAAATAGATCGTTTCAAATATTTCTTTGTTCAGGGTTTTGGCCTCTTGTGAATCAAAGGCATATCTCATTGTTATGAATGTATCAGCAAGCCCCTGCACTCCGATTCCGATCGGGCGATGTCTCATATTCGAATTCCTAGCCTCGACAATTGGATAGAAATTGGTGTCAATTATTTTGTTTAAATTTTTTGTTATCTGGTACGTTACCTCAAAAAGTCTGTCATGATCAAATTCACCGTCCTTAACATACTTTGGTAATGCAATTGATGCCAAGTTACAGACAGCTACCTCATCCGATGAAGTGTATTCCATTATTTCAGTACAAAGATTGGAAGACTTGATCGTACCTAAATTCTTTTGGTTTGATTTTTCATTCGCAGCATCTTTATACAGCATGTATGGATTACCTGTTTCAATTTGAGATTCAAGGATCTTGAACCATAATTCCTGTGCGTTGATCGTTTTACGGGCCTTTCCTGCCTTCTCGTATCCTTCATACAGATTTTTGAACTCCTTTCCATAAGCATCGGATAGTCCCGGGCATTCATTCGGACACATTAGAGACCACTCTCCGTTGGCTTCTACCCGCTCCATAAAGAGATCCGGAATCCACAGGGCATAGAACAGATCTCTAGCCCTTTGTTCTTCTTTTCCGTGGTTTTTCTTAAGGTCCAGGAAATCAAAAACGTCAGCATGCCATGGCTCTATGTAGATAGCAAAAGATCCTTTTCTCTTTCCTCCTCCTTGATCAACATATCGTGCCGTATCATTAAAAACCCTAAGCATTGGCACAATGCCATTTGACGTTCCATTGGTACCTTTAATGTATGACCCGGTTGCCCTGATGTCATGGATTGATAGTCCAATTCCTCCTGCGGATTGTGAAATCTTAGCACATTGCTGTAAAGTGTCATATATTCCTGTGATACTATCCTCTTTCATCGTCAGCAGAAAACAAGACGACATTTGAGGTTTAGGTGTTCCTGCGTTAAATAACGTTGGGGTTGCGTGTGTAAACCAACCTTCACTCATCAGATTGTAGGTTTTCAATGCCGATTCAATATCGTTCTTGTGTATCCCTACCGACACTCTCATCAACATATGTTGCGGCCTTTCGGCAATTTGGCCTTTTAATTTTAGCAAGTATGAACGCTCCAAAGTTTTAAATCCAAAAAAGTCGTATCTAAAATCGCGATCATAAATGATGTTTGAATCCAGAGTTTCGGCATTTTCCATTATCACCTGATAAACATCTTCTGCTATTAGTGACGCGTTTTTGCCTGTTTTAGGATCCACGTATTCGTACAGTTCTTTTACCGTCTCAGAGAATAACTTTTTCGTGTTCTTGTGCAGATTAGAAACTGCAATTCTAGAAGCAAGCAACGCATAATCCGGATGTGTTATCGTATTCGATGCAGCGACCTCAGCAGCGAGGTTATCTAATTCCGATGTAGTTACCCCATCATACAGCCCTTCAATAACTTTCATGGCTACTTGTTCGGCAGAGACCAGTGGGCTCAACCCGTAACATAATTTTTTAACTCTGGCTGTTATTTTATCAAATTTCACAGCCTCTCTTCTACCGTCTCTTTTATTTACATACATAGTTCTACTTGTGTATTTCGCGGTTAATATTCACTATTTGTTCTAGTTTGGTGTTTGATCTAAAACTCAGCATCAAGGCTGAACGTACTTCTTGATGAATCGCTGTTACTGACACCTGCTTTTTGATACTCTCCGACCCGTTTTTCGAAGAAATTGGTTTTCCCCTGAAGGTTGATCATATCCATAAAGTCAAAAGGGTTAGATACGTTGTATACTTTATCATTCCCCAGCTCCAAAAGGAGTCGATCTGCAACGAACTCAATGTATTGTATCATCAATTCGGAATTCATCCCGATCAATCTTACCGGAATTGCGTCAACAACGAATTCTTTTTCAATTTCAACAGCATCCCTAATGATCTCCTCGATTCTCTCTTTTGAAACTTTATTAACCACGTGTCGACCATGAAGCAAGCATGCAAAATCCATGTGCATCCCTTCATCTCTTGAGATCAACTCATTAGAGAATGTCAAGCCGGGCATAAGCCCTCTTTTCTTTAACCAGAAGATAGAGCAAAAACTACCCGAGAAGAAAATTCCTTCTACGGCAGCGAATGCGATCAATCTCTCAGCAAACGAACCATTATCGATCCAACGCAACGCCCAATTGGCTTTTTTAGCAACACAGTCCAGTGTTTCAATAGCGTTGAATAATTTATCTTTTTCGACTTTATCTTTGATATAAGTATCAATTAACAGCGAATAGGTTTCCGAATGGACGTTCTCCATTGCGATCTGGAAACCATAGAAGAACTTTGCTTCAGTATATTGAACCTCAGCCAAAAAGTTTTCAGCAAGATTTTCATTTACGATCCCATCACTTGCCGCGAAAAATGCTAAAACATGTTTAATAAAATGCCGCTCATCGTCATTCAGTTTATTCTCCCAATCAACAATGTCCTGCGACAGATCAATTTCCTCCGCTGTCCAAAAGCTGGCCTCCTGTTTTTTGTACTCCGCCCAAATGTCATCATGTTCAATTGGGAACAGTACGAATCTGTTGTGATTTTCCCTTAAAATTGGTTCTTCGTTAGTAGCGTTCTCTGTTAAAACTTCATTCAAATCGACCTCCCGGTCCTCTGTTGTTTTACTCTTTTCTTCCATACTCTCTTTCTTCTTTTTGGCGAAAAGAATCTCCCGATTCATCCACCGTTTCTTATTTAATTCATTTCAATTAGGGTTGTAAAATCTAATGATGAGGTATTTCAACTTCAACTCAATTTTACAGGATTATCAGTCCCGTCACCGATAAAATTTAAAAAGCGTAGTTAGCGACTTTGGTGATACAAAAATTCAAAATTTTGACTTTCCCTCGGCCTAATATTCGCACACATTTTCACTTAGTTATTAACACTCACTATTGATAACCCATATAAGTCACTGCATTAGTGGGAGATGGGATTTTTATCCGACTTATTTTAAGTAAAAAAGAAAGTGGTTGGCTTTCGTAATACCCCAATTTACAAGGTTTTGCGCGGTTATTAACAATTTTCGGCCGTGTTAATATTAACATTAGATTTTTGATAAGTAGCTCAATGTCAGAGTCCTCGTTGGCTGCAAAATATTACAAGAATTCGAAACTATTTTTTTCCTTTGAAAAAGAATTTAATGGCACTAAAATTGGTGATGATTATCTTGTCATGATCGAATGAAGAATTCAGATTTTTTTTTGTCTTTCCCTTTCTAATTGAGTATCAACTATTTCCATTTCCCGAAAGAACTCTTTCCCCCATTTTCTGATGATCGGTTCTTTGAGAAATCTGAATGTTTTCACTTTTAAGGACTCACCCAGCTGACAGGCGGGTTCACATAAGTGCCAGCTGTTATAATTGAGTGCCTCATACTTTTTCAATCGACTCACCCTTATCGGGTACAAATGGCAGCTGATCGGTTTTTTCATATGGCATTCTCCATCTTCATATGCTTGTTCTATGCTACACTTCGCAACCCCTTGTTCATCAAAATTGACAAATGCACACTCGCCTCCTTGAACTAGGGTAGTTACCGGTTCATTGTCCTGATCCATATAAAATACACCCGTGTGCTCCACTGCTTCGATCCCTTCCGGTTTCATATACGGCTTGATCCCATCAAGATCTTCTTCGATCATAGAGAGTTCTTCAAGTTCCAGAGGAGCACCATCATCACCCTCAACACAGCAAGCCCCTTTACACTTGCTTAGATCGCATACAAATTGTTTTTCAAAAACATCAAGAGAGATTAACTTGTCTCCTATTTCGATCACAGTGTTTACTTTAGCGTAAAAGTAATTCAAATTCAACTTTGACCGATAAATTTCAATATCGAATCCTTAACGAGGCTACCCCCGAGGTCATTGCCGTCCTGAAATCCACCATTTACGGGAGCTCCGGATTACGTTATACTCATCTGGATACCGAGCAAAAAATCCATGATCTTGTTTCCCCGGATTTTCATACCCTTTGGGAGGGGGAAGAGCTAATCGCTGTTGCCGCTTATTGTAAAAGAGAAGTGCGAGCCGGGATAAAGAAGTATACGGGCTATTACATTCGTTATTTTTCAGTGAAACCGTCCCATCAACGTCAAGGTGTCGGGAAATTACTAACCAGGCACCTTGAATCGTATTATCGAGAGAAGATAACCGAGGAAACTGTATTTTATGCATACATAGAAAAAAAGAATCTCCGATCAATTAGTGTATCAAAGCATTTCAAACAAGAATGCATCGGAGAGTTCAAACCGGTTCTGTTCAGTCGTTTTTTTCCTAAAACCGCACATCGTTTCGAGAAAATCAATACCACAGAATACGAAGCATTTGTGTCCAGTCAGTACGGATCACATGCCCTTTTTCAAACAAACAAGGTTGGTTACAAAGGACAATGTTATGGCATACGAAATGATGGCCGCTTGGTCGTTGCCATCCAGGCAAATCCCGTTGGCTGGGAAATACACAACATCCCCGGGTTCATGGGCTGGTTGGGAAGAAATGTAATCCATTATCTGCCGATACTTGGCCGGCTATCCCCTCGAACCGTTTTTCAGTATGTGGCATTTGAAGGCTTGTGCGTAACTGATCGCTATAAGCATCTCGTGATACCCTTAATGGATTCGTGCCTTGCCAGATACGACCGACATGTAGGGATGGCATATTTAGATCTAACCGATGATTTGTACTCGTTTTTTCAAGCTCAGAAGAAAATGGGGTTGATGCAAAAATTACAGCACCCACCGCCAGTTAGTATTCTTTGCAATTTTCTGAATTTTGATGACAATCAAAAAGCGATCTATTATTCAGCTCCAAAGTATATTTCATCTTTCGACCTTACCTAAATCAGAATTGTTGTTTAAGTTCCTTAAATTTACGAGTTCAAACCTGTATCATATGCCAAAGACGATTGTTTTGATTTTAACGCTGTTGGGAATGACTTCTTACGCTCAAATTACTGTTGATGCCACCGACATGCCTCAGGTCGGGCACAGCTATATTTCTCAGAACATTCTTGATTTCATTATAATTGACGCAACACTAACCGGTGCATCATATAACTGGGATTTCTCATCAGTAATAGGACTAAGCCGAGACACGCTCAATCCGGTCAGCGTTTCATCTACACCATTGGCGTATCAATTTTTTTTTAATAATATGATTCTTTACCCCGACCATGTGGCTGACTATGCCATTGCGTCTCAAGACATCGATGGTGCCGGAGTCGTTTCGTTGACGGAGCGGTTTGAATATTTCCGGGATGATGCTTCCGGGCACAAAATAACTGGTTTCGGAGCCAACATTAACGGCATTCCTACTTCTGTCAAATATGATCAAATTGATATCATTTACGATTTTCCCATGGACTATGGGAACAACAGTGGTTCTGATGCAAGCTACCTTATTTCAGTGCCAACTCTGGGCACTTATGGTCAGGACTTCTCTCGATCTAAAGTGGTTGATGGATGGGGAACAGTAAGCACTCCTTATGGCACTTTTGATTGTCTGCGCGTTAAGACTACGTTAACCACAACAGACACATTGTACATCGACGCGTTAGGCGTGGGAAGTTCTATTCCAAGAGGCACCGAGTACATCTACGATTGGATTGCAAAGGGAGAGGGGATTCCGGTTTTTACAGCAATAGCTAACGCAGCGGGAGTTGTTACCGAAGCAAGTTATCTGACCGAACATCTAACAAGTACAGAATCATACACAGCCAGTTCCATTAGGCTTTTTCCCAACCCGACATTCGGCCAGATCAAAATTGAATCTGATCTCAGGGGAAATTATTTACTGTTCGATCTTACTGGCAAGTTAATCAAGAAAGATGTATATGAAGTTTTTACCAAGATCGACCTTTCCACTTTTAAATCCGGGTTTTACATTATTACTTTGATCGCTGAAAATGGCCAGATAATCACGAAAAAGATAGAAATTGTTCACTAGAGCAACTTTTTCGATGGTGTATTATGATGAACTTTTTACTTTTGCCCCATGGCGGACCCTAATGATATCTTAAAGAAAGTAATTTCACACTCCAAAGAATATGGTTTTGTATTCCAATCTTCTGAGATCTATGACGGATTAAGTGCAACCTACGACTATGGTCAGTATGGTTCGGAGCTTAAGAACAACATCAAAGAATACTGGTGGAAGGCCATGGTGCAAATGCACGAAAATATTGTAGGGATTGATGCCGCGATCTTCATGCATCCCACTGTTTGGAAGGCTTCCGGCCATATTGAGGCATTCAACGATCCATTGATCGACAACAAAGACTCTAAAAAGCGATATCGCGCTGATGTGCTTCTTGAAGAGCATATTGCGAAGATCGAGTCGAAAATTCAGAAAGAAGTCAATAAAGGGGCTAAGAGATTTGGCGACGATTTTAACGAGGTCGAATTCAGATCCACCAACCCCAATGTTACCCGAAGACAGTCACAGATCGATGAGATCAATCGTCGCATGGAAGAAGCATTTAATAGTGACGATCTGGAAGAAGTAAGGAAGCTGATCCTTGATCTTGAGATTAAATGCCCTGTAAGTGGAACGGCCAACTGGACCGAAGTGCGACAATTCAACCTGATGTTTGGTACCGAGCTAGGTTCTGTTTCCGGCGAATCCGCAACGATCTATTTACGTCCCGAAACAGCACAAGGGATCTTCGTGAATTACCTTAACGTTCAAAAAACGGGTAGGATGAAGCTGCCGTTTGGAATCGCACAGATTGGGAAAGCTTTCAGAAACGAAATAGTTGCAAGACAATTCATCTTCAGAATGCGGGAATTCGAGCAAATGGAAATGCAATTCTTCATTCAACCCGGTACGCAGCAACAATGGTATAACTATTGGAAAGAAACCAGAATGGCCTGGCACAATTCACTTGGGTTTGGCGAAGATAATTACCGATTCCATGATCATATAAAATTGGCTCACTATGCTGATGCTGCTTGTGACATCGAATTTAATTTCCCGATGGGATTCAAAGAACTTGAAGGCATTCATTCCCGTACCGACTTTGATCTGGAATCTCACCAGGAGCATTCAGGCAAGAACCTTACCTACTTCGATCAGGATAAGAACGAGCGATTTGTACCCTATGTTCTTGAAACCTCTATTGGCCTGGACAGAATGTTCCTTGCGTTGTTAACTGCATGTTATAACGAAGAAAAACTGGAAGACGGGACTACAAGAGTTGTTTTGAACATTCCTCCTTCACTTGCACCAATCAAGGTTGCAATATTTCCTTTAACCAAGAAGGATGGATTGCCCGAAAAGGCCGGGGAGATCATGAATACTCTGAAGCTTATTCACAATTGTCAGTACGAGGAGAAAGATTCTATTGGCAAACGATATAGAAGACAGGATGCTATTGGCACACCCTACTGTATTACTGTTGATCACGAAACTCTTGAAAGTGACACTGTTACAATACGGGAGCGAGATTCTATGAGTCAGGAAAGGGTTGCTATTTCTGAACTTCAAAAGATCGTTGGTGAGAACGTAAGCATGAGAAAGCTGCTCCAAAACAAGTTTACTCAACCCAAATAATTATACGCCACACAACACTACCTTGGCTATTTGTTATTGTATTGATTCATGGTTCTATCAAGTCCGATCGTGCCGAACGATTTAATTATCTCCCCACAAATTTCTAAGCGATCTTTCAAAGCAATTAATTCATCAGCTGACCATTTACTGAGTACGTAATTTACCTGTTCTCCCTGACCAAAGTCAGCTCCAACGCCGAACCTCAGTCTTGGATAATCCGGTCCACCAACTGCATCCTGGACACTCTTTAACCCATTGTGCCCGCCGTCACTTCCTTTTGCCTTTACTCTGAGCGTTCCGAAAGGCAGTGCAATATCATCCGTGATAATTAGCAAATGCTCAGTTGTCAGTTTTTCCTTACTCAACCAATAGCGCACTGCTTTTCCGCTTAGGTTCATATAGGTTGATGGCTTTATGCACACAAAGGTTCTTCCTTTGTGTTTGATCTCGCATCGTGTGCCATAGCGAGCCGGTTTAAAAACAACACTGGACGCTTTTGCCAAAGCGTCCAGTATATCAAAACCTATATTGTGTCGAGTATTTGCATACTCATCTCCGATGTTCCCTAATCCTACGATTAAGTGTTTCATCTATTGTCTACTATTTAACTCTCTGATTTTTCCGCAGAAGTTTCCGCTTCTTTACCTCCGGTGGCTTTTTCACCTTCTTTGCCTTCTTTGCCCTCGGCTCCTTCTTCTCCTTCTCCTTCTTCTCCTTCTCCTTCTTCTCCTTCTTCTCCTTCTTCTTCCTCCTCTTCATCTTCAATAGCACCTCTCGCTACTCTGACAGCCACAACTACGGCAGATTCAGGATCCAAAAACTTTACTCCTGGATACTTCAGATCCCCAACTCTTACTTTTTCTCCGATCCTCAAAGGTGCAATGTCAATGTTAACTGCATCCGGCAGGTCAGATTCCATAGCTTCAATTTGCAACCTTCTAAAAAGTCTTGACAATCTTCCTCCATTCAGAACTCCTTTTGCCTGACCTTCAAGAACAACCGGAATATTTATGTTCACCGGTTTTCCTTCAACAACCTCAAGAAAATCCATGTGTTGAATTGTGTCCTTTACAGGGTGCATCTGCAAATCTTGCAAAATGGCTTTGTAAGCCTTTCCGTCGACCTCAATTTGAAGCAAATAAACCTCCGGTGTAAAAACCATTTTCTTTGCCTCGTTTTCTTCAAAAAAGAAATGTACTTGTTCCGGACCTCCATATATTACAGCAGGAACCTTTCCCTGCCTGCGAAGGTCAGCAGCATCTTTCTTCCCTACGTTCCTTCTAAGGGAACCGCTCAATGATAACTGTTTCATTTTATTTTATGTTTATTAATTATTATGCTATTACAAAATGTTCGCTTATAGAGTCATGACTTATTGCTTTGGCCATGACATCAGCGAACAAACTATCTACCGAAAGCACTTCGATCCTATCACTTATATCCTTAATCGGAAGTGTATCTGTTACTATTAGTTTTGTTAATACGGATTGATTAATTCTGTCATAAGCAGGTCCACTCAATACGGCGTGTGTGCATAATGCCGTAACGCTTTTAGCGCCTTGCGACATGAACAAATCAGCAGCCTTGGTCAATGTTCCTGCTGTATCGACCATATCGTCCACTAGCAGCACTTCTTTTCCAGATACATCGCCTATCACTGTCATATTTGCGATCTCATTTGCCTTTTTTCGCTGCTTATAACAAATTGCAAGATCTACATCAAGATGTTTGGCATATGCATTGGCTCTTTTCGTTCCTCCTGTGTCAGGAGCCGCCATTACCAAGTCTGGTGTGTTAATGTTTTCCTTTATCCAGGGCAGGAATATTGTTGAACCGAACAAATGATCGACAGGGACTTCAAAAAATCCCTGGATCTGATCCGCATGCAGATCCATGGTCATAATTCTGTCAATCCCAGCGGCGGTCAATAAATTGGCCACGAGTTTAGCGCCGATTGCAACACGGGGTTGGTCCTTTCTGTCCTGGCGAGCAAATCCATAATATGGTATTACTGCAATAATTCTCTTGGCCGAAGCTCTTTTCGCCGCATCAACCATCAATAAGAGTTCAAAAAGATTTTCAGTAGGAGGTGGAGTTGACTGAACAATAAACACTACGTTTCCTCTAACCGTTTCCTGATAAGATGCCTGAAATTCGCCATCACTAAATTCCACTATCTCGATCTGGCCCAGCTCAACGCCATAACTTGAAGCGATTCTTTCAGCTAGCTCCCTACTATGTCGCCCTGCGAATATTTTTACCTTGTCGGACATTTTTGTTGGTTCTTGGTTCGGACCCCTTTCCAAATGGGTTGGCAAAGTTAAACCAAATTCCTTTCAATACATAGCCTGCGATAAATGAATTTTATCGGCCATCACTACACGTTTGAAAAATATTAATAAATTCGCACTCCGGTCTCCAAGGTTTCATTGGAGAACACTGCCGAAGTGGCGGAACTGGTAGACGCGCACGACTCAAACTCGTGTGTCTTCGGACGTGTGGGTTCGATTCCCACCTTCGGTACTGATCAAACCTCTGTAGGCCAATGTTTACAGGGGTTTTTTAGCTCCTGACAATTATTAACCCCACAAAATATCACGTCTTTTTGTCGCTATTATCGTAAAAATTAATTATTTTCGAGCCCTAACTAAATTAATTTATTGATTATGAAAAATATTAACCTATTTGCGACGCTTTGTTTTGTTGCAGTTCTACTTGCTTCTTGCGGTGGAGGGGAAGAAGAAGCAAATCCGCTGGATGCGTGGGAAGATGCAATGTCTGATTTTGAAGATGCATTGGATGAAAGCATGGATGACCTGGAAGACGTAACAGATGATTACGATGATTACGATGAAAGTGATGACGTTTCTGATGACGTTTCTGATGACACGGATGAAGTAACTGATGATTCAGAAAGCTCTGATGCCAATGAATGGGATGCCGTTATAGATGAGTACGATAGCTGGGCAGATGATTATATTGTCCTTCTTAAAAAGGTAAAAGCGGATCCTACCGACGCGACAGCTGCACAAGATATGGCTTCAATGGGCCTTAAAGCAGCAGAATGGACCCAAAAATTGGGAAATGCTGCCGGTGATCTAACTGCTGATCAAGCTGCTAGATATGCAGAAATTGGAATGAAAATTGCTAAAGGTTCGATGTAATACGCGCCTAACAAAAGCTTAAAAGGGGATGTATTTCCCCTTTTTTTATGCCCAAAATATTCCCAATTTCATTTCTAGGCATAGATCGAATTCAAATAATCCTTGATCCGATCGTACTGTTTGTGCAGCTCCATTGTTCGCACATCATTGTCCGACATGTAGTTGTTGTACCTCCTCTTTCCCTTTAATTTCAACAACCGGATCCAAAAACAGTAGCTCGTGAATGCCGAAAGAGGGAGTGAAATGACATAAAATACCCAGAGACAATGGTCAGTGAAGGAAGCAACTAAAACCGTTTGCGTCAGCCAGAAAAACACGAACGCAAGAGCCCCAGCAGCTACTTTTATAGAGGCATGAAATTTTTGGTCTTTCACCTTCTTCTCAACCAACCAGACCGGTAGTTTATATGGCAAATAGCTGTTCAGCATTCCGTAAACGTGGATTGGGGCAAGAAGCAGTAAAAGCAATATATTGACACTAACAAAATGTCTTTCTTTTTTAAACAGCCAGGTTCTAAGTCCACGTTTTTCCAATTCGTTAATGAAATCAACTGTCAGTTCATGCATTTCTATCGCTTCCTGAGGATGTTCTTTGATACGATCTTCAATTCTATTGATGAACTTTTTTTGTGCCCCCAAAACATCTATTAATCCCGATTGAGTAATTTTCTCCTTTTCTAAAATTTCAGTGCTAAATATCTTAATGAATCCACATATCATCCCATAGTGGTCTGACAGCTCGATATCTATCATTTGGGAACTAAGTCTGTCAGCAAGTTCAGATACTAGCAGATTGTATATTTTCTCTTGTTCCTCTTCATTGTCAGCAATATGATCAAGAATTCGAATTGGTTTGCCAAAATTGATCAACAAATTACCGCCCATTGCAGATTGTTTCCCGTAATCAATACCTACAGGCACAATATGAACATCCAGTTCCTTATTGTATTTTAATTCCGCTCCTACTGCGATTCTAAAAACACCCTTCTTGAGAGGCTTCCTTAATTGCTTCTTGCCTCCCTGATTCCCTTCCGGGAAAATAACTATTGGGTAATCTTTTTGTAGAATATCATAAAATGAATTGAAGATCTCATTGTTCTTTTTTAGCGTATCCTCGCCATCTTTTTCTCTGTAGATAGGGAAACAATTGAATCCACCCAACAGCCAGTTTGCTAACCTCTTTCTGAAAATGTCAGATCTGCCAAGGAAGTAAATTGGTTTAGAAATCGCATATGCGATAGCGGCACCGTCTAAGAATGCATTCTGATGATTGGCAGCAAAGAGTATTGGCTTACCCTGTGGTAAATTCTCCTTTCCTACTACTTCAAATCGACGATAGAATCCCTCGATTCCGGCAGAAATCATTATATAGCCGAAAATGTATAATCCAGACCAGTTGTTGATTCGCATAATCTTCAATGATACTTGAAACTATTGTCATAACATACTGAAAAATGTAGAATAATATTCAATTTCAAATCATTACTTCAGAATGTAGCCAAGAAATTTAGTAGCTCCTATCAATCCAACTAAAAAAAGATACAGTAAGCAAGTGTGAAAATGGAACCGTAACTATGTTTGGGTATGCTTTTTCCTATCTTTGCCCCCATGTTAGAAACGATTGAAAACAACGGGGTAAAAAAACAAGAGAAATACGATCGTGCCTACCTAAAGATGGCTGCAGAATGGGGGAAGCTTTCCCACTGCAGCAGAAAACAAGTTGGAGCAATAATTGTGAAGGACAGCATGATCATTTCAGATGGATACAATGGTACGCCAAGTGGTTTTGAAAATTGCTGTGAAGATGAACAAGGCTATACAAAGTGGTACGTTCTGCACGCCGAAGCCAATGCAATACTAAAAACAGCTAGATCATCACACAATTGCAATGGCGCTACGCTTTACTTAACATTATCTCCTTGTAAAGAGTGCAGTAAGTTGATCCATCAGGCAGGAATAACCCGTTTGGTCTTTCAAACAGAGTATAAAGATGACTCCGGTTTGAGCTTTTTAAAGAAAGCTGGAATAGAGCTCAAACAAATCGAAAAACCATAATGGAAGATCAGCCTTTACGCAATGGAGTGACTGCAGTTCTGTATCCACTCCTACTTGCTTTTGTGATGGCAGGTGGTTATTATTTGGGCACTCTTCAGAGCAATAAGTCAGACACGGGCCATGCCAATAATGCTGTTGGGTTGCTGAAACTGAACAGAGTGCTGAATGAGATAGAAGTAAAATATGTTGACAGCATCGAATCAGATCAGCTTGTTGAAACGTCGATCGGTGGCATACTACATAATTTAGATCCACATTCATCCTATATCCCCGCAAAGGACCTGAGCTACATGGATGAACCTTTGAAGGGAAGCTTTGGGGGAGTTGGCATTCGCTTCATGATATTAAGAGACACACTAATTGCAACCAGCGTAGTTGAATCGGGCCCTTCTCAAAAATCCGGTGTACTTGCCGGTGATCGAATTATAGCAATAGATGATTCCGCTATTACCAATATCGGGCTCAAAAACGTTGACGTTCTGGACAAGTTAAAGGGCGAGATAGGAACACACGTTAAAGTTACCGTATTCAGAACCCCAACTAACGAGACAATTCCAATTGACATTATTAGAGGCTCTGTGCCGATAAAAAGTGTAGAGAGTGCTCAAATAATTTCTGAAGGTGTCGGCTACATTAAACTTGTTCGTTTTGCCGAGCCAACACCACTTGAATTTGATCTGGCTGCAAAGAAATTGCTCAATAATGGCATGGAAAAGCTCATTCTTGACCTACGGGACAACGGTGGTGGCTACCTACAGCCTGCAGTGCAAATAGTAGATCAATTTCTGAAAAACGGAAAAATGATAGTCTATACCGAAGGAAGACACAATGGTAGAGTCAACAACTTTGCTACCACAAATGGGAGATTGGAAGAAACGGAGCTAATTGTGCTGATCAATGAAAATTCTGCCTCTGCAAGTGAGATCGTTGCCGGAGCTGTTCAGGACAATGACCGTGGTATGATCCTGGGTAGACAATCGTTTGGAAAGGGTCTCGTTCAGGAGCCCATTCTGCTTTCTGATGGTTCTTCAATAAGATTAACTGTTGCACGGTATTATACACCATCCGGTCGATGCATTCAAAGACCATACGGTAATGGTGTAGATTATAATGCCGACTATCTTGAAAGGTATGAAAATGGGGAATTCTACACCATAGATAGCTCAAAGCTGGAAAAACTGGACAAATTTGAAACTGCCGGCGGCCGAATTGTTTATGGTGGCGGCGGCATTTTTCCTGACATTTTCATACCCCTTGATACCAACGGTTCATCATCCTACCTTTCAGCATTATCCTACACCGCTTCTTTTACAGAATTTGCTTTTGAATATGTTGATGAAAACAGAAAAAGTCTGAATACCTTCCGAAATGCCCAGGATTATGACAACACTTTTGTGATCTCTGAAAATATGTTCGCAGATTTTGTTTTGTACGCCGAGGAGCATCACCAGATCAAGCGATCTCCTTACGGCCTTGTTGCTTCAAAGGAGCGGATAAAAACCCGGCTTAAGGCTCAAATTGCGTTAAATGTGTGGGGGAATAACGGTATGTACACTGTGTACAATAAAAAAGATCGTACAGTAATCCGTGCTATTGAAGAGGTCGCACGGGTCAATTTTATAAACCGATAGCTCAATTTCTTGTTGAATCAACTGTGTTGAAATCAACCTCTTCATCAAAGTCAAATTCAATATTATCAAACAATGAATCAACCAGCTCTTTTTCAAGTGAATCCGTTGCAGAATCTGTATTGAATTGGTGCATTACATTTTCCGGTACCGGTTCAGAACATGTCACCATTCCAAAGCACATAGCTACTATACAGAACACAAGAAATTGTCTCATTCACTTCCTATTTGATTCTTTTCCATCAATTAACAGGGCACACAGTATGGAGAAAAACCTCCCAACCTAAAGACTCTTTTCAGATTATGTGAAGCCCCCGTCTATTTATTTTCTTCGTCAAGAGCCGAATTTATCTCATCAACACCTTTATTCATGTGCGCATTTGCGGAGTCTACTGCGACCTGTATTGAATCCGCAATTTCCGACATTCCTTCTACCATTTGATCCACCCCACTTTGCATTGAATCAGTAACCTCTTTCATTATATCTCCGAACAAACCACCCAGACCACCTGCAGTAGGTTTCTCTTCTGTTTCTACAACAATTTCCTCATCTGCTGTTGTTGTTGTCAATTCGTCTGAACCTCCACCACATGACAGCATTGTAAACGACACTATGGATAATATCGATATGCACAAACCCAATTTTTTCATACCTATTTGTTTTATTTATTGTATAAAAATATAAAAAAAAAGGGGCCATACGGCCCCCTCAATAATTCAATTACCTGAGACTACTCTCCTTCAGTTCCGTCAACTTCTTCAGTTGTTGGCTCTTCAGTTGTTTCTTCTGCAGCAGTAGTATCTTCTACAACTGGCGCCTCAACAACTTCTTCAACAGCTTCTTCCATCTCCTCCATTGCACCTTCCATCTCTGCAGCGGCCTCGTTCATCATGTCTTCGAATGAATTAGCAGCTTCTTCACCACCACCACAAGACGTCATCGCGAATGTCGTAGCTGCCGCAATCATTACTAATGTTACTAACTTTTTCATTTTAACTAGTTTAATTAATTTACGTAAATAAGTGGCCAAAAGTAGTGATTTTTTTTCAAGTGTGTAGTTAATCTTCGGTTAACACTAAATATCAATGGGATATTAAGCTATTATTTCGTGTAATTCTCTTCCATTTTGTTATTTTAGGCAGTACAATTAAAAAACAACAGATATGGCTTTTGATCTACCGGAACTACCCTATTCATATGACGCTTTGGAACCAAATATTGACGCCCGAACAATGGAAATCCATCACGGGAAACACCATAATGGTTACACCGGCAAATTAAATGCTGCAATTCAAGGTGCCGACCTGGAAAATAAAGGCATCGATGAAATTCTAACCGGTCTGGACATGAGCAACGGAGCACTCAGAAACAATGGTGGCGGATACTACAATCATTGTCTTTTTTGGGAAATCATGTCTCCCAATGGTGGTGGAGTACCCTCAGGAGAGCTTGCAACTGCGATTGATGCCACTTTTGGTTCGTTTGACGGGTTTAAAGATGCTTTCTCGAAAGCTGCAGCCACCCGTTTTGGATCAGGATGGGCCTGGTTGTGCGTTCACGATGGAGGCAGAGTTGAAGTATGCTCATCGCCGAATCAAGACAACCCGTTGATGCCCGGTGTAGGATGCGGGGGCTATCCTATACTTGGACTCGACGTATGGGAACATGCCTATTACCTCAATTACCAGAATCGAAGACCTGATTACATCGCTGCTTTCTTTGAAGTGATCAACTGGGATAAGGTAAGCGCACTTTACGCTGCCAACAAGTAACTATTTATAAAATCTAGCTGAAAGTGCCCCGCTGAATGTTCAACGGGGTATTTTTGTTTTATGAAGTACCTGTTCTTTTTGCTCGTACTGTTGTATGGTCCTGCCTTTTTTGGTCAGGCACAGGCGAAACGGGATTCGGGTTCTTCTCAAATGGGTTGGGTGGAGGTGGACGAGAATGAGCTTGCTGCTTCTGTTCATCAACCCAAAACAAAACGAAAACCCAAACGAGCGAAGATCAGAAAGAGTGTCGCAATTTTACTTGCCATTGCACTCGGGCCGTTTGGGGTTCATCGGCTTTACCTGGGCACGTCGGAACTGGTGCCCTTGTTCTATTCGCTAACACTTGGCGGATTACTTATACTGCCGATCGTGGATATTTTTTGCATTCTTTTCAGCAAGGACTTTGAACAATATCAAATGAATAACCGAGTGGTGATGTGGTAAGAACATTCTTCACTTAACTATCATTATTTCTCCTTAAAAACAGGACAAGTTATGGGCTTATCTGGAACACTAAAACTACCCTTTTTATGAACAAATGTTCTTTTGAACCATTCTTTCTCTTCTTGAGTCCGCGTTGATAAGTAATTGGCTGTTTCATTACCAATCTTCTCCAGCTCTGTGAGCTCTTCAATTTGCTTCGAATCCTTTATTTGTGCAGGAGCCCCTATTACATTTGCTTGTTTTTGTACAGAAGTGTCCTCAACGGTTTGACCAAAATGAAGTATTGGGATCATCATCATTACCCAAAGAAGCGTTGGCGTTGGCTTTGTCATTTGAATTAGATTTGAATTATTCGATAACAACACGTATATAACAAAAGCAGGAGCTTTTGTTACACCAAAACACCTCTCAATCCCTTATTGGTCAAACAGACCAAACAAATACCCTTTGTGATTATTCTACCGTAACAGACTTCGCTAAATTCCTAGGCTGATCCACGTTGCAGCCTCGCATTACGGCAATGTGATAAGACAACAGTTGCAGAGGAATTGTAGCCACCAGGGGAACAAGCGAATCATCTGTTCTCGGAATTTCAATTACGTGATCGGCCAATGCTTTCACCTTTCCATCGCCCTTTGTGACAATTGCAACCACCTTTCCCTTTCTGGCCTTGACCTCTTGAATATTACTGACTACTTTCTCGTAAGAAGCATCCTTAGTCGCTATTACAAAAACAGGCATCTCTTCATCTATCAAGGCGATAGGACCATGCTTCATTTCCGCTGCCGGATATCCTTCCGCGTGGATATAAGAAATCTCTTTAAGTTTAAGAGCACCCTCCAAAGCTACAGGGAAATTATACCCTCTGCCCAGATAAAGTGCATTGCTGGAATCCTTATAAATATCAGCAATATGTTGAATGAGTGCGTCAGACTTTAACACTTGCTCTACTTTCTCAGGAATGGCCCGCAATTCCACCAACAGCCTGTTGTAACGTGCAGGGGCAATTGTATTTTTGTGCTTTCCCAGAAGTAATGCCATCTGTGTAAGGACCGTGACCTGTGCCGTAAAAGCCTTTGTCGAAGCAACTCCGATCTCCGGACCGGCATGGGTATAGGAACCGGCATGGGTTTCACGAGAGATAGACGATCCAACAACATTACAAATACCAATTATTGTCGCTCCTGCATTCTTAGCCATTTTAATTGCTGCCAAAGTATCGGCTGTTTCCCCAGATTGGGATACTGCTACTACCACATCGTTCTCTGTGAGGATAGGATTGCGATATCTGAACTCTGAGGCATATTCTACTTCTACAGGAATTCTTGCCAGATCCTCGAACAGATATTCACCAACCAGCCCTGCATGCCAAGATGTTCCACAGGCAACAATTATAATTCGATCGGCATTCGCCATCTTATCGATGTAATCTTTTATGCCACCAAGCATTATTCGGCCCTTTGCAACGGATATTCTACCCCTCATACAATCTTCGATGGACCTTGGCTGCTCGTAAATTTCTTTTAGCATAAAATGCTCATAGCCTCCCTTTTCAAGAGCTTCCAATTGCATTTCCAGCTCTTGAACATATGGTTTCTTCTCCTCGTTCTTGATGGTCTTCAATTTGATGCCTACATCCAGATTTAGTCGAGCTATTTCTCCATCCTCCAAATAAATCACGTTTTTTGTGTATTCAACTATAGGCGACGCATCAGAAGCTAAATAGTATTCATTTTCGCCAAGCCCGATCACTAACGGACTGGAATTTTTCGCAACGATAAGCTCGCGTGGATTGTCTTTATCCATCAATACGATCGCGTAGGCGCCGTGCACCTCATTGAGTGCAATTCTAATGGCGTCAAACAGATCTCCTTTTTCTTGCTTGTGAATTTCCTCGATGAAGTGAACCAGCACTTCCGTATCTGTGTCACTTTCAAACTTATGCCCTCTCGATATCAGGTTTTCCTTAATTACGTCATAATTCTCAATGATCCCATTGTGAATCAGCGTAAGCTTGCCGTCTCCTGATGTGTGAGGATGGGCATTTGCGTCATTCGGAGGGCCGTGTGTTGCCCATCTGGTATGCCCAATTCCTACTGACCCTGAAGTGTCTTTTCCTTGTATGAATTCTTCAAGATCGGCAACTTTCCCTTTACATTTACTGACATTTATATCCCCACCATTCAATATTGCAACTCCAGCACTGTCATAGCCGCGATACTCTAATCTTTTGAGCCCTTTTATTAAAATTGGGTAAGCCTCCTTATTTCCAATATATCCGACAATTCCACACATAATCTATTTTGTAAAAACTACAATTCCGTGTAAGTGAGAATGAATTTCAACTTATTCCTATTTGCAGTATTTTTCCCATTGATCACTACCCTATTGGCCGTTATCATTGATGAAGTTGAAATTAAGTATAATCCACTATTTGGAACTAATCCGGTCAAAACGTTATTCACATATTTTGCAATGTTAAAACGAAACTCCTTATTGTCGTTGTCCCTAAAGCCACCGTGAATCGTTTCTCCCTCACCGAAATCTTCGGTAAAAAAGGTTTGGCCGCTGCTATCGACGCGCAGCAAGTACAATTGGGATTGAGGGCTATACGGGTCGGAATTAAAATAATCGTAGGGCAGCACCAATTCCGCTTTATTGATCACGACAGAATCGGACATCGCATCCAAATGAGGAAATTCAATCTTAGATTTTACCCCCCCCATTGTTTGCAAAAAGATTGATTCGTTACCAAGAGAGCTGTCTGCAAGTTGAGATTCAATAGGCGTCCCGGTATAATCATGTTCCGTCTGAATAAATCTAGCACTGCTTGTATTGATGTTGAAATTAAATCTTAAGGTGTCTTCTTCCCCTGGAAATGTGAATCTATAGTACATGGAGACTCTAGAATTTGTATTTAAAAGATCCAAATAGAGTAAAGCCCCTTCATCTGTTGACTGACCACTATCATCAACCGTAATGTGGAGTCCTTTAAACCAACTGACGAAAGCATCATTGTCGACAAGATTCCCACTCCCGGTTTGAGCAACAAAGTCATCGGCCAGTGAGTTATCCAGTTTAATTTTCAAAACGGGATTAACCATTTGCCCTTCGATATAAGCTACATTAAAAGGATCCGGCACTATTGAACCCGCCCCCACTTCAACCAGATCTATACCATCTGTTGTTAATGTTGAGTTCGAATAGTAATTGCTGTCCAAGTAAAAATCTTCATTGACTCTGAATACCTGAAAGGTCTGTTCATCTAATGTTCCATAATATCCATTCAGATCAAGGTATAGATAGAGTGAATCTACAATGGTTTCGGTAATTCCTCCTGACACCGATGTAAAATCAACTGTTTCCGCTTCCATCCTGATCTGCGAAAAAATGCTTGTTTTAGTGCGTCCGAAAATCGGATCAACATAGCTTCCAAGCAGTGCTGAAAATAATTCGTCTGATCTTAAAGAGTCTTCCTTTATTGTATATGCCAGAATTGTGGTTGTGTCTGAAACCAATATGTTCAGCTGATCTTCCTGTGGCTGCACCAGCAATCCCAGGTCCCCGTTCTCTTTATTACATCCGGCTAACAGCAGAATAGTAACCAAAAATAATGCGGAAAACAGGTTGGTTTTCCGCATTACAAATTTATTTTTTTTGTTCATGTTTCCCTCAGTCAACAAGTACTGAATTTCCTTCCAACACCTGATCATAAAATCCATTATATGCCGCGACCATTTCTTCCTCACCATGGTAATCTAAAGTCAGCTTATCCGAAGACTTAATAAATTCTTCGGTTTCTGCATCAATATTAGCCGATCCTCTTACAACTCCATCAGAAAATTCGATTCCAATCTTGTTAAGATTTGTGAAAGTAGGGTCCTCTATCAATTTCAAGTCTGTTTCGTTGAACCCATCAAATTTCAACTTTTTAGCCATGTCTTTATCCAGACTGCCTGAAAACCCAGTTTCATAGACCGAATAGATCACTTTGGCATCTGTAAAATGCGGATCTTCACTGTAAAACTTCTTCAGGTAAAGTGGTAAAACTCCGGCCATCCACCCATTACAATGGATAACGTCAGGAGTCCACCCCAACTTCTTAACGGTTTCAACAACTCCCCTACAAAAGAAGATCGATCGCTCGTCATTATCTGCAAAGAACTTTTCTTCGTCACTTCCGAAAACGAATTTTCTTTTAAAATATTCTTCGTTGTCAATAAAATATACCTGCATTTTAGCAGCCTGAATAGAGGCTACCTTAATGATCAAAGGATGATCAGCATCGTTAATGATCAAGTTCATACCAGATAACCGAATTACCTCATGTAACTGATGTCTTCTTTCATTGATACATCCGAATCGGGGCATAAAGATCCTAATTTCCTTTCCTGCTTCCTTAATCCCCTGAGGTGCTTTTCTTACTGTTCTGGCTATTTCTGTCTCTGGCAAAAATGGTTGTATTTCCTGCGAGACGTATAATACACGTTTCTGTTGCATAAATATT
>Ga0206681_10000295_pt1 | contig 28783 bp, 25 predicted proteins | sample M150012015metaG_FD_161048 | JGI IMG/M metagenome (GOLD analysis project Ga0206681, IMG submission 161048) | Ammonia-oxidizing marine archaeal communities from Monterey Bay, California, United States - M1 500m 12015 | ecosystem: Environmental > Aquatic > Marine > Intertidal zone | place: USA... | reverse complement strand
AAATATATAGATAACAAACGTTATACTATGAGGGATATTGGTAAGATTGAAAAACGTGTTCAAAATCTTGAATACTATACCACACTATCTCTATTGGAAACAGAGGCAAACGCATTACAAGTATTAAATCCAGCCACAGGCACATTAAGATTTAAAGCAGGTTTCTTAGTAGATTCATTTAAGTCTACTAATGTTGGTAGAACAAATTCAACAGAATATAAAGCAGGCATTGACCCTAAGACTGGTTCACTAAGACCTTTATTCTCTGAGGGCAATTCAAAATTGTTATATGATACTTATACAAGTGGTGGAACTGCTAACTCTACTACTCAAAAGACTAACTCTTTGGTTACCTTACCTTATACTCATACACCATTAATTACCCAAAAGCAAAGTTCTGATGAAATTAATGTTAATCCATATTCAGTATTCAACTGGACTGGACGAATGGAGATGGACCCGCATTCAGATGAATGGAAAGATATTGATAGACGTCCACAAGTAGTTTTAAATAATGACTCAGTATATAATGCATTGTTGGATGTCTTAGAAGCTTCAACAGCAACAGGTACTGTTTGGGGTTCTTGGGCAACTAACTGGACTGGAGAATCTTCTAATACTGAGCATACATATGACCAATGGGGAAGAACCACTAGTGATATAACTACAACAACAAAAACAGGAACTAAAGACAGGACAGGCATAAAAACCTCTATTGAAACTGGAACTGTAATAGAAGACCAAGGGGATAGACAAGTTTCACTCGCATTTAGACCTTATATTAGGTCAAGGGTTATTCACTTTAAAGCAACTTTGATGAAACCAAATACTACAGTATTTGCATACTTTGGTGGTGTTCGTGTTGATGCATATTGTCGGGCATATAATGCAGGTGATACACAACCAACACCATTAGTTGGACCAAACACTGTAACTGCACACCCATTAGGTACAACAGCATTATTAACTGATGCTGCTGGTACAGTTGCTGGAACATTCTATATTCCAAATAATAGTACTATAAACTTTGTTTCAGGTCAAAAACAATTTGTCTTATGTGATTCAGCCACACCTACTGATTTAGCAACAGTGACAACGTCTTCATTTGGCACATATTATGCTAAGGGACAATTAGAGCAAATAGAAAATGTAATTATGTCTACAAGGACACCTTCTGTTAAAGTTGAATCTGTCACAGATACTCAGAACATTTCTGATAGTACAACAAATACAACTACACATTCATTGCCTGCTTATTCACCACCAGCCTCAAGTGTTGGTAGTTCAAATTCACAGACTAATAGTAATCCAGTCTATAATGACTTAACTAATAATACAGTTCCACCTCCAACAGTATGGACTCTTTTCCCAGGACCACATTCACCTGTGTCAACTCCAACAGTCTTTACACGTGACCCAGTTTCAGGAGTAATTTCTGGTGGTGGTTCAGGTCATGGACAAAGTTGTTCAATATGGTCTGACCCATTAGCACAATCTTTTGAAGTTAATATGTCGGGTGGTGCTTTTGTTACTGCATTAGATTTATATATTACTAATAAAGATGCAAACATTCCTATTAACGTAGAGATTAGGACTATGAATCAAGGGCATCCAACCCAAACAATTGTTCCATTCTCTGAAGTAAGTATTTTACCAGCAGCTATTACAGCTGATGGAACTACTGTTACACAATTTGTATTCCCAGACCCTGTATATTTAAAGCGAGGTGTTGAATACTGTTTTGTTGTTTGGGCTAATTCAGATAACTATAAAGTTAGATATGCTAAGCAAGGTAATGAAGATACCAATGGTGATATCATAATGAAGCAACCATATAATGGTGTAATGTTTAAATCACAAAATGCAAGTACATGGACACCAGACCAAGGTTCAGACTTAATGTTTGAAATGCATCGTGCTAAGTTTACTATTGATGAATATAAGGCTGCAACTTTATTTAATGAGGAAAGTCCTTCACGTAACTTACAGACTAATCCATTCTTAACAGTGGTTGGTTCAGCAGGAGCTTCTCAAACTATTACAGTAACTCACTTAAATCATGGAATGTCTGCAGCAGATACTGTTACTATAGCAGGTGCTGCTACATTTAATGGTGTAGCAGTTGGTGAGATTAATAAAACACATACAATTGTAACTGCCACAAGAAATACTTATACTATTGCAACTACAACCGTAGCTGCTGTAACAGCAGGTGTAGGTGGTGGAAGCGCAGTTGCTGCTACTCAATATATAGGATATAATATATTACATCCTCAAATATCAGGATTAGTATTCCCTGGTACTGCAATGTATTGGAGCCTTAAAGAGACAACAGAAGGTGGCAGTATGTCAACTGTTTATAAAGACATTGTGGCAAATACTGATTATGCTCCACTTGTTCCAATGACAATTAAATCTGGTGCAACTCATTCAATGATTTTGGTTGGTACCATGATTTCTACTATGAATAATCTTTCCCCTGTGATTGATATATCTCGTTGTTCTGTAATTGGTATTTCAAATATTATTGATAACAATACCACTGTTGCAGAAACAGATAAGTCAAGCGGTTCAGCATTAGCTAAGTACCTTACTAAAACAGTTCAGTTAGATAGTGAGTCAAATATTCTTAAAGTATTTTTAGATACTAATAGACCACAAGCTACTGCAATTGATGTATATTATAAAGTGGGTAGTGATGCTGGTGGATTTGATGATAATGCATATGTTAAAATGACTCCAACTGCAGAGACTGGCTCAGATGTACCGTATTCAGATGACCCAAATGTATATAAGGAAGTAGAGTATTCACATGATTTTTCTGGTGATTCACCTGCTACACAGTTCACAATGTTTGCTATAAAGATTGTGTTCACTTCGACTACGACTGCGAAGGTTCCGTCAGTCAGGAATTTGAGGGCGATTGCGCTAGTATAATGGCTAAAAAAATACCAGTAGAAGGACAAACAGGATTATATAGGGATGGAAATAGCGGTGCTATTATAAATACGAATAAGAGTAATGCTCAAATTGCAAAAATACATGCAAGGAAAGTAGCAAAAGACCAAAGAAGGTTAGACACTCTAGAGAATGACATGGGAGAAATTAAAGACATGTTAAAAAAATTATTAAATAAGAAGTAAACTATGGCAACAGTAAACGTAACAACACTAAATACATTCGAGGAATGGAGAGTAAAATCCAATGAGTTGGGAACAGCCATTGGTAACTTAACTAACTTAACTGAGCCAAAGGCCGGTGCAACAACTGTTATCGCTGCATTAGAAGACCATGAGACTAGAACAGAAGCGTTAGACGCTATTGTTGGTGTTGAAGCTTTATGGGATGCTGGTGGTACTTATGATACATTGCGTGAAGCAATTAATAAGAACCATTCAGATATTGGTGTTATAGCTGGTACTGCAGGTATTGACTTAGCTGGTTCATCCTTAACTGGATATAATGGTGTAGAAACAACTTTAGTAGCTATCCTTAATGCTCAATATGCAAGGGATGGTGCGGCAGTTGCTCTTGCTACTACTGCAACCACATTAACAACAGGCATTAATGAAGTACATACTGAAACAAATACTAACACAACAGCCTTAGGCACAATCTCGGCAGCCGCAATGGGAACAACCGCGGCCACTGTTGGTCCTGCCATTCTTGAATTACATGGTGAATTAACCACAGCCACAACAAATATTGCGGCAATTGGTAGTGATTATGTAGCGGTAGCCGGTGATACAATGACTGGACAATTGGTTACTCCATCATCTGGATTATCTGGTTCAAATGCCGGTGTGAGTGCTGCAACATCATTAACATTAGGTACTGGGTCAGGTACTGCAATAACTGTTAATTCAAGCCAAAGAATTGGTGTTGGTACAACAGCCCATGCATCACATAAGGTAGATGTATCTGGTAATTTAAATGCAACCACATTAAGTTATGCTGGTGTTGATTTAGCGACAAAATTTGTAACAGCTGGAGAGGTATTTGAGGACACAGTAGGTGCGATGTTTACTGGTAATACAGAAACAGGTGGTATATCAGCTACATACGATGATACTAATGGGGAAATAGATTTAGCAATAGCAGCCAATGGCCATGCTCATACTGTAGCTAATGTTACAGGATTTGATGCTCAAGTCCATGCTCTTGTTGGAGCAATGGTAACTGGTAATACAGAAACAGGTATCACAGTAACATATGATTCTGGCACTACCACATTAGACTTTGAATTGTCTAATGACCCAACCATAACATTAACAGGAGCTGTGACAGGTTCTGGAGTGATGACGGATTTGGGTTCAGTAAGTATAGCAACAACAGCGGCAGCGGCAACTAAACTTGATGTTTATGATGTGGCGGGAAGCCAGTTGTTCTAAATGAATAAAATTATAAATATAGGTATGAAGAAATGGCAGTATTATCAAATTTAAGTGTAGACCAAGGCGCAGATTATAGCGCTGATATTATAGTAGAAGATGCTCAAGGTAATATTGCTAACTTGTCAAGTTATACAGTAGCTGGACAGATAAGAAAAAGTTTTTCATCTGCTACTGCAACGAATTTTACGTCAACTATAACCAATGCCGGTCAAGGTGTGGTTACTATAAAGTTGTCGAATACTACCACAGCGGGAATGAAGGCTGGTAGATATATTTATGATATAGAAGTAACTGACAGTGCTGGTCTTAAAACCAGAATTGTTGAAGGGCAAATAACAATTAATCCAGGAGTCACACAAATATAATGGCATTACAAGGAAAGATTACAGCAAATAGGGGTTTCCAATCTGCTGGGATGACCAAAAAGGTTATCATGGCCAAAAATATTAGTATCTCCGGTGCTACAAGTTCATTGGCTGCGCTAACAGATGTAGATACATCAGCTAGAGCAGATGGTTCCATGATACAATGGGACGCGGCTGGAGGAGTTTTTAAGGTCAAGGGAGAAATTACCGATACTGGTAGTAATTTAAAAATAATAGGCGGGACATTTTAATGGGTGACTCGGCAAACATAAGGGAGATATAGGATGGCAGGAACAGTCATTGTAACTAAATATAGTTTAGCCACTGGGTCACCAGCAACAGACGCATTATCCGTTGGTGAACAAGCCTACTCATTTAGTTCAAAGAAATTATTCGTTGGTGAAACGTCGGGTTCGGACGTAGTAGGACGAGTAATTGGTGGTCAAGTCTACACAGACATGTTGGACCACACTGCAGGTACGTTAACAGCGTCCTCAGCACTAGTAGTAGATTCAAATTCAAAACTCGACAATTTAAATGTCGATAATTTAAATATTAATGGCAATGCCATTACAAGTACAGATTCAAATGGTAATATTACCATTACACCGCACGGCTCAGGTAAAGTCGTAATTGATGGTTTATCACATCCGACATCGGATGGTTCAGATGGTCAATTCTTAAAAACTGACGGTGCAGGCAATCTAACATTTGGTACGGTTGTAAGTACATTAAGTATTGCAGCTGATACAGGCTCAAGTGATACAGTAAATACTGGTGAAACAATAACATTCACTGGTGGTGCAGGTGTTGATACTACAGTAACTGATAATGTTATTACAATTGCTGGTGAAGATGCTTCAGATAGCAATAAGGGTATTGCATCATTTAATACAGCAAGCTTTACTGCCACATCAGGTGATATAACAATTAAAGCATTAGGTGTTACTAATGCTCAATTAGCTGGCTCAATAGCCAATGCTAAACTAGCAAATGATGGTATAACAATTGGTAATACTGATACTTCATTAGGTGGTACAATCACTGACTTGAATGCAATGACATCTATTGATGTTGACAATCTAACATTAGATGGTAATGTAATTTCATCAACAGATACAAATGGTAATATCCAATTAACACCACATGGAACGGGTTCAGTAACAGTACCTTCTGGTTATGAAGGTCGTGCTGGCTTTACAGCAGACTCACTTGTTAATAAAACCTATGTTGACGCAGTTGCAAATGGACTTGATGTTAAAGCTTCAGTTCGTGTTGCTACAACAGCAAACTTAGGAGCAACATATGTTAACGGTGCAGGTACACTAACAAATTCTGGTTCTCAAGCTGCACTTGCTATTGATGGTATAACTCTTGCCGCTGATGATAGAGTTCTTGTTAAAGACCAATCAACAGCATTCCAAAATGGTTTTTATAAGGTAACAAATACTGGTAATGTTTCAACAAACTGGGTATTAACTAGGACACCAGATGCTGATGCAGCCTCTGAACTTACTAGTGGTGCATTTACATTTACCGAAGAAGGTACTGCAAATGGAGACAATGGTTATGTAATGAGCACAGATGGTGCAGTTACTTTAGGTACTACCTCAATATTGTTTGAACAATTCTCTGGTGCTGGTCAAATATCAGCTGGAAATGGTTTAACCAAAACAGGTAATACAATTGATGTAGTCGGCACAGCAGATAAAATCACTGTTGCTGCAGATGCAATTACTATTGCTGCAACTTATGTTGGACAAAATACAATAACCACATTGGGTACAATCGGGACTGGTACTTGGGCAGCAACTGATGTTGCAATAGCTCATGGTGGTACCGGTGCTTCTACAGCAGCCGCAGCAAGAACTAATCTTGGTGTTGCAATTGGTTCTGATGTACAAGCTTTTGATGCACAAGTAGCAGATATTGCTGCTTTAGCGGTAACTGATGGTGGTTTCATTGTTGGTGATGGTTCTAACTTTGTATTAGAAACTGGCACAACACTACGTACATCAATTGGTGTTGGCACAGGTGATTCACCTCAATTTACAGGAATAAATGTTGGTCATGCATCTGATTCAACAGTAACAAGAGCCTCAGCAGGCGACTTAAATGTAGAGGGTAACCTTATTTATAGAGCAGGTGGTACAGATGTTCCGGTAACCGATGGTGGTACAGGAGTAAGCTCACATACTGGAAATGGTTATTGGATATCAAATGCTGGAGGTACAGCGCTAAGTTATATAACTGGCACACAATATCAACATTTAGGATTTAGTTCAACCGGAGTTCCGCAAGCTAGTGGAACTATTGACGGTGGAACGTTCTAAAACGTATATATACTATAGGAGATAGGAGAACAAATTATGCCAAAACCTTTAAAATGGAATGGGTCAGAAAGTTTAAGAGAAATGACCGCAGCAGAAATTGATGACAATGTAGACTTAATTCTAGACCACTTTTCTGGAATGACATCTAATAATACTGGTCACCTTGCGATGAATACTGAAGCAGGTTGGACAGCTATTGGCACATTTGCAGACACAAGACGAGACCAAGCACAGGGAACTCACCCTGCTAATACAACCATTCATACAGACAACTTTGTCTTTAGACAAAACTTAACAGACCTTACACCTTCACCAACAGCTAGACCAATGGCTGTTAAATATGATGGTGGTTCTTTTGATGGTCTTATTGAAATGACAGATGTTGAGTGTAGAGCTGATATTGTTGATAGGATTAATGCTAAGATTGCTGCAGCTGGTGTAGGTTCATATGTATTACAACCAACTGCTCCTGAATCAGGAACATGGGCATCTGTAGGTACAATTACTAACAAATTAGCGGTGGATGCTGTTTCCACAACAACTTATCTTTGGAAAAGAACAACAGGTTCTAACACAACTGCTACACGTCCACTTAAATGGGATTCATCTAATAGTTCATTAAAGGAATTATCTGATGCTGAGATTAATGACTTAGTAGAAATGTATCAAGAATCTATTGTTGATACAGGTATTGGTAAGTATGCATTACAAGCAGCAGCTCCAGGTACTGGAACATGGCAAACAGTAGGCTCAGCATTTGTTGATACAAGAAAACAACGTACAGACCAAAACTATGCTGGTGACTATACTGGAAGTTATTCAGGCGCTTATACTGGTTATTATTCAACATACTATTCTGGACGTCAAGTAGGTCCATATACTGGATATTATACTGGTGCATATTCTGGAACTTATACTGGTACATACGTTGGTGCTACTATTATGGCAGCAACAGACACAGTATCAACAATGAAACTTTGGCTAAGGACAGCATAATATGGCAGACCATCAAGCAACCACAGCATACTCAAAAGCTGATGCAACATTTTCAACAGCAGATGAAGCATTACAAGACTTTTTAGATTTAAATGGAACCAACTGGGACCCGGATTTAACTACTGTAGCTGAATATAATACTTGGAGAGATGGTAAAAACTGGACAGAGACCCGTCACTTAACTTCAGGTAGAAAAGTCGTAGCCACAGGTACAGTTGGAAATGGTGTGGCATTAGTACGTACACATACAGAAGCTAATTTAAAAGCGGCTATTGCTGCCGATAGTAGTTTAGCTCCAGCATTAACTGGTGGTTGGTCAGACGTACATGAAGATATTGACCCAGCTACTGGAATAGAATATCAAGATAACTGGTGGGTATAAATAATTATAGATTAATAACATTGAAGGTGAAACATTATGGCAAGAACATTCGAAAATCCACACTACGCGGATAATTCAAGAACAACAATCGTAGTTGACATCATTAATGATGATGGCACATCTGTTACTGCATCTGTAGGAAATACACCAGATGGAGAAAAAGATAATCCCGATTGGAAAGACATTAAAAAACAATTTAAAACTACTGAAATTGAGGAAAATACTAAAAAAGTAACTGATGCTCAATCAGCAAATGTGGCTGTTCAGCTAGCTGAAATAAGAGCACAAGAAGCTAAACATAAAAATGAAGCTTTATTTGCTGCTAAGGTTGAAGCTTTTGAGATTGAAGAAGTTTCAAATTCTAAAAATAGAACTTTAAAAGCTAAGATTCGTAAAGCAACTAACTTAGTTGAAATACATGCATATTCTGCTGCAATAATTATAGAAAGTTTAACTAAACCAGCAGCTCCAAAAAAAGCAGCTCCTAAGAAAGTTGCAACCAAAGCAAAAGCCTAATGGGTTCATAATAGTAGTAAGTCAGTTTTATGAGTATTATGAGGCAGCTCATATGCTTATTGATTCACTATTTGATTTTATGCCTGAGGCAAACATAGCCTTATTTGCTCATAATGAATGGACCAAAGACGACCCACGTTGTGATAATCTTTATATGGTTCATGATTGTCCTAATCATGTTCGAGCCAAGCTTTGGGCTCTCTCTAAAACCCCATTTGATAAAACTGTTTATTTAGATGCAGACACTTGTGTTATGCACGAGGATGTGTCTAAAATGTTTGACTTTGATTCTGATATAATATTCACTAATATAAGACCGTATGCTGGTAAGATAGCTAAGTTTATAGGTGGTGAGATGGTATTACATGGTGGCGTGTTTGGTTATAAATCAACACCAAAGGTTCTTAAATTTATGGATAGATGGTGGGAACTATATTGTGAACAAAGAAATGGTACATGGTGGCCTAAAGGAATTGCACCAAAAAATAAATTAATTACTTGGGACCAATTAACTTTATGGTGGTTAACTGAAAATGAATATTCTGATTTAGATATAAATATCTATAAAGATGACGCACGATTTAACTTTGTATATCTTTATAAAGAAAATGAATGTGAAGATGAAATAGTAGTATGGCATTACACATTACAGTTAAAGGACCCTAAAGATGCGAGAAGTATTCTTAAAGAATAAAGAAGTATTAAATAGACTTAATGGATTCATTAAAACTATTGAAGGCCTTGATATGTCTGAATTAGATATAAAAGAAATAGGTGATAAGGATAAAGTCTATGCAACCTCAAAAAAATATCTTCAACTAATGTTAAATAAGGTTGAACAAAAAAAGTTTAAAGGTCCACCTGAAATTATAAAAGGTATTGACATAAGTCATATACGGGGTGCACCTCTAACTGGTCCTTGGAGAGATTTAGCTAATGATGTAGGAATAAATTTTGCTCAAGAATTAGGTGTACAACAAAATGCTTTATTTTGCTATTACCCAGAAGATGGATATATAGGTTGGCATGACAATAGGGATGCTCCAGGATATACTATATTATTTAATTGGAGTAAAGGTGGAGATGCATTCTATAGATATCGTGATTGGAAAACTGGCCATGTACATACTATACATGACAGACCTGGTTGGACCTGTAAGACTGGTTGGTATGGACCAGGTGATAAGTCAACATTCCATTGTGCTTTAACAAATGAACCAAGATGGTCAATAGCATTCTATGCACGTAATGAAACAATGAGAGATGAGATAATTAACCAACTAGAAGAAGAATGAAAATAATTTCATACCAATGTTCAGATGAGAATTATTTTAATAAGGAATTAATCCAAGAAACATTTGATTATATGTTTGTTCAAAGATGTCCAGTAGATAATGGTTATGATTGGAAATTTCATACAGAATATATAAAGAATTTCGCTAAAATAGATGGATTAAATAGATGGCATGAAGAAAAAGGTCTTTGTATAGTAAGCAAAGAACCTATTGAAGTAGAGACATATAAGTTTAAAAATTATGCTGGGAATAATCCTAATCAAGGGAAGCATTATCAAATAACTTATATTGATGGAATTAAATTTATTAATGCTGGAATATCTTTCCCAGATAAAATTATACCACTAGAAATGAAAATAAGCCAAGTTTCAGAAGTGATGGACCTTGTTGATGATAATACAATACTCCTTGGAGATTTTCATGTTAAAGATTCCAATTTTTCAGATGAACTTAATTTAGATAAAAGAAATTTAATGAATCACGTTCATTCCAATACATACCAACAAATAATTGATGATGGTTTATATGAATTCAGTAAAAATAAAAAAACAATTAAAAAAAGGGAAAAAGTACCTGATGAGTTTCTATGGGTTGATTCCCTTGATAAGATTATAACCACAAAAAAATGTCCATTTATAATAGAAGGTGTTAAAGTTTTAAATTATCAATCAGTTAAACGTATACATTTCCCAGTGAGCTTTTATGTTAGATAAAAAATTCTTTATAGATTTTATTAAAAATAATTCACATAAGTTTGTATTTTATTCTTATCCTGGTGGAGGGGGTGGAGAATGGATGTGTAATTATTTAGCATATGAAACTGATTACTTTTATAATAAACAAATAATCGTTAAAAGCTTTGAACGAAAAGGGGCTGAGCCCCCTGTGATTAAACCTGGAGAGAATAGAAGCTCTTTTGAAGATGTTTTATTTGGTGGAGCTTTTACAAATTTAGCACAGGGAGGTATATCATCACATAATTTTGATGGCTATGGTAAATGGGAGTGGAATGATTCAGCTATTAGTAGATGGAATCCTGCTTATGATATTAGTTATACTAATAAAAAAGTAGTAAATACCAATGGCCATATAGTTGATATACCCGATGAGATATATTATAATGATATAATAGAAAAATTATTTAATTATAAGCGTGATACCCCAGGTATGGAGATATATATAAGAGATGTTTGTAATGATTTTACTAATCAAAATAAACCATACTTAATAAAGACACATGGAATATCAAAAGATTTTATGTACTTTAAAGATTCAAAATTTATTGAATTAAATCCTGAGAAAAAATGGGACAGGTATATTGATTTATTACATCAAATAAAAGTTGTCTTATGTCCAACCATAACCTATAAAGAAAAAATAGATTTAATTGAGAGAACTATTTGGCGTTTGGAAAGAGGATTATCTAATTGGGGAGATAATAAATTAGACGAATATCTTCTTAATGATTTAGAGTTTGATAAAGATGAGTTGTATAAAAAAGCAATTAATTATATTGGTGAAGATTTTTTACTTGATAATGAAAAGGAATTATATACTATAACAGCATGGGCTTTATTAGTACCTGAATTTTATAGAATAAATTTAAATGATTATAATATAGATGAATTAAATGCAATGATGTCTATAAATTATCTACATAGAGGTTTTATATATAGGCAAGAAACATATTTAAGAAATATGTATATTGATGTATTTTCCTCTTGGTTTACATTTAATTTTTGGGAAAGACATCCTCAATGGAAAGAAATATTTGACCCAACATTATTAAAGTTTGAAGATTTATTTAGTGGTGAATGGGTTGAAAAAGCTTTTGGTATAGATAGAGTGGGTTATGAAAAAGCTTTTGATACTTGGTACAAGAAAAATATTAAACTATTAGAGAAATATGGAATAATGGATTTTAATGATGCTTTCTAGATGGGATATAATTAATTATTATATGCAACGGCAATACCGTAAAGAATATTTAGAAATAGGTTGTGCATATAATGAAACCTTTAATAAAGTTAAAGCAAAAATAAAAGTAGGAGTAGACCCTAATTCCGGTGGTACACTTCGTATGACAAGTGATGAATACTTTAAAGTTAATTTACAGTCCTTTGATATTATATTTATTGATGGCCTCCATGAACATGAACAAGTTGTAAGAGATTTTAATAATGCAAGAAAGTTTTTAAGGAAGGGTGGTTATATATTCTTACATGATTTATTACCACCTGGACCAGAGCATGCGGTATTTCCAACTAATCAAGATGACCCAACTCCAAGGTGTGGCACAGCATGGAGAGCCACATTTGATATTCTTAAATTAAATAAAGAGTTTTATATTATTGATAGAGAGACAGGTATTGGAGTTTGGAGGGATAGACCACAAGAGCATGAGAATGATTTTGATAGAGGTATGGATTATAGTTACTTTGAAGAAATAAAAAAACACTTACCAATCGTAAGTTCAACGGAGGCATTATTAAAAAAATGAACATAATAACAGTTAAATGGGGTGACAAATATTCATGCGAGGATGTAAATAAATTATATGATAGTATAATTAATAAGTTAATGTGGGGAGAACATGAGGATTCAATTAATTTCTATTGTTATACTGAAGATTCTATAGGATTAAATTATAATATAAATTGGTTACCTCTTAAAGATTACGGTCTTGATGGGGTTTGGAATAAGCTAGTGATGTTTAAGAAGGGTATATTACCTCAAGGCAAATGGTTATACCTAGACCTAGATGTTATAATACAACATAGATTAGATGATTTATATATGGATGCCAATGAATTTACAATGGTTAAATGTTATTGGAAACCTATAGAAGTTCTTAGAGATAACTGGGTATTTGAGGGTAGAACTATTAAAGACCATGATTTAAACTCAAGTGTTATGGTATTTTGGTATGATGAGAACCAACATATATGGGAACACTTCTATGAGAACCCAGAAGATTATATGATGGCCTACCCTGGAATAGATGGATTTATATATTGTGAAGGATTTAAACCTAAGAACTACTGGGAGCAAGGATTAATATACTCAAAGTATTACGGACATGAAGAAAACTCATGGCACAATCCACCAGATGAACCATATTATTTGCCTGATGCTACAATTTGTTTGTTGAATGGCCCGCAAAAAGTATAAATAAGTATAAGAAAAGTTTGAATATTCAAACTTTATAAATACAAGTATCGATTATATAATCGTTTTTTAACTTAGAGCATAGATATGGCTGGCACAGTAGTAAAAATCAAACAGTCCAGTGTCGCAGGTAAAGTACCTGAGGCCGGGGACCTTCAACAAGGCGAACTAGCGCTTAACACTGAAGACATCAAACTATACTCTAAAAATTCGGCAGGAGCTATCATTACTTTAGCTTCAGGTGCTACTGCAGCTGCGCCGTTAACGGTTGATATGGGTAATTTTAATAGAGATGTAATACTAGATGGTGGTGACAATAATGATACAATTTTTGTAACACACGGGTCTTATGACGGCGGAGGAGCTTAAACATGGCAACAATATTTAAGATAAGAAGAGATACAGCGGCCAACTGGTCGTCTGGAAATCCTACCCTTGCCGCAGGTGAGATGGGACTTGACCAAACTAATAACTTCATTAAGATGGGTGATGGCTCAACTGCTTGGAATTCATTAGCTCAATTCACACAAAATATAGAAAATGTAGAGGATTTAGTAGGTGCAATGGTCACCTCAAATACTGAGACCTTTATTTCCGTAACGTATGACGATTCAGATGGGACACTCGATTTTGTAGTTCCAGTTTTAGATGAAGACAATATGGCTTCGGATTCCGCAGTCAACTTAGCCACACAACAAAGTATTAAGGCTTATGTAGATGACCAAACCCATTTAAGTTTAATTGATGAAGACAACATGGCAACTAACTCTGCCACAAGACCACCTTCACAACAATCAGTTAAAGCTTATGTAGATGGTCAAGTAACTGCCCAAGACCTTGATTTTCAAGGTGATAGTGGTGGTGCTTTAAGTATTGATTTAGATAGTGAGGTTTTAGATATAGCTGGTGGTACTGGTATTGATACAACTGGTTCAGGCAATGAGGTGTCGGTTGCTATCGACTCTACTGTCGCAACCTTAACTGGTACACAAACATTAACTAATAAAACATTAACCTCACCTGTGTTAGGTGGCACGGTTTCAGTCAGTGGCCATGTGATACCAAGCGCTAATACTACATACGACCTTGGTTCCAGTTCAAATAGATTTAATGATTTATACCTTGATGGTTCCTCTATTAAATTAGGTTCTGCAACAATCACAGCTTCTGGCACATCCGTAGTACTTCCTGCTGGTTCAACAATAAGTGGTGCTGGTGCAATGATGGACTTGACAAGTCACTTCTTAGATGAAGATAATATGGCAAGTAACTCTGCAACAAAAGTACCATCACAACAATCAACAAAAGCTTATGTGGATGCTCAAGTAACTGCTCAAGATTTAGATTTTGCTGGTGATTCTGGTACAGGTGCAATTGATTTAGATTCAGATACACTTAATATCACAGGCACAGCAAATCAAATTGTAACTGCAGTACCTGGTTCAGGAAATATATTAAATATTAGCTTACCAGATAATGTCACAATTGCTGGTAACTTAACAGTTGCAGGAACTCAAACCACAGTTTCCTCGACTACCATTGAGGTAGCTGACCCATTACTATTTTTAGCCACTAGTAACAATGCAGCAGATGCTGTTGACATTGGTGTTTATGGTTTATATGACACAAGTGGTTCACAAGATTTATATGGTGGTATCTACAGAGATGCATCAGATTCTGGTAAATGGAAAATATTTAAAGACACCCAAGCAGTTCCTACTACTACAGTAAACACTGGTGGTACGGGCTATGCAGTTGGTACATTAGTTGCTAACGTGGAGGGTGATTTGACGGGTTCAGTAACAGGAGCAGCAAGCTTAAACTTATTGAAGACCGGCGGAGCAATGACTGGCGCCATAACTACCAATAGCACCTTTGATGGTGTAGACATAGCTACAAGAGATGCAATCTTAACATCCACAACTACTACCGCCAATGCTGCTTTGCCAAAAGCAGGTGGTGCTATGACAGGAGCAATCACAACCAATAGTACTTTTGATGGCGTTGATATTGCAACAAGGGATGCGATTCTAACTTCTACAACTACCACAGCTGGTGCAGCTTTACCGAAAGCCGGTGGAGCAATGACCGGTGCCATTACAACTAATAGCACATTTGATGGTAGGGATGTAGCAACAGATGGTACTAAGCTAGATGGCATTGAAGCCGCAGCTGATGTCACTGATGCTACTAACGTTAATGCAGCCGGTGCTCTTATGTTATCCGACACTACAACTGCTGGCTTAGGAATTGTTATTGATGAAGATAACTTAGCAAGTGATTTAGCTACTAAGGTACCTACCCAACAAAGTGTTAAAGCATACGTAGATGCTCAAGTAACTGCGCAAGATTTAGATTTTCAAGGTGACTCAGGTGGTGCATTAAGTATTGACCTAGATTCAGAAACATTAGACATTGCTGGTGGAACCGGTATTGACACTGTTGGTTCAGGCAATACTGTCACAGCTTCTATTGACTCAACGGTCACAACATTAACGGGTACACAAACCCTAACAAATAAAACATTAACAGCTGCTACATTAACTTCACCGGTATTAAATACTGGAGTGAGTGGCTCAGCAGTTAAAGATGAAGACAATATGGCGTCTAATTCTGCTACTCATGTTGCTACTCAACAATCTATTAAAGCATATGTTGATGGCCAAACAACTGATGAGACCGCAGAGGGTTCAAACAATTTATACTACACAGCTGAAAGGTTTGATGATAGACTAAATGCAATGTTCATTGCTGGTACAAACCTTACAGCAACATATGATGATGCAGCAAATACATATAGATTAGACGCATCAGCAACAAGTGGTTATGACCTAAGTGAGAACGATACAGACGACCTTAGTGAAGGTTCAACAAATTTATACCATACAACTGCTAGAGCAAGAGGTGCAATATCCGTTACTGACGCAGGTGGCGATGGTTCATGTGCATACAATAGTTCAACAGGTGTTATCACATATACAGGGCCTTCAGCTTCAGAAGTAAGAGCACATATTAGTGTTACTGATTCTGGTGGTGATGGTTCCCTTGCTTATTCAGCTGGTGTAATAACCTATACTGGGCCAAGTGCTGCAGAGGTTAGAGCTCATTTAAGTGCTGGCACAGGTATTACATATTCGGGTGGTGCAATATCTATTGGGCAAGCAGTTGCCACAGATAGTGATGTAACATTTGACGATGTAGTAGTTAGTGGTAACTTAACAGTTAATGGTACTACAACCACAGTAGGTACAACTAATATGGTGGTTTCTGACAAGTTAATAGAACTTGCGAATGGAGCATCAGGCTCACCATCAGGAGATTTAGGTTTAGTAATGGAACGTGGTTCATCTAATAATACCTTTATTGGTTGGGATGAGAGTGCAGATGAATTTATTATGGGTACAGGTACATTCACAGGTGCTTCAACTGGTAACTTATCGATTACAGCTGGTACTCTTAATATTGGTCAAGTAAAAGCTACATCAATGGCTTTGACAGGAGCTGTTACAACTAATTCCACATTTGATGGACGAGATGTAGCAACCGATGGTGCTAAGCTAGATTTAATTGAAGCTTCAGCAACAGCTGACCAAACAGGTGCACAGATTAAAGCTGCTTATGAGGCAGAGAGTTCAGCATTTACAGATGCACAATTTACTAAGCTAGCCGCTATTGAAGCTTCAGCTGATGTAACAGATGCAACAAATGTTAATGCTGCTGGTGCGGTAATGAATACAGATGCTAGCACAGCATCCATGTCATTCACGATAGATGAAGATAATATGGCATCGGATAGTGCTACTAAGTTACCATCGCAACAATCAGTCAAAGCTTATGTTGATGCAGAAGTTGCTAAGTACGACAACCTAAGTGAATTAGGTGGAACAATGGATGATATTAGTAATGGTTCAACCTATGAAAAAACGGCAAATAACTTAACGGATGCTTTATTAAGCAAATTAAATGCTATTGAAGCAGCGGCCGATGTCACAGATGCTACGAATGTAGAAGCTGCTGGCGCGGTTATGGAATCAGGTGCTACGGCATCTGCAAAAATACCTTCTGGAACAACAGCACAAAGGGATGGTTCACCTAGTGCAGGTTATTTCAGATGGAATACAACAGAATCTCAAGCCGAAATCTATGATGGAAGTGCTTGGAGCTTAGTTGGTGGTGGTAACACTACCGAAGAACCGTTATGGGAACACGAAAGTGTAGTGTCATCTAACTATGTAATGACTGATGGCAATAATGCAATTTCATGTGGACCTATAATAATTAATAGCGGTTATTCAGTTACAGTCGGTACAGGATGTAGTTGGGCAATCGTATAAATATAATCAAATTTATTAGGAGACGATAAATGTCAAAAATAAAATTCACAGGTGATGCAGGCGGAACTGGTATCTTTACAATCGCTTCTCCTAATTCATCTACAGATAGGACAATAACTTTACCGGATGATGCCGGTACAATAGTAACAAGCGCTCAAGCAGATGCGTCAGGGTATTCATTTGTCATCGATGAAGATGGCATGGGAACAGATTCGGCCACTAGGTTACCTACACAGCAATCCGTCAAAGCTTATGTAGATGCTCAAATTGGTGCAGAAAACACCTTAGCAGAAGACAATGATGTAACATTAACCTCACCAGGTGATGCGGCTTTATTACTATATGACACAGGTACTTCAATGTGGCGTGACGCGGCTATGTCGGGTGATGCAACAATTAATGATACTGGTGTTATAACACTTTCAGCTAACTCAGTTGATTCAGCAGAAATAACAGCTGGTTCAATTGATACAGCTCACATTGCAGCCGATAACATTGTTGGTTCAATTATAGCAGACAATACAATTGATTCAGAACATTATGCAGCTGGTTCAATTGACTTAGAACATATGTCAGTAAACTCGATCGATTCTGACCAGTATGTTGATGGTTCAATTGATACTGCTCATATTGCAGCTGACCAAATTACATCAGCATTAATTGCAGATGACCAAGTTGATTCAGAACATATAGCGGCAGGAGCAATTGATACTGCTCATATAGCGGCAGATAATATTGTTGGTTCAATTATAGCAGACAATACAATTGATAGTGAACACTATGCGGCAGGTTCAATTGATTCAGAACATATAGCAAATGACCAAATAACAAATGCGTTAATGGCAGATGATGCTATTGACTCTGCTCAAATTGTAGATGCTTCTATTGATGTAGCACATATGAGTGCTAATTCAATTGACTCTGACCAATACGTTGATGGTTCAATTGATACTGCTCATATTGCAACTTCACAAATCACAAACAATTTGATGGCGGATGACGCTATTGATTCAGCAGAGATTGCTGATGGTGCGGTTGATTTAGTTCATATGTCAGCCAACTCAGTAGATAGTGACCAATATGTAGATGGAAGTATAGATACGATTCATATTGCAGACGATCAAGTCACGGCAGCGAAACTAGCTAATACAGCAGTAACAGCTGCTGCTTATGGTAGTTCAAGTGCAGTCCCAGTAGTAACTATTGATGCTCAAGGACGTATAACAGCGGCCACTACAGCAGCAATAAGTGGTTCACTAACAGTTGGTGCAGATTCTGGTACAGATGACGTAGTAACAGTTGGTACAGATACATTGGATTTTGTTGGTACTGCCAATGAAATAGAAACAACAGTTTCAGATAATCAAATTCAAATAGGTCTTCCTAATAATGTAACAATTGCTGGTAACTTAACGGTATCTGGTACAACTACTTCGGTTTCCTCAACAACAATTGAGGTTGCTGACCCATTACTACACCTAGCAACAACTAATAACGCTGCGGATGCAGTTGATATTGGTGTGTATGGTTTGTATGATACATCAGGTTCATTAGATTTATATGGTGGACTATTTAGAGATGCTAATGATTCTGGTAAGTGGAAATTATTTAAAGACTTACAAGCTGCTCCAACTACTACGGTTAATGTTTCAGGAACAGGATATGCAGTTGGTACATTAGTATCAACCTTAGAAGGTAATGTTACTGGTAATGTTGTTGGTAACTTAACTGGTACAGCTTCATTAGCAACAAGCATTACTGCTACAGCTAATAACTCAACTGATGAGACCGTTTATCCGGTATTTGTTGATGGTGCTACAGGTACACAGGGTCTTGAAACTGATACTGGATTATCTTATAATCCATCTTCAGGTAATCTTGTTATTGGTGGTACAGTTGATGGTCGTGACCTTCAAACTGATGGTACTAAACTAGATACTATTGAAACTTCTGCAACAGCTGACCAGACAAATGCTGAGATAAGAACAGCCGTTGAAGCAGCCAGTGATTCAAATGTCTTTACTGACGCTGACCATAGCAAATTAAATGCTATTGAAGCTAGTGCTACTGCAGACCAGACCAATGCTGAAATTAGAGCGGCAGTAGAAGCGGCAAGTGATTCAAATGTATTCACAGATGCTGACCACTCTAAGTTAGATGGTATTGAAGCTTCAGCCACAGCTGACCAGACTGCTGCACAAATATTAACTGCTATTAAAACAGTTGATGGAGCAGGTTCTGGATTAGATGCTGATACTTTAGATGGACTTACTGGAGTACAGTGTAGGGTGGAGATTTATAATGTAGCAGGTTCTTTACTGAACTAATAATAACTACTCCTTATTAGTTAACCTTAGGGGCTCCGCAAGGAGCCCTTATAAATATAGTTATGGAAACAAGTGAAACTTTTTGTGCACTCCCTTGGGTGCATCTCTCAACCAGACCTAATGGACACATGCGGGTATGCTGTACAGCAAACGCATCTGGTGTTCAAAACCCAGACTCCCAAGATAAAATAGAATCGGATATTGGCATCCTTAAAAATGATGATGGTATGCCTGCTAATTTATCTAATACATCTTTATCTGAAGCTTGGAATAATACTTATATGAGAGAAACCCGTAAAGCAATGATGCGTGGAGAAAAACCTAAGAGTTGTATTAAGTGTTATAAGGAAGAAGATGCTGGTCATAGGTCCAAAAGATTATGGGAAACTGATAAGTGGATTAGAAAGCTTGGATTAGAATCTGTCCTTGAAGGTTATAACCCTAAGACTGGAGAAGTACCACCACAAATAAGATATGTTGATTTACGCCTTGGCTCCAAATGTCAATTGGCTTGTGTTATGTGTTCACCTAATGATTCATCAGGTTGGATTGTTGAACATAAAAAAATACACCCTAAGTTAAGTAATGAAAACCTAGAAAAAACTATGCGTTGGGAAAAAGAAACTGGGAAGCTAGCATTTGTAGGTGGTAGTTATGCTTGGCACAAAAAGAATCCTATGTTCTTTGATGAGTTATATGAACAAATTCCTAAGTTAAAACAATTATACTGGGCGGGTGGTGAGCCTTTAGTAATGAAAGAACATTACTTTTTATTGCAACAAATAATTGATGATGGTTATGCAAGTGAAATTGAAGTAAGATATAACTCTAATGGAATGGAATGGGAGCCTGAGCTATTTGATTTATGGAAACATTTTAAAGAAGTTATATTTCATTTCTCTATTGATGCTCTTGGTGATAGGCTACATTATATTAGATACCCAGCAACCTTTGACCACCTCACCAAAAAAATGCATGAATTAGATGATTATCCTCATGGTAATCTTAGATTAACTACAGCTTTTACAATACAACTATTAAATATATGGCATATACCAGATTTTGTTAAATGGAAAATGACTAATGAATGGAAGTTATTAAATAAATGGCCTCAAGGTGGTGGTACAATTGATAACCATTTAGCTTATTGGCCGCCTCAATTGAACTGTAAAGCCTTACCTCTTGAGTTTAAGAAGATTGTTACAGAAAAATATGAGGCTTTTTATCCGTGGTTAGAGGAAAACTGGGCACTATCTGGTGCACCAAATAAGGAAGCCTTTATGTCCAATAGCTATACAATAGATAGGCTTAAGGGTATTGCCTCCTTTATGAACGCAGAAGATTGGAGTGTTAGGTTACCTGAGACCGCTGAATGGTGCTATAGGGTTGCGGAAGAAAGAGACTTAGACTTTGATGATATGTTTCCTGAATTGAATTGGTTAAGGAATTATGCAGTATTCCCAGATGGCAAACATCTTTTAGATGCTAGTAAAATTAATATAGAAATGACATGAAGATAGAAGACCGTGATAATAGATTCCAAATTGTCTGGGACTTAGGCAGAAAGTGCACCTATGCATGTACATATTGTCCACCTCATAGAAATAATAAGACATCACCTATTGTTGGATTTGATGACCTTAAAGATTCTATAGAATTTGTAGATGATTATATATCTATGTATGAAGAGTTTAGAAATAAACCATATAGAATTAAATCATTATCATTTACGGGTGGTGAACCAACTATACACCCAGGGTTTTTAAAGTTTGGTAGGTATATGAAAGATAATTATGGTGATAGTTACTCTCTTAATATGACAACCAATGGTGTATTCTCAATGCGTCAAGCAAAGGTATATCACGAAATATTTGGTGGTACTATATCTTATCACCCAGAAGGACATCATAAAGAAAAACAATTAGCCATTGATAACATCATGGTGTTAGCAAAGAAAAATAGAGATGGTGTTAAAAAGTTTAAAGTTAATGTTATGTTCCATAAAGATTACTTTCAAGAATGCATAGACCTATGTGATTTACTTACTAAGGAAGGTATAAAATATATCCCAAGAAGGATTGGTGATGATGGTTATAATGATAAAATCTCAATTGAAAAAGGATATACGCATATTTATAATACAGAACAAGAGGCGTATTTTGATTCTTATTTTGGAAAAGGTTCTAGGAAAGGAAGGATGTGTTGCGGTGGTAGAGACTTTTGTTGTGATGGTAAGGAGGGTACTACATTTGTTCCATCAACAAACTTTTATGGGTATACTTGTTTTGTTAATTGGTATTTTATGTATATAAACCAAGAGACAAGAGATGTTTATACTCACCAAACATGTGCAGTAAACCTTGACAATGATATTGCACCTTTAGGAACCCTTGATGAATCAGATAAAATTATAGAGAGATTAGAAAAGTCTTTCTATATTGATAGGGAAATGCCAGTAATCACATGCCCTAAAACTTTTTGTGGGTGTGGGATGTGTATAGACAAGTCTCATAAGCAAGATGATTTTTCTTTTAGTAAGATTAACCTTAAGTATAATGAAATTAAATTACCTCAAGATACACAGTATATTTCAATAAAGGATAGGATGCGTGAAATCGATAGAATTTGAATTAACTTCTGCTTGTAATGCATATTGTCCTGAATGCAAAAGGACAATGTTGGCCAACAAAGGAGAACCTATTAAGCCAAGACATTATACTATATGGGAGATTGAGAAATATTTTGACCCAGTAGATTTAAGAGGATTTTGGATAAAGCTTTGTGGAGTTCTTGGAGACCCTATTGCTTGTCCAGATTTATATGATATATCTGAATATTTTTTGGAAAAGGGAGTAGAACATATAGAAGTATCCACTAATGCTGGACTTAAGACAATGGCATTTTGGAAAAGATATGGAGAGTTATCAAAAAAATATCCAGATAGATTAGAGATTCATTTTGCAATAGATGGTTTAACTAGTAATGATTATAGAGTTGGAGTTAATTTAGATAAGGTTTGGAATAATGTTAATACATATTTAGATGCTGGAGGTAAAGCATGCTGGCAATATATTATATTTGATTATAATAAACACGAGGTTAATGAAGCTAGAAAATTATCTGAAGAAAAGGGAATGCCATTTATAACACGCACCGCCTGGAAAAATGATGCAACAGAAAGTGAAAGGCGGGAAGTAGAAAATATGGCAATTAATAGAAGTTATGGCTAAGGGTTGGAAAGTTAGAAATTATGGTATTATATGTAAGCACTTAGATGCTGGAGAGTTTTTCTTTGGTGCTGACCATAAGGTATACCCATGTTGTTATCTTTATGATGATGAAGTATCTGGTGCTATGGATATGGGACCTATTAAAAATAAATATGGTGAGAACTTTAATTCATTAGAGCATCATCCAATAAAAGAAATATTAAAGCATGAATGGTTTAATGGAGTATTAGAAAAATCAATAGATGATAAAGACCATGAGTTGCATTGTACAAGGTGTTGGTATTCCTGTGGAGATAAGGGAGAAAGAAGTACACAGAAAAAGTATAAAGATAAATCCACCAACCCATTCAAAGGATTAGAGGTAGAACATGTGGAAGGTTGAATGGATTGACATTGAATTAACTTCTGTTTGTGGCATACATTGTCAAGGATGCTTTAGGGAATTAAGTGACTATGCATATCTAATAAACAATAAGAAAGTATTAGATTTAGAAACAATAAAGAAAAGATTTAAAAAGGAAGACTTTCCTGATATAAAGATTATTAATTTTTGTGGTTCAGTAGATGAACCTTGTGCTCATCCAAAGTTCTTTGAAGTTGTTAAGTATTTTGCAACTTGGGGAGCGCATATAAATATAGCTACTAGTGGTTCATTAAGAACAACAAAGTGGTGGACAGAGTTAGCAGGCTATCTTCCTGAAAGTCATATGGTTACTTGGGGTATTGATGGTACTGATAAGACCTCTGAATTATATAGGGTAGGTTCTGATTTTGATAAAGTTGAAAGGAATTATAAAGCATTTATAGAAGCAGGTGGTAGAGCCACTTGGCAGTTTATAGTATTTGAGCATAATCAACATCAAGAGCAAGAAGTAAAAATAAAAGCTATTGATGAAGGATTTAAAAATGTGAAATATATTTATTCACATAGAAAGAATGATGGTACACAGGGTAATGTTAAACATAAAAAGATAATAAAAGAAGAGTCAAAAGAAATACGATGTAAATATAAAGCTCAAAATAGAATCTTTGTTAATCACATGGGTAATGTTATTCCATGTTGTCATCTCAATAGTGAGATGCTTGAATACTCTGTTGGGCGTGAAGAGAATACTAAATTTACTAAAATTCTAAATGATAACCAAGGGGAATTAGCAGTAAATTTAAAGTATAATGAAATACAAGAAGTGATGGAAGGAGATGTATGGCAAGGGATAGTTAATGCTTGGACTGATGAGCCTATATCTAAATGTTATAAGACATGCAAAAAAATGGTACATGACACATTTATACAGGAAAAATTATGATTATAAAATTAAAATCCGGAGAAGTAGATTTAACAATACCTACTGAAACTCCTGGAGGTAACAAAGTAAAAACAATAGGCATTTGGGCAAGTGGTGGTTTAGATTCCACTATATTGTTATACTTGGTGTGCAAAACAATAAGGGACCAAAAATTAGATATAAAGATACAACCATATTCAGTACGTAGGCCAAGACCAACTAATCCTATCCATGCTGCATATATAATTGATAAGATTGAAGAGATGTTAGATTATAATATGCTTGAACACATTAATTATTATCCCAGAATAGTAACCCAAGAAGAAAAAGATTATGCTAATGGTAATATCTTTATTGATAAAATAAATGAACACTTCGCCACTGGTCAAGTTCAACTTATGCTATCTGGTAAGACCATGAATCCACCTCAAGAAGTTCAGAAACATTTTAGAGATGGTGTTAATAAAGAAGAAGAGACAAGAGGTTGGGACTCAGAACGACAGTTGGAATGGTATTTTCCAATTAGTGAAAGCCGAAAAGCTGAATTTTGGCAAATTGATATGTTTTTAAATATAGATAAATCAGGTATAGCAGAACTATATGAGATAGAAGGAGTTACAGATGACCTCCTCCCACTAACCCGTTCTTGTGAAACTGATGAGTCATTACATGAGCACTGTGGAGAATGCTGGTGGTGTGAGGAAAGATTTTGGGCATTTGGGAGATTAATTTGAAATCTTCTAAAGATAATACCTTTTGTGTTTTTCCATTTAATCAAGTTTGTGTTAAACATCCTGAAATGTTTTCACCTTGCTGTAATTCAGAAACACCTGAAAATAATAATAACCCATTTAATATTAATAAAGATGAAATGAATGGAATGACTCCTATTGATATGTTTAAGCATGATTCTATGAAAGAGTTAAGAGAATATGGACTTAATAATAAGAGACATCCTGCTTGTAATGCTTGTTGGAAATTAGAGGATAGAGGACAACTGTCCCCTAGATTGTTTGAAAAAACAGAATTAGACACGAATGATTTTAAATTAACATGCATTGATACTTCATCAGGAAATAAATGCAACTTAAGATGTATGATGTGTTATCCTGGATGTTCAACAGGTTTGCAAAAAGATGTAAAGTACTTTAAAGAACATGGGATTACATTACCTATTTCTTGGGGTAATGGAGATGAAGCTGAAATTCCTGGTCCATTGGATGTTTGGGAATGGCTAAGCAAAAATAATTATTTATTAGAAGAATTAAAGGTAGCAGGAGGAGAGCCATTTTATGATAAAGACTTTCAAAAATTTTTAGATAAAGCTCATCCCGATTTATTACTAACCATTCATACTAATGCTACTAAAATTAAATTGGATAAAATTAAGAAATTTAAAAAGATGAAATTAATTTTTTCAATAGATGGTACAGGAAAAACATATGAATACATAAGATATCCTATGACTTGGGAAGTTATTAGTAGAAAAATTAAAGAATTTAAAATAGAAAGACCTCAAAACCTGAACCTTCACACTAACTTTGTCTTATCTTCTTTAAATGCATTAAATCTTGCTGATTATATGATATGGTGTGATGATATGGAACTCATTCCTAACATTACTAATATGCACCCAGATTCTTCTGATATATCAATATTTAATTTATCTAAAGAAATATTAGAAGAATGTTTAAATAGATATGATAATCGGGGTTACTCGCCTTTTAAACATGATGCGCATCATATTAATCCTTATAATAAATTGGAGTTTGCCTATGACACTTGTAAAGATAATCCTAAGGGTATATTAAATTATATAGAAAAATTTGATAAGTCAAGAAATAGAAGCTATAAAGATTTTTTAGACCCTATGTTGGTAGACTGGTTAAATGAAAAGTAAGCTTCCTTGTTTTTATGCAATGCATTCTTTTAATTATAAGAATGGTTTTGCGACAACGTGTGCGGTTAATGTAGACCAATCTCATTATTTAGATGGTAGTCTACCATCAGAATTTATTAATAGTGATGGGTTTAGAGACCTTAGATTAAAATTATATAATGGTGAATTTCCTGTTGGTTGTGGTCAATGTAGAGAAGCTAAGAGGTGGGGATTAAAAGCTGTACGTGATGACCTACCTGAATTTTATAGTGAGGAATTCTTTAATCCAGAAACTGGTGAGGTAGATTTTAAATCAATTCAAATGCTAGAGTTTAGGTTTAATAATTCTTGTAATATGTCATGCCTACACTGTGACCATGTGTTCTCATCTGGCTGGGAAACAAAACTTAAAAGTTATAAACCAGACCAAGAGACAATAGATTTAGATATACATCAGCTATTAAAGAGAAGGCATAGGACTATTGGAAAGTTAGAAACATTACCTAGAATTGATATGAGGAATGATGAGGTTGATACTATATGTGATGACCTTATAAAAAACTTCCCTAATCTAAGACACTTTGACGTATCCGGTGGTGAACCTTTAAAACAAAAACAATTCTTCCATGTTCTTGAAAAGATGCAAGAGCATCCTAATATTGAGAATATGACAGTAATGTTTTATACCAACTTTAATGCTGATGCTGATATGGAAGAACTAGCTAGACTTCTTGACCCATATAAATTTGTTACTATTCATATGTCAATTGATTGCGGTGAAAGGATATATCATTACTTTAGAGATGGTGATTGGAATAAACTTGTAGAAAATATTAAAATTTTTAGAAAAGCTGTTAGTAAGCTTCCACCTAGAGTAAGAAAATATCATAGTGATGGAATAAATATGGAACTATCTGGAATTATTACCACATCAATTTATCAACTTATGGATATTGAAAATATATTTGAAAGTATGTTGACCCTTGATTTAGATAAAATAGAGGCAGCAATGGTAACTAGTCCAATAGAATTAGACCCTGCAATATTATGTAATAACCATATAGATGCTGTGAATGATGATATAAGAGCCACAAGAAAAATAATTAATAATGCAAATAATGGAGAACATAATTCCCCTGAGGAATTTATAAAAAGAGCTAATCTTTTAAAGACTGCAATGGAAGCTTTAGATTTAATTGATAATCATATGCAAAATTCAATAGTTGATTCTCGTAAAGAAATAAAATTCCTTAAATTAAATAAAGAAACAGATGTATTAATGAAACAAAAATTTAATGATGTATTTACTAAATATCAAATAGTACAAAAGCCAAATCAAAGAATCAGAAAGATTGTAAGAGTATGAATTTAAATGTAGACAATACTAGAAATACAAATCAAGAAATTGGGTCACCATCTTGGTGCAATGAAATATATAATAGTAATTATATTGAATGGTTTAGTGGTGATGATGGATATAATATTAAACCATGTTGTTTATTTAATGATGACAAAATGATTTTTGTAGAAAATATAGATGATATCCAATCTAAAGTTCAAGAAATGTGGCCAACCTATGACCATAAAGTAACATGCAAAGCTTGTATTGATAAAGAAAAGGCTGGGCTTGATAGTAAAAGAACAGAAAGTATATATCGTCAAAAGCCAGAAGATGGATTAGTAAGATTTGATTTACGCCCTGGTAATACATGCAATTTAAAATGTATTATGTGCAACCCAAAGAATAGTTCACAATGGTTCCAGGATATAGAGGTATGGACAGAATTTAATGGAGATTATTGGTTAGCTAAAGATAGACGTGATAAAGATAGAGGTAATTTAGATTGGGATTGGATTTATTCTAAGTGTATTGACAAAGTAAATGAATTATATATTGCTGGTGGAGAACCTTTTTATATGAAAAATATACAAAAGTTTTTAAAAGATTTATCTAATCACCCTTGGAATTGTGAGAATACTCGTGTTGTTATTCAAACAAATGGAATAAGTAATACACCAAAATTTTTAGAGACATTAAAGAAATATAAAAGATTACATTTTAGTATAAGCCAAGATGGTTGGGGAGAGGTTAATGAACTCATAAGGTTTCCAACAAACCATAATGAATTACTTATAGGAATACAAGAACTATTAGATTGTAATCCATATTATTTTGATTGGAATATAACAGTGCAAGCAATGAACCTTCCTAATATAGATTTAATGGTACAAAAATTAAAAGATACATTTAAGGTTGATACAAGGTTAGGGTTTTTAT
>Ga0206681_10000293_pt1 | contig 28865 bp, 24 predicted proteins | sample M150012015metaG_FD_161048 | JGI IMG/M metagenome (GOLD analysis project Ga0206681, IMG submission 161048) | Ammonia-oxidizing marine archaeal communities from Monterey Bay, California, United States - M1 500m 12015 | ecosystem: Environmental > Aquatic > Marine > Intertidal zone | place: USA... | reverse complement strand
TGGGGGACGACAACTCGATGATTGAGCAGGTTGCGACCATTTCAGCGAACAACGACAGCACGATTGGCGCTCTCATTGCTCAAGCCATGATCGTGGTGGGCAATGAAGGTGTCATCACGGTTGAAGAGGCAAAAGGAACGGAAACCGAAGTGAAGACGGTTGAGGGCATGCAGTTTGACCGCGGTTACCTTAGCCCCTACTTCGTGACCAACCCGGATAAGATGGAGGCTGAACTTGAAACGCCGAACATCTTGATTTTCGAGAAGAAAATCTCGAACATGAAGGACTTGCTTCCCGTATTGGAGAAGTCAGCTCAGACCGGTCGTCCGTTGATGATTATTGCTGAGGATGTCGACGGCGAGGCCTTGGCTACGCTTGTGGTGAATAAGATCCGTGGTTCGTTGAAAGTGGCCGCTGTGAAAGCGCCGGGCTTCGGTGATCGCCGCAAGGCCATGCTCGAGGACATCGCCATTTTGACTGGAGGCACAGTGATCAGTGAGGAGACGGGTCTCAAGCTGGAGAACGCCACACTTGAAGATCTCGGATCTGCGGACAAGATCACAATCAATAAGGACAACACGACGGTCGTAGGCGGTGCGGGCTCCAAGGACATTATTGAATCGCGCGTGGCGCAGATCAAGGCGCAAATTGAAACCACCACGTCGGATTATGACAAGGAGAAGTTGCAGGAACGCCTTGCGAAGCTTGCAGGCGGCGTAGCTGTTTTGTACGTGGGTGCAGCCACAGAGGTGGAAATGAAGGAGAAGAAGGACCGTGTTGACGATGCTTTGCACGCAACACGTGCGGCTGTCGAGGAAGGGATTGTTCCCGGAGGCGGCACAGCATTGATTCGTGCAACGAGTGCTTTAGGTAAGGTGGATACGGTGAACGAGGACGAGGCCACAGGCGTCGAAATTGTACGCCGAGCAACCGAGTCTCCACTTCGTCAAATTGTGGCCAACGCCGGCGGCGAAGGCGCAGTTGTGGTGAACAAAGTCCGCGAGGGCAAAGGCGACTACGGGTACAACGCCCGCACTGAGGTGTTCGAAGATCTATTCAAAGCAGGTGTAATCGACCCCACGAAGGTGACGCGTGTGGCCCTTGAAAATGCGGTTTCCATTTCGGGGATGCTCATCACCACCGAGTGTGTGGTCGCTGATGTGGAGGACCCTCACGATGCGGCGGCTGGTGCGGCTGCAGCGGCTGCCGGTATGGGCGGTATGGGCGGCATGATGTAAGCTGCTTCTGTACGGATTCAAATCATTGGGAAAGGCCTCACTTCACGTTGGGGCCTTTTTCGTGCGCGAGATTTACTGCACAGCTTGGCGGAAGGCATGCTCGAGCCCGCCAGATCCGATCAAGTCGGCTGCAGCCGCATCCTCCACGATTCGGCCTTTGGAAAGGATGACCACCCGGTCGCATACGGCCTCCACTTCTTGCATGATGTGGGTGGACAGGATGACGGTGGCTTGTTCACCCAAGCGACGAATCAGTGCCCGAATGTCTTCGAGTTGCAAGGGGTCGAGGCCGGTGGTGGGCTCGTCTAGAATGAGGAGCTCCGGCTCGTGAATCAAGGCTTGCGCAAGACCAACGCGCTGGCGATACCCTTTTGAGAGCGCATGGATTTGTTTGTGGGATTCCGCACCGAGGCCCGTTTCTTCGATAACTGCTTTGATGCGTTGGGTTCGCTTTTCTCCGCGAAGACCGTGCAAGCTGGCCGTGAAATGCAACGACTCGCGAACGTACATGTCCAGGTACAGCGGGTTGTGTTCGGGCAGGTATCCCGTCCGCTCACGCACGGCAAGCCCCTCTTGCGTTACATCTAAACCGCCAATTTCAATCCGGCCGGTCTCGGCATGGATGTATCCGAGGGCTAATTTCATCATCGTCGACTTCCCTGCACCGTTGGGTCCGAGCAGGCCGGTCACGCCGTTTTTGGCGATTTCGAGTGTGACGCCGTCTACGGCTTTTTGGTTGCCGTAGCACTTTGTGATATCCTTGAAAGAAACGTGCATGGCCGAAAGCTACGATGCACGAAATTTGCGACAATGCCTGAAACAGGTTCAGCTGAAAAGAAATTACAACACCGCGGGTTGGTCTTGCGGTCGACGGGCGCATTGTATGTCGTTTTATGCGAGGATGGCGCGGTGGTAAGCTGTCGGATTCGCGGTCGATTCCGCCTTGAGAAATTTCGAACAACCAGCCCGATAGCCGTGGGGGATCGCGTGGTGTGGGAGGAGGTCGATGCGTCGAGCCCAGGCGTAATCGTGAAAATCGAGCCGCGCCGCAATCGCATCATCCGCCGAAGTGTGAACTTGAGTCATGAGGCCCATGTGGTTGCGGCAAATATTGACCGCGCTTGGCTGATGATAACGCTGGTTGAACCGGCCACTTCCACAGGGTTTGTTGATCGTTTTCTGGTCACGGCGGAGGCTTATGGCGTGCCGACGACTTTGCTGTTCAATAAGCTGGATACGCTTGAGGCCAAGGGCGAAGATGCGTTGGAACTGCTGGATTCGTGGATGCATGTGTACCGGCGCATTGGGTACGACTGCATGGCTTTAAGTGCGAAGACAGGTGCCGGCCTGGAAGCTGTTCGAGAGGCTATGACCGGAGGCGTTCATTTGGTCAGTGGGCATTCTGGGGTGGGCAAGAGCACCATGCTCAACGCTTTGATTCCCGGCGCACACATCCGTACAGATGAGGTGAGCGAGTCCCACGGCAAGGGGCGCCACACCACCACACACGCTGAAATGCATCAATTGCCCAGCGGAGGCCTAATCATTGACACGCCAGGCATCAAGGGCTTCGGGCTGGTGCGTATTGAAAAGGAAACCCTGCACCATCATTTCCCGGAGATGTTTGCATTATTGCCGAAATGCAAATTTCACAATTGCCGCCATTTGAGCGAACCGGGTTGTGCAGTTTTGATGGCTGTGGAGCAAGGCGGCCTGGACCCTGAACGCCACGGCAATTACCTTCAGATGGTTGAGGAGTTCGACGAAGGGCCGTACCGCTAATTTTGGCAGCCAAGGCGCCGCTTCAAATGCGCGAGGCAATCAGTCCGCCCACACGCAAGGTGGGGCCGTTGTACACGAGCAGCCGCCCAGTGACCAAGTCGCGCACACCGAACCCCAAGGCCCGCAATATCGCATCGCCGGCGGCACAATCCCATTCCATGTAGCCCTTTGATCGGGCGTGAATGTCTGCTGTGCCCTCGGCCACAAGGCAGAATTTTCGAGCGCCGCTGATCGGCTTCATCCGAACCAGTGCAGGGTCGACGCGGCCGGCCACCAATTCGCCCAAAGTCCCAGACTCATTCCAACTAATCAGCAAGTTGAAGGGGGGCTGTACGCGCAAATTGGACTTGATTGGAACGGCGTTCAATTCCTCTGAAATGGCCGTTCGAAAGCTGCCCATATTTTCGCTGCCGAAATAAAGTTCGTCGAGGTCGGGCAGGGCGACGATGCCCAGCACAGGCGCCATGTCGCCCGAATCGGAAACGCGCTCGACCAGTGCAATGTTCACTGCATATCCAGCGCGCATACGGATGTACGATGAAGTGCCGTCCAAGGGATCGACCAACCAGCAGCGGTCCCACTTCTTGCGCTTCTTATAGCTCACTTTTTCCCCCTCTTCACTGATGATAGGCAGCCCGAGTGGCTCAAGATGGCGCACAATTATTGCATGAGCCGAGAGATCGGCATTGGTCACGGGCGAGCCGTCCGCCTTGTCCTGTACTTCTAGAGAAGATGTGGCAAGTCGGACCAGCATATCCGAGGCTTCACGCGCAGCGGCGATAGCTGCCGCCATGGCCTGCTCCATGAAATTCTCACGCTCTTCGGGTGTCATTGTGGGCAAAGATACTTGTGGCGATTCCAATAGGTGTTGCCTTTGCCTAGTTTAAGCTCATGAGAAATCACATCATTTTTTCCGTCCTAGGTGGACTCATTTTCTTCGTTTGGCAGTCCATTTCTTGGAGTGGGGCGAACTTTCATTCGGCAGAACAAACGTACACCCCACTAGAAACCGCGGTGTTGGGCGCAATTGCTGAGACCGGTTTGGAGCCCGGCATGTATGTCTTGGGTATGTCTGACCCGGCCTTGGAACAGGAAGATCGCTGGGCTCAATGGGAGGCGAACTTCAAGGGCAAGCCTTGGGGCGTACTCAACTATCAGGCGTCCAATGATATGACCATAGGCATGAACATGTTTCGCGGCTATTGTATTTCTGTCATTGCCGCTGCGTTGTTGTTTCTTCTGCTTTCGCGTACCACGGGGCTGACGATCTCACGTGCAGTGACCACGGCGGTGGCAATCGGCTTCATCGGATTTTTGGTCGAGCCGTATTCCTACTCGATCTGGTATAAGACACCGGGCGTAATCATTCACTTGCTGGACGGGGTGTTGCCTTGGGCGATTTTGGGGCTTTTGGCCGGTCGCATGTTGGGGGCTAAGAAGTCGCTTGGTTGAATCTTCTCGGGTCCATACATTTGCTTCTGAACGCAGGGGTGCCGCAAGGCTGAGATCAAACCCTTGGAACCTGACCGGGTCATGCCGGTAGGGGAGCGATTCGAGTGCATTTGCCGTGGAGCATTTGCGTGTCGCCTCTGCGTAAACCGTCACTTGCCAGAGAGCTATGAAGAAGTTTATATTTTTTTTCAGTGCCGTTGCGCTGCTTTTTTTTGGTGCATTCACGCCCTTTTCAAATGCAGCTTTAGGCCAATCCGAATCGGCTGTTGTCGCGCCGGATACAGCGGCGCCGGTGGTGTTCGTGCCCTTGGCGCCTGCAGCGGTGCTCGCGGTGCGCGCCTCGGATCGTTCTCCTTTTGTTCACGTGGATATTGGGGCTGAGGACATTCAAGACCGCAACTCCGGCCAGGACTTGCCCTATGTGTTGCGGGCGACGCCAAGCGCAGTGGTCACTTCGGATGCTGGGGCGGGTGTTGGCTATACGGGGATGCGTCTTCGGGGAACCGACGCCACAAGGATCAATGTGACGATCAATGGAATTCCGTTGAACGACGCTGAGTCCCAGGGGGTGTATTGGGTGGATTTGCCGGACCTCGCCAGCGGGGTGGACGACGTGCAGGTGGTGCGCGGAACGGGTGGCAGTACGTGCGGGGCGGGCGCATTTGGAGGGGCGATTTCGGTCAACACCTTGGACTTTTCTCAGGAGGCCGGTGGCCGCTTAAGTGTGGGCGGCGGAAGCTTTGGCACTCGCCGCTCCACGGTTATGTTCCGCACGGGACGGCTTGCCAGTGGCTGGGCAATGAAGGGCCGCCTTTCGCACACCTTGAGCGAGGGCTATATCGACAGGGCCTCGAGTGATCTGCGCAGTTTGCAGCTCAGCTTGGAGCGTTCATGGGCGGGTGGGCGTGCCGTGTATACCTTGCTTGACGGGCATGAACGCACTTATCAGGCGTGGTGGGGCGTGCCGGAAGTGGCGCTTAGCGATGACGCCGCGGCGATCTCGGTTTGGGCGACTGGACAAGGCTACAGCGAGCGCCAGACCTATGATTTGCTCACCTTGGGGCGCCGCGCGAACTACTACACCTACGATGACGAGGTGGACGACTACGGCCAGAAGCATCACCAGTTTCATGTGGAGCAAAGTCTGTCACGCTGGAACTTTTCTACGGCCTTGCACTGGACGGCCGGTGCGGGCTATTACGAGCAGTTTAAACCGGGGCATGCGTTGGCCAATTACGGGCTGCAACCCGTTATTTCTTCGACAGGCGATACAACCGATGCGGCCGATGTGGTCCGTCGTCGCCACCTTGACAATGACTTTTACGGGCTGGTGGCCGGGGCTTCTCGGAATTGGGCGAGAGCTGCGCTGACCTCGGGCGTGGCCTACCACGTGTATGATGGGGACCACTTCGGATCTTTGGTGTGGCTCGACGCACCCGCCACTGCCGCTACGGGCACGCCGCCCGTCGCACCGGGCTATCGCTATTACCAGAGCAATGGACTGAAGCGCGACGGATCAGCATTTGTACGCCTGGCCCAACGTTCGAACGATGGCCGTCTTCAGTTGACAGCTGATTTGCAGGCGCGCCACGTGGACTACAGTGCCAAGGGGGTCGACAGCGACTTGCGCTCAATTGAAATCGACGGCGACTCGGCGACTTTTTTGTTTTTCAACCCCAAGCTGGGGCTGGATTACCGTCTCAGCGATGAGGAGCTCATTTTTGCGTCTTGGGCGGTGGCAAATAAGGAGCCTTCGCGTGCCGATTGGATCGATGCCCCAGGCTCGACTCCCCGACCTGAGCGTTTGAGCGATTTGGAATTGGGATACAAAGCCCGGTTTTCAAAAGCAGCCGTTGCTCTCACCGCATTCCACATGGCCTACAAGGACCAGCTCGTGCTCACCGGCGCGCTCAACGACGTCGGAACGCCCATTCGAGCGAACGTCGACGCTTCGGTCCGCACGGGGCTCGAACTCGAGGCGGGCTGGCAGGCTTGGGATGCTCTGGAATTCAGTGCGCAGCTCACTTTGATGCGCTCGAGCATTGCGCGGTATGACGAAGTATTGTACGACTACACAGACGGTTTTAACATCCTCACCATGGCCCATGAAGACGCGGACATTGCCTTCAGCCCGCGCTCAATTGCAGGCGCTCAGTTGCTCTGGCATGCGCTGAATTCTTCGCGCCAATCGTTGGATTTGGAGGTTTCATTCAAACACGTAGGTCGCCAATTTCTAGACAACACGTCCAACGAAAATCGCTCCATTGAGGCGTACAACGTGGCGGAGTTGAGGGCCACTTGGTCTCGCCAACTGAACGAGGAGTCGGCCCTTCGCCTCGACCTTTGGGTGCATAATGTCTTGGACGCATCATACAGTTCCAATGGCTACACCTACAGCTACATTTGGGGAGACACGGTGACGGAGAACTTCTACTACCCGCAAGCTGGGCGCCATTTCTCAGTGGGTTTGAGCTACGATTTTTGAGCGGTCAGAGCGCTGCTCAGTTCGGGGTGCTGTTCCAAGGCGTTGCCTATGACGACCAGGTCGGCTCCGGCAGACCAGGCGTCCAACGCAGCATCCACAGACCGAATGCCACCGCCGACGATGATGGGCAGGGGCACAGCTTTGCGTACGGCCCGAATCATTTCGGCGTCTACGGCGTGTTCGGCACCGCTGCCTGCGTCGAGGTAGATGCAGCGCAGCCCCAGGTAGTATCCAGCCAGAGCTGTAGTCGCAGCCAAGTCGGGTTTGTCCGCAGGCAGGGGCGTGGTGCCGCTCATGTATGAGGCTGCCGTTGGCCGGCCGCCATCGATGAGCATATAGCCGCAAGGGACGGGCGCTAGGTTCAATGAGCGGATGCTCGGCGCGGCCTGCACATGTGCCCCAATTAGTCCTTCTGGGTTGCGGCCCGATATGACCGATAGGAAAAGCAAAGCGTCCGCTTCTGCGGTGAGTTGTGTAGGCGAGCCTGGAAAGAGCACCAGCGGACTTGAGGTGCGCTCTCGAACCCAGGATGCGGTCCGGGCCATGTCGCCCTCAGAGACGAGTGATCCACCTAGAAAAACGCTGTGTGGTTCAGCGGATTGAAGCCAATCCAAGTCGCCCCCGTTCTGTACGGCGTCCGGATCGACCAGGGCCACCCATCCCTTTTTTTGTTCGGTGAAATCACGATCGAGTCGTTCAATCCACAGGGGGTGCGTCTCAGAAGGGAGGTGGCTTTCGTTCATGGCTTGTCTGCCGAGGTTGTTGGGGCGAAAATAACGTCGAGTACTTCCGGCCGAATGAGCCCGTGACCGAAAGGGTGGAGTGTGACCTGGGTGTGATGTGCAAATCTTCGCCCGACCGACGGCGGAATGATCTGATCGCGCTCTCCAAGGTGGATTTGCACACGTCCCTTGCGTGATTTGAGAAAGGCATCCACGCGGTGAGGCCAGAAGCGGCGCATGCTCAGCCAACAGTCCTGCACCATGGACCATATCGGGTCGCTTTCGAGATGGAAAAGCGAGAATTGGTGGTGGTGTTTGCCAATCAAGCCCCAGCGCAGCGCGCGATCCGTCCACCGCACCATGGCGCCCCTCCATTTTAAACTTCGCTTGAGGATGCTGCGGCCTGCGAGGGTGTCAACCGACCAAGCGTATCCCGGCGATTTGCGGAGTCCATCGGGGGCGATCAAAATGAGCTCGCTCATAGCCTCATCGCGGGCCATCCACCAGGAGAGGCCGACCCGCCCGCCCAGGCTGTAGGCCACGGTGCGTCCACCTAAACTCAGTCCGAGCTCTGCAACGAGAGCCTCCATGGCGTCGGCCCATTCGGCCAATTCAAGCGGCCGGTGATGGCCCGAACTTCGGCCGTGTGCGGGGAGGTGAATGGCGAGGAGCGCTTCATTCGCGCGCAGGTATGGAAGCAGAGCCGCCATGTCTTCGAGGGGACGAGAAAATCCATGGAAAGCAACCAGCGCCAATTTTCCGCCGGTCTTCGCGCCCCACAAGACGTACTCAATCGCAAGGTCACCGCGGGTGAAAAGCTCGCGGATAGGGGCTTGGCTTGAGGACTCAAAATTGGGATGCATATCCATCGAAGCGAAGGTCGGTCAAATGAAAATCCGTGCCTAATTTCGCTCCGCCCAAACCGACGGATGCGCTCTTGCATGCGTCGGAAAAAAAAAATGCCGAGAGATAAGCGCATCCGGTCCGTCCTAATCATAGGAAGTGGACCCATTGTCATAGGCCAGGCCTGCGAATTCGACTATTCCGGGTCACAAGCAGCTCGTTCACTTCGCGAAGAGGGCATCGAGGTCATCCTCATCAATTCAAACCCTGCGACCATCATGACGGATTCCGTTGTGGCGGATCACGTCTACCTCGAGCCGCTGGAAGCCGCGTCTATTGAGGCCATATTGAAAGCGCACAACATCGATGCGGTGTTGCCGACGATGGGCGGTCAAACGGCACTGAATTTGTGCATTGAGTGCAACGAAATCGGACTTTGGGCGGAGTTTGGGGTGCAGATTATCGGGGTGCAAATTGATGCGATTGACATCACAGAAAACCGCGAGCGCTTCCGCGAGTTGATGGAGAAAATTGGCGTTCCTATGGCCCCACAGGCCACGGCTAAGAGCTTTCTTGAGGGCAAGGAAGTGGCGCAGGAATTTGGATTTCCGATCTGCATTCGACCGTCATTTACACTCGGCGGAGCGGGCGCGAGCATCGTCCACAACAGCGAAAATTTCGACAAGCTGTTGACCCGTGGTTTGCACAGCTCGCCCATCCATGAGGTGATGCTCGATAAGGCGTTGTTGGGCTGGAAAGAGTTTGAATTGGAATTGCTCAGAGATGCCAATGACAATGTGATCATTATCTGCTCGATTGAGAATTTCGACCCGATGGGCATCCACACGGGGGACAGCATCACGGTCGCCCCGGCCATGACGTTGAGCGACACGACCTTCCAACGGATGCGTGACATGGCGATTCTGATGATGCGCTCGATCGGTGATTTTGCTGGGGGATGCAACGTTCAATTCGCCGTGAGCAACGACGAGAAGGAGGATATCATTGCCATCGAGATCAACCCGCGCGTGAGCCGTTCTTCAGCTCTTGCGTCGAAGGCGACGGGCTATCCAATCGCAAAAATTGCTGCGAAACTGGCCATCGGCTATCATCTCGACGAGCTGAAGAACCCGATTACCGGGACGACCAGCGCGTTTTTCGAGCCGACGCTTGATTACGTGATTGTGAAAATTCCCCGTTGGAATTTCGACAAGTTTGAGGGGTGCAATCGGCAGCTCGGGCTTCAAATGAAGTCCGTGGGTGAGGTGATGGCCATTGGCCGGAGCTTTCAAGAAGCGCTTCAGAAGGCGTGCCAGTCTTTGGAGATTAAGCGAAACGGCCTGGGCGCGGACGCCAAAGAGCTGCGCGATCAGGACGCCATTCTGCACTCATTGAGCCACCCGTCTTGGAACCGGCTGTTCCACGTGTACGATGCCCTGAAGCTCGGGATTCCGATCTCAACCGTACACGAGCGCACGCAGATTGATCCGTGGTTTTTGAGCCAGATTGAGGATTTACTAGAGATTGAGGGGCGCATCGGGGCGTGCACTGTTGAGGATATTCCTCGCAATCTGATGCTCGAGGCCAAACAAAAAGGCTATGCAGACCGGCAGATTGCTCACTTGATGGGTTGCCTTGAAAGCGAGGTGTACAATCGTCGCGACGCTTTGGATGTGGTGCGCAGCTACCGCCTAGTTGACACGTGTGCTGCGGAGTTTGAGGCCCAGACGCCGTACTATTACAGTACGTTTGGGGAGCGCAATGAGAGCGTGCGATCGGACCGAAAAAAGGTGATCATTCTGGGCAGCGGCCCGAACCGCATCGGCCAAGGCATCGAGTTTGATTATTGCTGTGTGCACGGCGTGATTGCGGCGCGCAAGTCGGGTTACGAGACGATTATGATCAACTGCAACCCGGAGACGGTTTCTACTGATAGTGACACGGCCGATAAGCTTTATTTCGAGCCGGTATTCTGGGAGCACATCTACGATATCATCCGCCACGAGCAGCCCGAGGGAGTTATCGTGCAGCTTGGTGGGCAGACGGCTTTGAAGCTCGCCGAGAAACTCGATCGGTATGGTATCAAGGTGTTGGGGACGAGTTACAAAGCGCTGGACATTGCGGAGGACCGAGGCCAATTTTCAAACTTGCTCAAAGAAATGAAGGTGCCGTATCCGAAGTTCGGTACCGTGCACAATGCGCAAGAGGCGGTGGAGCTGAGCCGGGATCTGGGCTTTCCGTTGTTGGTTCGACCGAGCTATGTGCTGGGAGGCCAGCGCATGAAGATTGTAATCAACGAGGAGGAACTTGAGCACCATGTGGTTGAGATTCTTCGTGAAATGCCGGGGAACAACATTTTGCTCGACCATTTCTTGGAAGGCGCCATCGAGTGTGAGGCGGACGCCATATGCGATGGCAAGGACGTGTACATCATTGGGGTGATGCAGCATATCGAGCCGGCGGGCATCCACTCAGGTGACTCGTATGCCGTGCTCCCGCCGTACAATCTGGGCGATTTGGTGCTTGAGCAAATCGAGGAAATCACGTGCCGTGTAGCGGTGGCTTTGAAAACAGTGGGACTGATCAATATGCAGTTTGCTGTCAAGGATGACCAGGTCTTGGTGATTGAGGCCAATCCCCGCGCTTCGCGAACGGTGCCGTTCATTGCCAAGGCGTACGGCGAGCCCTATGTTCAGCACGCCACGCAGGTGATGCTCGGTGAGAAAAAAGTGAGCGATTTCAAGTTCTCTCCCAAGCGCCGAGGCTACGCTGTGAAGATCCCTGTATTCAGCTATGAGAAGTTCCCGGAGGTAAACAAAGAACTCGGGCCTGAGATGAAATCGACGGGTGAGGGCATTCAATTTATCAAAGATTTGCGCGACCCCTTTTTCCGCAAGGTGTACTCCGAGCGCAACCTGTATTTGAGCAAGTAATATGCTGCTTGGGCTGCTCAAAACTCTGGTTTGGCTGGTGTTGGCTTGGTATGTCTTTCGACGTCTGAACCTGTGGGCTGCGGGCAAAGAAGCCGGTCGTGGTGGTGCGGGACCTGGTAGCGCCGCGGGTCAGCGCGGATCAGCGCGATCAACCGCAGCCAAGAAGAAGCCCTCGGATGCCGAATTGGGGGACTACGTAGATTACGAAGAACTCGACGAGGATTGATCGTTCAGGGCTGTTGACGGCGTGCTGCGCGTCTGTAATTTGGCCGGCATGTCAAATGCACCTTCAACCGTTGATCGCCTGCGCCGGATGTTGCGCAAACTCTTGCCGCACTTGGTCGCCATTGCCGGCATGATCATCATTGTAGCGAGTTTTTACCCAAAGGCTTTCAAGAACCACCGCAACAAGATGGTGGACATTGAGCATTACATCGCCACTTCGAAGGAGGTGGATGATTGGTGGGAGAAACACGACCGTTCTATCCTGTGGTCGGACAATATGTTTGGCGGGATGCCCACATTCCAATTGGGAGCGAATGCTGATTTTCAGGCTAGTAAGTACATTACCAATACGGTGATGCTGGGCTTTCCTCGACCGGCCAACTATATGTGGTTGGCCATGATCTCGGCGTACATTCTAGCCTTGGTGCTGGGCTGTAGCCCGTGGATTGCGGCTTTGGTGGGCATCGGATTTGGACTTTCGAGCGTGAACGTGCTGTATTTGTCGGCAGGTCACGCAGCAAAAGTCAGAGCCATCGCAACGATGCCCGGGGTGCTGGCAGGCATACTGCTGGCTTACCGGCGGAGCTTGTGGGGCGGTGCAACCTTGGCCTTGATGTGGACGACGATGCATATCGCCTCGAACCACCCGCAGATGTCGTACTACCTGCTGTACTTGTTGGTGGCCGTGGCTGTTGTTGAGGCTGTGCGAATGTGGGGTGAAGGGGCACTGCGAAAGTTCATCAAGGTGAGTGCGATTCTTGCTGCGACCGGGGCGCTGGCGATTTTGCCCAGCACAGACGTGCTGGCTCCGACCGTGGAGTACATGCCGCAGACCACACGCGGGGAGTCTATTTTATCGGAATCTGAAGATAAAGAGCAAGACGAAACGGGCCTGTACAAAGGCTACGTCCTCCAATATTCAATGTCTCAAGGCGAGTGGTGGAGCGTAATCGTCCCTGATATAAAGGGCGGGTCGAGCCCTTATTATTGGGGTGAGCAGCTCTTTACAGCCGGTGCATTTTACTTTGGAGCGGTTCTGTTTTCGCTCTTCCTTATGTCGCTGATTCTCATGCGCGATCGCATACGTTGGGCCTTTTTGGTTGTCGGAGCTTTGGCCATTGTCCTGTCTTGGCGAGACGCCTCCTGGCTCACAGATTTCTTCCTTGATTCGGTGCCGGGTTTTTCCAAGTTCAGGGACACTAAAATGATGCTGGTCTTGTTGCAGTTGATGACTGTGGTGGGCGTGGGCATCTTGTTGCGTGATGCGGTCAATTCAAAACTGGCGTGGGGCAAGAAACTCTGGCTCTCAGCCGCCGCTCCGGCTGTGCTGCTTATCGCTTTTTATCTCTTCCCTGAGTTGTTCTTTGATTTTCAGAGCTACATCCGCCCAGACCAAGCTATTGAACAAGTTGGTATGGGCCAGGCTCTGTCCGAGCGTCTGAAGATATTCAGGGCCGACACCGCGCGTAGCATCGGCTTTGCAATGGCGGCTGGAATTGGACTGTTAGCTGTTGTGAAAATGTCGGCTGATGCCAAGTTGTCTCAAGTCAAGTGGCTTCCCATTGCGGCGCTCGTGGGTATTTCGACCGTGGACCTGTTCCAAGTGGACCGCCGCTACCAGTCGGCCGATAAGGGATGGATTAAGTTCTTTGATTACATGTACCCCTGGGAGGCCACACCTTCTGATTTGGGCATTTTCGCTCTAGAAACCCAAGGCAATCCTGAGCTGTTGGCAAAAATCGAATCGGCCGTACAGTTTGAACGTGAATACGTGAAGAAGCAGTTTGGCAACGCTGCGGTGCGCGGAAGGAACTTTGAAAAGGTGAAGCACTCGGCTGAGTTTTCGGAACTCAAAGAGAACAATCACTACCGCATCGTTGATTTGCAGGGGGCGTTCAACGACGCCCGCTCGTGCTATTTCCACCGCAATGTGGGCGGCTATCATGGGGCTAAACTCCGCCGATATCAAGATCTCATCGACCACATGCTCATGCCCGAGCAGCGCAAATTTATCGAGCAAGCCAACACGGACTTGAGTGCAGCTTTGGCCAGGATGCCCATGCACAATATGCTCAACACGAAGTATTTGGTGTATGACAAGACCAAGCGCCCCTTGCCCAACCCCTTGGCGTTGGGACCGGGATGGTTTGCTTCTTCGATCGAAATGGCCGGTGACCCGGATGATGAAATCGCCCGACTCAAGCGTTTGACCAACCCGCGCCATGCCATTGTTCCGCCTGAACACGCTGAGGCGGTTGCCGCTTTGAATGTTTCTGGACCAGCATCATTGGCTGGCCCGCTAGACCCTGGGACCGCTTCGGTTGAGCTCACCGAGTACATCCCCGATGCCCCGAGTTATCACGTGGACTCTGAAAAGGGGGGCTTGGTCATTTTCTCTGAGATTCATTACGATGACGGTTGGGCGATTACAATCGACGGTCAGCCGGCTGAGTTACTTCGCGTCAACTACTTGCTTCGCGCTGTGGTCGTACCGCCAGGTGCCCACGACATTCATATGTCGTTCAGTTCCCGGATGTTCTCTCTTGGAGTGGCGGCTTCTCTGCTAGGCGGCATCCTGGTTTTATTGCTCATCACCCTGGGCATAGTCCGCGTTTTAAGGCAGCAGTGGGCCGCCAGCGCAGGGGAGAGTGCTGTCGTCTAAGGGGCAGTCTTCCGGCACGTTCCGCCTCCGATGCCGAGCACACCAACGGTAGATGGTGCGTCTGAGGGCGTGCGGAACAGCGTTTAGCATGAAAGCAAAAATGCTATGTCCGCTCGCTTTTAGGGCCTCAATTACTGCGCGGTCCTCCGTCCACAGTTGCCCCGACTGCCATAAAATCACACTTTCTGCCTCGAATTCAGCTCCCAGCAAATCTTGGGCTGTTTCGCCCTCAAGTGGTGCAAACCGCAAGCCGATACGCTCTAAACCTCGCTTTTTCAACTCGCCCCGCAGCAGCCAACGCACCCCCCATCGACACCTCGCACACCGGCCGTCGTAAAAAAGAATGGGAGCATCCCGCATAGGCAGTAGTTTTGCGCGCGCAGTGAAATCTCCACACCGTTTGAGCACCATCAAAGATATCGATTGTCCGTCTGTGCCCACTGGCCCCACGACTTGGTGGGACCGTATTCCTGCGGACTGTGCTCAAGAATGGGACCGTGCAGTGGGCGGTCGCTCGGCTTATATGAGCTCACGGTACTTGCGCGCTATGGAAGGCCACGCAAAGGTTGAATTCAAATTTGCAGTGTGGCAAGACCTTGCGCGGCCCGTTGGCAATCAGATTATGGGTGTTGCTGTATTTCAACGCGTTCAGGTTGAAAGCCGTGCTCCGGCAGGCCATCTGAAAATGGGCTGGATCATGCGCCGGGTTAACAGCATCTTGCACCCTGGCGGGCGCCCTTTCACTTTTTGGGTGTGGCTGGCGGGCCAAGCGCTGGCCAGTGGACCGCATGCGCATGCTTTTGAGTCCGGACTTGATGAGCCTCAGGCGGCTGCTCGAGTGGATGCCGCATTTCGTGAATTGAGCTGCATGGAGGCTGAGGCAGGGCGCCCCCGTGTCGCTGCTTGGATGCTCAAAGACCAGATGCCCGATGCTGATATTGGCTTGTGTCGCATGCGTCGCCGAGGTTGGGTGAAATTGACATTTGACCCCGTGATGGTGGTGCCGATTGAGCCCAATTGGCGTCAGCTCGAAGACTGGATGGATGCCCTACGGACGAAGGCCCGGACCAAGGTGAAGTCGATCTTACAGCGCAGCGACCGCGTTGAATTGCGCGAACTCGATGCTGAACAAGCCGAGGAGATGTCGGCCATATTGTATGGTCTGTATTGTGCGGTGTACGACCGGGCGAGCTTGGTGATGGGCGGCTTGGAGCCCGGCGATTTTTCCCGCCTCAAGCGCGAACTCGGCGACGATTTCAGGTTGATCGCCTACCGCTGCGACGGTCGTTGGGTTGGATTCCAATGTGGTATATGCGAACCTGGAACCGGCACCATCGAAGCCTATTTCGTGGGCTTTGAGCCCTCGTGCAACAAAGAACTCGGCCTCTATCAGCGCATGCTCGTCGAGTTTGTACGCTGGGGCTTGGAGCGTGGTGCCCGGCGCGTCATCATGGGACGCACGGCATTGGAAATCAAGAGTGGAATGGGCGCTTTACCTGTACAGCTCACCCTTGCAGTCCGCTTCCGTCACCCGGCTTTGCGCATGCTGATGCTCCTCGGCAGTGGACTTTTCGTTCCCAAACCATTCGTCCCGCGCCGCGCATGGCGCAACGACGCAGCCGTGGCTTGGGAGCACCGTGGACCGTCCAACGGGTACGGTTAAAACTCCATGTCGCCACCGCCACCGCCTTGCGACCCGCCGCTTTCGCCCCCGCGGGAGCCGCCTTTGCGACGGTTGCCCGCTTCGAGTTTTCCAAATTTCCACATAGCGCTCAGGTACAAGAACTGCGACTGGCGCTTGTGTACGCTTTCAAGCTCGAAGTTTGAAGCGCTCGAGGTGAAGGAGAATTGACGTGAATTGAACACATCTGAAACGCGTGCGGTGCAACGCAACTTTCCATCAAAGTAGTCTCTGCTCACCGCCATATTCATGGTCTTGAAGCCACTGAAATCGCCCTGTAGATGCGTCGACGGCGCCATGAATCGGCCGTCAATCTGCAACTTGTACAGGCGCGGGAGCACGGCTGTGACTTGCCCTCCGAGCATCATGCGCACGCCGCTGTTGCCCAGATCAGCCTCGAGGTTGGAGCCGTCCGACTGTTCAACATACCAACTCGCATTGCCGCGAAGGGACAATTTTTCGCTGGGGCGCCACATGCCCACAATTTCAGCACCGAAATTTTGTTGGGAGGCGAGGTTTACAAACGTGCTTGTCGAAACACCACTTGAATCCGTCCAGCGGTAACGGCGAATCACATCGGTGGTGTGTTTGTAGTACAGGCCTGAAGTCAACGAACCACTGCGCGTTGTGAGCTGGTGATTCAGCTCGACACTGTTTGTGTACTCGGGCAGCAAAAAGGGATTCCCTACGCGCAATTCGCGGGGGTTGGCATTGTTGATGTATGGGTTGATTTGTCGGCTGCGAGGGCGGTTGACGCGGCGAGAAAAACTGGCTTGCCATTGGTTGCGGTCGTCCACAGTGTAGTTCACATTTACAGAAGGGTAGAGGCTGAAGTAATCGTTGTTGAACGCCGAATCTTCGTTGCCACCCTCACCGTCGTCGCGCAACACTTCAGCCGAGGTGAACACCTGCTCGAGCCGGCCGCCGAGCTGCAGTCCGAAGGCGCCGAACTTCCGGCCCCAAGTGGTGTATGCGGCGTGGATTTGCTCACCGTATTTGAATTCTTGTGAGGTGGAGTTCATGGCCGTGTCGGCCGTGAAATTCTGTTGATCCTCCACCGTGAAGCGGTCAGTGGTACGCCATCCGAGCTCGAGTTTTCCGTCGTGTTCAAGCGGTCTTTCATAGTCTGCTTGCAAGTTCAGTTTGACGTTTTCCGGATCATTGGAATTGACAAAGGCCAGAAATTCATCGGTCATCGGAACGTCATATCCATCGGGGTAAGCTCCGGCATCAAGCCCATCAAATGTCTGGATGAAGATCGAATCGTTGGACATACCGTTGCTTTGGGAAAGCCGCACAGAGGCTTTTATATTGTGGTCATCTGATCCGAAGGTGCGCTGAAATCCAGCGTCGAGATCTTGTGAAATTCTGGAACCTTCACCGACGCTGGAGGTGAACTGGTCCAGGGCGTAATCGGTGCTGAAGGTCTCACGGTTTGCCGCCCAGCCCGAGGACGCATTTCCCGAGTCGTTGATGCGCAGCCCCGCATTCCATGTGGTGCGTGGAGAAGGCGAGTAGTCCACGCCGAAGCGGCCTGACAGGCTGGAACGCGAGGTGGTGTTCATGCTCTCGATGTCGAGCGATGAGGTCGAGTCGGTGAAATACTGCGTGCGGAAGCTATCGCCCGAGCGGAAGCCGTTGCGGTTATTGGTTGCGAAGTTTGCAAAGACGTTCACCTTGGTTGTGCGCCAATTGCCGTTGAATGACCCGCTGTGGTTATCCCCAGTGCCGAACGTTCCTTCGAGCTGGCCATTGAGACCGCGCAATTTGTCCTTTTTGAGAATGATGTTCAGAATGCCGGCCATGCCCTCGGGGTCAAATTTGGCCGAGGGGTTGGTAATAATTTCGATGCGATCGATCGTGCTGGAGGGGATTTGCTCCAAAAGGGCTTCGCCTGTGCTGCCCGTCAGGCCGCTGGGCCGCCCGTCAATGAGGATTGTGACATTTGCACTGCCGCGTAAGAATATCGTTCCGTCGATGTCCACGTCCACGGAAGGCACATTGCGAAGCAATTCCGTGGCGTTGGACCCGACGGCGTTCAGGTCGTTGCCCACATGAAAGACCTTGCGATCGATGAGCATTTCAAGGCTTGAGCTCTGGGTGATGACTTCAGCGGCTTCTAGGGCTTGGACGTCGGCCTCCAAGTGAATCGTTCCGAGGTCTTGTACGGTGCCACCTTTGGGGATGAGTCGGATGTCGCTCACCGTCTCGGTGACGTACCCCATAAACATGACCTGTGCGATGTACCGACCTACGGGCAGTTCTTTGATGTCGAAGCGGCCGCTTTTGTCGGTGATGCCGCCACCCACCGTGCTGCTATCGGACTGACTCAGCACCGCAATGCTCACAAACTCAATCGCTTTGCCCGTCTGGGCGTCCTTGACACGCCCGAAGATCTGGCCAATCTTGGGTCGTTCGCCACCGCGTCGCTCACCATCGCCGCCACGCCCGCCGCCACGCCCGACTTGAGCGACCGCAGAAAAATCAATTGCGAGCAGCAGGGCGAGGGTTAGCAATCCCCCGAGTCGGCTGAAACTACAGGCTTTGAATTGGCAAGGCATGGCAAGGAAGAACGGCCGAGAAGCTGGAAGGATTAACGTCATCTTGAGAAGTTTAAATACCCGCAGTATTTTTGCAGCCTCAAGAACGTCACCACATCCCCTCCGCCGTGCGTAGTATTCTTAATATTTCCCACCCATCCATGCGCATAGTTGTGCAACATTGGAATGAGAAATACCATGTGCAGTTCACTTGGGGCCCACTTGAGCAGACCTATCGCGTTGGTGAGTCGTCTCTAACACAGGGGCAATTGGAGCAATTTGCGCGCGATTTGATTCCGGAGGTGCAACGGGTATTTTTAAACATGGCCGAGGCCAGAAAGCAAGCATTGGTATGAACGAGACGTCGAATTTGATGAATACAGCGGATGAGAAGCTCCGCGCGCATGTGGTGGAGTATATTCTGTATATGTGGCAAATGGAGGATTTGGCGCGGGCCATCAGCTTCGATTTGAGCACTTTGCGCGGACATCTGCAAGCAGCTTATGGCGGCGACCGTCTCGAGGTGGAGCTCAAGTGGTTTGCCGATCTGATTTTGAAAATGCGGGCTGAAGGTTTGGAGAAAACCGGCCATCTCGTTGAACTTGATGAGGTGATGATGGAGCTGGTGGTGCTGCATCGCACGCTTCTTGATGTCACCGGTGACGAGGATTACAAGCGGGTTTACGAGGCGGCGACTCCGCATTTGCAGGAAATGGAAAAGCGCGGCGAACCGGGCAAGAGCGAGGTCGAGGGCGTGCTGACGGCGCTGTACGGCTGGCTATTGCTGCGCCTGAAGGGCGTAGAAGTAGGGGCGGACACGGAGGCGTCGCTTGTGGCAATCCGCGATATGGCCAATGCCTTGGCTGGAGGCTACGAAAAAATGAAGGCCGAAGGGCTTTGAAGTTGTGCTTTGCGGCGCGAGTGCTCAACTGGCACGTCGGCCCGAACTCAAGTCGCTCGAACTGAGGAAGACCTTCAAGTCCAGTGCATTGCGCTGGGCAATGCGCATCTCCACGATGAAGCGCGTGAAATTCTTTTGCCATTGGGCGGTGTCATACTGAATGGGCACCAATCGGAAGTGGGGCTTGTTTTCAATGACACGCGCCAAGCTTTCTGTGTCGGTGATCGGCCCAACATAAAAGACGGATCGAGCGTCGGCTTCGGCTTGGCCTAAATTGGCCGTGATTAAGACCTCAGTCGCAGCACCTTTGTCCCCAGACCACACGTCCTCAAGCAAGCAGTCAAGACGCGGTAAAATGGCGTCCAATCCTGTGAAGAGTTCGGGGCGGTAGGCAATCGCGTTGGGGAGAAGTTCAACGCTGAAAGTAGGACTTGAAAGGAGCATGGTGCTTAGACCTACGCAAGTTGCGCTGTAGAAGTTGCGCACGAAGACAAACTTTTGTGAGATTATCGACGGACTCAACGCCCTTGTGTGGATAAAGGTCGCCTGACGCCCTGAAAACCCGCGCCGCTGCAGCTGAAATTAGATGCATGACTGACCCGGCGTCTGTGAACATCGACTTCAAGTGCTTCGTGACAAGTTCAGCGTCGGAATTGTCCGCATGGGAACATTTTCGCGCCGGCCGAGAAATCGTGTTGAGCACCGCTTCTTTTGATCAGCAGTGGGCCGAGTGGTGTCGATGTTCTCAGCCCGACCGCTCGACTTCAAAGGCGGCAGCCGATGCGCTGCTGGCCCAACGTCAGGCGGACTCTCCCACAGGCTTCTATGGAACGTGGGTGTGGTACCCGTGGCGTGCTGAAGCTGTGCTGTTGCTCGAGGAAGCTGAGTTTGTAGCCGTCCGCACCAACCGCAACGCTTTGAAAATCGACCACGGCGAGCAGCGCAATTTGTCCGGAAAAACTGTTGGCGTTGTGGGGCTTTCAGTGGGGCAGAGCACGGCGATGGCACTGGCCATGGAACGCATTGTGGGCGGCTTAAAATTGGCCGATCACGACATCATTGAACTTTCGAATCTCAACCGCATCCCCGCATCGGTTTGTGATTTGGGCCAGTCGAAAGCAGTCGGAATAGCCCGGCGCATAGCTGAAATTGATCCCTATCTCAAGGTGGAGATTTTCCCTGAAGGCTTTACAAAAGGCCGCGTCGCAGAATTCATGGACGACCTGGATTTGGTGGTGGACGCCTGTGACGGCGTCTCGGCAAAGGCCCTGTTGCGCATCGCTGCACGCGACCGCCGCATCCCTCTGATTATGGAGACCAATGATCGGGGCATGATTGACATTGAGCGCTACGACACCGAATCGACGGAGAACTTCTTGCACGGGCGCTTCACCCCTGAGCAAATGAGTGAAATGCTTGAGGCCACGGCTTGGACGCCTGAGATGCTCAACGCGTGGGTGGACTTGGACACGGCCTCTGAATCGGCCTTGCGTTCGCTCGAACAGGTGGGTAAAACCTTGGTGAGCTGGCCTCAATTGTATTCTGACGTGGCGATGGGGTCCGGCGCTTTGGCCCATATCATCCGCCGTTTACTGCTTGGAGAACCCATTGCAGACCAACGACTTCATTTCGACATCCATGAGCACATCACCGTCGCGCATCCCGCTTGAGTCGGTTGACGCAGCTAACGTATTATCTGAGGTGTGCCTGCGCATCTTTCGGGCAGATGAGGACGTCTCGAGTTGCGAGCAATTTTTAGCAGGTCACCGTGAGGTGCTGCTGGCCGCAGGCATCAAGAACCTCACCTCGATGGACCGCTCTTGGGTGGGCAGCCCGGATCACACGGTATTTATGCTGCTTGATGCGGCAGGCGACCGCGTGCTTTCGGGCATGCGCCTGATGCGGCGAACGGCTTTCAATCGGCTGCCGATGGAGCGCGCAGTTTCAACCGGTCATCCTGAGGTGAGCCAGCTTGTTGAGGGCCATATGGACGAGGGCTGCGGTGAATTCTGTGCGTTGTGGAGCCATCGCGAGGTGGCGGTGGCTGGCATCGGCATGGTGCCGATGGCCTGTGCAGGGTTGGGTGTGATGCCCGTGGTTGACATCCGCCATGGTTTTGCCTTTATGGGCCGGAATATGAATGCCATGCAGCGAAGCTTGGGCTTTGACATCATGAAAGATGTGGGCGTTGCGGGATCTTTTGACTATCCCACATCACCAATCCTATCGGAAATTGGTCACTTCGTATCGCCTGAATCTCTGAACAATTCCCAAGAATTCGTTCGGAATTTCGTGCGGGCCATGGCCGAAGAGCCGAGTCAATGTCATGAGTTGAAGGGACGGTTCGGTTCAGTTGCTTATCACATTGACAACGGGCTGGCATGAAGCACTCCGGGCCTCTTTCCCGTTGGTTTGCTTTTGCGGCGTTTGCAGCTTTGATTGTCTTGTTGTCAGGAGGTTTGAGTTCCTGTGGAAAAAATGCCCAGCAGCGCTTAATCAGCCAACGGCAAATCACCACGGATCAAGAGTCAGATTCCTTGCATTTGCGGCTGGTGGAAGACGTCGACCGTGTGTTCACCCCGCTCGAGGCGCTGCATGCTAACTCGGAGCCGGTGGAGGGTCAATTGGTCAACGCGCTCACATCGCAGTCTGCGTTTTGGGTCATCATCGACGGCTGGCAGGACGGTCCGGTGGAGGACCTGATCGTCATTCACAACCCGACGCTCGACAGTGTTGCGTGGTATGAAATTGAGGGGGGGCGTGTGGTGCGCGCTGCTGAAATGGGGGCTGCCGTGGAGGTGAACCGCAACCGTGTATTGCCACGTTTTTCTAGGCCGCTCAACCCGTCGCGGGAACTTGTGGTTCGGGTGGTTTCGGGCAAGCAACTCGTCATGCCGTTTGAGCGCATGACCCCGTCGCGGTGGGAGGAGCACTCCGACAACCGCAACATCATTTTCGCCCTTTACACTGGCATCGTGCTGGCGATGCTGCTTTACAACCTGTTCCTCTTTATGAGCACAGGCCAGATTGATTACTTCCGCTACGTCATGGTCGTGGTGACCGTCGCTTTGGTCCAATGGGCGTTCAACGGATATGATCGCTTGTTGTGGGGCGATTCCCAATGGCTCAGCACCAATGGACTTGTGATTGTGGGTGCGGCGAGTGGTTTGGCCGCCCTGTCGTTTACGCGCTCGTTTTTGCGCGTCCAAACATTTGCTCCAGGGTGGGATAAGTTCATCAAGGCGCTCTACGTTGTGTACGGTGTTGCCTTCATTGCGGGTGTTGGTGGATTCACTTCATTCTCATACAACCTTGTCAATCTCGGCGCCCTCTCCGCACCAATGATTCTGATCCTGTCGGTGGTGTGCCTGCGTCGTGGCTCCCCTTCGGCGGGCTGGTTTCTGTTGGCTTGGAGTTTCTTTTTAGCCGGCGTGACAACCCAGGCGCTCCGTGATTTTAACGTCCTACCGAACACAGCCGTCACGGCAATTTTCCTCCCATTGGGCACCATCCTAGAGATGCTCTTGCTGAGCTTTGCACTGGGCGACCGAATCAATCAGTTGAAAAAGGAGCGCGAGGAGGCCAATGCGAAGGCGCTCGCTGCATCAATGGAAAATGAGGCCATCGTCAAGGAGCAAAATGCCCAACTTGAGGGGCGTGTCTCGGAACGCACCGCGGAGCTCTCCCAGGCAAACGACGAGTTGAAGTGGGCTCTTGAAGAACTTCGGGGTGCACAGAACCATTTGATTCAGTCTGAAAAATTGGCGTCGCTTGGACAGATGACTGCAGGCATTGCACACGAATTGAACAATCCAATCAACTACGTAAAATCCAACGCAGGATCGCTCGAACGGGACCTTGACGATTTGATCGATATTCTCGACGCGTACGCTGGGGTGTTGTCGGATAAAATGGACTTTGACGCTGCTTCAGCTGGGGAACAAGACGACCGCTCTCGGTTGACGGAAGAGGAGCTGAAAGCGCTGGCGCTCGTGAAGGAAAAGGTGAAAAAACTGGATTTGAACTTCCTCAAAGACGAGTCACGCCAGTTGATTGCCGGTATCAAGGAAGGGGCAGACCGCACGGCAAAAATTGTTCAAGGCCTGCGGGTCTTCGGCCGGATGGATTCTGATCGGATGCTTCCGGCATCGCTCGCAGAATTGATCGAGGCTTCTTTGACGGTGCTCGGCAACCGCGTATTGTCAATTGCAACCATTGACGTGAAGATCGAGCCCGATTTGGCTCAGGTGCTTTGCCAACCCGGTCGCATTTCTCAGGTGTTCATGAACATCATTGTCAATGCTGTGCAGGCCACGGAGCAGCGCCACGAGAATACAGAAGAGCGCCTGGTGGAAATTGGGGTGAGTCAATTGGCCAAGGATGTAATCGTACGAGTGAAGGACAATGGAATTGGTATGGAGAGTGAAACGGTCTCAAGAATTTTTGATCCCTTTTACACGACGAAAGAGGTCGGAAAAGGCACGGGGCTCGGGCTGAGCATTGTCAAGGGCATCCTCGATGATCACAAGGCGGACATTCAAGTGCACAGTGAATTTGGGCAGGGAACGGAATTTGTACTTACTTTCAAGCAAGCTTCAAATAGCTAAGGTTGCCCATGTTGCGTTCACAACCCGCCCGTCTTTCTGACCAGGGCCCCATCCGCGTTCTTTATTTGGACGATGAGGAACCCAACCTCTTTTCGTTCAAAGCTGCCTTTCGCCGCGATTTTGAAATCTACACGGCCACCGAGCCCAACGATGCGGTTCGGATTTTAGATGAACAGGACATCCACGTCATTTTGAGCGATCAGCGCATGCCTGGCATCAGCGGGGTTGAGTTTTTTGAGCTCATCATGCCCGATCACCCCGATTGCACGCGAATTTTGGTGACGGGGTACGCCGACACCAACGCTGTGGTTGACGCCATCAACAAGGGGCAGGTCTATCGATTTGTGTCCAAGCCGTGGAACGAAGAGGAGTTGCGCAACGTCGTCATTTCGGCCCACCTCCAGCATAAGTCTCGCATTTCCACCAATCGCAATGCCGCCCATATGGTCGGGGCTTTACGAGCTGTGGACCAAGGCATTCGCGATCTCGCTGAAAACTTGCGCTTGCCTGAAAGTGACCCTGAGGCCTTGTCCAGAGAGGATTTGTCCGGCGCTTTGTTGTCACTTCGCGACCGTTTGGAAGACTCGACCCCTTTGAGCCTGTCGTCTTCAGAATCCCAAGACTGATGCCCGATGATTCCCCGGTGTGGCTGGTTGATGACAATGAGATTGATCTCACGGTGAACCGGCGCCTTGTCGAGGTGGCGCTCTCCCGCCCGGTGCGCGGTTTTCGTGATGGCGCGTCGTTCTTGGAGGCGCTCGAGGGCCCCTCTCCGGAATCCGAATCGATCCCTGCGACTATGCTCATTCTTCTGGACATTATGATGCCAGAACTTGACGGCTTTGCGGTTTTGGAGCGCATCGAGGCTTTACCGTCTGAGCGTCTGGCAGGCCTTACGGTCTTTATGCTCTCCGCCACGCTCGACCCGGCTGAACTTCAGCTCGCCGAGTCCCACCCGTTGGTTGAGGGCATCCTTGAAAAGCCGCTCGACGTCCATGCGCTACGCCAGTGGCTGGCCTCGCTGAGCAGTTGATCGCTCGGCAGTTCTCAGAAGTACTTGAAGTCTTCGCCTTTTTTAATGCGTTGCACCACCTCAAATAACAGCCGGATGCAGTCCTCCACATCCTTTTTGTGCACCATTTCTACGGTCGTGTGCATGTAGCGCAGCGGCAGGGAGACCAATGCACTAGCCACGCCGGCATTTGAGTACGCAAAGGCGTCCGTGTCGGTGCCCGTCGCCCGGGATGCCGCCATGCGTTGAAGTGGGATTTTCAGCTCGTCCGCCGTGTTGATTATCCGCTCGAGCAGATTGTTTTGGACGGCCGGTCCATAGGTCACGCCAGGCCCTTTGCCCGCCGCAATGTCACCCTGCTCAATCTTGTTAATCATTGGCGTGTGCGTGCAATGCGTCACATCCGTCACCAGGGCTACATCCGGCTTGATGCGCTCGGCAATCATTTGTGCTCCGCGCAGGCCGATTTCCTCTTGGACTGAATTGGTGATATACAGCCCGAAGGGCAGCTTCACTTTTTGCTCGTGCAGCATCCGCGCCACCTCGGCAATCATGAACCCGCCGGCTCGATTGTCCAGTGCACGGCCCACATACCAGTTCTTGTTCAGCACCATAAATGGATCGTCAAATGTGGCCACACACCCCACGTGAATGCCCATTTTCTCCACTTCGGCTTTGTCTTTTGCCCCCACATCGAGGAAGATGTTCTTCATCGTCGGAGCCGCCTCCTTGCTTGCCGACCGCGTGTGAATCGCAGGCCAACCAAAAAGCCCTTTCACAATGCCCTTGGGCGTGTGAATATTCACCCTCTTGCTCGGTGCAATCTGGTGGTCGCTGCCCCCATTTCTCCGCACATAAATAAAGCCCTCGGCCGTGATGTAGTGCACGTACCAGGCAATCTCATCGGCGTGGGCTTCAAGCACCACCTTGTACTTCGCATCGGGGTTGATTACGCCCACTGCGGTTCCGTAGGTGTCGACAATCACCTCGTCGATATACGGTTTAATATAGTCGAGCCACATCTTCTGTCCGCTGCTCTCATGCCCAGTCGGTGCCGCATTGTTCAAGTACTGCTCAAGAAACTTCTCGCTCTTGGCCGTAATAATCTTCTTCTTGCTTCCCGCTTTGCTCGTTTTCTTCGCCATAATCCCGTGGTCTTTACGATGGCTAATGTACCTCCACCTTCCTCCCCAAATCACCCCGCTCCTTATCGCCTATCAACCTTGATGTGTTGGATTTTTCGTAGAGGTTCACCTTCTATATACGCCAGGTAATAGGCTCAAGCCTATCTCAAAGCGTGTAGGCGTTCTGGTCAATCAGTTTTGTGGCGATGCGTTGGCGCGCGTCTTTCGTATTGAAAGGTTCGACCTTGGTGAAGCGCTTGAGCCCCATGAGCATCATCTTCAATTCGTCCCCCTCAGCAAAAGCGAGCAGGGCCTCCTTGCCGGCGGAGTGGATGCGCTCGCCGACCTCGTAGGTGTAGACGCGAAGCATGTCCATCTGTATTTCCACCTGGTCGGCACCGGTTGCGGCAGCTACGGGGTCGTCGCAGTCCACGCCAGCAGCCTTGGCCGCCAGTTTTTGGGCCCGCAACAGGAGCGATTCCATGTTGTAGGTCCAGATGGCCATGTCAGCTGCATGCATCAAGACTTCTTGCTCCTTTGAAAGGGTCTGCATCAGCTTTTGCACGGCGGAGCCCATAACCATCAGGACGGCCTTTTTGAATCCGGCCAGGTAGGCGTGGTGCTGGGAAAAGACATCGGAAGGGCCGCTGCCGAAATCGGGAATGCCCGTCAGCTCGTTGGCGACAGCCATAGCGGGGGTCATCAAGTCGAGCTGGCCCTTCATGGCCTTCTTTAGCACCATGTCGATGATCAGCAGGCGATTGATTTCATTGGTGCCTTCGAAAATGCGGTTGATCCGTGAGTCACGGTAGGCGCGTTCTACGGGCGATTCGGCAGAGAATCCCATGCCGCCGTAGATCTGGACGGATTCGTCCACGACCATGTCGAGAACTTCCGATCCGAGGACTTTCAAGACCGCGCATTCGGGCGCAAAGTCAGCGATGCCTTTCAACGTCGCTTCCCCGTGCTCCATGCCGCCAGCTTTCAGTGCGGCAATCGCATCGTCGATGTTTTGTGTGGCGCGGTAGAGGGCCGACTCTGAGGCGTACACCTCAGTTGACATCTGGGCTATTTTTACTCGGATCGCGCCGTATTTGGAGATGGGGCGTCCGAATTGTTCGCGTTCGTTGGCGTAGTTGATGGCGCCAGAGATGCACTGTTTCGCAGCACCGATTACAGCTCCGCCCAACTTTATTCGTCCAATGTTCAGGATGTTGACCGCAATTTTAAAGCCGTTTTCGCGCGTGCTCAACAGGTTCTCAACCGGCACCTTCACGTCGTTGTAGAAAATCTGGCGCGTGGACGACCCTTTGATGCCCATCTTCTTTTCCTCAGGGTTCTTCGTGATGCCTTCGCTGTGGCCATCAATGATGAAGGCCGTCAGCTTCTTGTCATCGTCAATCTTGGCAAATACAATCATCACATCGGCAAAACCGCCGTTGGTAATCCACATCTTCTGACCATTGATGATGTAATGCTTGCCATCGTCTGAAAGGGTGGCTCGGGTTTTTCCAGAATTGGCATCCGAACCGGCCGAAGGCTCAGTTAGGCAATAGCTGCCTTTGAGTTTGCCGGAAGCTAGTTCGGGAATCCACTTCTGCTTTTGGGCCTCGTTGCCGTAGTAAAGGATGGGCAAGGTCCCGATTCCGGTGTGAGCCGAAAACGCCACGCTGAACGAATGTGCATGGCCTATGGCTTCGGTGATGAGCATGGTTGACTTAAAATCGAGTCCGAGCCCACCGAGATCCTCTGGGACCGAGCTTCCGAGCAGGCCGAGTTCGCCGCTCTTTTCCATCAAGTCTGGAACGAGCCCCTCTTCTTGCTCGTCGATGCGGTCGAGAAGAGGCGTGACTTCTTTTTCGACAAAATCGAGTGTCATCTGTCGCATCATGTGCTGCTCTTCGTTCCATTCTTCTGGAATGAAAATTTCTGAGGGCTTGACGTTGCGGATGATGAATTCTCCGCCGGTGATGGCTTTTTCGTTGCTCATGTCAATTGGGTGAGTAAGGTGTAAGAAGGGGGTGAAGGGCGGGTTAAAGGAGTTCGAAGACGCCGGCGGCGCCTTGTCCGGTGCCGACGCACATGGTCACGCATCCATATTTTTCTCCACGAGATTTCAATTCATGCAAGAGCTGCACGGTCAACTTTGAACCGGTGCAGCCCAGCGGGTGGCCCAGCGCGATGGCCCCTCCATTGGGGTTCACTTTTGCCGGGTCCAGCCCAAGTTCGCGGACGACGGCCACACTTTGCGAGGCAAAGGCTTCGTTCAGTTCAAAGGCGCCGATGTCGCTCATTTGCAGTCCCGCTTTTTCAAGAGCTTTTGGCACGGCGTGGATTGGACCGACGCCCATGATGCGCGGTTCAAGCCCCGCGACGTGGTAGCTGCGCATGCGGGCCCAAGGCTCGACGCCCAACTCTTGGACCATTTTCTCGGAGGCGACCAGGACGAAGGCCGCCCCGTCGGAAGTCTGTGAGCTGTTGCCCGCGGTGACACTTCCGCCTTGGGCAAAGACAGCACGGAGCTTGGCGAGTTTTTCAGCTGAGGTGTCGCGGCGGACGCCCTCGTCTGTATCCACGGTGTAGGTTTTCTCTTGCCGTTTTTCGTTTTCGTCGAGGTAGACCTCGTTGATTTCAATCGGCGCAATGCCGGGAGAGAAT
>Ga0206681_10000289_pt1 | contig 28984 bp, 27 predicted proteins | sample M150012015metaG_FD_161048 | JGI IMG/M metagenome (GOLD analysis project Ga0206681, IMG submission 161048) | Ammonia-oxidizing marine archaeal communities from Monterey Bay, California, United States - M1 500m 12015 | ecosystem: Environmental > Aquatic > Marine > Intertidal zone | place: USA... | reverse complement strand
GGCTATCGACGATAAATCAAAATGCGCCAACCAACAACTGGTGCAGTTGTTGAAAAGCGGAGGAGTGCTGCAGTGAGTCTACGTATTTAAACTCACTGCAAGATAATTACGAATACGAACAGCAGTAATCGACAACTGATTTGACTTGCAGTTTGAATGAACTATTCGCAGGAACTTCAAATGACTGACCGCCAGTGATTGTAATCCACTCATCAGCACCCGGCAGCAAAACAGCCATTTCGCCCGCTTGAATTTCCATCAATTCATGTTGATCGGTGCCAAATTCAAAATCGCCTGGCATCATAATGCCCAATGTTTTTTGTGTGCCGTCTGAGAATTTAACAACACGGCTTGTTACTTTTCCGTCGAAGTAAATATTGGCCGCTTTAACGACTTCTACGTTTGTAAATGATGACATAAATCTCCTTATGTTTGATTAATAATATATTGTGTTAAGAGTGGCACAGGTCGTCCTGTGGCGCCTTTTTTCGAACCACTAACCCATGCAGTACCAGCAATATCTAAATGCGCCCAACGATATTCTTTGGTGAAGCGCGATAAGAAACAAGCAGCCGTTACAGTGCCAGCCTCTTTGCCGCCAATATTCGCCATATCAGCAAAATTGGATTTGAGTAATTCATCGTACTCATCGTCCAGCGGCAATTGCCAAACGGAGTCCAGTGCCGCATTGCCTGCAATGTTCAAATCGTTTACAAGGTCTTGATCATTCGCCATAACGCCTGAATGATGTTTGCCGAGAGCAACGATTACGGCGCCGGTAAGCGTGGCGATATCGATAACCACTTCTGGATTGAATTTCTTACAATAAGTTAATGCGTCGCAAAGAATAAGTCGGCCTTCTGCATCTGTGTTTAGAATTTCAATGGTTTGACCAGACATACTTTTAACCACATCGCCCGGCTTAGAAGCATTGTGCGCTGGCATGTTTTCAACCGTCGGCACAACAACAGTCAAATTCACTGCTAAATTCATCTCAACCACAGCACGCATAACACCCAATACTGATGCAGCACCGCACATGTCGTACTTCATTTCATCCATGCCTCCGCCTGGCTTTAATGAAATGCCGCCGGTATCGAAAGTAACGCCTTTTCCAACCAATACAATGGGTTTGGCATCACCTGCATTGCGATAACTTAAGCTGATTAGCTTACCTGGCTCTGAGGAGCCTTGTGACACTGACAACAGGGAATGCATTCCCAAAGAAGCCATATCAGCCTCTTCCAAAACCTCACACTCAAGATTGTGGGTTTTCGCTAGTGACTCTGCAGTCTCTGCCAAATAACTTGGTGTGCAAATATTAGGCGGCATATCTCCCAACTCTCGAGTCAATGCCATACCATTGGCAATGGCTAAACCATGGTTTAGCGCAGTGCTATCTTTTGAAGTTGAATGCACACTTACCAATCCCATTGGGTTGTTTTTTTCTTTTTCATTGCCGTGCTTATCAACTTGATAGCTTGCGTTTTGCAAAATTCTGGCAATTGTTTGTTGAGCCCACGACTCATCCTGCCCATCGACGTCAATACTAGATAAAGAGGCGCTTTTAACTTTGGAAGAGAATAACTCTGAAGACAATGCGTTAATCGCTTTGGCAAAACTTTTTCCAGTCAATGGTGACCCACCTAAGCCGACAACAATCACTCTGTTGGCTTGAAAGCCTTGCACTCGACTGAGTACAATGGTTTTACCATTCTTGGCCTCAAATTGATTTAACTCTAGAAGTTGCACCAAATCACTGTTTTCCTGCGACTCACCCTCAAATGCAAATACAACGGCACAATCGCCTTCAAATAGTTCTACAGCTTGTTGTGTTAAGGAGAATTCCATCATTTTTCCCGACAAATTTTAAAGACGATATTTTACCAAAAAAACGGTAAAATTTAGTTCTTTAATCACGCGTCCTTGCCATGTATAAAGCGCTTTTATTAATTGTTGCACTCCTGTCAAATGCCGCTTATGCCAATATCGAGGTGGTGATGGAGCGACTACTGCCCTATTTCCCCAACCTAACCGCCGAGCACGTCAGCCCTTCACAGCTCAATGGCTTTTATGAAGTCTTGGTGCAAACCCCCCAATATGAAATACTTTACATCTCTGATGACGGGCGCTTTATTATTCAAGGAGAAATAACCGACCTAGTTACCAGGAGCAGTCTTTCTAGTGGCCGATTGACCGTTCTTAAAAAGAAAATACTCGATAACATTGATGAGGCAGACAAAATTATTTTTAAGGCGGAAAACGAACAGCACATCATTCATGTTTTTACTGATGTCGATTGCCCCTACTGCACCAAGTTGCACGCCAATATGTCCGAGATGAATGCGCTTGGCATTACTGTCAAGTATTTAGCAGCGCCACTGGCTCAACTGCATCCTCAGGCGCAAGGCAAAATGGAAAAAATTTGGTGCGCTGAAGACAGAAGAAAAGCAATTCACGACTACAAAACCAGGCGCATTGTCCCTAAAAGTGAAAAATGTGACAACCCTGTTGCTGAACAGCTGGCTATTTCTCAACATTTAGGTGTTAACGGCACCCCATCTATCTTCTTTGAAAACGGCACCAACTTGCCAGGTTATCAAGACCCTCAGATGCTACTGAAAACCATCAAGCAAAAACTTGCACAATAAGGCAAATTCCAGAGTTATTGCGCTTCAAGCAATCTGCTCGGTAGTCCTTAACAAGCAATCTCTTTCTGATATTGAATTTCCGTTAGATGTGCCAGATTTGCCTTTTGCCAAATCGCTTATTTTTGGCACCTTAAGGTTTTATCACCATCTAAATGATATTGTCACACCGCGTATTCATAACCCCTTAGAGAAGAAAAACTTAGACTTGCATTGCCTGCTATTATTGGGCGCGTACCAGCTACTGCATTCAACAACATCCACACATGCGGCGATTAACGAAACGGTGGCGGTCGCCGATGTCATTGACAAGAGCTGGGCAAAAGGCTTTATTAATGCCATCCTCAGAGGTGTCGATAGAGAGCGTGAAAAAATACTAACGAACGAACATTTTTCTCACCCAACTTGGCTTAATAAAAAACTCAAACAAGATCACCCAGAGCATTATCAAAACATCTTGAGAGAGAATAACAAACAAGCACCGATGACATTGCGTATTCATCCATCAATAACGCGCAAAGACTATCAAGCGCAATTAAACAATGTTGGTATTGACAGCAAACCCTGCTCAATTGGCAAGCAGGCCCTCATTTTAAACGAGGCGATCAATGTGTCTCAATTGCCAGGCTTTTCCGAAGGTTCTTGTTATGTACAAGATGCCTCTGCACAACTTGCAGCGCAAATTTTAGCGCCAGAGAGTGGTGAGCTCATACTGGATGCCTGCTGCGCGCCAGGCGGCAAGACGACACATCTAGCAGAACTATGTACTGATGCGCATATTATTGCCATCGATAGTGATCAAAATCGACTCACAAGAGTCGAGGAAAACATTGTGCGCCTTCAATTAAAGAATATCACCCTCAAGCAAGGTGATGCACATGACAAGGCATGGTGGGATGGTAAATTGTTTGACAAAATTCTAATTGATGCACCTTGTTCGGCGACCGGCGTTATCCGCAGACACCCAGATATTAAGCTACTTAGGAAACCCAGAGACATTACACAACTTAGCGAAATTCAGGCATCAATTATAGACAACCTTTGGGGCTGTTTAAGGTCAGGTGGCGTTCTGCTATACGCAACTTGCTCAGTACTTAAAAGTGAGAACGAGGGGCAAATAGTCCGCTTTTTAGAACGTACAAATGATGCCGAACATGAAATAATTGACCTTAATTGGGGTATGGGCGAGGTCGGCAAGCAACAATTGCCGAGCCGTGAGTTTGACGGTTTTTATTACGCCAAACTCACCAAAACGAACTAAGAAAAAATTACTTCTTTTCGTCTTCTAGTGCGATCTCTAGTACTTGGTCGATCCATTTGACACGGATGATTTCGAGATTACCTTTAATCTTATCCGGCACTTCAGAAAGTTCTCTTTCATTGTCGTCCGGAATAATCACCGTCTTAATGCCGCCTCGAAGGGCTGCCAGTAATTTTTCTTTCAATCCGCCAATCGGTGTAATTTCACCCCTTAAAGTGATTTCTCCCGTCATCGCAACATCGGCCTTAACCTTTCTACCCGTCAGAACAGACACCAATGCTGTGCACATCGCCGCACCAGCACTTGGCCCATCTTTTGGCGTTGCGCCATCGGGAACATGGATATGAATATCGAGTTTTTCGTGAAAATCTTCGGCAATATTGAGTGCTGCAGCGCGCGCTCGTGTTACTGACATCGCTGCCTGAATTGATTCCTTCATCACATCGCCCAGCTGGCCTGTGTATTTAAGTTTGCCTTTACCTTTATATGTTGCCGCTTCAATTGTGAGTAAGTCGCCACCCACCGACGTCCACGCCAAGCCTGTGACTTCACCCACTTGATTATGCTCTTCAGCCAAACCAAAGCGGAAAATCTTCATGCCTAAGAATTTCGGCAGACTTTTTGAATTAATAATAGCTCGCGCTTTGCGTTTTTTCATGGTGAATTCTTTCACCACTTTACGACAAATGCTGCCAATTTCACGATCCAAACCACGGACACCAGCCTCTCTAGTGTAGTAACGAATAATGTCCAAAATTGCAGAATCTTTAAATGAAATTTCATTGCTTTTGACGCCGTTATTTTTCATTTGTTTAGCAATCAAATGACGCTTAGCGATTTGTAATTTTTCGTCTTCGGTATAACCGGAGAGCTGAATAATCTCCATTCGATCCAAAAGCGCTTGAGGCAAATCATAAGTGTTGGCAGTGGCGACAAACATCACCTGAGAAAGATCGTAATCGACTTCCAGATAATGATCATTAAATGTATGATTTTGTTCAGGATCCAACACTTCAAGCATTGCTGATGCTGGATCGCCCCTAAAATCGGACGCCATTTTGTCAATTTCATCCAACAAAAATAGCGGATTTTTCACCTGTGCCTTCTGCATTTTTTGCACAATCGAACCTGGCATCGCGCCAATGTATGTTCTTCTGTGACCACGAATTTCAGCCTCGTCCCTAACGCCGCCTAAAGCCATACGAACGTATTTACGGTTCACTGCTTTGGCGATAGACTCACCCAAAGAAGTTTTACCAACACCTGGAGGGCCCACTAAGCAAAGGATATTTGCTTTGTTATTGGTGACGCGAGTTTGCACAGCCAAATGCTCCAAGATGCGTTCTTTAACCTTGTTTAAACCATAATGGTCAGCGTCTAGGATTTTTTGTGCTTTTTTAAGGTCCTGGTTAATGCGTGTTTTTTTACTCCAAGGCACAGTGCAAAGGTTTTCAATATACGTCCTGATGATGGAAGCATCGGAAGATTGCGATGACATGCGTTGCAATTTATTCAGTTCGCTCTGCGCTTTGGTTTTCGCCTCTTTTGGCATTTTCGCTTTGTTAATACTAAGCTGCAACTCCTCAAGCTCGGTCTCGTCATCAAGCGTACCCAATTCTTTTTGAATGGACTTCATTTGTTCATTCAAATAATAGTCCCTCTGATTAGACTCCATTTGCTTACGAACTCGCGACTGGATTTTCTGTTCAGCACCTAACACATCCAACTCGCCCTCCAAAATTGCCAATATTTTTTCCAACCTATCTTTAGCAAGCGTACCCTCTAGTAAGGTTTGTTTTTCTTTAACTTTTAAATTCAGATTTGCGATGATGACATCACTAAAACGTTCAGGATCGGTAATTTCTTTAAGGACTTTGTAGACTTCTTCAGGGATTTTTTTGCTGAGCTTGATGTAGTTCTCGAATTTCTCCAAAGCAAGGCGCATCATCGCTTTGATTTCAGTATCGTCCTCAACAGCCAAACTGCAATCACTCAGTCGAACTTCAGTATGCTCTTCGACCCCTATGAATTCTTCTATTTTGGCACGCTTCACGCCTTCAACTAACACCTTGATGGTGCCGTCAGGCAGCTTTAACAATTGCAGAATGGTGGCCAGTGTACCGACACTGTGAAGGTCTTCATTGCTAGGCTCTTCGATTGACTCGTCTTTTTGGGTAACTAGAAAGACGTGCTTGTCCGATTCCATCGCTTGAGTAATCGCATTAACAGATGACTTTCTGCCGATGAAAAGGGGAATAACGGTATGTGGAAAAACAACAACATCTCTCAGTGGCAACAATGGCACTGATTGCTTTTCTAAGTCAATTGACTTTGTGGTGTCTTCTGTTCCCATAGTAGTGAAACGCCTTGCTTGTCTAGTAATCTCTTTAGATAGTGTCGTGTGACGTTAATTTCAAGTAGCCACTGCCCAAATTCATTCATTTTTTCTTCATGAATATAACCAACATTGTGTATTTCACTACGAATATAGGCCGACTGAACTTCTAATTGGATGCTGGCACGAGTCATCATACCACTTAGGCGTTGTGCTAGCGCTTGATAAAGCAAATCAATACCCTCGCCAGTATGCGATGAAAGCCATACCCTTATTGCGTTTCCTTCATTGTCGTAATCGATTCTTGGCTCGCAACTCTCAACAGCATCAATCTTGTTCATAACAATGATACTGGGAATTTTGTCGGCATCAATTTGTGTAATAATTTCTTCTACTTGCTCGATTTTATCGCGATTGTGCGCATCGGCAGCATCGACAACATGCAGAAGCACGTTGGATTGACTGGTTTCTTCAAGAGTGGACTTAAAGGCGGCAACCAAATCATGGGGCAAATCTTGGATAAATCCAACCGTATCGGCAATCACCGCCTCGCCTGAAGCGGGCAAAATCACTCGACGAATGGTTGAGTCAAGTGTGGCAAATAACTTGTCATCAGCATAAACCTCAGCCTTAGTTAATTGATTAAACAAAGTGGATTTTCCGGCGTTGGTATAACCCGCAAGAGCAATCATAGGCAAGTCGTTTTTCGTCCTCGACTTTCGCCCTAATTCACGCTGCTTATCAACCTTCTCAAGACGTTTATTCAGGTATTTAATACGCTGTCCGATGAGTCGCCTATCCGTTTCAAGTTGCGTCTCACCAGGGCCGCGCAGACCAATACCACCCTTTTGTCGCTCCAAATGAGTCCAGCCTCGAACAAGGCGCGTGGAGAGGTGTCTTAATTGCGCCAACTCCACTTGCAACTTACCTTCGAATGAGCGCGCCCTAAGGGAGAATATATCCAAAATAAGGCCTGTTCTATCCATCACTTGGCATTGCAGTGATTTTTCTAAGTTACGCTCTTGTGAAGGAGAGAGTTCGGGTGAAAAGATTACTAAATCAATTTCGTTATCACTAACCAGTTCACCTATCTCTTCCGTTTTTCCCGTGCCGATAAACAATTTCGCCGAAGCAAAGCTGCGCTTGACGGCTAAGGTTTGAATAATATTAAGACCGGAAGAAGCCGCAAGTTGCTCAAATTCCTCAAGCCCGTTGGCGATGTGTCTGTTGCTACTTAGTTCAATATAAACCAGTATCGTCCGCTCGCCCTGACCAACTGCTTCCTTTTGCCGATCGAATAATTCCGTTGCCATTACTCTCTAAGTAAAAGGAAAAAAGACAGTTTGATGATCAACTTGCCTTGCGCTTAGTGTCGAATTGCTGCTCGCTCATATGCAAAACAACAGGTTGTTTTTTGCCTTCAACGACGGCCTTGTCGATAATGACTTCTTTGGCGGTTGCCATTGATGGCATTTCGTACATTGTATCCAACAACAAATCTTCTAAGATGGCCCGCAAACCTCTGGCACCAGTCTTTCTCTTAATGGCAAGCTTTGCAATCGCCAAAAGTGCTGCTTTTCTAAAAGTCAGTTTCACCCCTTCCATCGCAAACACTTCCTGGAATTGTTTAATAACAGAATTCTTTGGCTTTGTGAGAATCTCAACCAACGCATCTTCATCCAACTCGCTAAGAGAGGTATGCACCGCTAAACGACCCACCAATTCTGGAATCAAACCAAACTTAATCAAATCATCCGGCTCCAAAAGTGAAAACAGCTCCGTTAATGTTTTTTTACTTTTCTCATCCTGCACATCGGCCGAAAAACCTATACCAGTTGCTTTTTCGACACGGCGGTCAATCACTTTTTCAAGCCCGTCAAAAGCACCGCCACAAATAAATAGAATTTTTGAAGTGTCAACATCAATGGTTTCTTGATTCGGGTGCTTTCTGCCGCCTTGTGGTGGCACAGAAGCAATGGTACCCTCAATCAACTTCAACATGGCCTGTTGAACGCCCTCACCAGAAACATCACGAGTAATCGATGGCGAATCTGAACGGCGCGAGATTTTATCGATCTCATCAATAAAAATAATGCCTTGCTCCGCCCTAACTGGATCAAAGTCGCATTTTGCCAGCAAGCTTTTAATGACGTTTTCAACGTCATCACCAACATAACCCGCCTCGGTCAACGTGGTCGCATCGGCAACCGCAAATGGTACATCAAGAAAACGTGCTAGAGTTTGTGCCAATAGCGTCTTGCCACTACCCGTTGGACCAATTAATAAAATATTAGACTTGTCCAGCTCGATTTCATTAGAAACGTAATCGGTCTTTAGGCGCTTATAGTGGTTATAAACCGCAACAGACAGCACTTTTTTCGCATGAGATTGACCAATCACATACTCATTCAAAAAGCCAAATAGTTGTTTTGGTGTGTAATCCCAATCGGAATGATTTACCTCTACTTCTTTGAGTGCTTGCTCTTGAATTAGCTCGTGGCACGACTCAATGCATTCATCGCAAATATAAACCCCAGGGCCAGCGATAAGGCGATTGACCTCGTCTTTGTGCTTAGAACAAAATGAGCAATGAAGATCTTGTGTATTTTGTGACATAGGTGATTGTAAGCTTAGCGCTTAGTCAGTACTTTGTCAATCAAACCGTATTTCGCCGACTCAGCTGCAGACATAAAGTTATCTCTGTCGGTATCTTTTTGAATGGTTTTTAAGCTTTGACCGGTGTGGGTTTTAAGAATAGTGTTTAACTTTTCTCTCACCTTTAAAATTTCTTGCGCATGGATCTCAATATCACTTGCTTGGCCAGAAAAACCACCCAAAGGCTGGTGGATCATGCAGCGAGCATGCGGCAAAGCAAAGCGCTTATCTTTGGCACCGGCACTGAGAAGTAACGCACCCATACTGGCCGCTTGACCAATGCACAGGGTTGAAACGCTCGGCTTAATAAACTGCATGGTATCGTAAATCGCTAAACCAGCAGAAACCGAACCACCCGGTGAATTGATGTACAAATGAATATCTTTGTCAGGGTTTTCAGACTCTAAAAATAATAACTGTGCAACAATAACGTTAGCGCTGTAGTCCTCAACCGGGCCCACCAAAAAAACAACGCGCTCCTTTAGTAATCTTGAATAAATATCATAAGCTCTCTCACCTCGACCAGAGCTCTCGATCACCATTGGAATTTGATGTAAGTTTTGGATGGACATAATTTATTGCTGTGGCGCCATAATTTCTAAAAACTCTTTCTTGGTTACGTTAACCTTTGCTTGCTCAGTGATGAATGTAGCCACCATTTCCTCTTGCACTATAGACTCAATACCCGAGATTCTTTGTGGATCAGCGTTATACCAATCAAGCATTTGCTGTGCATTTTCACCGTACGAGCTTGCCATAATCTGAAGTTTAGCATTAACCAATTCTTTGTCAGCAGTAATTTCGTTATCATCTGCAATTTTATTGATCAATAAGCCCAATTTAACACGACGAGATGCCTCTTCTTGGAATAAACCCTCAGGTAGGTTACCTTTCGTGGGAACTCCTTGCTGCTCCATTCTGCTGGCCATATCGCTTTGAAGCTTAGTCGCTTCTGCATCAACACTGGCTTGTGGCACGTCAAACTCGTTTGCTTCAAGCAGTGCGGAAAAAATAACGTCTTTATTTTGCTGCATTAGGCGTGACTCAAGCTCTGTTTTCATCTGAGTCATCACGCGATTTTTCATTGCATCAAAATCTTTTTCACCAAAATGCTTGGCTAGAGAATCATCCAACTTCACCTCTTTAGGCGACCCAACCTCACTGACTTTAACTTTAAACACTGCAGCCTTGCTAGACAACTCCTCTACTGAATACTCCTTAGGGAAAGTTGCGTTGACTTCAAGCTCACTACCAGCAGCAACATCCACCAGGCCATCCTCAAAACCATCAATCATCGTGCCGCGGCCTAGAATAATTTCAAACCCTTGTGCAGCACCTCCTTCAAAAGCTTCACCGTCAATCATGCCTTCAAAATCAATAATCAAGCGATCGCCTTTTTTTGATTTTCTTTTAACATCCTTGTACTCTGTCGCCCTGTCTTGTAATTCTTGCAAAGCTCTTTTTTCGTCTTCATCAGACACTTCAGCGCCAATTTGATCAATGGATAAATCCGCTAACGGCGCAACATTTATTTCTGGAAATACTTCAAATTCAATTGTGTAACTAAAAGTTTTCTTGTCGTCTAAATCAACCTTTGTCAATGCGGGTTGCGCTGCAGGCATAACATCAACATCTTTTAGGGCATTTTCTAAAGACTCACTAACCATTTCATTGGTTGCATCCGAACTTGCATTAGCACCAAAACGTTGGCGCAGGATTGCAACTGGGATTTTGCCTTTTCTGAAGCCGTCAATTTTGGCATTCTTGCTAAGATTGGTAATAATCTTATCTTTTTTCTCGTTAAAAGAATCAATTGGCAATTCAACCGTAAGAGATCTTTTTAAGCCATCTAATGTGTTTAGTGAAGTCTTCATGTATTACGTCCGTAACTTGCGTTAAAAAACAAAAGATTATACATGATTTGATGGACAATAAAAAAGGCAGTTAATACTGCCTTTTATTACTGCTTGACGCCTGGGGCGTCGAATGATTACTGCTAATGCAATCCAGCAATATACTGTGCTAGAGCGTCAATTTCAATCGTTGTCAAGCCCTTGGCAACACTTCTCATCATGCCTTCATAATCGTTGGATCTTTCGGGCTTACTTTCACCGGTTTGTAGGTTCAAGGCAAACTGACGAAAAGCCTTCAATTGCTTCGATGTATAGTCAGCATGTTGGCCTGAGATTGCAGGGAACTTTGCACTTGGAATGCCATTGCCTTTAGGGCCGTGACAAGCGATACAAGCTGTTGTGCCTGTGTCTTTTTTACCGCCCAAGTAAATCTTACGAGCAATTTCAATCACTGCAGCGTCCGCTTTAGCGGTATTTTCTGTAATGGTTTGCGAAGCAAAATAAGCTGCCAAATTCATCATATCTTCTTCGCTAAGCATAGCAACAACACCAGCCATCGCGCCGTCTTGACGAGCGCCAGATTTAAAATCTAGAAGTTGTTTAAACAAGTAATTCTCACCTTGACCGGCCAATTTAGGAAAGTTAGACATCACACTGTTACCATCAGCGCCGTGACAGCCAGCACACGTAGCGGACAGGTCTTTTCCAGCTTCAACATCGCCTTCTGCCAAACTGAAAGAAGAAAAAGTTGTTAAAACAAGTGATAGTAAAAGAATGGTTTTTTTCATTGTAACTCTCCAAAAAAATTTCTGAGCATTATACGCGAGTATCGCAGCTTATTGACAGGCGTTAACCTCAGGATTATGACAAACACCTTCAGGTGGCTCTTGTGAGGCCAAGTATTCAGCGATGACTCGCTCAAACCCTTCGGCCATTGGCGCCATCGCATTCATCATTGGGTTCACACGACTTCCGGACTGAAAATCCTCCAGTTGCTGAACTATCCAATCTGCATCTCTGCCGGCTAAAACCGGATATTTTTCATCGGTTGAATAGCCAGCTTGGCCATGACAACCCCAACAACCCAGCGCCTCAAACATAATCTCACCTTCGCTAACACTCTCCTCAGACAACGAACTTAGCGAAAATAGCACGACAATGCCAAATAACAAAATCAATGATATTTTTTTAATTATGTTCACTCGAACAAACATCCAGAAAATGCACCCTAAAATTCTATTTTAGCTTATTGGAAAGCGAGCTAAGCCTTTATCGACCCTTCCATTCTGGCGCGCGCTTTTCAACAAAAGCAAGCGGGCCTTCCTCTACATCTTCAGACCTTAGCATTTGCTGATACACTTCAATTTTTCCTGAGCGCATTAACTTGTAGGCATCCTCTAGCTTTAACCCCTCTGTTTCTCTTATTACTGCTTTTATGGACGCTATTGCCAGTGGTGCGGATTGCGCAATTTCGTGCGCCCACTCGATTGCTTCGGTTTTTAAATTCTGTATTGAGGTGCGTTTATTGACCAAGCCGTATTGCGCTGCTTCGTCAAGCGCCATTCGTCTGCCCGTCATCAAAAGATCCATGGCAATTGCTTTTGGAAGTCTTGTTGGTAGCCTAAGTACACCGCCGCTATCGGGAATCATTCCGAGCGTGGCTTCGGGGACAAAAAACGCAGCATTGTCTGAAGCAATAATAAGGTCGGCTGCAAGCGCCAATTCAAAGCCACCGCCAACTGCCATACCGTTTACTGCCGCAATAACGGGTTTATCCAAATCCCAAAGTTCAGTAAGGCCGGCAAAACCACCAGGACCAAAATCAACATCAACCGCCTCGCCATCTGCCGCGGCTTTTAAATCCCAGCCCGCCGAAAAAAATCGCTCGCCAGCGCCCATAATAACCGCCACTCTTAGAGTGGGGTTATCTCTAAAAGCGACAAATGCAGCGCCCAGTTCATGACTGGTTTTTGCATCGATTGCATTCGCCTTCGGACGATCAAGAGTAATAAGCAGCACCTCATCAAACACTTCACAAATAACAGACTGACTCATATAATTAATTTAGTTAATATTTAAAAAAAACTTACCGCCTTAGTTTAACCAGTGCATCCACTGCAATCGCACCTTTTCCTTTATTAAGAACGAGTAACGGATTAATATCAAGCTCCAGCACTTCGTGCATTTCAATAAAGCCCACAATCGCCATCACGCTGTCGATAACTGCCTCAATATCACCAGCAGCGTCGCCTCGATAACCCTCAAGAAGAGGATAAATCCTTAACTGTGACAATGTTTGCGCCACATCCTCCCTACTAATTGGCATCAGCAGGGGTACACTATCATCAAGCAATTCCACCAATACGCCACCACAGCCCAAAACCAAATAATTACCAAATAATGAGTCTGTATTTACCCCAACAATAAGTTCTGCAACAACACCTTCAACCATTGTCTCAATCAGTAGAGTGGGTTCAATCTCTAACAACTCACCAGCGGCTTGAGCCAATGCTTTTTTATTGGCAAGATTAAGCCTAACACCATTGCATTCACTTTTATGACTGATGCTCTCACTGAGCACTTTCGCAGTCACAGGGTAGCCTAAATTCTCGGCCGCATTTAACGCGCCAGCTGCGCTGACAACACTGTGCCCAGCAGGGGTTTTTAAGCCAACCTCAGCCAGCTTTTGCTTGCCATGCAATTCATTTAATACCACCTCATTTAACAACGGATTGCTGTCGTTATTAAGTATCTGAATTGGTTTCAATGTTTGTCTTGAAAATGCTTTGGCGCATCGATAAGCGTGGTGAAGTGCTTTCAGACAAGTATCTAAACCAATCATCGGTGCGATGTTGAGTTGCAAACATTTATCAATAATTCGTTGTGGCATGCAATCCGGTATTGAGGAAAGCACAATTCCTTTGTTTTTCGTCACTTTCATTGCATCGGAAAGCGCCAACATTGTTGTGTCCCACTCCCGTTGATTGGCTTCATCTGTTTTTGGCCAATCCAGTAACAGTATCGTTGTGGCAAAATCTCCGCGCATCATTGCCGAAAAGCACGCGGTCGTTTGCACACGATCACCCCAAACAAAGGTATGGTAATCCAGTGGATTACTGACCTCAACATAATCATTTAAAGTACTCTGAACCAACTCTTTATGTATTCTCTCAAGATTAGGAAAGCAAATATCAAGACCCTCAATTAAATCCGCCATCATCCCAGCTTCGCCACCAGAGCAACTCATAGAGGCAACGCCATTATGATCAAGTGGACCAATAATACTGAGCAGTTTTAAGGTTTCAAGAAATTCAGGCACCGTATCCACTCTTGCAATACCAAGACGCTCAAAATAAACATCAAACAATTGATCTGCACCTGTTAGAGAGCTGGTATGACTAAGTGCAATCTTTGCTGAAGCCTCTGTTCGTCCGCTTTTTATCGCTACGATTGGAATTTTTTGCTTTAAAGCACGCCTAGAAACAGCATCAAATGCTTTGATATCTTTGATGCCCTCAATATGAAGCCCAATGGACGTTACTCGAGGATCGTCTAACATAGCGCCCATCACATCAGCTATATCGGTATCCACTTGATTGCCCAAAGTAAACATATAGGCAATATCCAGCCCAATGGATTGCATGGTCATATTAAGGCCGATATTGCCACTTTGGGTAATAATCGCCACACCCTTATCGACAGTGCGGCAGCCATGAAGATCGGGCCACAAAGCAACATTATCTAAATTATTGATAAAGCCATAACAGTTCGGACCAACAATTGGCATATCACCGGCGGCCTCAATAAGTCGTTGAGTTCTATCAACCCCCGCCTCGCCTACTTCGCCAAAACCTGAGGCATACATCACCGCACCACCTGCACCAATAGCGCTAAGGTAGGAAACAATCTCAATTGCTGCGTCTGCATTGACTGCAACAAAAGCCGCATCAGGCACACCTGGCAGATCCTGAACGCTCTTGTAACAATCAAGCCCTTCTAACACCTCTCTATGAGGATGAACCGCCCAAATTTCACCTTTAAAGCCCATTTTTCGAGTTTCTCGAATGGCACAATCAGCGCCCCGAGACCCAAAAACAGCAATTGTCTTGGGTGAAATTAAACGCTTAAGATTGGCTTGGCTCATTGTAACTATGCTTCATGCGGTCGCAATAAAGATCTGGAAATAATATGACGCTGAATCTCACTGGTGCCATCCCAAATTCGCTCAACCCTATGATCACGCCAAATTCGCTCGAGTGGCATATCGTCCATCAATCCCATACCGCCCAATATTTGAATCGCCTCATCGGATACCATAGCCAACATTTCACTGGCTTTGAGTTTTGCCATTGCCGCGTCACTGTTACTCATTTTTCCTTGTGAATCATTCCAGGCTGCTCGAAGTGTTAATAATTCAGCCGCTTGCAATTCCATCGCCATATCTGCCAATTTAAAGGACACGCCTTGAAACTTGCCCACTGGCCGGCCAAATTGTTCACGGGTAGCAGCCCATTCAATGGCAATTTCAAGCGCTCTTTCTGCTCGTCCAAGGCACATGGCTGCCACAGATAGGCGGGTTGCCCCTAGCCACTCATTAGCAACATCGAAACCGTGATCCTCTTCACCCAACATTTGCGATTCGTGAATGCGGCAATTGTCAAAATTCAAAATGAAATTATGATAACCCCTATGGGAGACACTGTTATACCCCGGCTCTACGGTAAAGCCTGGTGTACCCATATCAACTAAAAAACTGGTGATTTTTTTCTTTGATCCGCGCGGCGACTCTTCCACACCCGAGGCGGCAAACAAAATTACGTAATCCGCCATGTCGGCGTGACTAATAAAATGTTTAGAGCCATTGATGACAAAGTGATCACCATCGCGCTCGGCTTTACACTGCATTGAGCGCACATCAGAGCCTGCATTAGGTTCGGTCATCGCCAAGCAGTCGACTTTTTCACCGCGAATGGTTGGTAATAAATAACGCCCTATCTGTTCGTCTTTGCATGCCAATAAAATATTACTAGGGCGGGCAACAATGTATTGCAGGCCAAAGTTAGCCCTGCCCAGCTCTTTTTCCATTAAGCAAAGCGTCAGTGAATCCAAGCCGCCGCCGCCAAACTCTTCTGGCATATTAGCTGCATAGAGACCGAACTCAATGGCCTTTTGCTTGATTTTCTCCACCACGGCATCATCGATTCGATTAGTTTTTTCAACCTCCAACTCATGCGGGTAAAGCTCTTGCTCAACAAAGCTGCGAACAGAATCAATAATCATTTGCTGCTCGTTTGAAAGACCAAAATCCATAAATTTCTCCTAAACCTGATTCCGCTTTACCGGACTTATTTTTTACTTGGAATGTGCATCACCCGCCCCTGTTGCTTGGGTGGTGACAGCTTTTGATGCTCGCTCCAGATATTCTCAAGAACACTGAAAATAGGTGCGTCGATAGGGCTGGCTTTTGCCGCGTTCATATCTACATGCAATAACATTTGCTCGGTTGTTGCCAATAATTCACTCGATTCACCATGAAACATTTGATGAAAAAAGTGCAGCCTTTTGGCATCAAGCCCAAGCAACTGCGTAGTGAAATGCAGTGGCTCACCCTTCGACGCTTCTTGGTAATAATTGATGTGCGTTTCAACAGTATAAAACGACTTACCACTTTGTCTATAAGTCTCGTCAATTCCGATGTAGCGAAAAAGCGCGTCAGAGGCGTCGCCAAAAGCATAGAGGTAAAACGACTCACTCATATGGCCGTTGTAATCGATCCAATCTTGATGTACATTGGCCTGATACAACTTCAAAGGTTCTGTCAAACTATCCTCTGGCGAAAACGCTTTATACTCTCGATTCAAATAGATTTCGTTATCCATAGATTCTCCATTCTTGTTGAGAACATGTTACTTGCAGGGGTTGTGATAGCTATACCTTTTCCGCAATAAATTCTACATAATGCGAAAATTAGCCGCCCTTGCATGGCAAATACTTGCGCATTTAAGTTAAGGGAAAGCTCTATAATATCTTTACTCGAGTCAACGCCTCACTTATGTCTAATCCATACCGACAAGCCAAATTTATCTTATCTTGTCCTTCGCTCAAAAATTGCCCAGACGATCAAGGCTATGAAGTCATTTTTGCTGGCCGCTCCAATGCCGGAAAATCTAGTGCCATTAATGCCTTAACAGGTCAAAAAAAGTTAGCCAAAGTCTCACGGACGCCTGGACGCACGCAACATTTAGTATTCTTTGAGCTTGATCAGAAGCGTCGCTTGGTTGACTTGCCTGGCTATGGCTACGCTAAAGTACCTCACAAAGTCAAAGAAAAATGGCATAAAGACATGAGCGAGTACTTTAAAAAGCGTGAATGCTTAAGAGGGGCAATTTTAGTGATGGACTGTCGCCATCCTTTAAAGCCTTACGATGAGATGATGCTTGAGTGGTGTGTCTCCAATGAAATACCCACCCATATAATCCTCACCAAATCTGATAAGCTAAAAAAAGGCGCCGCGAGCAATGCTCGACTTAGTGTGCAAAAAGCACTCAAAGACCTGCCAAATGTCACCGTACAACTTTTCTCAGCGCTGAAAAAAAGCGGGCTAGAAGAAATATGGCAACACCTTGATAGGTTGTTCGAATACAACAATGAGACCTAGGAATGAGGGTTAAGCTTGACCTCTCAAGCATTCAAGCTGACGACACAATTATTGTCGCCAACAATCGCCAAGCACTAGCCTTTAAACGCACAATTATCGAACAGCTCGGGGCAATCAAAATGCCTCGTATATACTCGTATTCCGCCTATCTTAAAAAGACTTGGTTTCAACTCAACCCTCAGAGTTCACTTCGTTTGCTTTCAGACCATGAGCTTAGAACGCTGTTTAGCGAATTAATCAATGACAGTGCGGTGCAAAACCCAGGAGCTGTTACAGATGAGGCGATCAAGTGCTACCGCTTGATGAAAACACACTTTATTGCAAAAGAGAAAATTATCAATTATCACAGCCCTCCCGGGGTTTTATTTGTAAGCTGGATCGATAGTCTTTCTCAAATAAAAAAACAATCTCAATTCATTGACTCCTCAGATCTTTTCTTCGTGATAGCTCAAGCCCTTGAAGAGTCGACGCCAGCGGGTAACTATTATCATTACGGTATAAAAAAACCCACACCAGAACAAAACAAACTGTTTAATCTAGTGCAAAGTCAAGAGTTGGCATTATCGCAAACCAATGATTCCTACAAGGCAATAAGCTATTCCGCCGTTGAAATGGAATTACAATCCATTGCCGAATGGTCTAAAGAGGTCAGCATCAGCAACCCGCATCATCAAATTGCCGTTGTTATTCCAAATTTAGGCGAATTACAACATCGGGTGTCTTCAATTTTTGATGAAGTCTTTGGCTCTCATGCAGCAGAAACTCAACAAAAACCGTTTAATATCTCACTGGGCAACTCACTTTCACAATACCCTTTAATTCGCCACTTGTTTAAACTGATTGACCTGTCAAATGAAATAATGCGCAGCAGTATTGAGCTTGACAGTCTTTGTCGAGTAATTCCCTCACCCTACATTAAGGGCGCCAATATTGAGTCCAATAACCGAAGTCTGCTAATAAACCAGTTGTTGGGGTGCGGAAAGAGCAGTTTCACCACCCGGCAATTGATAGCACTAATAACCGATTGCCCGATATTGAAAGAGCAATTATTAAGCATTAGTCAGATAAAAAACAAACGACGTGCATCTACAGAGGATTGGCTTGAAGGCCTTTATCAGCTGCTCGATATTTGGGCGTTTGGATCGGATAGAGCGCTCAGTAGTAGTGAGTATCAATTATTTGAGAAATTTCAAAACGAAAGCTTAATTCTCAATCAAACCCCAGCACTCAGGCGTCAACTAACTTTTGAAGAGTGTGTTAACTTACTCAGAAAGCATTTTGATGCAGTGATTTTTCAACCCCAGTCTGGGGATGCTAGCATTCACATTTTGGGCGCACTTGAGGCAGAAGGACTTTATTTTGATGCGGTGTGGGTATCAAATATGACAAGTGACTTCCTCCCAGGTGTTGTTAAATTTCCACTATTCATTCCTGCCAGTGTTTGCAGTGAATATCATCTGCCCAGTTCTACATTTGACCTCATCCAAACAAATGCCGTCAACACCCTAAACAAACTCAAGAAATTAAGTGACAACGTCAACTTTAGTTTTGCCAAAACAAATGAAGGCCGAGAGCAAATTGCCACGCCACTGCTAGATTTTGAACCGTGTGTCGAAAATGCGTTCATAGCACCACAAGAGCAAGCACTGACTACCTTTAAAGACGCCCGCGCACCGCAACTAAAACACAGCACAATTAAACAGGGTGTACAAACACTGCAAGAGCAAATGAGCTGCCCTTTCAAGGGTTTTGTTAGGCGCTTAAAAATCCAAGAATTTGAATCCGATCATCTGGGTTTTAACAGGGCTGAACAAGGCGTGCTGATTCATAAAATCCTAGAGACAATTTTTACGGAAATCTTAACTGCAAAAGCACTTAAAGAGCTTTCCGATGAGTCAATTTGCCGACTTGTCGAATCTCACACATTAAGCGCTATCGGCACGACCGATCAAAACTATCAAGCAATAGAGAAAGATCGCATTATTAGTATCATCAAACAGTACTTGCTACTCGAAAAACAAAGAATAGATTTCACAGTTGTCGCCACAGAATCCATCGTTGAAGTTTGTATTGAGGGCTTGAGCTTCACCACTAAACTTGATCGCATGGACCAATTGGCAAATGGAGACAAACTTATTATCGATTACAAAACTGGTCAGAGTGCACTTAGTCAGATTACTGGAGAGGTGATTGAACAAGCGCAACTTCCAATCTACGCGATCAGCAATGAAGTCGATGGCGTTGCTTTTGCGCAAATCAATGCCAGTGAGTGTGTTTTCAAAGCAGTCACCAGAGACAGGGGAATACTCCCTAGCAGCAAACAAGCGCAAACAAAAATGCCGAACTGGGATGCGCAATTGAATACTTGGCAAGAAACACTAAGGAAAGCAAGTCGAGACTTTCAGCAAGGTGTGGCAGATGTGTTGCCTGAAAAAAATGCTTGTAATTATTGCGACTACGATTTACTGTGTCGAGTCGAGAAAACGCTGGGTCACGCTTAGACGCTCGCAAGCCAATTCTTTAACTATCTGAGCTTTGTCCAGTTTTGATACATCGATTTGCTTTAACGAGCCAACCAATTGTTCGATTGGATAGGTATTGATTCCTAAACAATCAAACACCTCTAATAATTGCTCAAAACGTTGCTGTCGACGCAGCCCATCTGTGCCAAGAATAAAGCTTAAGATGGCGGCAGCGGGCTGATTAAATAAGACTTTTGCCACTGGATACCACTCGGCACTGAGTTCTGCTAATTGCTGATATTCCTTAGGGCATTTCAGTTGAGAGCACAGACTTTGAACAGCGTCAAGATCTTGTTGATAGAGCCAGAGTGCAAAACGCACAGCCTCATTGGTGTCCTCTATATCGGCAATATGCAAAATACCGCCTTTTGCCGCATCAAGCATGGGAAAAAGCCTTTGAAAGGCGCCACATTCCAACAAAACATCAAAAAATACAGCGGGTTTATTATAGGACAAGGATAACGACAATTCCTTAAAAACACGCTCGGGCACAAGCGCATCAACCTCGCCAGAGCTGACCATTTCACTCATTAATTGCTTGGTTTCCTGTGCAATCGAAAAACCAAAAGGATAAAAGCGTGAAGTAAAACGCGCAACCCTTAGCACTCTTACTGGGTCCTCTTTAAAGGCCTCAGAAACATGTTTAAGTGTTTTTGACTGAATGTCATTTATCCCACCGTAAGGATCTATCAGGCGGCCGTCTGCACTTTTGGCAATGGCGTTTACGGTCAAATCCCGTCGTGATAAATCCTCCTCCAGGCTAACTGCAGTATCCGTATCAAATTCAAAACCGGTGTAGCCAGCGCCCACTTTGCGCTCAATGCGGGCTAGTGCGTATTCTTCGTGAGTTTTAGGGTGTAGAAAAACAGGGAACTCTTTCCCAACTTGTCGATACCCCAAAGACAGCATCTCTTCAGGGGATGCGCCCACAACCACGTAATCATTTTCAGTATTTGTGTCGGCAATACCCAGCAACGCATCTCGAACTGCGCCGCCTACCAGATATATTTCCATGATTATTCGTTGAAAATTTGAAGAGGTCTCTTATAATACACGAATGGATAGTAAGAATAAATTAACCCCTGAGGCCTTTCACATCACTCAAGAGTGTGGCACGGAGCCGCCATTCACCGGCAAATATAACAGCCACTATGAAACGGGCGATTATCACTGCATCTGCTGTGATGCTGTACTGTTTGATTCTGACACAAAATTTGACTCCGGCAGTGGCTGGCCAAGTTTTTATGAGCTTGCCAACAACAACTGCATTAGGCAAGTTGAAGACGACTCTCTAGGCTATGTCAGAATCGAGGTTCGCTGTACTGGGTGTGATGCGCATCTGGGTCATGTTTTCCCAGACGGACCGGCGCCCACTGGTAAACGCTACTGCATTAATTCTGCCGCACTTAATTTTTCCGAGAAAAAATGAAACCAATTGCAATCGCGCTGACTGGCGCATCCGGTATGCCTTATACGCTTGCTCTTATTCGTGAGCTAGTACGCACTGAAGAGTTGATCTACATCATGATTTCGCAAGCAGGCAGTACTGTCATTAGCATGGAAACGAACCTTCGCCTCGGCAGTAGCACTGCTGAAATTGAGGAGAGCCTATGTGATTACTTTAGCGCTAAAAAGGGTCAATTTCAAGTATTTTCAAAAAATCAATGGACAGCGCCGGTTGCCTCTGGTTCAAACCCGCCACGGGCAATGGTGGTTTGCCCCTGCACCATGAGCACCCTCGCGGCGATCGCTCATGGCCACGCCGACAATCTCATGCACCGCGCAGCCGATGTTGTTATCAAAGAGGGTAAAAAGCTTATCTTGGTGCCTAGAGAAACCCCTTATTCGGCTATTCACCTAGAAAATATGCTTACGCTTGCGCGCTTAGGTGTGTCGATTATTGATGCCAATCCTGCTTTTTATCAAAAACCAAAATCGATCGATGACTTGGTCGACTTCGTTGTTGCAAGAATTCTCGATCACCTAGACATCGAGCACGATTTATTGACTCCTTGGCAAGCCGACTAATTAATTGATTTAATCGTTAGCAAGCTACCTGTATATTTGCCTGTGGGGATTGTCTTAATCGGCAAAGTGGCTAGTAAATTATAGATCTCTCCATCCGTTAACTCTACTTTTCTGGCGCTTGATAATCGCCACTCATGCATAATTTCGCCCTCTCTACCAATATAAGATTGAGCTCCCAATAGTGAGGTTAATGACCAATAAAAATACTCGGTCACCATACAGTTATAATTGCATGAGTCATCATCATAAGTGTACCATGCCCCAGCAGGGTAACGGCTAGGTATATCAAAAAACTGCCCACCCCTGGCTTTATCCATTGCCTTCGTTAGGTCGCTACCTGGGTCTTCACCGTACTTATTTGGGTAGGCATTGGCGTAGCCTACGTGAGTGATTAAATGCAGCGCCTCCTCAAGAGTAGCATCAAAACCACCTTCGGCACTAGAGCCTTCAGGTCGAGTTTCTTCAGCAAATAAATTTTGTCCAAAATCTTGACTGTCATCAAAATCATCATTAGGAAATTCCGTACCTTCTTCAGATTCATCGACAGTCATGTACAAGAAGCCATTATGTCCATGGATAGCGTCAATCACTTTTGGATCGTCGGCCTTTCCATCTTGATCGTTATCCAGATACTCGGCCAAAACACTGGCCGCATGCATCATTTTTGAATCAGACACACCATCTGTAGCTATAACAGGGATACCAAAAACATCAATTTGTTTTATGTAGTCTGCCCAAGCCACCATTGGAGCCAAAACAATGGAAACCGATACTAATTTCACTAAATACCGCATAATACTCTCCTATTTACTGATAAAAAATAACAACCAAACCGAGGAATGCAAGAAAGATTGCAAAGCCTTTTTTGAGTTTTTTACCGTCTACTCTATGGGTGACTTTTGCCCCAAGAGGTGCAAATAACACGCTTGCGACAACAATACTAAATAATACCTTCAAGTTTATAAAGCCCAGGCCACCCGTGGCGACCTCAACATCAATTCCGGCTATCATAAAGCCAACACTACCGGCAATGGCAATCGGCATGCCAACCGCCGCAGAGGTTGCAATGGCATTTTTTACAGCAAGATTGTTGTAGACCAAAAATGGCGTAGTCATGCTGCCCCCGCCAATCCCCACAATCGCCGAAACCAGGCCGATAACATAACCAACAATTATCCAAATCCAGCGCGCCAAATTGTCGGCATGCCCCGATGCGCTGACGCCAAACCACATAATGAGTGCAACACTAATTTCAAAGCAAGCAAAGAAGATGCGCATGAAGTCAAAGCTCATTTGTTTTGCAGCGAATGCGCCGCAATAGGCGCCGAGCAAGATAGTCGGCGTTAATTTAATAAAATATCGCCAAATTATTGCACCATGCCGATGATGCGCATAGACACTGGAAATCGAAGTGAAGACAATCGCTGCAAGGGCTGTACCAACAGACGTGTGCATTAAAACCGATTGATCGGTAGTCGGTGCCAAAAGGTAGAGTAAAGCCGGTACCATAATCAAGCCCCCGCCAACACCCAGTAGCCCTGCGACAAAGCCCGCAAAAGCACCCAGAAACAATAAAGGAATAATTTCAGTCATTAGTCAGCCCAGTTAACAATGGTGTCATTATATAACTAGACGTTGTTCTGAGAAAGTGCGTTGTTTAGGCGGCAGGCTTGTTTTTCAACGCAAACTCGAAAGCCTGGTCGATTGCATCAGCAGGCCACCCCATCAGGGCCAAGGACCCACTAATCTGCGCAGCCGTCTTCCCTTCCTTTTTGGCGTTATGAATATATAAGGAAATTTTGACCAATTTTTCTTTTTTTACTTGTCTTGGTTTCAGATCATAACCATCAGCATTAAACGGGTGAGCCAACTGTGAAAAGAACGTTCTTGGCAGTCTTTTCGTTGTACCGTAATGCGCTGGCCAATGATCTTCCGGAAAATGATAAGAGCCAAACATGCGGTCAAATATAGTTGTGTGTGCAGAATAATTGGTATCCAGGGCCGGCCTCTCCGAGCTATGATGCCAGTGATGAAATTGTGGTGTTACTAAAATATATTTGATTGGCCCCCAAGGAATGCCCAAGTTACAGTGATTGGTAATGGACTGAATGGCCGCAAAAATAATGTAAGCATCCAATACCGCCTTCTCAACTCCAATTAAATGAAGGCCAATCACTACCGTCACTCGTTCAATAATTGAGTGAACAATGTGCGCCCTGGAACCGGCAAGCCAATCCATAACCTCTACGGAATGATGAACAGCATGGAATGGCCATAGAATCTTTACTTTGTGAAAAACCCGGTGCTGCCAATAGAACACAAAATCAGCAATAAGGATTGCGATAATAAATTGCACGAAAAATGGCAGGGATTGAATGTATTCTTGCAATGGCAAACTCATTGCCCACTGAAAGCTATGAATTGCATAATTACCGAGAAGTATAAAAGTTGTAATAAGGAGATGGTTAATCGCGAAATACACCAAATCTAGCCTCCACTCCTCGCGCAAAATTACCTGATCACGATATTTGGGAAATACTTTTTCAAGCGATGTAAAAAACAAAACATGACCTAACAAACTAAGCGCCAACCAATCGACACCTAACGCTAAATTTTTTGGCTCAACGGGACTCACCTCAATGGTGTAACCACCCAGAGAAAAAGCAAGCAAAGTTGTTGAAATACCTATTAGAGCGAGCTTTTTGTTGCCATTATAAAAAAACGCTACTACACCAAAAAACAGCGCCGACCACATGCCGTATTTCAGAATAATCTGCAACTGCTCGCCGTCATAAACAGCGCGCATGTCGGTTGTGGTTAAGTATGAGGGGTACAAATAAGCAAATACAGAAATGATGCTCAAACAACCAAGAAAGACAGAGGCGTAAGCACTGATTTTTCCTGTCCCAAAAATAAACTCACTCTCAGGCTGTTTAGCAACTTCTCTTTCTTTGTAGTTATATTGCATTCCTACCTATATTACACTATGTCAATACAGATTTATAATGCCATTTCAAATCATGAAAAATTTCAAATTTTCATGACCCTTTAACCGAACAAATCAATAAAATTTGATATGCTATCTTTGTGGAACAAGAGATGAAGTTAGGACAAAAATGCTAACCAAAAACGCATGGGTTGTTTTTACCTGGCTGTTCTTCGCCCTAGGAGTAGCAGACATCGTTGCCCTCAATAGCATTACCCAAGACAGCATCTTTACCGCTGAAAACTACTCCTTCCATGTTGTTTTCAAACCCCTTCTTATGGCATCGGCAATTTTCTTCCTGATGAAATATCTGAGTCATAAAAATCATCACAATTGGGTCTTAGTTGCCTTTCTCTATTCACTGCTTGGCAACTTAATGTTTATGGCTCACGAATTGAATCCTCTTTTTTTAGTCGGTGGATTGACAGCGTTCTTTTTGGTGCATTGGAGTTATATTATTTACTTCCATAGATCAGCAAACGTCAAAACCTCGTCAAATTGGACGATTCACGGTTTACAAATATTTGTAGCACTCTTTATGGTCGGCCTCTATATAGCAATGTATCCCAACCTTGGAGGGCTTTGGCTCCCGGTCATGCTGTATTCAATTATTCTTACAGTTATGGTTGTTGTTGCGTTCTCTAGATTTGGGCGGGTGAATTTTAGTGCCTTCCTCTACACCTCTATCGGTGCCGTTGCTTTTTTAATTTCTGATTGCCTCTTTGGCTATCACAGATATATTGACACAATACCTTTCGCCAGTTCCTTGATTGCAGGATCCTATTGTGTTGCTCAATATATGATTTTAAAGGGTTATGTCTCCCTAAAAACAGAACACCCAAATTAAAACGAATCACCCACACCTGCACTGCAAACAACAACACAATGGCTGTAAGTACGTTTATAAGTTCAGGTATGATTTAAAAGACTCTTGACCTACACTTAATGATAGAAATCAAATGCTACAAAGCAAAGCCTGGAATATTTTTACTTGGATATTTATTGCCTTGGCGGTGACAAATATTGTTGCGCACAATGCCTTTATTGAGCCAAATGTCTTCACCGCCCAGAACTATGTTTTTCATGTGATTACCAAGCCACTAATTATGCTTTCGGCTTTGTGTTTTTTAACGAAGTATTTGAGCCACAAAGAATATCAAAACTGGATACTAGTCGCGTTCATATACTCCCTACTAGGCGACATATTGGTTATGGGACAAAGTATTAACGATCTTTTTTTTGCAGGCGGGTTAGCCGCATTTTTTGTGGCACACGCAAGCTATATTGTTTATTTTCGTAGCTCGGCGGGTGCTTGGTTTGGCCGAAATGCAGCAATCCAGGTTTTACAAGCAGCGGTAGTCTTATACGCTATGGGCTTGTATTTATTGATGCTTCCTGACTTAGGCGCACTTTGGATTCCAGTTTTGTTATACCAAGCAGTCCTGGCAGTGCTTGGTGTAGTAGCTCTTGGGGGGGTTGGTCGAGTTAATTTTAATTCATACGCTTACACTATTATCGGAACTTTTAGCTTGATCCTATGCAATAGTATTTTTGCCTACAATAAATTCATTGACAAAATAGCTTTTGCAAGCGTTTTAATAACACTCTTTTACTGTTTTGGGCACTATATGATTCTAAAAGGCTTTATGGCACTGCACACTCAAGAGGGTTCCGAGCCACTTAACGCATAAGTAGGTAAGCCTAGCTGAGAACTTGCATTGTCAGCCACTGGACAACAAGCGCTGGTTTTTCTTCGTCCTTTATTTCGATGGTAATATCAAACTTAATGATAATTTTCCCAGGTTTTTTCTCGTAAACTTCAACAACTCTACTCAGCGCACGCACCTCACTACCGACTTTTACTGGCGAAATGAATCGCACTTTATCAAAGCCATAATTAAGCGCTATTTCAGCACCATCTATCTTTACAGCAAAGTGTTTAGCAAAGTGCGGCAGTAGTGACAAACTCAACAGGCCATGAGCGATCGTGCCTCCAAAAAGCGTATTTTTGGCTTGCTCAGGATTTACGTGAATAAATTGATGATCCAAAGTGGCATCGGCAAAGCCGTCTATTCGACTCTGATCAATCTCAAACCATGGACTGGGTTCGCCTTGATAGCCAATAAGGCTTTGAATGTCTTCTTTGGCAATCATTCCCATCATTCATTTTGTTTGCTAGACTTGGCCCTTAAAGCAAACAATACTCCAGAACCCACAATCAAACAAGCGCCAATTATCGAGTTAAATACCGGCTGCTCACCAAAAACGATCCAGCCCAGAAAAATAGCAGCAGGTGTTTGAATATAGAGCATCACACCAACTTGAGCAACATGAGGACGCGCTGACTGCAGGCCATGTCCAACCATCGCAATACCAATACAAGCAAATAAAGTGGTTAGTTGAATCCATAGCAATTCCTCTAAATTAGGCACACCCCGATCGATTGCCAGCCAAAATACGCCGCCAATCACTGCAATAAACGTCATCGCATAAAAAGTAAATCCCAGTGCGGTGGCATGGTGGCGATGAGCAGCGACGTAGGTATGAGCCGAAGCCTGAAAAACTGCAGAAGCAAGCCCCAATAAAAGATACATACTACCAGAGCTAAAGCTTGGGTCAATGATCAACCAAGAGCCTAAAAAACAAGCCGCAACAACAAAGTAGAGCGCTCGACTCATACTCTCTTTGAGAAATACCACTGAAAAGATAATCGTGATAATTGGCGCTAACTGTTGCAACATAATTTGCTGAGAATATGGGTTGTGCTGAAAACCCTTAAATGCAACAACAGCCATGGATGCCAATAAAAGAGAGCGAATCAATAAAGTCTTAGGATATTTTGGCTCGAGATGATGCTTGATACCGCCGTTTACTCTTGCCAAAAAAAGCAATACCGCCATGCCCGATGGCACCCCAAAAAAGAACAAGGTGGCCATACTTACCCCGGATACAGCTACTTTTTTAATAAACAAATCCGCCAAAGCCATTAAAAATGCACCAACAGCAACGTAGGTGAAGGATTTTATTGATGCATGAGAGAGGTTAGTCATAGGGTTAAAAATTAAAAATTGCGTAACTCGCGACGCAGAATTTTACCCACAGTGGACTTAGGCAGTTCGTCAATAAATTCTACGAACTTCGGTACTTTATAAGCCACTATATTATCACGGCAATAATCTTGCACCTCGGATCCAGAAAGGCCATCTCGCGACCGAACTGCAAAGGCTTTGACCGCTTCACCGGATTTTTCATCTGGCACACCAATAACAGCCACCTCAACAATATCAGGCATTTCCGCAATGACGTTTTCAATTTCAGTTGGGTAGACATTAAAGCCTGACACGAGAACCATGTCTTTTATGCGATCAACGATTTTGTAGTAACCCTCTTCAGTTAATATGGCTACATCGCCTGTTTTAAAGAAGCCATCTTCGGTCATCACTTCTGCGTTAGCCTCTGGATTTCGCCAATATCCCTTCATCACTTGTGGACCTCTCGCCCAAAGCTCTCCTGGTTCACCATTCACCACCTCATTTCCCTCGCCATCGCGAAGGGTGATTTCGGTTGAAGGCATAGGAAGGCCAACCGTTTCAGTAAAGTGTCTTACACCCAATGGATTAAGGGTAAGAATTGGTGAAGTCTCGCTTAGCCCATAACCCTCTTTAATATGTTGTCCTGTAAGCTCTAGCCATTTGTCTGAGACAACACGCTGGATGGCGGCACCGCCGCCCCACGCAGCTTTAAGATTATCAAAATCGAGGTCGGCAAAACCCGGCGTATGCAACAAGCCGTTATAAAGCGTATTCACTCCCGAAATAGCACTAAACTTCCATTTTCCAAGCTCTGCAACAAAGCCCGGCATATCCCTCGGATTGGCAATCATTACATTTAAAGCGCCAAATTTAAAGTAGGAGAAGAAATTCACCATTAAGGCGAAGATATGATAAAGCGGCAAAGCGGTAATGACAATCTCCTTACCCTCTTCGGTAATACCACTAGCAATAGAATCATACATCATAATGTTGGACACTAAATTGC
>Ga0206681_10000288_pt1 | contig 29026 bp, 26 predicted proteins | sample M150012015metaG_FD_161048 | JGI IMG/M metagenome (GOLD analysis project Ga0206681, IMG submission 161048) | Ammonia-oxidizing marine archaeal communities from Monterey Bay, California, United States - M1 500m 12015 | ecosystem: Environmental > Aquatic > Marine > Intertidal zone | place: USA... | reverse complement strand
GGGAACTTGTTCATATCTCACTTTCAGCAATCCCGTCGACTGGGGTTGCTGATGTTATCTTGCGCAGCGTTGGCACCATTCTCACTGGCAGGTTTCAGTCTGGTTACAGGGACATTGGCCAATGCGGCCGGGGCATTTTGGCTAGCCTGCTTTTTCGCGGTTTTGGCTTCAGCCTTTAGTTCAGTTTTTCTGGTTAGCTCCATGACAGTTTTACAGCTCAAAGTACCCGATAATTTACGTGGCCGCGTGATGGGAATTCACAGCATCACTTTCAGCATGATTGCACTCGGTGGACTTGCTTCCGGAGCCCTGGCTACAAAATTTTCAGCCCCGGTTGCCGTGGTTATAGGAGCGGCGGTAGTGCTGTCATCAGTAATCTGGGTGACGATTCGACAGGGAGAAATAATCAATCTTAATGGCAGTGAACTATGAATATGCACAAAATCAGATTAATAACTTTAATATTTGGAAAATATTTGCAGATGAGTTAAATTAGAAGCAAGTTATCACCCAAATATATCAGTAACTTTATATGAGAATAATGAAGCAATGGAAAGAGCAACAGCTGCAAAAAATAAAGTAATAGACTCTATTCAAGGAATTGTCTCTATAGATACTAAAGTTGGTTCTGTAATATTAAACCATAACAATTAACTAAAACATAAGACTACTAAGTCCAAATTTCGTTTGATGTGTGAGGGAGGGGTTAATAAATTCTAGCGAAACATGACCCCCACATGACCCCGGTATTTTTTAGCAGACTAAAAAAAGACCTACAATCAATGTAGGCCTTTATTTATATGGTGGGGCGTGAGCGACTTGAACGCTCGACCAGCGGATTAAAAGTTATTGAGCTTGTAGATGCTCATTTGCAAGTTCAAGCTCAAATAAAGTTAACTCTAGATCCATTTTAGAATTTGATAAAGTATCTTTAGTTATTATTAAATCACTCTCAAGTTCTAGAAGTTTAGAATTATTTTCCTTTAAGGCTGATTCACTTAGATTATAGCTTTCCTGGCTTGATCTTAATTCGTCTTCAAGTACCTGTACTTTGCTAGATAAAAGAATAAGTTTTTGCTTTGTTGTTTTGAGCTCATCTAGCGAAGTTATAAGTTGACTATCAAGCTCATCTAGCTGCAACTGAAGATTTAAGAGGTTGGATTTATATTGTTCAACCTCAGCACTATTGCCGATAGTGATAATTACAGGTTCTACAGGTTTGGTGTTGAATTGTGAATAGGAGTAACCAATAAAAAATACTACAATTATTGAAAGTAAATAAAAGGCTATTCTTTGGTTCATTTTTATCTTCTATTTCATTTAGTCTGAGTATATAGTAGATTTTTTATAATTAAGATTTTTTATTAACCTTGAATCCATTTAGCAGCATCTTTAGCATAGTATGTCAATATGGCGTCTGCCCCTGCTCTTTTGAAGCAAAGTAGGGTTTCAAGCACAGTTGATTTTTCATCAATCCATTTATTTTGACTGGCCGCTTTTAGCATTGCATACTCTCCACTTACATGATAAGCGAAAGTTGGAACGCCAAAAGTTTGTTTTACATTGAATACAATATCAAGGTAGGGAAGTCCTGGTTTAATCATAACCATGTCGGCACCTTCTGCAATATCAAGTTCAACTTCACGAAGTGCCTCGTTCGAATTTCCAGGATCCATTTGGTAAGTTTTTTTATCAGCCTTACCAAGGTTTCCTGAAGAGCCAACAGCATCTCGAAAGGGACCATAAAATGAAGAGGCGTACTTGGCAGAGTATGCAAGGATATTTGTGTGAATAAGGCCGTCCTCCTCTAGTGCTTGACGAATAGCACCAATTCTTCCATCCATCATGTCAGATGGAGCAACAATGTCAGCGCCTGCTTGAGCGTGCGAAATTGCTTGCTTGATAAGAACTTCAACCGTTTCATCGTTCATTACATAACCGTCATTATCTATAAGTCCATCCTGTCCATGGCTGGTAAACGGGTCAAGTGCAACATCGGTAATAACTGCTAGTTCTGGAAAGCTTCTTTTGAGCTCTCTGACAGCTCTCTGAATAAGTCCATCAGGATTGTATGATTCTTTTGCTTCAAGCGATTTTTTTTCAAAAGAAATAACAGGAAATAAGGCGATCGCAGGAATTTTTAAATTGACAATTTCTTTGGCTTCGATAAGTAATTGATCGATACTTAGCCTTTCAATTCCTGGCATTGAGTCGATCTTTTCCTTTTTGTTTTTACCCTCTACAATAAAGAGAGGATAGATAAGATCGCTTGCACTTAGAGAGTTTTCACGAATGAGTGAACGATTAAATTCGTGTTTCCTCATTCTTCTTGGTCTATGAGTTAAAATGGACATTTCTACTTTTAAAGTAACATTAACTAAATTATACAATAATGAAACAATCATCCGAAACACTTACCAGTCTATCAAGTATTAATGAGTCATTTGTCAAGCCTTTTCCTAATTCAACTAAAGTATTCGCCAAGGGTTCTCGTGATGACATAATGGTCCCAATGAGGCAAATTGAGCTTACCGATACGATCGGTGACTTAGCTGAAAAAAATGACCCAATTCACGTCTACGACACCTCAGGTCCCTACACAGATCCTACCAAATCAATTAGCTATAGAGATGGCATTGACTCTCTTCGCTCTAACTGGATAGAAGAGCGAGGTGATACAGAAGTTCTTGATGGTGTGAGTTCAAGTTTTTCTAATGAGCGACTTCATAATAAGCAGCTTGACGAGTTAAGATTTGAGCATCTTAGAGCTCCAAGAAGAGCAAAAAAAGGAAAAAATGTTACCCAAATGCATTATGCAAGAATGGGTATTATTACGCCGGAAATGGAATTTATTGCTATTAGAGAGAACTGTCTTTGGCAAGAATATCAAGATCAAATTGGACAGCACGAAGGTGAAAATTTTGGTGCTTCTACACCAAAATTAATAACTCCTGAATTTGTAAGAGATGAAGTAGCTCGAGGGCGAGCTATTATTCCTAATAATATCAACCATCCTGAGACAGAACCGATGATTGTTGGCAGAAACTTTTTAGTTAAGATTAATGGTAATATTGGTAATTCTGCACTAGGTTCATCGATTGATGAAGAGGTTGGAAAGATGGTTTGGGGAGTTCGCTGGGGAGCTGACACAATCATGGACCTTTCAACGGGGAAAAACATTCATGAAACTCGTGAATGGATTATTCGTAATTCGCCCGTACCAGTAGGAACTGTACCTATCTATCAGGCACTTGAAAAGGTTAAGGGTGTTGCAGAAGATTTAACTTGGGAAGTATTTAGGGATACGTTAATTGAGCAAGCCGAACAAGGAGTTGACTACTTTACAATACACGCTGGCGTTAGACTTAAGTATGTTCCCTTGACTATGGAAAGAGTTACTGGAATCGTTTCTCGTGGCGGTTCAATTATGGCTAAATGGTGCCTTGCTCATCACACAGAAAGCTTCATTTATACCCACTTTGAAGATATTTGTGAAATCATGAAGGCTTACGACGTAACTTTTTCATTAGGCGATGGCCTAAGACCAGGCTGTATAGCAGATGCTAATGATGCCGCCCAGTTTGGTGAGTTAGAAACATTGGGTGAGCTAACAAAAATTGCGTGGAAACATGACGTTCAAACATTCATTGAGGGTCCCGGACATGTGCCAATGCATATGATTAAAGATAACATGGAAAAGCAATTAGAGGAGTGTGGAGAGGCACCTTTTTACACATTAGGTCCTCTGACAACAGATATAGCGCCAGGTTATGACCACATCACCTCAGCTATAGGAGCAGCCCAGATAGGCTGGTATGGCTGCGCGATGCTTTGCTATGTGACTCCTAAAGAGCACTTAGGTCTGCCTAATCAAGATGATGTTAAGACAGGAATAATTACCTATAAGATTGCTGCGCATGCCGCAGATTTAGCAAAAGGACACCCTGGAGCTCAGGTACGCGACAACGCTCTTTCTAAGGCGCGATTTGAGTTTAGGTGGGAGGATCAGTTCAATCTGGCATTAGACCCTGATACTGCTAGAAGTTTTCATGATGAGACGTTGCCAAAGCAGGCCGCTAAAACTGCACATTTTTGTTCTATGTGCGGACCCAAGTTCTGCTCAATGAAAATCTCTCAAGATATTAAAGGCTTGAATAGTGCGGAAATTAAAAAAATTCAAGAGATCCAAATTGAGATGGATAAAAAATCTGAAGAGTTCTTAAGTAACGATAGTGAAATCTATTTAAAGGAAGGCGCTTAAAAGTTTTTTATTACATTTAAGTTTTAATATAGGGTTTTATTAAGTTCATTAATCTTGTTACTGTGCCGCGATGACTTTCGAAGCATGCTTTTGCGTTGAGTCCTAGTTTCTCTCTTTTTTCATTATCTGAAAGTAGATCAGAAATGGTCTGCATTAGTTTATCGGCGTTATTAACCTGAAGTGCTGAGTTACTTTCTAAAAGTATTTTAGAAACTTCTTCAAAGTTAAAAACACTTGGTCCATAAATAATTGGTTTTGATGAAGCTGCTGCTTCAAGCATATTTTGACCGCCAGTATTTGAAAGGCTTCCTCCAATAAATGCAATATCACAGATGCTGTAATAAGACATCATTTCACCCATACTGTCACCTATTAAGAACTCAGTCATATCATCACACTTAAGTTCATCAGATCTTCTTTTTACATTGAGTTTATTTTCATTAACTAGATTAAAGACTTCATCAAACCTTTCAGGGTGTCTTGGAATAATTAGCATAATGGCTTGAAGCTTATGTTTTAGCTTCAGATAGCTTTGAATAATTTGCTTCTCTTCTCCATCTCGAGTGCTTGCAAAAACCACAACCTTCCTTTCTCCGACTATATTTTGTAAAGATTTCGTGATCTCAGAATTGGATAATTCATTGCTATCAAACTTTAGATTTCCAGTTGTAATAACTTTGTCTTGTTGAGCTCCAAGTAATAAGAAGCGTTCACTTGATTGGTTATTTTGAGTTGCTATTAAGGTTAATTTATTGATTGTTTTACGAATTAGATTTGATGAAAATTTTTGATATTTTTTGAAAGAACGTTCAGAAAGACGGGCATTAACAAGTACTATAGGTATCTTTTTTTTATTGAGCTTATGAACGAGGTTAGGCCAAATCTCTGTTTCTAGCAAAATACAAGCAAGGGGATTAATTTTTTTGATAAAAGACTCCAAAATTAATGGTTCATCAAAAGGGAAGAAGTGGTGTGTTACTCTTTCCTGGTAATACCTCTTTACTGCTTCTGCACCAGTAATAGTGGTTGTAGTAATTACCAATTTATGATCAGAGAAATCTTTAAAAAGTTGATCAATTAAAGGCCTAGCTGCATTGAATTCACCTACCGAAACACAATGAATCCAGATCACTTTACCTGTGGTTTTAGTAACAAAGCCTAGTTGATTTTTAAGTTTAGTTTTCCAGAGAGACTTTTTTCGCTCTTTCGTTATTATTTTAAGAACTGCAATTTCGATGCTTACATAGAGTAATAGTGTGTAAATAAATCGGTTCATCTAATGCTTATAAGGATCCATCTTTTTGTTATTGATAGTTATTTTCAATTGTTTTAGTTTGCATTACTTGTGTAGGGTGCTGAGTAAGGAAAAAAGGTATAATAATTGCCTAGTATTATAGCTTTATCATTAAACTTTTATGACATCTATTTTGTTTTACATTACAGAGTCATTTGGGTCTCACGTGGTTACTTAATATTGTTATTAAATGTTATGAATTATCGACTATTGAAATTATGAAATTTGTAGACTCGGCAAGCGTTGTTGTAGAAGCTGGAAAGGGCGGTGCAGGATGTTTAAGCTTCCGTCGTGAAAAATATATTCCAGACGGTGGACCAGACGGTGGTGACGGTGGCGATGGTGGTAGTGTTTTTTTTCGTGGTCAGGAAGGCCTTAACACCCTAAGTGAATTTCGTTATAACCGTTTATATAGAGCTAAAAATGGACAGCCAGGAATGGGAAAAGATCGGAGAGGAAAGTCTTCTGATGACCTCTTTGTAGAAGTTCCACTTGGTACTAAGATCGTTGATCTAGCAACAGATGAGGTGATTGGTGAAATCACTGCTCATGAACAAAATCTTTTGGTTGCAAAGGGTGGTTTTCATGGTCTAGGGAACGCAAGATTTAAATCTTCTATCAACCGTGCACCTAGGCAAACTTCTCCGGGAACTCCTGGTGAGGTTAGAGAGGTTGCTTTAGAGCTAAATGTAATGGCTGATGTAGGGCTTTTAGGCATACCTAATGCAGGAAAATCTAGCCTTATTAGGCAGATCTCTGGGGCAAGACCAAAGGTAGCCGACTATCCATTTACCACTCTTCATCCAAACTTAGGAGTTGTAAAAGCAGGAAATAACCACTTTGTTATGGCTGATATTCCTGGATTATTAGAAAAAGCCAGTGAAGGTGTTGGTCTAGGTTTTGAGTTTCTGAAGCACCTTTCAAGAGCAAGAGTACTTCTTCATGTTGTTGATATTTTGCCTGCCGATGGATCAGACCCTGTAAACAACTATTTAACCATTGAGTCCGAGCTAAGAAAGTTTAATGATGAACTTTTTGAAAAACCTCGTATAGTTGCAATTAATAAGATTGATCTCATTGAAGAGAATAATCGAGATAAAGTAATAAAACAATTTCTCAAAAAAGTTAAATACAAAGGCAACTCGTTTAACATATCAGCATTAAATGGCATGGGGTGTAAATCCCTAGTTTTTGGTTTATATGAATTAATTGAGCAAGAAGACAATGAAGAATAAATGTTGGGTTGTAAAGATTGGTTCCGCGTTATTAACTAATAATGGCAAAGGAATTGATAAGGATTTGATCTCTAGATGGGTTCAGCAGATTGTTCATATCCAGTCTCAAAATGTTGATATTGTTATAGTCTCTAGTGGATCAATTGTAGAAGGTATGAAACGTCTTGGCTGGAAGGATAAGCCAAGTGACGTTCATAAACTACAGGCAGCCGCAGCAGTTGGACAAATGGGATTGGTTCAGGCTTATGAATATCTATTTGCAAAGCATAACGTTCATACCGCTCAGATTCTTTTAACTCAAGACAATTTAACAAATACTCAACGCTTTGAAAATATTTCTGCAACCTTAAACAATTTATTGGAGTTAGGAACTATCCCAGTTATAAATGAGAATGATACAGTCGCAACAGAAGAGATTAAGTTTGGTGACAATGACACCCTGGCAGCGCTTGTTGCAAACCTCCTTGGGGCTGAAAAACTAATAATTCTAACAGATCAAAAAGGCGTCTTTGATGATGATCCGCGCAACAACGCCTCAGCAAATTTGATTGAAAAAATTCACTTTGATGATGAAAAATTAGAGCGAGTTGCAGGTAAGACGGGTGGTTCTTTAGGTTCTGGTGGAATGTATTCAAAGGTCATGGCTGCAAAGCAAGCTGCAGAATCAAAAACCTCTACAAGTATTGCTTGGGGAAGAGAAGAGAATGTTTTGTTGAGGATTTATCAGGGTGAACATATAGGAACTATAATTCATTGTTAGCTTATATTGGTTTAGGGTCGAACTTAGAGGATCCGAGGCGACAAATAGAAAAAGCTCTAGAAGCTATTCGTGAAGCTGATAAAACTAAACTAACTTCAGTGTCTAGTTTTTATGAGTCTAAACCACTTTTGGATATGCCTGGACCCAAATACCTTAACGCAGTGTGTAAAATTAAAACTGATTTAAGTGCACTTGATTTGCTAGATGTTTGCCAACAAATAGAAAGTGACCAGCATAGGGTTAGAGAAGTAAAATGGGGGTCAAGAACAATTGATTTGGATATACTGCTTTATGGCGATCAGGTTTTGTCAACTCAAAGGCTGACTATACCTCACCCAGAAATGATAAATCGATCTTTTGTATTAGTGCCCTTGTTTGAAATTGAGGCAGGATTAGATGTCCCTTTATTAGGTTCACTAAAGGAGCTTTTAGATAGAATTGATTTAAAAGATGTTAAGAAACTATGAAACATTCAGAACTAGGTTTATTTAAAGAGAGCGGTGAAAAGATTACCTGCCTGACTGCATATGATGCATCAATTGCGGGATTAATTGATAGTGCTGGAGTTGATGTTGTGTTAATAGGCGACTCGCTTGGAATGGTAATACAAGGGGATTCAAATACTCGCTCAGTCACAATGAAAGACATGCTATATCACACATCAATTGTATCAAAGGCTTGTCAAAGCGCTCTAGTTATCGCTGATATGCCTTTTGAGAGCTATGAAAATACTGAGCTCGCTTTAACGAACGCTAAGCAATTGGTAAGTGTTGGTGCAGATATCGTTAAAATTGAAGGTGGACGAGAGCACGAGGAGATTTTTCGAGTTTTAGCTTCTAATGATATTAATGTTTGTGGTCATTTAGGTTTACAACCTCAATTGGTTATTGATTCTAGTGACTATAAAATTCAAGGTAGAGATAAAGATTCGTCTGAATTAATTATGAGTGACGCAATATTGCTTGAATCTCTGGGAATAAGCGTACTTGTATTAGAATGCGTTCCAAGTGATTTGGCTAGAAATGTGAGCTCCAAGATTGGAATTCCTACAATTGGAATTGGAGCAGGAAATGGCTGCGATGGTCAGGTTCTGGTTAGCTATGATATGCTCGGAATTACATCAGGAAGGCAACCACGATTTGTTCGAAATTTTATGAGTTCTGAGGACTCGATCGCCCTAGCAGTGAGTGCCTTTGTCAGGGAGGTCAAGGCGGGAACTTTTCCTTCAGAAAGCGAGAGTTATTGATGCAAATATTTGAACATGTTGCCTCCCTTCAGAAATTTCTAGATAGTTGCCGTAAAGATAGTCAAAAAATTACCCTTGTGCCTACAATGGGTGGTCTTCATGATGGACACATGCGCTTGATTGATAGAGCACAAGAGTTGTCCGATGTGGTGGTTGTAAGTATCTATGTTAACCCTACTCAGTTTTCAGCAAGTGAAGACTTTGAAACCTATCCTAAAACTCTTGCTCAGGACAAGGAATTTCTAAAGTCTAAAAAAATAGATGCCCTCTTTATTCCTTTGAATTCTGAAATTTATCCTGAAGGAATGTCAAGCAATTATGACGTTGGTAAGTTGGGTCAAATACTGTGTGGTATTTCAAGACCATCTCATTTTAATGGAGTTGCCCAAGTTGTAAATCGACTACTTGATATTGTTAAGCCTAATTATTCAGTTTTTGGACAAAAAGATTACCAGCAACTACTAATCATCAAATCTTTAGTGGAAAGTAAAGATTTGGACATAATTGTGGAATCAGTCCCCACCATTAGAGAAGATGATGGTTTGGCAATAAGCACTAGAAACAAATATTTGACTAAAGATGAAAGGGCTTATGCATCACTTTTCTACCGTCAACTCGTTAAAGCAAAAAAAGCAATAGAGGCTGGCGTAGCTATTGAGTTAGCTAAGCAGCAAGCGCTCTCCTCGTTAAGTGATCTGTTTGAGGTTGAGTATGTTGAAGTACTAGATGCAAATAACCTTACACAAATCAAGACTAACACTGAAGAAATTATTATAATATCTTCAGTTAGGTTAGGTGAGACTCGACTAATCGATAATATTTTATTTAGGAGTTCAATTGTTTAGTATTACAGAAGAAGCTGAAATTTATGTTGCTGACCTCTTTGAGCAGCAGGATGAGAAAGACCTAGGCTTAAAGGTGGACGTTGAAAAAGCTGGAACGCCGGTTGCAACTGTGACATTTAATTTTTGTATCAAGAGTGACCTTCCTAAAAGCTACAATGAGTTTCCATTTGTTGGTTTTAGCTCCTTCATTGATGAAAGTAATAATGAATACTTAAGGGATTCTCATGTCGCATTAAAAATTGATGGTACCAATAAAAAATTAACCATCACTGCACCCAATGCTAAAGGTGAGGCGCCTAAAGATGATGCCCCACTTGAAGAAAAGATACTATTTACAATTGTCACCGAAATTAACCCTAGCTTGGCTTCTCATGGAGGCTTTGTTGATCTAGTAGAGATTACTCCAAAAAATGAAGTAGTCTTAAATTTTGGGGGTGGTTGCCAAGGCTGTAGCTCTGTAAATCTGACACTTAAGGATGGTGTAGAGAAGCAACTTAAAGACCTCTACCCTGAAATAGTTGCAGTACTAGACGCTACTGATCACTCTTATAAAGAAAACGCATACATGTAATTTTAAAGATTCCGCTCGGTTCTTTAAAATACATTACAATAAAACTCTTGAAGTTTGGTCTATAAAGTAAGGGACTTGAATGGAAAAAATAACTGTTTATTCCCATACCGATTGTCTTTCCAAAGATAATGGTCTCAATCACCCTGAAAGCAAAGAACGCTTAGAAAGTATCCTTTCATCTATAAAAGAAATTGACGAACCTTTAATAGAAATTAAAGAGGCCCCTCTGGCTGATTTTGATGACATTAATCTTGTTCATCCTCAGTACTTTCTAGATGATTTATTTTCAATGATCCCTGATTCAGGGCTTGTTGGTGTTGAAAAGGAGCCTTACGCTGATACACTACTATGTGTCAACAGTAAAGACGCGATATTAAGGGCTTGTGGGGCTGGTATTGCAGCAGCAAATGACCTAATAGGTGGAAATAAAAAAAGGCTTTTTTGTGCAGTTCGTCCTCCTGGTCATCACGCTGAAACGACCAGAGCAAACGGCTTTTGTTTTGTTAATAATGTGGCGGTTACAGCTAGATATTTGCAAAATCGATTTAACCTTGAAAAGCTAGCCATTATTGACTTTGATGTTCATCACGGTAACGGCACTCAAGAAATTTTTTATGCCGATGACAGCGTCTTCTATGGCTCAATCCATGAACACCCCTTATTTCCAGGAACGGGCTTAGAGAATGAAACGGGAGTTGGTAATATATTTAATGCACCGATTTCTTCGGGAACAAGCTCTGAGGATTTTTTGGAAATATTCAGTAACAAGATATTAAAAAACGTTGATAAATTTAAACCCGAAATAATCCTTATCTCTGCAGGTTTTGATGCCCATAAAAGGGATCCTTTGGCAAACATTAATTTAGAATCTGAGGACTACTATACATTAACAAAAAGTATAGTAGAAATTGCAAACCGACATTGTAATGGTAGAGTAATCTCTTTCCTTGAGGGTGGTTATGACTTGTTAGCCCTTTCTGAGTGCATCAAGGCCCATTTCAAAGGGTTAAGTGAATAATATATATATGAATGAATTTGAATTAATCCAAGGCTACTTTAATTGGTCAATAAAGGAACCAAGTATTGCACTCGGTATCGGCGATGATGCAGCCTTATTTAGTATTAAGGATGGACAACAATTGGTAACCACTACGGATACCCTTTCTAAGGGTGTTCACTTCTTTAAAGATACCTTGCCAAGTGACATTGCTTATAAATCCTTAGCAGTTAACCTTAGTGATATTGCTGCGATGGGCGCATCTGCGAAGTATTTCACACTCGCACTCACTTTACCCAAAATTGATCACGACTGGTTAGAAGAATTTTCAAAATCGCTTAGGCAATTATCTGATTACCATAAGGTCAGCTTGATTGGTGGAGATACAACAAAGGGTCCTCTAAATATTACAATTACAATGATGGGTGTGGTTGAAACCTCAAGAGCATTACTCAGGTCAGGTGCAGGTATTGGGGATGGGGTCTACGTCTCTGGTACTATCGGCGATGCGGCGTTATGCTTAAAGAAGCTCAGAGATGGCCTAGTGCCGAGTAAAGAAGAGCTACTTAAACTTAACCGACCAACCCCTAGACTGGAGCTCGGTATGGGGCTTAAAGGTGTTGCGAGTTCCTGTATTGATATTTCTGATGGGCTCGAGCAGGACCTCTCTCATATCCTTATGGCTTCAAATGTTGGAGCAGTTATCGACGTTAAAAAGTTTCCCTTAAGTGAATCAGTCTTGGGTTATATTAAGAATAACGAGGACTGGTCAATACCGCTTTGCGGAGGTGATGATTATGAGTTATGTTTTACCGTTCCTGAGAGTAATAAGAAAGCTTTAAAAGCACTGTCACCGTCTTGCAATATGGATATTACCAAGATCGGTGAAATCAATGACTCTAGGGTACTAAAAATTGATGGCTATGATGGGACTAGGAAATCATACCAACACTTCTAAAGGTTAGCTTTTAGATTTCTTTTTTCTCAGAAACTGTCTTGCAGTCGATACACTGATCAGCAGTTGGGCGCGCTTCTAAGCGGTTAAGCGCAATCTCGATGCCACAGGTTTTACAGTAACCGTAGTCACCCATATCCATTATGTGGAGTGTTTTATCAATCTTATTGATGAGCTTTCTTTCACGGTCTCTAGTTCTAAGTTCAAGTGCAAACTCTTCCTCAATAGTCGCTCTGTCATTAATATCGGCAACGGGAGCGGAGTCTTCTTGGATATGGTTGATGGTGTTTTCTGCTTCAAAAACTAACTGATCACGCCAAACATTGAGCTTATGAGTAAAGTGTTTGAGTTGGCCATCAGACATAAAGTCTTCACTCTTTTTAGGAATGTATGCAGGGATTTCATTAAAGTTTGGCTCAGTAGTCATTGAAGTTAGTTTGTAAAAAAATGTAGTTTTTACCAAAAATTGCCTAAAATAGCAATGTTTTTTTAAACTTTTCGATTTTTTTATTATTAATTATGTCACTTCAAGCATTAATATTTGATGTAGATGGCACTCTTGCCAATACTGAGCACGATGGACACCTAAGAGCCTTTAATGATGCTTTTGAGATCTTTGGGCTTGATTGGTACTGGGATAGCGATCTCTATGGAGATCTTTTGTCTGTTAGCGGGGGTAAGGAAAGGTTGGCTCACTATATTAGTGAATACTCTCCAAGCCTCGACCGCTCTCTGGGCGTTGAAGATATTGCTGAGATTCACAACAAAAAAACAGAAATCTTTATTAGTAGGATTGTGAATGGTCAAATAACCTTACGGATTGGCGTTGAGAGGCTTATCAAGGAGGCTTTAGAGAGTAATTTAAGGCTTGCAATAGCTACAACTACCTCACTTAAAAATTTTGAAGCATTGATGGAATCAACCCTCGGTAAATCTGCACTAGAATATTTCGAGGTTGTAGCTGCTGGAGATATTGTCAATAAAAAAAAGCCGGCGCCTGATATTTATCAGTATGCTCTTGATCAGTTGAATTTAAGTTGCGATGATTGTGTTGCTTTTGAAGACTCTCAGATTGGTTTTCAAGCAGCAATTAGCGCAGGACTTAAGACAGTAGTGACGATTAGTGAGTATACTAAGACTAATAATTTTGAGGGGGCCTTGGTTGTTCTTGATCATCTAGGAGAAGAGGACAAACCCTTTCTAATAATTAATGGAACGCCGAGCGATTATTCAATGGTCAGCGTGGACTATATCAAGGAGCTCTATGAACGAAATTGTTAACTTAGCAGACAACAGCGCTGTATACGATGTAGCCCAGGTGTCACCACTATCGATTGCAGTTCAGTTAAGCAAACGAGTTGCTAATCAGGTCTATTTAAAGCGTGAGGATGATCAGATTATCCACTCGTTTAAGCTTAGGGGTGCTTACCAAAAAATAAGCTCTCTTAGCGATACTAAGAAAAGTAAAGGGGTGATTGCATCTTCTGCTGGAAATCATGCACAGGGGGTAGCTCTTGCTGCTAACAGGTTAAAAATAAAAGCGCTCATCATAATGCCAACCAGTACACCAAAGATTAAAGTACAGGCGGTTCAGCAGTTGGGTGCTGAGGTAATTCTGCATGGTGATGTTTACGATGATGCCTTTGATTACGCTAAAAAGCTTGAATCTGAAAAGGGTTTAACATTTATTAGCCCCTATGATGACTTCGATGTTATCGCAGGGCAGGCTACCGTTGCAAAGGAAATTCTATCTCAGCTTGAAGATGTTGATTTGGTGTTCATACCGGTTGGCGGTGGAGGCCTAATCTCTGGAATGGCAAGCTATATTAAGCACTACTCTCCTCACGTCAAGGTTATAGGCGTTGAGCCACTTGAAACGCCAACACTATTTAGGTCGCTTGAAGCAAATGAGCGAGTGATACTGGATGATGTTGGTAGGTTTGCAGAAGGCGTTGCCGTTAAGCAGATTGGTGAGTTACCGTTTGAGATTGCAAAAGATACCGTTGATGATGTCGTTTTGGTGAGTAATGATGAGATGTGCGCAGCAATAAAGGATATTTATGAAGATGTGCGGTCAATCTCTGAACCTGCCGGTGCACTTGCAACTGCAGGTGTTAAAAAATACATCATTGAGCATGACCTTAGAGATAAAAAAATTGTCTCAGTGGTATCGGGCTCAAACGTCAACTTTGATAGACTTAGATATATCGCCGAAAGAGCTGACCTAGGAGAGCTTACTGAGGCCATCGTTGCAGTTACAATTCCAGAGGAGCCTGGCAGTTTTTTAAAATTCTGTGAGCTACTAGATAATCACTCAGTGACTGAATTTAACTATCGATACTCGACAAAGAAAGACGCACATATCTTTGTTGGTGTTCAACTTTCAGATGGGGAATCTGAAAAGCAAACTCTCATTGCTAAACTGAGAAAATCCTTTGAGGTTATTGATATGAGTGATAACTCGATGGCAAAGACTCATATCCGATATATGGTTGGCGGTCACGCTAACGCTGAGAACGAGGTAATCTATCGTTTTGAGTTTCCTGAAAGGCCTGGCGCTCTTTTGAGTTTTTTGAAAAAAGTGAAAACGAAGTGGAATATTTCACTCTTTCATTACCGCAATCATGGTGCCGACTTTGGAAGGGTTTTGATTGGTCTTCAGGTTGACAACGTCAAGGAGCTAGAGGCACGATTCGATGAGCTTGGATATTACTACAAAAACGAAACTGACAATAAAGCCTATCAGTATTTCCTTTAATACAATTAACTTAAAGGAGGTTGACTTTATTGCTCTTTTAGAAAGTCAAAGCTCAGAGCATCCATGGTCTAAAAATCAACTTTCTGAAAGCATTAAAAACTAAAATAATGTTGCTTATTCATTAAGCCTTGATGGACAAATAATTGGTTTTGTTATTGCTACACCTGCAGTTGATACAGTAGATATACTAAACATTGGTATTAATCCAAAATATCAAAAAAAAAGCTATGGTAAGTCTTTATTTATTTATCTAATCAAGGAGCTTAAGTATAGAGGTATCAAAGATATTTTATTAGAAGTCAGGGAAAACAATATTTAAGCTATTAAATTCTATTTAAGGCTTGGATTTGAAAAGATTTCAGTGCGAAAAAATTACTATATGAAAAACTCAAATCAACTTTCACAGAGAGATGACGGTATAATAATGCGTCTGGAAATATAAACAAAAAAAACCATAATGACTTATAAAAATATTACAGTGCCTAGCACTGGAGAACCAATCTCAATAAAAAATAACGCTCTAAATGTTCCCAATAAGCCAATCATTACCTACATAGAGGGTGACGGTATCGGTATTGATATTACGCCGGTAATGTTAGATGTAGTGAACACCGCAGTTGAAAAAGCATATAGCGGTGAGAAAGAGATCCAGTGGATGGAGATTTATGCAGGTGAAAAGGCAGACGGTATTTATGGAGAGTACTTGCCAGAGGAAACAGTCGATGCAATCAAGAGGTTTTCAGTTTCTATAAAGGGCCCATTAACGACTCCTGTGGGTGGCGGTATGAGGTCACTTAATGTTGCTATTAGGCAGATTTTAGATCTCTATATTTGTCAACGTCCTGTGCAGTATTTTGATGGAACCCCTTCACCAGTCAAACACCCCGAGAAGGTTGATATGGTAATTTTCAGAGAGAATTCGGAAGACATCTATGCAGGCATCGAATTTCCAAAAGGCTCTAAGGAAGTTAAAAAGGTTATCGACTTCCTTCAGCAAGAAATGGGTGCTACTAAGATACGATTTCCTGAAACTTCAGGGATCGGTATTAAACCAGTTTCAACAGAAGGAACGTCAAGACTTGTTAGGGCTGCTATACAGTATGCGATTGACAATGACAAGCCGTCTGTAACGATTGTTCATAAAGGTAATATTATGAAGTTTACCGAGGGGCTTTTTCGTGATACAGGCTACCAACTAGCTAAAGATGAGTTTGGTGCTAAAGATATAGATGGTGGGCCATGGTGTAGCTTTAATAACCCTATTACTGGAAATGAAATTGTTATTAAGGATTGCATCGCTGATGCTTTCTTACAGCAAATTCTTCTTCGACCAGATGAGTATTCAGTTATTGCTACTCTTAATCTCAATGGTGACTATATTTCTGATGCCTTAGCAGCACAGGTTGGTGGTATCGGTATTGCCCCTGGCGCTAACCTATCTGATAGTGTTGGAGTATTTGAGGCAACTCATGGAACCGCACCTGGCTATGCTGGTAAAGACATGGTTAATCCATCTTCTTTAATTCTTTCTGCTGAAATGATGCTTCGTCATATGGGCTGGACAGAGGCTGCTGATTTGATTCTTAATGCAATGTCTAAAACAATCAAAAATAAGACCGTCACTTATGACCTTGAGAGACTTATTGATGATGCAACCTTACTCTCATGTTCTGACTTTGGTAAAGCTCTTAAGGACTCTATAAAGTAAGTAAAGTAATTAAACATCAAGTAAGGAATATAAAAGCAAAGATTTGATTGACTCAAAATTCATAGCTAGTTATAATCTCTCGCTATTCCCTGATAGCTCAGTTGGTAGAGCAACGGACTGTTAATCCGTTTGTCCCTGGTTCGAGCCCAGGTCAGGGAGCCAAATTAAATAATCAAGACATCTTCGGATGTCTTTTTTTATACCATACAAAAAAAAGAGCGTTTAGCTCAGCAACGAACGAAGTGACGCGTAGTAGAAGGAGAGTCTTGATTGCTTCAGCAATGAGAAAACAACCACAAATTCCAAATCCTCTCTGATGTGAGAGGGAGAGTGGTTAGTTATTGAATTAAATTATCTTCAAATGGATAATGGCTTAAAACTTCAACTCCCGTCTCTGTTACAAGAACCATTTGCTCTAGCTTGACACCCACTTCACCTTCTTCTTCGCCAGAATAGCTTTCAACACATAAGACCATGTTAGGCTCAACAATTCCATCATATCCATCCCTAGCCCAGTCTTCTTGATAATATATCTTGGGATATTCGTCAGATAGGCCTGCACCATGGTAAACACAAGGGTAGTTATTACTTATAAAAGTCTCGTGACGTTGAAAGGCTCCACGGGACAATTCTGAAAAAGTTATGCCTGGTTTAATAGCTTCAATATTAAAATGCAATTCATCGTAGGCATGCTGATAAGCTTTTCTCTGTTTACTATTACCACTTCCACCCCCACAAATCCAGGACCTAGATATATCAGCCATATAACCTCTCGGTCCAATCATGTCCGTATCTATAGAGACCATATCACCGGTCTCAATGATGCGTTCAGATGCCTCCTGTAACCAAGGATTTGTTCTTGGTCCGGATGACAACATATGACCTTCAATCCATGAGCCATTATTAGCAACGTTGACTTGATGCAGAATTGACCAAACTTGTCGCTCTGTTAAGCCTGAAAAGGTGTTCTCTTGCATCAACTTCAATCCATATTCAGCGACTTCTATAGAGTACTTAATGCATTTAATTTCAGTTTCGCACTTAATAACTTTTGCTTTCTCAAGCAAACACTCTGCGTCACTTATTTGATAACCAAGATTTTGCAAAGAATTTGAAGCAAGTGGTGAAATCCTCTCTATCGCAATATTTTTATTATGGCCATGCTCTCTTACAAAACTATCCACGTCATCGCTAAATAGTTTGGCACTATTGCTAAGATCAAATCCGCTATCAAAAGGGGAGATAAAATGTGGTTTCCGGTATTCAGAGACGTTAGGAAAGTTAAGACGAGTTGCTCCATGCATAACTATAGGGCCTTCAGCAGGTACAAACAAATAACAAGTTGGAATATGGGACTGAAAGAGTTGATATTCGTCAAAATCAATGGCGTATCTCAAGCTAACAGGATTAACTAAGATTGATAGGCTAATATTTTGTTCAAGCATTGATTTACGTAACCGCCCCAACCGATAATCAAACATCTCCTTCAAAGCCTTATCAGAGAATTTTGGCGAGGGTACTATCTTAGTTGAAATATTCATTCGCACTCTTTAGGCGTTGGTTCGGTTGTTTTGCCAGAACGTACTCTTGAGCGAGTGCCTTCGCGTTGGTGTTTTCGGTCAGACTCAGGCAGTTCATCTGCCAGCTGTGAAATGCGGAGGCGATCAGTTTTTGGTACAATTCGATCTTCATCGCCTAGTCCTTGGTGTCGATCATGTGCAGCGTATTTCTTACGAATTTGGTGAGGCTGGTAGATGCTCATGTCATCCGGGGTAATGTCGTACTCAATATTAATTGCACCTGCCTTTGCTGCGGCCTCCATTAATTCTAAGCCTGCTGAAGTACGAGCTACCACGGCGTTGGTTCCAGGATCATTCTTACTACCTTCACGAGTGGGAGACCCTCCAATCCACGTGTCAGAGGCGGCAATATCAGCAGCTTCACCAATGCCATCGGGACAAATCTTACATCGAAATGGTAGGTCCCATGAGCTTGCATCGTTTCCCCAGAAATCAAGATAGTGTAACTCCTTTACTTCATCTACAGTTTCAACTCGTGTCGGCCCTGGGCATCCTTGTCCACGATAACGAAGAGAGGTTAGATTTTTCAACTTAACCTCAGAGCGAGATACGAAAGCATCTATCGAAGATGGGTTCATGAAGCCACCACATACTGGCGTTAACCAGTACTTCACCAACTCATTTACTCTCTCGTCATAATGCGCTAAGTTTCGAAGGGCGGCAATGTCACAAGGCTTTCCAATAAAAGCGAAAGGTTGACCTCGAGCTAATATCTCGTCTATATCAATCAGTGGCGCCGATGGGCCGTAACGCGATCCACCAGTATCTAAAACATCAGCTTCTGAAAAACTTAAATACCTTTCGCCAAAGGTTGGCTCCTTGAAAGAGGCTTTAGTATGCAAAATGAAATCGACTCTTTGATCTTTCAACAGAAATTGAGCAAGCGCTGTTAGTACACCGCCCGTTGAACCTTCGAATCGTGTCTTGGGGTCTCCAGCCCAAGCTCTTGCAATCCGAAGCCATGGCCCCCAAACTTTATCTATTTGCGTTGAAGGCGTAATCTCTTTGGTTGGAAGCCCTTCAATTCGAGTCCCAGGACATATATTGAAAATTTTTTCAACAGTGGCATTATCTAGATCCCCAATAATCACTGGACGCTCATATCCATTTATCGATTTAACGACCTTTATCTTACCCTGCCCTGCAATCGATTGACAAATACCACAACCAGCACATAACCCCTGTTCGGATATTGCATTCATTCTATTATTGGCAGACTGATTCATTGTTTAACTTTCTGAATTTAAAGAAATTTTTTATACTGAGATTATATTTCAACTTGTGAGTAATCTACTATTTTTTTTGGAGTTCTGCTTTTGCAGGCTTGCCTGTTTGAGTTCGTGGCATTTCTGTAAGGATCTCAAGGACTGCAGGAACCATGAAACGACCCATAATAGGAGCGCAGAATAAGCGTAATTCTTCCAGAGTCAGTGTTTTATTTTCTTTAAGTGTAACAAATGCCTTGACTTGCTCTTCTCCTGTCCCATCTGGAATTCCAATTACAGCGCAGTCAGTCACAACAGGATGTGTAAATATACCTTCTTCTATTTCGTAAGCTGAAACCATTTCCCCTTTCACTCGAATCCTTTCCGACATACGAGCTAGCCAAAACAGATCACCTTCTTCATCTAATCTAGCAAAGTCTCCAGTGTGGAACCATGAATTACGCCAAGCTTTAGCTGTCTCCTCTGGCATGCCAATATATTTGGATGCCATGATAGCAGGCTCAAGTGGACGAATTACCAGCTCCCCAGACTCACCTACTGGTAGCTCATTATCGTCTTCATCAACAACCGCCACTTTATAACGATCTAGCACTTTGCCAGCTCCGCTCTTATCAAAAAGAGGAAGCGCTACACCGCCAGCTTCGGTAGAGCCATATCCAGTACCACGGGCTAACTTGAGCTGAAAGCGAGCTTCAAAATCGTCATGGTCAACAGGTAATGGCGTGCCCCAAATAAAGCGCAAATTATGCTGTGTTTCTTCAATGCATGGTTCTGCTGTCCAAAGCAACTGCTGAACAGAGCCCAAAGACATAAACCATGTTGCCTTATAACGACAAACATCACTCCAAAAATTAGACAGGCTAAAACCTTGACGAAGAATTGCCTGACCACCCACCATCATTGCCGACAATATGTCGTACTGAGTGGCTCCTACATGATACAAAGGATATGGAGTGTAGACGCAGTCCTGTTCGGTGAGATTGAATGCCTCTATCATCGATTCTGCAGCTCGCACAGAAGACCTATGCGGAATGTCGCAACCTTTCGAGACACCTGTAGTGCCAGAAGTAAAAAGAATTACAGCGATTTCTTCATCGCTAAACTCACAAGCAAAGTTCGAACTGGATTCACCAAGAATCGATTGCCATGGTAATATTTCTAGGCTTGGAAATAGCTTTTTAGCGGGATGATGCTCATCCGTCATAATAACCTGCTGCAAATAATCTAGGCCTACAGCAACCTCAGATAACTGCTGCAAATATTCGCAACTAGTAATCAGTATTCTGCACTTTGTCAGGTTAATCATGCGAGCGAGGGATGGTCCACGAGTATTATTGTTAATAGCCACTTCGATGGCACCAATCTTTTTTAGTGCATATGAACAGGCTAAAAATTGAATACAGCTTGGAAGCATGATAGCGACATACTCTTTGTCGCCAACACCAAGACCAATTAAGCCATGAGCAATATGGTTTGTTAGTTGATTAAATTCACCATATGTCAAACATTCTTCGGTTTCAGCCTGAGTCACAAAAGTTTTGGAGCCGTGTTGTTCAGCAGAGTTTTGAAGAAGTTTTCCAAGATTTACCTTTTGGCCTTCACGACCCGTAAGTGGTGTCTTCTTCAAGAGTTTCTCTCCAAATAAATGCGCTTTAAATACTTAAAAAAGATATCCTAATGCCTCTTAGTAACTATTTTTAGTGACAGCACACAGATTTAACTTAAGCCTTTCTAATATTATTGTAAATAAGGGTGGTGTTTTTTTACATATTAATTATATTTCAATTTGAACTGAGTCAAAGTCTAAATTTCGTTTGATGTGTAAGGAAGCCAAATTAAATAATCAAGACATCTTCGGATGTCTTTTTATTTCTATAGATATTATTATATTGTAATAATTGACAACTATCAAAAAAATAAGTAACCTGTGAGTTTCTTATCCCAATGCAAATTTAATTAGAAAAAGGCTTGGAAACAAGAGATTGTTGACCCTCTAAATTTAGGCTCAACGAGTGGCGTAATACTGTTTACATTGATCGTAAATTAAAAATCAATGTGTATTACATTTGATAAAAAAATAAAGGAGTAATTTATGAAAATAGGAAGATTTAGTAGACTACTGTTTATAACATTATTTAGCTTCCTTTTGTCTGGACAAGTTCTGGCAGACAAAATAAAAGTCGCTGGTATATATACCCAACCATTACAACAAAAATGGGATGCAAGATTGCATCTAGCATTACAAGCGGCAGCGGATGCAGGTGAAATTGAATATGTGTTTTCAGAAAAAGTCTCAAATACTGATTATGTTCGAGTTTTACGTGAATATTCTGAAAGTGGAGTGGACCTTGTAGTCGGCGAAGCTTTTGGTATTAGCGCTGAGGCTAGAAAAGTAGCAGATGACTATCCAAACATAGCATATCTAATGGGAGATCCTGGTAGTGGTTATGGTGGTCAACATGGTAGCAATTTCTCAGTATTTGATAATTATATTCATGAGCCCTGCTATTTGATGGGGATTATTGCTGGAGGCATGACCGAAACCAATAAAATTGGCATGGTTGGTGGTTATGCAATTGGTGAAGTAAACCGTTTGTTCCATGCATTTATGGCTGGTGCAAGGTCAGTTAACCCTGATGTTGAGTTTAAAGTTAGCTTTATTGGCTCTTGGTATGATCCACCGAAAGCAAAAGAAGCTGCATTTGCTCAAATAGAAGCAGGTGTTGATGTCTTATATGCAGAACGTGCTGGTGTAGTGGATTCTGCAAGAGAGAAAGGTATACTTGCATTTGGTAATGTTAATGATATGAATCAAGAGGAAAACGGCACAGGTGTCGTTGTCACATCTGCTTTATGGCATATGGAAAACGCAATTGATCATGCAATCTCCCGTGTTAAAGCTGGTACATTTGAAGCAGAGGATTATATGGAATGGACTATGATGCAAAAAGGCGGAGCTTCTTTAGCACCTTACTATGAGTTTGATGGTAGGATTGCAAGTGATGTTAAAGCTAAAGTAGCAGCAATGTCTAGAAAAATATTAGGTGGTAGTCTTGTAGTTGAAATTAATGACGACGAGCCAAAATCAACTTACTAAAATTATCAGATGAAGAAGTTACAATTTTCCAAAATTTGCAAGAATTTTGGTTCTGTTGTAGCGAATGACAATATTTCACTCTCACTAGGTGAGGGTGAAATATTATCTTTATTGGGTGAAAATGGTGCAGGTAAGACCACATTAATGAATATACTCTTTGGACACTATATTAGTGACAAAGGGTTTATCGAAGTTGAGGGTCAAAGATTAACACCAGGCTCAACAAGAGCTTCCCTAGATGCTGGAATTGGCATGGTTCACCAGCATTTTACTTTAGCGGATAATCTTACTGTATTAGAGAATATTATTCTTGGCACTGAGCCTTTAAGTAGACTTTGGAGTCAAAAAAAACAAGCGTATAAAAAACTTAAAGCATTATCAAAACGTTTCGGCTTGTTAATTAATCCAGATGCTAAAGTAGCCGATTTAACGGTTGGCGAAAAACAGCGAGTTGAAATAATAAAAGCACTTTATCGTGATGCAAGTATTTTGATACTTGATGAACCAACTTCAGTTCTCACTCCGCAAGAGACTACACAGCTTTTCACAGTTCTCAAGGAAATGGTAAATGCTGGTTTATCAATAATGTTTATATCGCACAAATTAAATGAAATTTTAGAAATTAGTGATCGAATTATAGTTCTACGTCACGGTAAATTAGTAGGAGAAGTAGACACTAAAAATGCAAGTAAAGAGTCTCTCGCAGAAATGATGGTTGGACACACAGTTACACGACCAGCGTATGAAAAATTGAAAATCGGTAAGGCGGTCGTAGAGCTGAATAATGTATGTTTAAATGCTAGCGAAGGCTCGACTGCGCTTTCTAATATAAACCTTAAAATACATGAAAAAGAAATTATTGGTCTGGCAGGAGTTGCAGGTAATGGCCAAGCTGGACTAGCTTCAATTTTACAAGGATTAGCCTCCCCAAGTTCAGGGGAATTTAAGTTATTTGGAGAGAGTTTAATTAAATATGATCCTCGTTATCTTACAAAATCTCGCGTAGCACGGATTCCAGAAGACCGCACAAATGAGGGCATTATAGGAGAAATGGAAGTATGGGAAAATTTCCTTGGTGAGGAATTACGCTCTAAAGCCAAATCAGGATTTATTATCGACAAAAAGCAGGCAGTTAGTAGTGCTGAAAAATTAATTCAAGAATATGATATTCGTTGTGAAGGTCCATTTGCATCTACTAGATTGTTGTCTGGAGGTAATATTCAGAAGTTAATTCTTGCAAGAAGTTTGTCGAATAACCCACGTTTTATTATTGCAAATAAACCGGCAAGAGGTTTAGATGAAGGCGCTATCAGTTTTGTACAGCAGCAAATAATAAATGCTAAAACACAAGGTGCTGGGGTATTACTAATTAGTGAAGACTTGGATGAAATTTTTGAATTATCTGATCGTATTACAGTGATATTTGATGGAAAATTACAAGGACCTTTTGATATTAATACAGTCAATATAAATCAAGTCGGACTTATGATGAGTGGTGAAATGAAAGCGGATAGTTTGTATGAGGCTTAAGACAAGAAGAAATGCACCCGTATGGTTAATTGCAGTATTACCCATACTTTCTATTGGAGTTGCTTTTATTTTTGGCGCTTTTTTTATAATTTGGGCAGGTGAATCTCCAATTACTGCTTATATAGCTTTAATTAAAGGTTCTTTAGGTTCAACTTTTGCAATTACTGAATCCTTAGCAAGGGCAACCCCGTTAATTTTTACAGGTTTAGCTGCTGCTGTTGCATTTCGAGCTAAATTTTGGAATATTGGCGCAGAGGGGCAATTATATTGTGGCGCTATGGCGGCAACATTAGTTGGTACAGGAGTGATTGATCTGCCTTCGCCAATCATGATACCAATGTTATTTATAGCAGGTGCTTTGGCGGGTTGCTTAATTTTGTTGTTGCCAGTTGTTCTTAAAACCCATATGAAAGTGGATGAAGTGGTAACTACCCTGTTACTGAATTTTGTAATTTTACTATTTGTGAATATGTTGCTTGAGGGGCCATGGAAAGACCCTATGGCGATGGGATGGCCTCAGGCTGCACGAATTATTGATAATGGCGTTTTGCCTACTATCGTTGCTAAGAGTAGATTGCATTTTGGAATAATTATTGCGCTTTTAATGTCAGTTGTAATGTGGGCTATATTTCGCTTTACGGTTTGGGGATATGAAATACGAGCGGTTGGATACAACCAGCAAGCCTCAACTTTTTATGGGATATCGATCAATAAATCAATATTGATGGTGGCTCTTTTTAGTGGTGGATTAGCAGGTATGGCAGGAGTTAGCGAGGTAGCGGGACTGAAAGGCTATTTAACTTTAACTTTGTCACCAGGTTTTGGTTATACGGGAATAGCAGTTGCAATGCTTGCACAATTGCATCCTATTGCGGTAATTGTTTCAGCTATATTTCTAGCGTCGATCTATGTAGGTGCTGATGCGATGAGTCGTTCTGTTGATATACCAAACTATATCGCAGATATTTTAGTGGCCATATCTTTATTATCTGTTCTAGTTGGAGCAATGCTCGCACGATATCGTATTGTATGGGGTAAATAATTATGATGGAATTATTTGAAATGATGTTAACAACGAGTTTATGGGCAGCCGTAATAAGGATTGCAACCCCATTAATTTTTGCTACATTGGGTGAGTTAATTTGTGAGCGAGCTGGAGTATTAAATCTTGGAATTGAAGGCATAATGACAATTGGGGCAATGGCCGGTTGGATATGGGTTTATCAAGGTGGAGATCTATGGGGCGGGATAGTATTTGTTGCTATAGTGGGAATGCTATTTGGTTTTCTACATAGCATATTTGCGGTCTATCTTGGTTTGTCTCAACATGTTAGCGGAATTGGAATTACCTTACTAGCCTCGTCTATTAGTTATTATGCATATACAATGCTAATACCATTCAGTACTACGCCACCTAAAATTGTCCCTTTCAGCGCATTTGAAGTGCCATTATTATCATCAATTCCAATTATTGGAGGTGCTTTTTTTAATCAATCTGCATTAACATATTTAGCATACATATTAGTAATAGTTACTTTCTATGTGCTATATAAAATGCCAATTGGTTTAACAATTAGAATGGCAGGTGAAAATCCAGTTGCTAATGAGGCTCAAGGTATTAATGTACTATTAATTCGCACTGGTGCAGTCATGGCTGGAAGTGCTTTGATGGCTATTGGAGGGGCATTTTTAACTATGTCTGCATTTGATGCGTTTTATTTCGGTATGATTAACGGAAGAGGGTGGATCTGCATTGCGCTGGTTATTTTTGCGTCTTGGAAACCTGGTAAAGCCTTCTTGGGAGCAATTTTATTTGCATTATTTGAAGCATTACAGGTTAGGGCACAATTAATAGGTGCAGATGTTATTCCATATCAAATTTTTTCTATGATGCCATACTTTCTCAGCATAGTTGCGATGATGCTTGTTGCAAGAAAAGCAGCCTATCCTAAAGCATTATTAGTTCCATTTAGACAAGGAGATCGTATCTAATGTTTGACTTAATTATCAAAAACGCCAATCTTCCAGATGACCGTAAGAATTTGGATATTGCTATTAAAGATAAAAAAATAGTAGCCATTGATAGAAATATTGTTGGTGATGCAGCTAATAGTATTGATGCGACTGATAAACTAGTTTCTCCAGCGCATGTAGATAGCCATTTTCATTTAGATGCTACTCTAACCTTAGGCCAACCACGTTTTAATGAAAGTGGCACTTTACTTGAAGGTATTCAGCTATGGGATGAGCTGAAACCGCATTTAACTATAGAACTTATAAAAAAACGCGCCCGTAAATTATGTCATTGGGCAATAGCAAATGGCTGTTTGGCAATTCGCAGTCATGTAGATATAAGTGACGATCGATTGTTAGCAGTAGAAGCGCTATTAGAATTACGTAAAGAAATGCGGAATTGGATAGATATTCAACTAGTTGCATTTCCACAAAATGGATATTTGCGCTATAAAAACTCTATTGAAAACCTAGATAGAGCATTAAAAAAAGGTGTAGAAGTTGTTGGTGGTATTCCACACTTTGAGCGCACTATGAACGAAGGCTCTTTATCTATTAAATTGTTATGTGAGGTAGCGGCAAAACACGGATTATTAGTTGATATGCATTGTGATGAAACTGATGACCCTATGTCTAGACATGTTGAAACGTTGGCGTTTGAAGCTCAACGCTTGGGTTTGCAGGGTAGAGTTACGGGTTCGCACTTAACATCCATGCACTCAATGGATAATTATTACGTGAGCAAATTAATACCATTATTACGAGAAGCTGACTTACAAGTTGTTGCCAACCCATTAATAAATATTACCATACAAGGTCGCCATGATCTCTATCCTAAGCGTAGAGGAATGACACGTGTTAAGGAGTTATTAGATAATAATATTAATGTTGCTTTTGGTCATGACTGTGTAATGGATCCATGGTATAGCCTTGGGAAGCATGATATGTTAGATGTTGCTAATATGGGATTGCATGTGGGACAAATGACAGGCGTGCAGCAAATGCACCAAATATTTCAAACTATTACTAGTAATGGCGCCAAAGTAATGCAACTAGATAATTACGGTATTGAAGTTGGTTGCAATGCTAATTTGGTAGTTCATCAAGCCAATAATCCAATTGAAGCGATACGCTTATGCAATGCGCGTTTATTTGTAATTCGAAATGGGCAAGTTATTGCAAAGGCTAACCCAATACAAAGCGAACTATTATTAGATACAAAAAAAGTAACGAGTGTTATAGATTGGACTCTCTAAGCTTATTAAAAAAACAACAAGTTATAGTCCTAGTTTTATGAAGTATTGGTTTAAATCCTTAGTTAATAGGAGTGTGAAAAATGTTAAAAAATAATCCTGAATATTATGATGCGCACTGGATGCCATTTACCTCAAATAGAGAATTTAAAGCAAATCCACGCATAATAGTCTCGGCTAAAGATAGCTATTATGTTGATGATAAAGGCAGGAAAATATTTGACGGTCTTTCGGGACTATGGACTTGTGGAGCTGGCCATTCACGTCCTGAAATCGTGGAAGCGGTAAGTAAACAAATTAATACTCTAGATTACTCCCCAGCATTTCAATTTGGACATGATAAATCGTTTGAATTAGCAAATAGAATTATTGAACTTACTCCAAAAGATCTAGACCGTGTTTTTTTTACGTGTTCCGGCTCAGGGGCGGTAGAAAGTGCCCTTAAAATTGCTCGAGCTTATTGGAGGCATAAGGGAAGGGTCGGTAAAACTCGTTTGATTGGAAGAATAAAGGGCTATCATGGAGTTAATTTTGGGGGGATTAGTGTTGGTGGTATTGGTCCAAATAGAGAGATGTTTGGACAAGGTATTGAAGCTGATCATTTAGCAACCACCTTGTTACCAGTAAACTTATTTAGCAAAGGACAGCCTCAAGTTGGTGACCATTTAGCCGACGAATTATTAAACAAAATAGCATTGCATGGCGCTTCTAATATTGCCGCAGTAATTGTAGAACCAATGGCTGGCTCTGCAGGAGTAATACCACCTCCTATAGGTTATCTTAATAGGCTGCGTAAAATCTGTGATTCTAATGATATTTTATTAATCTTTGATGAAGTGATAACCGCTTTTGGCCGCATGGGCGCGAAGACAGGAGCTGAAGCATTTGGAGTTACTCCTGATATAATGACTTTTGCAAAACAAGTTAGTAATGGCACTCAACCGCTAGGTGGTGTAGTGGTTAACAATAATATTTATCAAACTTTTATGGATACTAAAGCACCAAATTATATGGTTGAATTAATGCATGGTTATACATATTCTGCGCACCCGGTGGCTTGTGCTGCATCGATTGCAAGTTTAGATATATTACAGAACGATAATCTGGTAGAGCGAGTGAAAAAAATGAGCCCACTATTTGAACAAAAACTACATAGCCTTAAAGGTTTACAATATGTTGCGGATATTCGTAATTATGGATTGGCCGGTGCAATTACTATTGAGACTGCTAAAGATCAACCCGCATTACGACCCTACCAAATAGCAATGAAATGTTGGGATAAAGGTTTTTATGTGCGATATGGTGGAGATACTATTCAATTAGGCCTGCCATTTATTGTATCCGAACAAGAAATAAAGGATGTTGTTGGTGTAATATCTGACTCGATTAAAGAATTACAATAAAGGAGAAAGAAGGAATGAAAGTAATAGAACACCTTATTAATGGTGAACTTGTATCAATGGGGGATCCTACTCAAGATGTATTTAATCCATCTACTGGAGGGGTTAGCAAGCAAGTAGAAGTCGCTTCAAAAAACACTGTTGAAAAAGCTATAACTGCTGCTCAGGATGCTTTTCCAGCATGGCGAGCAACACCGCCACTTAAACGCGCTAGAATTATGTTTCGTTTTAAAGAATTGTTAGAGAAAAATATTAATAAAATAGCACAATTACTTGGAGAAGAGCATGGAAAAATCG
>Ga0206681_10000286_pt1 | contig 29092 bp, 26 predicted proteins | sample M150012015metaG_FD_161048 | JGI IMG/M metagenome (GOLD analysis project Ga0206681, IMG submission 161048) | Ammonia-oxidizing marine archaeal communities from Monterey Bay, California, United States - M1 500m 12015 | ecosystem: Environmental > Aquatic > Marine > Intertidal zone | place: USA... | reverse complement strand
GATTGTAATGAAGAAATTAAACCCTACAACGTTGGAGTAATCCAAACCTAAAACCTATTTATATATGTCAGAAAAATCAAATAAAACACCGGTCAATAAGGATAGGAAAAAAAAGAGGCACGAACTCGAGGAGCTAAAAGATGAAAAAGGAAATAAATTAAGCCCACTACTGCCGGCAGACGTTAAAAACTACCTGATCGACATTGACGGTACCATAACTGAAGATATTCCAAACGAGGAGCCTGAACGTATGGCCACGTGTGAGCCTTTTAAAGATGCATTGACAATGCTCAATGCCTGGTATGACGAAGGGCATATCATTACTTTCTTTACCTCACGAACAGAAGACCATAGAGAAGTTACAACCAAATGGTTAGATAAGCACGGTTTTAAATACCACGGAATCCTGATGGGCAAGCCCAGAGGAGGCAACTACCATTGGATCGATAACCATCTGGTTAGAGCTACGAGATACAAAGGGAAATTCACTTCTTTAATTAAAAAAAGAGAAGAAATTGAAGTTTTCAAAGATTAGTATTAATTTGCACGAACGAAAACAACACACATGATTGATAAATTAATTCAAATCAACTAGCGACTATGAAGAAGATCAGATTTGTGCTGCCAGCCCTTTTGTATTTCGTTTTATTCTCATGCGGAGAAATCGAAGAACCTGTAAATACGATTCACATTGATGAAGATGTGCTTCCGAACCCAACAATTATAGAGGAGAGTAGTGATTTTGCATTTGCTCCACCTTCACCACTGGAGATTGCTGCATTTTTTAAACAAGCTGGATTAACATACGACCCCGCAAAACTAAATCCTGCAGCCAATAAGGATAGATACCAAACCAAGCTTAAAAAGTCCGTTAACTTCGGCGTATATGCTACCGATCTTGCTACGTGTGTAGTAAATAACAAAATATCAGACGCCCAAGGTTACTTGGAAGCCATTCAATACTTAGCCGAGGAGATCGGCATGCAGAATATTTTTGAACAAAGTACAATTTCTAAATTCAAAAGAAATATTGGAAATGCTGACTCCATTGAGGGAATTCTGACACAGATACAAGTCAATACAGTTGAATATATTGAATTAAACGGAAAGGATGATCTGGAAGTAATATACTTTGCAGGAGCGTGGATCGAAGGCATGTATTTGGGCACTTTAACTTTAATGGAACAAGATTCAAAAAATATCGTACAACAGTTGGCTAGCCAAATTGAGTTTGGAAATAGAATAGCAAAAGGTCTTGAGTCCATAGAAGATCAAGATCCTGAAATTAAATTTGTAAGAGAAAATATTCTTGAAATAGTCAATTATTACAAGGACTGCGAAAGTGTCAAAAACTTAACGGAAGAAGATATAGATTTGGGCCGTATCGAGTTGACATCAGCCGAATTAAACTCCATTTCAACCTTAATAGTTGCCCTACGAACTGATATGATTAAATAACATGATGAGACTCAATTCGAAATTCAAAATATTAACGTTGATCCTTGTTGTCGGAGCACTTGTTTCTTTTGTTCCTGATCAGAAGGGTGACAAAAAGAAAAAATCTTCAAAATCTGGGCTAGATGCTGCCTCAGAATTCAAAAGCCAGGTGGCCGGATATCGCAAAGACTGCAAGGCAGCTCTAAAACCGTATCGCTATTCCTTCGGAAGAACGACGTATTTCAATTACAAATCTTATAACACACTAAAAGAAGTTGAGGTTGCACTAATTTTGAACTCAAGCTACAAGTTTACCTTCAATGCTGAAGGTGTTACAGTTGACCCAATTCAGGTTAAAGTTTACAACAAACCATCTAATTACAATAAAAGAATCTTAATCTATGAGAAAAACTCAGCCAGCGGAGGATCTTTTGAATTTACATCCGAGCAACTTGTGGAAAAAATGAAGGAACACTATAAAGAAAAAGGATTGAGCGACTATGAATTGGATAAGATCCTTCTATCCAAAGTCTACATAGATTACATAATTCCTGCCATCGACGAAGAGTTTGAGGAAGACTCGGAAACCGGAAGGCGTAAGGTAGTTACTAAAAGGGGAGCCATAGTTTTTGCTTCCGGATATGAAAACCTAAATATGGAAGACTAGTTTTTCCTTCTCGTCATTCCTCAATTCGTTTATTTCAGATACACTAGGCATCTTAGTGCAGAATACCAAGCGTTTAGCCAGCACATCTAATTTAATTTCATCTTGATTTAGACGAATAATATAGATTGCCAATAGATCCTTTAGCTTATCTTTAGCACCTTAAATAAGGTTGCAAAATGATCAAAGTAACGTTTCCAGACAATTCAACGAGAGAATACAGTAAGGGTTGTACATCGATGGATATTGCGCTCAGTATAAGCGAAGGCTTAGCCAGAAATGTAATTGCTGCAGAAGTAAATGGCGAAGTGTGGGACACTGATCGACCATTAAATGACGATATAGAGCTTAAATTATTAACGTGGTCAGATCCGAAAGGCAAGGAAACAATGTGGCATTCTTCTGCTCACCTAATGGCAGAAGCCCTCGAGCACTTTTATCCAGGGATAAAACTTGCGATTGGCCCCCCTGTAGAAAACGGTTTTTACTATGATGTTGACCTTGGCGAACATGAAGTTTCCGATAAGGACTTTAAGAGAATAGAAGAAAAGATGCTTGAACTGGCTCGAGAGAAAAACCTCTTTGTCAGACAGGAAATATCAAAAGCGGACGCCATTGTGCATTTCACGGAAAAAGGAGACGAATACAAGCTTGAACTTCTCGAAGAACTCGAGGACGGTAATATTACATTCTACACTCAAGGAAAGTTCACAGACCTTTGCCGTGGGCCTCACATACCTCATACGGGCTATATTAAAGCCATAAAGCTCATGAATATTGCGGGTGCCTACTGGAGGGGGGATGAAAATAACAAACAGCTTACAAGAATTTATGGCATTACTTTTCCCAAAGCGAAAGAACTAAAAGAATATTTAGTTCGGTTGGAAGAAGCGAAAAAGCGTGACCATCGGAAATTGGGAAAGGAGATGGATCTATTTACGTTCTCGAAGCGCGTAGGTCAAGGACTACCCCTGTGGTTGCCAAAGGGAGCGGCATTGAGGTCCAGATTGGAAGACTTCATGAAAAAAGCACAATTAGCAGCTGGCTATGAACAAGTAATTACACCACATATAGGGCATAAAGATCTTTATATTACCTCCGGTCACTACTCAAAATACGGTGAGGATTCATTTAAACCAATAAATACGCCGGCAGATGGAGAAGAATTTCTGCTTAAACCCATGAACTGCCCGCATCACTGTGAGATCTTTAAATCAAGACCACGTTCTTACAAAGATCTGCCTATTCGATTGGCAGAGTTCGGAACGGTGTACAGATACGAGCAAAGTGGCGAGTTGCATGGCCTGACGAGAGTGAGGGGTTTTACACAGGACGATGCCCACCTTTTCTGCAGAGCAGATCAGGTTGAGGAAGAATTTAAAAAGGTAATTGATCTGGTACTGTACGTTTTTCGTGCGTTAAAATTTACCGAGTTCAATGCGCAAATTTCACTGAGGGATAAGAATGATCGATCAAAATATATTGGATCAGACGAAAACTGGGAAAAAGCAGAGCGCGCAATAATCAATGCTACGGCCGATAAAGAACTTGATACGATCGTAGTGTATGGAGAGGCAGCGTTCTACGGGCCAAAGCTGGACTTTATGGTAAAAGATGCTATCGGAAGAAGCTGGCAGCTAGGGACTATTCAAGTGGATTACAATCTGCCAGATAGGTTCGAGTTGGAATATACCGGTTCTGACAATGCCAAACACAGGCCTGTGATGATACACAGAGCACCATTCGGATCGTTAGAGAGGTTTGTTGCCGTGCTCATCGAACACTGTGAGGGGAAATTTCCCTTATGGCTGAATCCGGAGCAAGTAGCCATTCTACCCATAAGCGACAAGTACAACGATTATGCTAAAAATGTTTCTAGTTTGTTAAATAATTACGATATTCGCAGCCTTGTTGACGACCGAAGCGAAAAGATCGGAAAGAAAATTCGCGATAATGAGCTGAAAAAAATACCTTTTATGCTTATTGTAGGAGAGAATGAAGTATCCGGAAATTCCGTAGCAGTCAGAAAACAAGGTGAAGGTGATTTAGGAACAATGACGGTTGATAATTTTGCAGATTTTATCAACAAACAAATTGAACTTGAATTAAATTCAAATGAATCCACTTCGGCAAACACTGAAGTGAATGTTTAACTAAAACAGTAATAGCCATAGCAGTAAGAAGAGGCCGAGGCCGAAGAATAGTAAAGAAAGAAGACCCGCACAAGATCAATGATAAAATTGTTGCTTCTGAAGTGCGTGTGGTAGGAGAAGGTATAGAAGTGGGGGTCTACCCTATCGAAAAAGCCATTGAGTTAGCAGATGACCAAGGGCTTGATCTGGTAGAGATCTCACCTAAAGCGGTCCCGCCGGTTTGTAAGATAATTGATTACAAGAAGTTTCTTTATGAACAGAAAAAGAAGCAGAAAGAACTTAAATCTAGACAGGTTAAAGTAGTAGTTAAGGAAATTCGATTCGGACCAAATACAGATGATCATGACTTTAACTTTAAGTTAAATCATGCGAAAAAGTTCTTGGGGGACGGAAGTAAAGTAAAAGCATATGTGTTCTTTAAGGGAAGAACAATTGTTTTTAAAGAAAGGGGCGAAATTTTACTGCTAAAATTTGCCCAGGAATTGGCTGAGATCGGACTTGTTGAACAGATGCCTAAATTGGAAGGCAAGAAAATGATCATGATGATCCAGCCCCTTAAAAAGAAGTAGTATTTATTATAATTATACGTTGAATAATGCCTAAAATGAAAACAAATGCCAGTGCGAAAAAGAGATTTAAGATCACTGGCTCAGGTAAGATTAAAAGAAAGCACGCGTACAAGAGTCACATCTTAACGAAAAAGTCAACAAAGAGAAAACGAAATCTCACAAAATCGACTTTGGTGCATAAGTCTGATGTTAAGAGCATCAAGCTTCAGCTGTGTGCTTAGTTCTGATAATTTATCTAAAAGAAAATGGTTCAGTCTCAAAGAGACAATTGTTAAACCCGGTTTTTAGTTAAAAAAGATTCCGAATAGGTCGGAGCACTAACAACCAAAAAACGAAAAGAAATGCCAAAATCAACAAATTCAGTTGCCGCTAAAGCCAGAAGAAAAAAGGTAATAAAACAGGCTAAAGGATACTACGGCAGAAGAAAGAATGTCCATACTGTTGCCAAAAATGCAGTAGAAAAGGGACTTACTTATGCCTACAGGGACAGAAAGCAGAAAAAAAGAAATTTCAGATCTCTATGGGTTCAAAGAATCAATGCAGCTGCAAGAGAACACGGAATGTCTTACTCCGTATTTATGGGTAAGGTAACAGATAAAGGAATCAAGTTGAATAGAAAAGTACTTGCTGATCTTGCACTCAACAATCCGGATGCCTTCAAAGCAATCGTTGATGCTGTGAAATAAGCAATCAGGAAATTTACTGTAATAGGGAGCTCGTCTCCCTATTTTTTTACCCAAATTTTGTTATTCGATTTTGCATCGTGATCTTCGGGGATTGCCACAACACTTTTAAAGGTTATTATACCTTTTTCCATTACTTTTAGGTATGGATGAAATAAACTGGGACGACTTTGCGAAAATTGACCTTCGAACAGGTACCATATTGGAAGCAGAAGTATTTCAAGAAGCCAGAACACCCGCATATAAATTAATAATTGATTTTGGCGAGCTGGGAATTAAGAAAAGCTCTGCTCAACTAACCAAACTGTATCTCCCAGCTGATCTGATCGGGCAACAGATCATTGCCGTTACAAATTTTCCAAAGAAACAAATTGGACCATTTATGAGTGAATGTCTTGTGTTGGGTGTTCAAGATAATGATAAGGTCACACTTCTAACGACTGAAGGCAAAACTAAAAATGGCGCAAATATCTCTTAATTATTCCCCAAGCATTAATATTGAAAAGTGCTTTCTGCTTGGCATAGCGCTCATCTTTATTTCGACTATTTGCTGGGATCAAAATCTGATTATTTCCCATGAAAATGGGTGCCACGGAAAGGTGTTCAACCTGAGAGTCAAGTGCGAAGAATGTGACGAAATAAAATACACTCTAGATGGAACTGACCCTATTTACGGACAATCGCTAAAAGACAAACTGGAGATCTCACCATTGTTATTTCCAGCAAAAAGACTCTCGTCCCTACCCACCACCGCAATACCAAATATCGATGGTGACGAAGAATGGCACACTTGGCAGGAACCCTCATATTCTGAAACTGCCGTAGCAATAAAGTTAGGAGGTTACAAAAACGACACATTAATCACTGATTACGAATACAGAACCTTTTTTTTTAACGAGGACTGGAAATCCTTTCCAACAATTAGTTTATTCATCAATCCTCCGGATTTTTACGACGACAGCATTGGGATAAGCGTTCCCGGGATTCATGCTAACCCGGAAAATACTATATGGACGGGGAATTATCATATGAAGGGGTCAGCTTGGGAACGCCGTATACACTGGACCTCGCTCAGCACCGGTGAAACCTTACAAGATGAAGATATTGGTATAAGGATCCATGGTCTGAAGGCGGGATCAGCTCCTCAAAAATCATTGAGGTTATACGCCAGAAAAAGTTACGGGTCCAAAAGCCTTAAATACAAATTTAAAAAAGGAAAAAAGAAAAAACACCAAAGACTATTACTTAGAACCCCATATAGTGGGCACAGTTCAAAAATAATTAGTGACGTGGTCGCTCATGAATTGGCCAGACCTCTCGATCTGGAAATTATGGACTATGGATTTACCAGGACCTTTATTAATGGAGAGTATTGGGGCCTCCATATGGTTAGGGAGCGAGTCGACGAACGATATATTGCCGAACATTTTAAATGTAAAGAAGACAGTATCTTGATCCCAGGCAATTACGATCAACCGGAATTCCAATCCATTTTTGATTTTATAGACAATCACGATCTATCACAAAATGACGCAATAGACCGGTTTGGTGAATTGGTTGATATTTCCAACTTTACAGATTATATCATTTGCGAAACCTTCTTTGGTAATACTGACTGGTTGAAAAATGATAATAACGTTACGTTCTGGAAGGAAAAAGGGAAAGGCCAGTGGAGACTCATTCTGATTGATATTGACGCAGGATTTCAACAGTCTAAAACAAATATGTTCGAGTTCATCAAAGAACATCCGGAATCCATGATAACTAAAATATTTACAGCACTGGTAAAGAACGAGACGTACAAGAAAAAACTGGTAGACAGATATTCCGAAGTACTTAAATCTCACCTATCCCCAAAAAGATGTTTCAAAATAGTTGACAGTATTACTGCTATTGTCGAACCGCAAATAGGCCCACATATTGGGCGATGGGGCCACCCAACCTCAGTTTTCGCATGGAACAAAGACATAGACAATATGCGCAACTATATCAATGAAAAAACAGCCGCAATTCCGGATGAAATTGAATTTTCTCTCAACGTTGACGCTACTGGTATTAGAGGAGTTTCAAGAGTGTTTTTTATCACTCAGGATGAGAAGATAATTGGGTTAAGCATTCTTGGGTTGTTACTGATTTCAGGTATTACATTCGGGATAAGACGAAGAAAGAAAAAGAGTGCCAAGAGCACATAAATAGCAACGAAAGCTATACTATCTATATTGACTTTGCTTCTTCCCAATATTGATCCATTTCGTCAAGTGTCATCTGATCCAGCTGTTTTCCATCTTTTGCCGATTCCGACTCCAAATATTGAAATCGCTTAATGAATTTTTTATTGGTCTTCTCCAGTGCATTCTCAGGGTTTACTCCAATGAATCTGGCATAGTTGATCAAAGAGAATAAAATATCTCCAAATTCTTCTTCCATATTGTCACTGCCAGAATCTACTTCCACTTTGAATTCCTGCAATTCCTCATTTACCTTATCCCAAACTTGATCCCGATTTTCCCAATCAAACCCAACTCCCCTAGCCTTTTCTTGTATTCTTGTCGCTTTTACCATTGCAGGAAGCGATTTGGGCACTCCTCCAAGAACGGACCTTTTTCCGGTCTTGTTCCTCAACTTTATTTTCTCCCAATTTGCTTTCACCTCTTCTTCATCAGCTACTTTGACATCTCCATAAATGTGCGGATGCCGTTCGACCAGCTTATCACATACCCCATGCAACACATCTGCAACATCAAAATCGTTTGTTTCGGAGGCAATTTTTGAGTAAAAGACAAGGTGCAAGAACAGATCTCCCAATTCACCTTTAATATCGTCCATGTTCTCTTCCAAAATCGCGTCACAAAGCTCATATGTTTCTTCAATGGTCAGATACCGTAACGAATCTAATGTTTGTTTCTTGTCCCACGGACACTTGGCCCGAAGCTCATCAATTATCTCAAGAAGTCTTTCGAATGCCTTTAATTTTGCCTCAATATTGTTCATCATTATTGTTTTGATTCACCGGAATACGATCTGAAATTAGATCCACTAATTGGTCACTCGAATCTAGTATTAATCGGTTAACTTTGGATATATGAAGAGCCACTTTCTTTTTACCATTATTGCAATTGCCATTTTCTGTTCTTGCAAAAAAACAGAAACCGTTCAAGTTGAATTTGAGAAGGTCAATATCTCCTCCCAACCAATTAACGATGTGTTCTGCTTGAACGACACTGTTGGATTGGCCTGTTCGGGGGTTGAGAATGTCGGGGGAAGGATCTTCTTGAAACAAGGCACAGGATGGTCTGAGGTATTCAGCTCAAGCCCGGTCAACTTGCTAAGCGTTTATATCGCACCCTCAGGAAAAGCTTTTGCCGGAGGAGATTTTGTACACTTATACACCTCCTACAACGGTGGTGTTTCCTGGCAATTGGATTGGATGGGGCCCGGAGAGCTATCCACTCATGAACACAATCGGGTTTCAATAGATGAGTTTCATTTTCTTAATGACTCTATTGGATTCTTCGTGGGTGGAGATCGCTATGAGCACGGACACATTTATCGAACACAGGATGACGGAATTAACTGGGACTTCGATACACTGAGGAACGAAATATCAAGTATTACCGAAGTTGATAATAATACATTTCTTTTCGCAGGATATGGTTACATCGGCAGAACCTTTGACCAGGGCAACTCAATAAATCAGCTTTCTAATTGTAATCATAATTTCATAGGTATTCACGCGATCAGCCCCTCCTCAATTGTGGCAATAACCAATTCAGGCAGGATCCTGTTATCAGAAGACACAGGGAGCTCATGGGGGAAAATTGCCAAGATACGCGGTTCGGTAATCTTAAATTCCATTTTTGCTCAGGACAACCTCTACGCAATTGGCTCTGACGGTGGTTGCTATTACTCAACAGATTACGGAAATACCTGGAAACAGATCGAGCTTAATACGAACGATCATCTCTACGGCATTTCAGTTTCTGACAATTACCTGTGGATCTCTTCCCATGGAGGCGACATTTATCAGGTTCCTCTCATAGCAATAATTTGAACCCAGCATTGAAAAAATCTGCCTTACCCCAAATGGTGCGGAGACTTACATTAAACGCTCCGTTCAGCTTTGGCTTGTTTATAGGATCCAGCAAATAATAATTGAATCCGAACTCATTCGAAAAGTGAGTGTCTAAAAAATTTGACACTATCATATTATTGAGGAGAAGCTCCTTTCGAAACGGATCGTACAAGTTCACACCAAGATCAAGATAGATACCCAAATGTGAAAAGTGAAATTCATGTCCAACATAACCCACAACTTTAACATCATTTCCTTTCGCCCTGCCACCAAACATGGATTCATTAAGTATGAAATATCGCGCTGCCTCGCTAAAATTGCAAGTCAATCCCGAATGCAATGAGCTCTTGTGATTTAACCGATACGATGCCTCTAATCTACCATAAACAACATTGTATTTAGGTCCCCCGGATGGAAACAAGGTGCCCTCGATCTCGTGAATACCATAACCACCTCCTAAAGAAAAACGAATTCGTTTATTCACGTTGATGGTATCGAGTATGTCCGGTGGATCGATCGCACGAACCGAAGGACTGTATTTAACTCCAATACCGACAAGCGGAACGTTAGTGCCTATGTTGGGCACACTAAAGTGGCCATTTGAGGAGTGTCTGTAATTCAATGAAATTGAGTAAGTACAGTTGTTTATTTTTTTTCCGAAACCAATTCCAACAGATGGGGTGGTCATAATTGAGGATCCTACAACCAAATTAAGAGGGTTTTTAACGGCATCATAAGGCTTGTTGAAAAAGGTAAGTCCATAACCAACATGCCAATCAACACAATATGAATTACCTATTGGCGTGTATTGATGTAATTCAGGTAGTACAGAAAAGCTAGAGCCAAGGATCGCATTATTGCCATAGTTTGCATAGACCGCTCTTATCTGTATTTCGGGATAATTGTAAACGGAATGCCAGTATTTGTGTTTTTTTGTTGCCAGAACTACAGCAAGGTCAAGCTGATAATTCATCCCCGCATCCGGAAACTCACTTGAGATATCAAGCAATTTACCCACATTGCCAGCTATTTCAAAACCCATTTTCCCCTGTCCATTAACACCATTCATGTATAGGAAAACAAGCAAGATCAATATTAAGTGTCGTATTTTCAAATCGGATTTGGAAGATAAGAAATTCGGAGTTTAGCTGTAAATTGCAGTGACTCAAAATGAAGAAACTATTTGTCATAACACTACTTACGGTTCTCGCCGTAACAACCGGACTTGGTCAGGATGCAAAACGATATATCGCTGCCAAATACGGTTTTGGTTTTATAGTCGCTCATAGAGCTAACATGAGACACCTTTTACAAGGCCATTCCTCTATGCTGGAACTTAGCTACTTATCTGAACCCATTCGAATTTCCCACCTATGCTCTAACTATACCAAACCGGCTAATGGCCTTTCATTATTGTACTTAAATACAGGGAATCCAAAACAAATTGGGCACTGTTTTGGGCTTTATCCAAACATCAGATTTAAACTAGGCCAAGGCAAATTTGCGCCACGATTGAAATTTGGCGGAGGCATAGGCTATGTCCAAAAGCCATTTGATCAGGTCACAAACAACCAGAATGTTACAATTGGAACCCACATTAATTCCGTCATTCACATGGCAATTGAAGGCGAAATTTCAGTGAAATGGCACTTTATTAAATATGGAATCGCAATAACTCATTTCTCAAATGCATCGTTTACTTCACCCAATTTAGGAATCAATATTCCGGTGGCGTACGTTGGATTTGCCTTAGGTAATCCTGCCAACGAGGAAGTAGAAATACCTGATCGTACTTATTACGCAAATGGCGAATCACTATTTATCAGAGCTCACGAGGTGTTTCTATGTGGTGGTGCTCGGCAGGTGGACCTTCATCATCCTAAAAAATACATCGTGGGTTCAATGGGTTATCAATATATCCATCAGTTTTCACCAAAATTTATTTGGTTTTCAGGAATCGAGGTATTTGCCAATCCAAGTTTGACGGCAGCAGCAGAAGCAGAAGCAGGTAGCAATACAAATTTAATGAGTCTTCAAATCGGTGGGTTTGGTGGCTTGGAAATGAAGTTCAATGATAATTCAGTCTTCCTTCAGCAAGGAGTTTATCTATTATCTAAATACAAAGAAAATGGTCCTGTGTATCAAAAAATAGGTTACCGAAAGAGATTTACAAAGAGTGGCATCGTTGCCTCAGTAGGCATTAAAACTCATTTCGGTATCGCTGAATACATGGAATTAGGAATCGGATATAGATTTATTCAGAACAAGAAAAAAGACAAAAATGGTAAGCAGGATGCATCTCTGTAAATACATATTGGTCATATCATTTTTCTTTGCATTGACCGGATGTAAGAAATCAGAAGATCGTAGATGTTTCAAAAGTCTTGGTGATATCACCTTTGAGTCAAGGCCTCTTACTCCTTATTCATTTGTGGTTTTAGACGATCATATTGACTTAATTCTAACCGACACCATTGACAACTCAATAGTTGTAGAATCAGGCGCAAACCTCATTGGTTTTATTGTGACCGAAGTATCTAATGACACGCTATTTATAAGGGATGATAACAAATGTTCTTTCTTGCGAGACTTTAGGTATAAAACTAAAATTCATCTAAACAGTATGAGCCTCAATAAGGTCCTGCTTTATGGATCCGGAAACTTGTCAAACGCAATGCCTACAAATCGGAATATTACGGTTGATGCGGATCGAGCAAACGGAAATATTGATTTGACTCTTGGCTGTGATTCGTGTTCCTTTATTGTGAATGTCGGGGTCACAAAGATCGACTTATCCGGTACCTGCGCGAATAGTTACTTCTATTACTTTGGCCATGGTGATGTAGATGCATCTCAATTATTGTCAGCTAAGGCCTTGATCCACTGGAATTCAACAGGGTGGCTAAAAGTAAATGCTACAAGCTGGGTTCGTGGCGTTATTGAGTCTTCAGGCAATGTGTATTATTCTGGCAATCCTACAATTGCAGATGTTGGAATGACAGGTACAGGAGAGTTAATCCCACAATAATCCATAACTTTACAGTATGAAACTGGCACTAATATCCATTGGGCTGCTTGGGTTAGCCTTTCTGGGAATTGCGATTAAAATTTGGGCCAAAAAAGGTGGCGAATTTGCAGGGACCTGCGCAAGCAACAATCCGTTGTTTCAGGAAGATGGTGCATCCTGTGGTGTATGTGGAGCTCGGCCGGATGAAAAATGTAAAGGGACAGAAAGCGATTAAAAAATACGAGTCAGCTTTTGTTTTAGAGCTGTGTAAAAGCTTCTTCCAACTTCGGGCTCATCCAGGTATCGTAGTCACCATTCACACTAGAATAGATCAAATAAACACCCAGCTCTAGATCCGGGTTCTTTTCAAGGAACGATCTTATCTTATCCACACCAAATACCATAAATGCAGTTGCATAAGCATCTACAAGGGCAGCTTCCTCACAAACCACCGTAACACTCAATAATGAATGTTCAACAGGACGTCCGGTTCTCGGATCGATCGTGTGTGAGTATTTCACCCCATCCTCTTCGTAGTACTTTCTGTAATTTCCAGATGTAGCCAAAGCCTTGTTATCCAATTCGACCGTTGCATATAAGACTCTTTCCTGCAAAGGAAGACCTTCCACAGGTTTGTCAATCCCTATCTTCCAGGACCTGCCTCTGTCATTCATTCCCTTACACTTCACTTCTCCCCCAAGCTCAACCATATAATTGTTGATATTCAAACCATTCAGGTACTCCCCAAGCAGGTCAACTGCATATCCTTGAGCAATTGCATTGAAGTCGAGTTTTAAACGTGGATCGACCTTGCATAGCTCATCTACCATTACCCCATCTTTTTCATTCAGCTCTTTTATTGTTAGATATACCTGGCTTGGGTCCAGTGAGATGAATTCCAAAATAGAATCAAGCTGTTCTTGAGTTGGTTGTTTCCTTTTATGTTGCAGATCAAAAAACCCCCAAAAATCTACCAAGGGATAAACCGCAGGATTAAATGCTTTTTCCGTTTTGGTATATACCTGTTGCGATTTTGTGAAACAATCTGCCAAAATAGAAGATACGATCTGGCAGTAGTAGCTGACATCTGCATTGTTAAAGTCAGAGATCAAACTGGAATCCAAATACGTTGATAAATGCCAATCAAAATCCTGTAATAGAGAATCAACCTGAGCTTTAATGCCACGGCGTTCTAGATCTCTGTATTTGATCTGATAAGTAGTGCCTTGAGCATTTCCAGCTATAGTGAAGTAATTGTACTGCAAACTGTCCACAATGGAATGAGTCACATCATCATCAGAGAGTGGTTCAGCATAATCGGTTTCTGTATTACAGGAAATGGCAACCAAAAAAACCAAAAAAGTCCCGGTAGAGCGGGACTTTTTCTGCAACCAATATTTTCTTTTCTCAGCCTCCAAAATCATCAAACCTGATGTTGTCATCCGGTATTCCGAAGTCCTCTCCCATTTTCTGAACAGCAACGTTCATCAACGGTGGTCCGCAAAAGTAAAGCTCAATGTCTTCCGGATCCTCGTGCTGGTTAAGGTACTTGTCTATAACTGCGTTATGCACAAAGCCCAAGAAGCCATCTCCTTTCGGGTCATTAATGTCTTTTTTCTCCACCCAATTGTCCGACTCCAATGGCTCTGAAAGAACCAGATAGAATTTGAAATTCGGAAAATCTTTTTCAAGGTCTCTGAAGTAATGAATGTAAAACAGCTCGGCACGCGATCTTCCACCATACCAATAGGTCACCTTCCGACCCGTTTTTAAGGTCTTGAACAATTCATATAGGTGTGACCTCATCGGTGCCATTCCAGCACCACCACCAACATACAGCATCTCCGCATCGGAATCATTGATGAAGAATTCACCATAAGGTCCGGATATGGTAACATCATCTCCTTCTTTGCAATTGAAAATATACGACGAGGCAATTCCCGGATTCACTTTCATCCAATCGTTATTTTTACGATCCCAAGGCGGTGTCGCAACCCTAACGTTCAACATGATCTTCCGTCCTTCCGCAGGGTAGGAAGCCATTGAGTAAGCTCGAACCACTTCTTCATCGTTCTTCATTACCAACGGCCACAATCCGAACTTGTCCCAATCCGCCTTGAACTTCTCGGGCTCCCCGGGATGGTCTTGTGGGTGCGCTTCGATTTCCATATCTGAGTAGTTGATGGTACACTTCGGGATTTTAATCTGAATATACCCACCGGCTTTGTAGTCCATGTCTTCGGGGATCTCTACAATAAACTCCTTAATGAAGGTAGCTACATTGTAGTTTGAAACAACCTTGGCGGTCCACTCCTTGATCCCGAGCACTTCCTCTTCCACCTCGATCTCCATGTCTTCTTTGACCTTCACCTGGCAACCCAAACGATGATTGGAAGCTATTTCTTTTCTTGAAAAATGGGGCGCCTCCGTTGGCAATATCGATCCTCCTCCGGAATGTACCTGACAGATGCATTGTACACAAGTACCACCACCACCACAAGCTGAAGGTAGAAATATACCAGCGGTTCCCAGCGTATTTAGAAGGGTATTACCACCCTCTACTACAAGCTCTTTTTCTCCATTGATGGTAATCTTAATCTTACCGGATGAAACCAATTTTGCTTTTGCAAACAATAGCAATGCCGTTAGTGAAACCACTACAATCAGGAAAACTACAATTGCCGTTATTACTACTCCAGTCATTCTTTATCGCTATTAAATGTTGAAACCTAAAAATCCTAAAAATGCTAACCCCATTAATCCTGTAATGAGAAAAGCCATACCTACTCCCTTTAGAGGAGCAGGAATATGTGAGTAACGAATCTTCTCTCTTATTGCCGCAATCAATACAACGGCAATAAACCATCCGAATCCGGAGCCCAAACCGTAAGTTGTTGCTTCACCTATGTTACCAAACTGCTTTTGCTGCATGAACAATGCACCACCCAATATTGCGCAATTCACAGCGATCAGAGGAAGAAAAATTCCCAGTGCACCATACAATGCCGGGGAGAATTTCTCTACGATCATTTCCACCAATTGTACAATAGATGCGATCACTGCGATGAACATAATGAAGCTCAAAAAGCTAAGGTCATAATCTGCATATTCAGGTCCCAGCCATGCTAAAGCGCCTTCTTGCAGTACATAAGTATCCAGCAACCAGTTCACCGGAACTGTAACCGTGAGAACGAAAATTACCGCCATCCCCAGACCAACTGCTGTTTTCACAGTCTTTGATACTGCCAAATAAGAACACATCCCGAAGAAGAATGCAAAGATCATGTTGTCTACAAAGGCAGCACGTATGAACAATTTAAAGTATTCCATTTCTCTTTTCTTCTTTTGTTTAGTGTTCCTCTATTAGTTTTTTGTTCCTGGTCTTCTGGATCCAGATGTACACTGCTACAAGTATCAATGAAGATGGGGGTAACAACATCAGACCATTATGCAAATAACCTGAGCCCTCAGCGATAATCTGAAATTTCTCGAATCCGGGAACTGTTAACGATCCGGACCCGAACAGTTCTTTGAACACGGCTACAACGATCAGCACGAATCCATATCCTAATCCGTTCCCGACACCATCCAATGCGGATGCCCATGGTTTATTTCCCATGGCAAAGGCTTCCAAACGGCCCATAATAATGCAATTGGTAATGATCAGCCCGACAAATACGGAAAGCTGCTTGGATACATCATAAACAAATGCCTTAAGTACAATGTCTACCAAGATCACAAGTGAGGCAACGATTACCAGCTGTACAATGATCCGGATCCTGGGTGGAATTAAGGACCTGAGCAGAGAAACCACTATGTTTCCAATTACCAAAACTGCTGTTACTGCAAGAGACATAACAATAGCGTTATCCAATTGAACCGTAACAGCTAATGCAGAACAGATACCCAAAACCTGAATGGTAACCGGATTGTTATCATTCAATGGGTCGGTGATCAACCTTTTGTTCTTCTTCGAGAATAACGGCTCTTTTTCTTTTACTTCTGCCATGCCTCCTATTTTTTGAATTCCGGGTTATTATCAAAAAAATCCTGATAGACCACGAACGATCTTTCCAACATTTCCGCAACGCCTGAACCCGTAAATGTTGCTCCACTAATTCCATCTACCTGATGGTTGTTCAATTCATTTCCTGGTTTTTTCACTTCGAGCTTCAATCTAGTCTTACCATCTTCAGCAAGTATTCTTTTACCAATGAACTGATCCTGAAACCAATCTTCTGTCACTTTGGAACCTAACCCCGGAGTCTCTTGTTTGTGGTCAAAAACAGAACCACTAATGGTTTCGCAATTAGAGTTGATCCCTAAGTACCCCCATACATCATCCCATAGTCCGGTACCAACAGCAGAAACAACGTAAAATGTCGAATCTCCTTTTTCGCAAACAAATAATGGATAATGAATTCTGTCTTCTGCAGCTAATCCTGCTGCCAGCTTCTCCTTGCTGCCTTTGTTGTTCTTGATCACCTTCTTCCCGTAGAGCTTGTATTCCTTACGCAGATCAATGTTAAAGGCATCCATCTTGTTCTTGGAGTCAATGATACTATCCGCAGGAAGATCACTCAGGATCTCTCCTTCATAAGATAGTGTGATCCTTCTTGTTACATACTTGTAGAATACCTCTTGTGCTGCGTCACGATCAAAATCTTTCCCGCCGGTTTCAGCTATACCAATGGCTTGTAAAATATTTTGCTTCTTTTCGTTTTCCTGATTGCTTTTGATCGTGCCTTTCATCGACTCGTATGTAAAGGCCAACAATCCTCCAACAACGACTACCATTACCACAGCGAATAAGATTGTATATGAATTACTTTCTCTGTTAATAGCCATTTCTAAGCGGTTTTAAGACGACTTAATCTACGTTTAATATTCGATTGTATTACCATATGATCGATCAATGGTGCACAAACATTGGCGATCAAAATCGCGAGCATTACCCCTTCGGGATAGGCCGGGTTTAATATTCGTATAAGTATACCGAGAGCGCCTCCTAAAAAGCCGTATATGAACTTGCCTGTACCTGTTTGGCATGCAGTAACCGGATCGGTAGCCATAAATACCATTCCGAACATAAACCCGCCCAGCATCAATTGATGCATCGGGTTCAGATCGAAATACGGATTTCCACCTATTACAAAAAGTATTGCCGCCATTCCAAGGCCACCTGCAAAAAAGGACGCCATCACTTTCCAGCTGGCTATTCCCATACCAAGGAGTAATCCTGCACCCAACAAGCAAGCAAGGGCTGACGTTTCTCCAACAGATCCGGGTATCAAGCCAAAGAATGAATTAGCCATATCGAATTGACCTCCGCTAACAAACATCGAAGCAACTGCTTCCGATTGAGCAGCACTAGCATCAAAGGTAGAAGCCAGCTCACCCATAGCTGTCGCTCCCGACATACCATCCACCAGCTCAGGTGTATTGGCCAAAGCCTCGGGGATCTCGGTTCCATTGGCAAGATTTTCTTTAACCGCGATGCTCTTATCCTTCATTGCTTCGAAATCAGAAATCCACACCTTATCTCCGGACATCTTTGTAGGGTATGCAAAGAACAGGAATGCCCTGGCTGTTAAAGCAACATTTAAAATGTTCATACCCGTGCCGCCAAATACTTCCTTACCTATTAATACCGCGAAAGCAGTTGCAGCTGCAACCATCCAAAGAGGAACGTCGATCGGCATGATCAGCGGTATAAGCATGCCCGACACCAAGAACCCTTCTGCAACAGAATGCTGATTGCGTATCGCGAAAATAAATTCTACTCCCAGTCCCGCTGCATAAGATACTATGATCAAAAGCAAAATTTTTGGAAGGCCTGCCATAAAGCAATCCCATACTCCGGCATCCCATCCTGCTTCGGTAAGTCTCAAGCTCTGGTAGCCTGTATTGTAAATACCAAATAACAAACAGGGAACCATCGCAGTTATTACCAGCATCATGGTTCGTTTGAGGTCAATTGCGTCACGAATGTGTGCACCCGATTTGGTCACCTCCTTAGGAGTAAACATAAGCGTATCAAAGGCCTCGATCAAAGGCCAGAATTTTTTAACCTTTTCCTTTGATTCAAGCTTATGATGAACGTTATCGAATATATTTCTTAAAAACTTCATTTCCAGCTGTTATAAACACTCCTCTTTAATTATATCTAATCCATCTCTTACGATCTGCTGTGAGTTGATCTTGGATGTACACACAAACTCACACAGAGCAAAATCTTCCGGTGCTACCTCATAAATTCCAAGCTTCTCCATTCCATCTATATCATTGGCTAAAATAGATTTCAATAAATAAACCGGATAGATATCGAAAGGAAATACCTTTTCATATTGTTCGGTAACAACAAAAGCTCTTTTCTCACCATTTAAATTTGTGTCAAGATCCCATCTCCTGCTCGGTGGATTCAACATAGTAGGATAGGCCATTGACATCGAAAATCGATTGTAGCCCAGGCTCAGCCATCCGTCTTTCAAGAAAAACTTGTGCCGATCTCCTTCGGGTATAACCGTTATCTGATGATGATAATAGCCAACAAATCCATCCATATCTGTCATGTCGCCGGTAAGCACATTACCTGATATGATCCTAGAGTTTCCTGAATCGATATTGCCATCAGCCAAACTGGCTATTGAGGCACCAATTTTAGTTTTGAAATACTTTGGCTCCTTGACCATTGATCCTGTTAGTGCAATGGTTCTTTCTGTATCAAACCTTCCAGACATGAAAAATTTACCAATGGTGGCTACATCGGCGGGATTAACCGTCCAAACCACTTCACCTTTATTTATTGGCTCAATGTGATGGATCTGTACACCAACATTACCACATGGATGACACCCTCCAAAATAATTGATCTGCACATTGCTACAATCTTCAAAAACTGAATTCTGCTTTTTTTCCCCCCTAATGTTCAGATGTAGCGTTCCTTCAGTAAGTTTGGCTAAAGCATTGATCCCCGTTTGGAATGAAGCCTGGTCATCTTTCAACAGATAATTATAATCAGGTGCTAACGGGTGTGAGTCGAAAGCAGAAACAACTATCATCTTAGGAGTATCATCAGAATTAGCGATAATATCCACAGGGCGCATTTTCACGAAAGGCCATAGACCCGCTTCCAGCATTTTATCAATGATCTCATCCCTGCTCAACTCGCTTGGATCCGCAACATCGTGCAATTCAAAAGTATCTTTTCCATCCGGTGTGATCAGAACTTCTAAAATTTTACGCTTCGCTCCGCGTTTAATTTCCTTAATCACCCCACTGACAGGAGAAACATATTTGACTTTTTCATTGTTTTTGTCGTAAAACAACACCGAACCTGCTTTCAATTTGTGCCCCTCTTTACCAATAAGTTTAGGCATTACACCATGAAAGTCTGTAGGTTTTATTGCAAATTGCTTTGCTTCTACTGCATTGGCACAGACTTTGTCGGCCTCTCCCTGCAGTGCGATGTTCAAGCCTTTACGAATCTTAACGGCTTTAGACATAGTTGATATCTTAATTTAAAACAGAGTTTAAGAGGCGCTAAAATTATAAATTTGTTGGCAGTAGTGTGTCAAATACGGTGCTTTAAGGAAATAATTAACCTAATTTAGAATGAATCTAAACAGTGAGGCGCGTTATACGTTATGAAAAGTATCTTCCTTATCATATTTAGTCTTGGTTGTCTTGCAGGAATTTCGCAAAATAAAGATCGCAAGAATGCAGAAGTCAGTGACTCGGATTCTGAAGAGCTTTACTATGACAATACAACAATGAGGTATGATAACCGAGAATACAAGGAGTATATCAAAACGGTCACTCTATATAAACCTATAAGCCCCGTATCCAATAACGTTCTTCATTTGCACTCGAACGATCGGCTTATACTTGGGTTTGACGATCTTGAAGGGGAAATAAAAGACTATAATTATACCGTGATCCATTGTAACAGCAGCTGGGAACCCAGTGATCTTATGGAGACAGAATATCTCGATGGGTTTTACGACAACTATATCTCAAATTACGATTATTCCTTTAACACGCTTGAAAAATACATTCATTACGAATTTGTATTTCCCAACGACGATGTAAAGTTGACAAAATCCGGCAATTATCTACTCTATGTATTTGAAGATAACGACCAGGAGAAACCAATTCTGACCAGACGGTTCATGGTCTCTGAGAACGGCATTAATATCTTGCCTTTTCTGAAACCTGCCAGCAAGATCATAGACCGAGATTTCAGGCAGGAGATAGATTTCAATCTCACTTATGGATCAGTTAAGATCATAAATCCCATTTCCAATCTGAAAATTATTCTGCAGCAGAATGGAAGGTTTGACAATCAAATATCAGGACTGAAACCGATCTTCATTAAAGCCAATGAGCTGGTTTATGACTACGACGAGAAGAACGTGTTTGACGGCAACAACGAATTTCGATTTTTCGATTTCAAAAGTTTCAATTACAAATCCATAAATGTTTTGGATTTTTCTAAGAACGATACAACCAATTTCATTTACTTGAAACACGATCTAAAAAGAACCTATAAGAATTATTACTCGGTACGCGAGTTGAATGGAAAGTTTGTTGTGGATTGTGAAAATGGAAATGATCCTGACATAGATTCAGATTATGGCTTTGTGAGGTTCAGTCTGAAATATCCGGAACAGATCAATGGTGGGGATCTTTACATTTTTGGTGCATTATCTGATTGGAAATTCAAAGAGGATTGTAAGCTCATATACAATGAGGAAGCAGGTTTTTACGAAACAAATATTTACTTAAAACAAGGATATTACAATTATCAATATGCTCTTTTAAAAGACAATGAAAGCATTGGATCGATCAGTTTTATAGAAGGAAATCACTTCGAAACAGAAAATGATTATACCATATATGTGTACTACAATGATCCTACCGAACGATTTGAGCGTCTGATTGGTGTCAGACAATTTAACTCACTCGGCACCCGATAAGGTATTTTTGTAAAAAAAATCATTGATTTAATTGAAATATTTCTTTACTTGTTCCTATGAGTACAACCGTGAACCAAGGAATACGAATTAGTGTAGAAACAAACTACAAAGAAGATTATTCGGATCCGGAGGAAAATCACTATTTGTTTGGTTACAAGATCACCATTAAAAACACAAATAGTTTTCCGGTCCAACTATTGAGAAGAATTTGGTTTATCGTGGACTCGGCAGCTGAAAATCGACAAGTAGAAGGTGATGGAGTTCTAGGATTACAGCCAGTTCTACAACCGGGAGAAATTTATTCTTACGAATCTGCTTGTGATCTGAAAACCGATTATGGGTCAATGCATGGGTATTACCATTTTAAAAATCTGAACTCCGAGAAAACATTTCGTGCGCAAATTCCGGAATTTAAACTTTCAGTACCCTATAAATTCAACTGATACTACCCAGAGTAAAAAGCGTAACGGTTAGGTCTGCATTTTTAATCTTTGCTGGCAACAGTTTATTTTCTTTTCTTCGTCCAAATTACTTTTGTTCCACCTCCAAAACAAGCCGCAATCTCTTTTTTCTTTTGTTTCCAATACCATTTGCCATTGTTAAATTTTGTAGTGACAGAAACAAAATGACAAGTTTCAGAAGGACATTTGAACTTTGATTTAACAACTTCAATTATTTCACCATTTTCCTTGTAGCTAGTATCTAAATGCCATGTAGACCACTTGTTGACATTTGAAATAGAATCGGCAATGGTTTGAGCTACCGTTTTTGAACAGATGAATAATAGCGTTAATATCAAAAGTGAATTCTTCAATTTTTTAATTGTTGCCACGACTTATAAGCTATATGGTACCTATCAAATTTCTGTAATTGGGAAACAATAGTGCCTATGCTGTACCCTACTTGTACTTGATCTCGAATTCAGATCTTCGGTTCACGGCATGTTCTTTTTCTGAACAGTCCTCGGGATTATGACAGTTGTTAACAAAGTTTGTAGCACCCATCGACTTTGTTCCAATTCTAATTGCCGATATTCCTTTTGTGATCAGATATTCCTTTACCGCTTTGCTTCTTTTCCAGGAAAGACTTTCGTTATACTTATCACGGCCTCGACAATCTGTATACGACTTAATATACAAGAGTGATCCTTTGTTCTCTTTCAATTTAACAGCCAATTTATCCAATTGATCTTTGGATCCATCAGTAAGACTTGACTTATCGAAATCGAAATAGATCTTATCTACCGCATACCCGGCATAATCCATTGACAGGTCGTTATCTTTATTTAAATCTATCTTCTCCGGTAGGTTCTCGTCAGCCTTGATCTCAATTGATTTTGGATAATATCCGTCCTTATCCAGGTTGAGCGTGTAATTTTTTCCGGAAGTTAAGGCAATATCGAATCGACCATCTTTGTCTGAATAAACAATGATCTTTTGTTCTGTCTCTTTATCCACCAAAGTGATTTTTACTTGTGCTATTCCCTTTCCGTCTGTTTTACTTGTTACCAGGCCACTTGTAGGGACACCTGAAGGTTGCAGGTTAATATCAATGGACCTAGTTCCATCCCAATTATCACCGGTAAAAATATTTGCAAGGCCATCAAAACCATCTATCGATGCAACGATCTGATAATTTTCGTCTTTATCCAAAATAAAATTATACTTGCCATCCGCACCTGTAGTAAAACTCGCGATCAGGTTTCCTTCATCGTCGTATAATTTCACAACTGCTCCTTCGACAGGGTTGCCATCTGAATCATAGATTACACCTGAAACTGAAGTCGAACCGCTCAAATTAATATCTGTCGATTTGGTGGTGTCCCAGCTATCATCGGTCACCACGTGAGCATTTCCGCTGAGGTCTCCTTTTTCCGCGAGTATATCGTATACCTTATCTTCTTCCAGTAGAAACTGGTATTTCCCGTCGGCATCAGTCCAGGATTGCACCAATAAATTCCCATTCTCATCATACAGCGTGATCTTTGTATTAGAAGCGGGTGATCCGTCGTCATTCAAAACTACTCCTTGCACCGTATCAGTTGGCAATAATGTCATGTTCACAAAATCGTCTCCATCCCAATTATCATCTATGACGATCTCCTGTTTCGCACCTAAACCAACCGAGCTTGCTATCAGCTCATATTTCCCTGGTGGCACGTTAAATACGTAATACCCATTCTCGTCGGTTTTGACCTGAGCTATTTCAATCCCATTTGTATCCAAGATCTTTACAAGAGCACCCTCGATCGGGTTCCCCAGTGAATCTGTAATAATTCCCTGAACCACTTCTGTTGGCAAAAGTGTGATGTTCGTTTCCATATTGGTATCCCAGTTTTCATTGGTCGTTATATCTACCTGACCTTGATAACCGTCCGTTTTGGCAACAATGCTGTATTTTTCATCTTCGTCTAAAGCAAGCTGATACCGTCCTTCATTGTCAGTTTTTGTAACCACTAATGGTTTGCCATCCGCATCATATAAGGTAACCTCCACACCCCCGACAGGAGCACCTGTTTCGTGCTGTACGAATCCCTGCACCGTTGGTGTCGGAATTAAATTCAGATCCAGTGGTTGTTTACTGTCCCATGATTCATCCGAAACGATTGTTTTTCGGGCAGCAAAACCGTTTGTCGTGGCAACTATCTTATATGTGCGATTTGTATCAATATCAAAAAGATATTTCCCGTCTTCATCTGTCCTAATTTGGCTGATCTCCTTTCCATTCTCGTCCAACAGTTTTACAAGTGCATCAGACGCTGCTGAACCGTCCTCATTGATCACTTTTCCTTGTACATAGGAATCATCCAGCTTCAAGCTAAACTTATACATATCATCATCACCAAATCCACCATGGTATCGGTTGGAGACCACAAAGCCCTCATCCGGATTGGTTCTGCTGATCAACAAGCCAATGTCGTCTGCCTCAGAGTTAAGCGGTCTTGGAAGGATTTCCCTTCCTTTTGCTTCAGAACCTCTTACCGTCGCCTTGAAAAGATCCAATTCACCGAATCCAATGTGTCCGTTTGAGGCAAAATACATGGTACTGTCGTTATACAGATATGGAAACAGCTCGTCTCCCGGAGTATTCACTTCCGGTCCAAGGTTGGTTGGTTCGTTCCAGCTACCATTAGACTGTTTTTCGACGTAATACAGATCGGAGCCACCTTCTCCACCCGGTCTATCCGAAGAGAAATACATTTTCATACCGTCTACGGACAAAGTAGGATGTCCTGACCCATCTTCATTGTGTAACTTCTTGATCTTCACCTTTTGAACATCAACCAATTTCTTATTGACCGTATCTAACTTTCCTTTGAATAAACGGGGATGACTTCGGGCATCAGGGTTCCAATTGTTCAAAAGATCAACCTTGGTAAAATAAATTTCACCGTTCACTTCATCAATATCAAAATTTCCGATATGAAAATGGTTACCTTCTGCTACCATAATGGGTTCACCACGCATGTCTCCTGTTATAGGAACATAGTACAACTCAGCTAACGGACGTTCTGCCGAACCATATGCAAGAGCATCCATGTCAATACTATCATTTCCATAGTCTATATGGGGTCGCTTATTGTCCTCATCAAACTTAGCCTCACCACAGTACATAAATCCGTCCTTGTAATAACGCGGACAAAATTCCGAAAGCCCACTATTGATGGTTTCCAGATTGGAAATCTCCAATCGTTGTTCAAGACCAAATTGACCCTCCTGAAAATCAAGTTCCTTCAAACTTAAATTATTGAAATAATCCAATGAATCTTCTTCACTGTATTTGAGAAACCATACTCTCGCCTCATCGAACTTGCCAATATTTTTAAGACACACCCCATAATAATGATAGTTCAAAGGACTAATGCCTTCAACTGAAGCCACTTTGGAGAACTGCTTTTCAGCATTTTCAAAATCATGGATCCTGAAATAGCAATAGGCAAACTTGATCTGATCCTCATCACTAAGGTCCCCACTCTTCTGAAAATATTTTATAGCTTCTCTGTACTCGAAATTATCGAATAGATCGTTGGCTTCCTTAAGCTGGGCAAAGGATTGGAAGCTGCAAAAACAGATTAATATTATCTGAAGAATTCGAATCTTCATGTCCTTAGATTGTTAGTGAGTAGGTTAAGTGCCTTTCGAATATGAAGAGTAAAGTCGATTTCTTTTGTGCCAGGGTGCTTTTCCTTTTCCACCCTTGAACATCTTAACGCCAAGGAATATTTCATGAGAACCGGAGCTGTAATTCATAATATCAGACAGGGTATAGTCATACGCATATCCAAAGCTGATCGCTCCGAGATCAGCTCCAATCATGGTTACAAATGCATCATTTAGCCTGTACGACAACCCTATCCAGTATTTATTTTTCAGAATGAAACGTGAATTGATGTCCATCTGAAAAGGAGCATTCATCATATACCTAAACAACAAGGATGGTTCTATATTAAATGACTCTCCAACAACAAAGTTATATCCTCCATTGAAATAGATCGCCCGATCCAACGTGTTGGTCACCGGTGTTGTAATATCAAAAAGGTCGTTCTTGCTTTCCATTAGATTAAATGCCGAAAGTCCAACGAAATGCCTTTCTCCATACCAATAAAGTCCAAAGGTAAAGTCAGGCACAAGCTCGTTGCTCGTCTGATTCAAAATAGCCACATCGTTGGGTAGTTCGGTTATGAGTTTGTCTCGATTCAAAATAAACTGTGTCAAGTGAGCCGCAAGACCAAACGACAATTTGGATCTGTCGCCGGTTTCAATATGATAGCTGTATGCTGCACTCAATCCTGTTCTTCTTGTTGGTCCGGAAACATCATTGAAAATATTGACTCCCATACCCATCGATTCTCCCATAAAAGTATGTGCGGATAATGTTTGGGTCACCGGCGCATCCTTCATGCCGGCCCATTGACGCCTAAAGCTTAATGCAACCGGAGCATACGATTCTGAGCCTGCAACAGCTGGGTTGATCGAAAAATCATTGAACATGTATTGACTATACATTGAGATTTGCTGAGCTTGCATAACTCCCGAGAACAAAAATGAAATCCCTATTAAAATTACCTTATTCATAATATTTGAATTAGCAATAATTTATCGAACGATCGTTAACGGACCATTTTGATCCACACTTTCGTCCAATTTTAACACATAATAATACGTACCGGCAGGAAGGTCATCGCCGTTGTACCGGCCGTCCCATTGAACAATTGGATTGTTCGATTCGAAAACCAACTGGCCCCACTTCGAATACACCTGAACACTTACCGAGTTATATAAACTAAAGTCCAAGTTCCATGTATCGTTCATGCCGTCAGCATTTGGTGTAAATGAATTCGGAACATCCACGCAACCCAACTCATCGGTGATGTCAATTCCAGAAAGCCGTACCGTACAATTTGTTCCGTCTGACACAACTACAGAATGGATTCCCACAGGTGCATAATGATATGGATTATCAAATGTTCCATCCAACCAGTAATAATCGTAAAAACCTGTTCCACCCAACGGGTAAACCGTTATTGTAACTCCTCCTTCTGCACAAGGTTCAGATGAAATTTCGTAGGTAGCGGTTAATGGATTTGTTGACACAGATACGTTTGCTGTAGCCGTATCCGAACAACCATAGTTATCTGTATAGATATAAGTGATCGTATGCACACCTAAACCGGCGCTGGCAGGGTTAAATGTGCCTCCGGAAACTCCCGCTCCTGAGTAGGCTCCTCCATTTGGAAAGCCATTTTCCAGATTGAGAACTGTTCCATCACAAATGTCCTCGAACGGAATCATCATTGCGCTCACCTCAGACAATACCACAGTGAATGATACACATTCAGATGGTCCGCAAACCCCGCCTTCAGCTCTGGCGTAATACGTTGTGGTTACTCCAGGAGAAACCATAAGACTATCACCTGTTCCAAGCTGGATCTCGCCGCACCCATTCTGATACCAGATCCAGTCTGCACCGGGTGCAAGAGCACCACCTACAACATACAGTGTCAGATCTGTAGAATCACAGATCACAGTATCCGTTGACATGATACCTGTCGGCGAAACATTGTCCAGTTCAACTGTCAGGTCCTGGCTTGCCGAGTCAACACAACCATTACCATCAGCGTAAGTGTAGGTTACCGTGTGAGTGCCTACCCCTGCTGCTGCAGGATCAAAAACACTTGCTGCAACTCCTGTTCCGGTATAGGTCCCTCCCACGGGGAATCCACCTGATAAAGTAAACGCACTGGAAGAGCTCACACATAAAGTATCAAATGGTACAACTAAAATCGCATTCACCGAAATAACGGAGATCATGATCGAAACGCATTCGGTATTTCCACAGGTTCCGCCCTCACCTCTTACATAATACGTTGTTATATTGGATGGAATTACGGTGATCGAGCTCCCGGTAGCAATAGGCGTTCCTCCGCAAGAATTCTCATACCAGGTCCACTGAGCGCCTGTTTCAAGAGTTCCACCGACTACTGTAAGTGCAGCACTATCACCTTCACAGAAATTGTTGTTGTTCGTCGTAACACCACTTGGCGCAATGGAGCCGGGCAAAACAGTAAGCGTCGTTGTCACACAATTCGAAAAACCACAGGTTCCAACAGCCCTGAGATAATACGTAGTGGTTGCAGTGGGCATTATATCAAGCGTATCTCCAATTCCAACCGGAACAGCACCACAGGCACCGGTATACCACACCCAGGTGTATCCGGCACCAAGAGTTGTTAACGAATGTGCAACAAGTTGGCTCGTGTCTCCCGGGCATATATTGTCTATCGTTACCGTTGCAGAATCTGCAGCAGAAGCAATATTCTCGACATTAATTGTTAACGAAACACAGCTTGACGTGTCGCAATTTCCTTCAGCCCTTAAATAATATGTAGACGTCACGACAGGGTTAACCACAACTGAAAAACCGGATCCCAACGGAACAAGACCACATGCCGAACCATACCATTGCCAATCTGAGCTGGTTCCTAACACTCCACCGACAACACTTAAGCTTACGGCATCCCCAGGACAAACAGAGCTGTCATTGGCTGCAACTCCTGTAGCAGCAGTAGATAATGACTCAACGACAATATTCAGAGAATCACAATTCGTATTGTTACATGTTCCTTCAGCTCTTACATAATACTGTGTAGTTGTGGACGGGCTGACCGAAATTGAACCTCCTGTACCTGCAGATGTTCCTCCACAAGAACCGGTATACCATTGCCAGCTTGCGCCAAGCCCAAGTGACCCACCCAATACAGAAAGGTTGACAGGACCACCACCCGGGCATATCGTGGTTGTTGGAGTAGCGTCTATCGCTGAAGGATCCGTAGAACTTACCAACATAGTTACCGAACAAGTCGTTGGTGGACTTTCACAACCCGACGCATAAGTTGCCGTAACATAAAAGTTCGTGTCGGCAAATATTGCTCCCGAAACAAAGCTACTACCGGTACCAAGCAAAACTGAACCAGCAGGATCCTCGTACCAATTAAATCCGGTTGAGCTTGCAGCAGTGGCTGTCATATT
>Ga0206681_10000281_pt1 | contig 29340 bp, 14 predicted proteins | sample M150012015metaG_FD_161048 | JGI IMG/M metagenome (GOLD analysis project Ga0206681, IMG submission 161048) | Ammonia-oxidizing marine archaeal communities from Monterey Bay, California, United States - M1 500m 12015 | ecosystem: Environmental > Aquatic > Marine > Intertidal zone | place: USA... | reverse complement strand
CGAAATACCGGAATCATCTTCGGAAAGTATAACCATATCGTGGGAAAACAACTCTATCAATGAATTTGAATTACGATCTGACTACAGCATTCTGATTCCATCAATTCCAACTGAAGGATCTACACAAATTCATCTAAACAATCTTATAGACGGCAATTACTTTCTCATTCTAAAAACCGATGGAGAAGTTATTGAAATAAGGAATTTTCTCATTGAGAACAAGAAGCTCCTTGCTATCAATAATATTACTAATGATTAGTAAATGCGATTTCAAATCAGGTCAAAAAATCAAACCGTTTTGAAATTTCTTTGAGAAGAGTAAAATCGGTTAATTAATTGTTCTATAGAATCAAATTACTATCATTTTGGGAATTCTTCTAAATAATCAAATTACATAAGAATTATTGTTGAAGCATGTGCATTTGCAATCACTAAATTCATAACTTTGTAAATCAGTTATTATTCTGATTTGATGGATAAATTATCATACATCGGCAATGCCGATCCAAGTGCTATAGACTATTTATATAAAGCCTATCAAAAAAATCCGGATAGTGTAGACCTTGGGTGGAAAAAATTCTTTGAGGGATTTGAGTTCGCTTTTGCGAATTATGAAGAGCCCGGTGATATTCCCGAAAATTTTCAGAAAGAGTTTAAGGTAATAAACCTGATAAATGGATATCGATCAAGAGGACATTTATTTACCAAAACGAATCCAGTAAGGGAAAGGAGAAAGTATTCGCCTGACCTGAACATTGAGAATTTCGGCCTTACCAAAGAAGACCTCAATACGGTTTTTCAAGCTGGTGAACAGGTGAATATCGGACCCGCCACCTTACAGGAGATCATTGAGCATCTCGAATTGACCTACTGTCAGTCCATCGGCATTGAATATATGTATATACGCGGACCTGAAAGACAGGAATGGTTTAGAAACAAAATTGAGATCAAGAATCGTCCTAAGTTTGATGAAAAACGCAAACTCAAGCTATTTAAAACTTTGGTAAAAGCACACGGCTTTGAATCTTTTTTAGCAAAAAAATTTGTAGGTCAGAAAAGATTTTCGATTGAAGGAGGAGAATCTCTTATTCCTGCTTTGGATGCACTACTTGGTAAGGGATCAGAACTTGGCGTGAAGGATTTTATTATGGGCATGGCGCACCGCGGACGCCTCAATACACTAACAAATATTTTCAAAAAAAGACCCAAAGATATTTTTTCAGAATTCGAAGGAAAAGAATTTGACTTTGAAACCACATTCGACGGCGATGTAAAGTATCATCAAGGATTTACCTCTGAAGTCACTCTTGAAAACGGAATAAACATTGATTTGACTTTGGCTCCAAATCCTTCTCATTTGGAAGCAGTAAATACTGTGGTAGGTGGTATTGCAAGAGCTAAAATTGATCACGTATTTAAAGATGAATCAAAGGTTTGTCCCGTACTTATCCATGGAGATGCTGCAATTGCCGGACAAGGGATTGCTTACGAAACCATTCAGATGGCGCAGCTCGATGGGTACAGAACTGGAGGCACAATACATCTAATTGTAAATAATCAAATTGGATTTACGACAAATTATCTGGACGGTAGATCATCCACCTATTGCACAGATGTCGCTAAAACGACCTTATGCCCAGTATTTCATGTAAATGGGGATGACATTGAAGCTGTAATTATTGCCGTTGAAATAGCAATGGAATACCGTCAATTATTTCATCGAGACATTTTTATTGATCTTCTTTGCTATAGAAAATATGGACACAACGAAGGGGATGAACCAAAGTTTACCCAACCAAAACTGTATAACCTAATTTCAAAACATCTCAATCCTAAAGAAATCTATTTTCAGCATCTGGAAAGTGACGGACAAATCACAAAAGCTGATGCCACTGAAATTGAAAATAATTATTCACAGTACTTGGAAGAAGAGTACAGTTTGGCCAGGAAATCCGAAAAGGCCCTGGTACATGATTTTCTCAGTAGTACATGGAAAAAAATGAGATACGCCTCTGGTCAAGATTTTATTAAATCACCTAATACCGGAGTGCCTATTAAAACATTAAAATCACTTGGAAAAAAGCTCTCTACACTCCCTTCAGGAAATAAATATTTCAGAAAAATCGAGAAAATATTTAATGACCGGCTTACTTCCTTCGAAGAAAATTCACTTGATTGGGGTTGTGCAGAAATGCTCGCCTATGCTTCGCTTCTTACTGAAGGTCATGGAGTCCGACTTTCAGGGCAAGATGTGGAACGGGGGACCTTTTCTCATCGTCATGCTGTAGTAATTACAGAAGATAATGAGGAAGAAATAGAGACATTAAACTTGTTGTCTAAAAACCAGGCGCCTTTCTCTATATATAATTCTCTATTGAGTGAATATGGTGTATTGGGCTTTGAATATGGATATTCCTTGGCTACTCCAAATGAACTTACGATATGGGAAGCACAATTTGGAGATTTTTTCAATGGTGCACAAATTGTGGTCGATCAGTTTATCTCTGCTGGTGAAGACAAATGGGCTACACAATCTGGATTAGTACTTTTACTGCCACATGGGTATGAAGGACAAGGAGCTGAACATTCCAGCGGAAGGATAGAACGTTTTCTACAACAATGTGCCGACAACAATATGCAGATTGCAAATGCATCCACACCAGCTAATTATTTCCATTTATTACGCAGACAGCTAAAAAGAAAATTCAGAAAACCATTAATTGTATTCACTCCGAAATTACTTCTTAGACATCCAATGGCCACCTCAACAATACAAGAAATGGCCACAGGTTCGTTTCATGAGGTGATTGATGATTCTGGTGTGAATAGTAAAAAAGTAGATAGTTTAGTTTTGTGTTCTGGTAAGATCTATTACGAAATAAAACAAAGAGCTAATGAACTTCAAGTGGAGAATATGGCATTTGTGCGTATAGAACAATTATACCCTTGGCCTGAGGGTCAAGTCAAAGCAATTTTGAAAAAATATGAAGCGAAGAATATAATATGGGCTCAAGAAGAACCTGCAAATATGGGAGCATGGTCATATGTAGCTATGCAATTACGAGATCAAGCATTAATTGAAATTTGTCGACCTGCAAGTGCTGCATCTGCTGAAGGATCAAAAAATCTTCACGAAAAAAGACTGGAAATGCTTTTTGAGAAGATCTTTTCGTATGCAAAATGAAGGTTAATTAAAAGTGAATTAGGATATGGGTGTATTACAAATGAAAGTTCCAAGCCCTGGAGAATCAATTTCTGAGGTAGAAATTGCTGCCTGGTTGGTCAATGAGGGTGATTACGTACAAAAAGACCAGGCTATAGCCGAAGTAGATTCTGATAAAGCAACATTGGAATTGCCTGCAGAAGACAGTGGAATCATTGAGTTTAAAGCGGAAGAAGGTGATGTTGTTAAGGTAGGTCAGGTAGTATGTACAATTGATACCAGTGCAGAAAAACCTAAAGATATCCCAGAGGTCAAAAAAGTGGAACATTCTGAACCGGAACCCGATAATTCAGAAAAGGCAGCTACTCAAACAAAGCAAACGTACGCGACAGGTGTCCCTTCTCCTGCAGCAGCAAAGCTTATGAAAGAAAATGAAATCAAATCAAATCAAATCATAGGGAGCGGCAAAGACGGAAGAATTACGAAAAGTGATGTGCTAAATGCTCTGTCGTCTGACAGTATATTAGTTGAAGCCGAGGGAAGAAAGACATCCAGAGAAAAGATGTCTATGCTCAGAAGAAAGATAGCACAACGCCTTGTTGCGGTTAAAAATGAAACGGCAATGTTGACTACTTTCAATGAGGTCGACATGAAACCCATTATGGATCTTAGAAAAAAATATAAAGAAGCTTTTGCTGACAAATATGGAGTCGGTTTAGGCTTTATGTCTTTTTTCACAAAAGCGGTTACTGAATCCTTGAAACTTTTCCCGGCAGTAAATGCGCAAATTGACGGTAAAGAAATGATATTGCATGAATATGCAGATATCGGAATTGCTGTTTCTTCGCCTAAAGGATTAATGGTCCCTGTTATCCGCAACGCAGAAGCCATGGCCCTACACGAAATTGAAGCTGATGTTAAAAGACTTGCCGTAAAAGCAAGAGACGGCAAAATAACACCTGATGAAATGACAGGAGGCACTTTCACCATAACAAATGGAGGTGTATTTGGATCCATGCTGTCTACGCCCATTATTAATCCTCCTCAATCGGCAATTTTAGGTATGCACAATATTATTGAAAGGCCTGTGGCAATAAATGGGAAGGTTGAAATTAGACCGATAATGTTTGTAGCTCTTTCATACGACCATAGAGTCATTGACGGAAAGGAATCTGTAGGATTTTTAGTCAATGTCAAAGAGCTTTTGGAAAATCCAGATAATATGTTGTTTGAATCCAAAGATCCTTCATCAGTATTTCCGAATCTTTAACCCAAGTTAAAAAAGTACATTGTAAAAGAATCACGAATTGATGCTATGCGCTTCGTAATTTATATCTTTGTTGCCCTTAACAAAACTACATGTCTAAAGTAAGAAAGCAAGATGCTCTGGATTATCACTCTGGAGGTAAACCTGGAAAAATTGAGGTTGTCCCAACAAAACCATACGCTTCACAGCGAGATTTATCATTAGCATATTCTCCTGGTGTTGCAGAACCGTGCTTAAAAATAGCTGAAAACATTGAAGATGTGTATAAATACACAAGCAAGTCAAATCTGGTGGCAGTCATCTCAAATGGAACTGCAGTACTGGGACTTGGGGATATCGGTCCTGAGGCATCAAAGCCAGTTATGGAGGGGAAAGGATTACTTTTTAAAATATTCGCAGATATTGACGTTTTTGATATAGAAATTGACGCAAAAGACCCTGAATTGTTCATTCAAACTGTAAAGGCAATTGCTCCAACATTTGGTGGAATAAACCTCGAGGATATTAAAGCGCCTGAAGCATTTGAAATAGAAAAACGCCTCAAGGAAGAATTGAACATACCTATAATGCATGACGATCAGCATGGTACAGCTATTATTTCTTCGGCTGCATTACTTAATGCTCTTGAGCTTGCTCACAAAAAAATAGATAAAGTAAAAATCGTGGTTTCAGGAGCTGGAGCATCGGCACTTTCCTGTGCACAGCTATATCTTTCCCTTGGCGTGAAACTTGAAAACATTTTTATGTTCGATTCTAAGGGCTTGTTATGTAAAAACAGAAAAGATCTGGATTCAATGAAATCTTATTTTGCTGTTCATAAAAAACCCATCGAATTTGCAGATTGTTTCAAAAAAGCCGATGTATTTCTTGGTTTGTCAAGGGGAGACCTTGTATCAAAAGATATGATATCCAAAATGGCAAAAAACCCAATTGTATTCGCTTTGGCAAATCCAGAACCAGAAATTTCATACAAAGAAGCTACTTCGGTGAGAAAAGACATTATCATGGCCACTGGAAGGTCCGACCATCCCAATCAGGTAAATAATGTGCTCGGTTTTCCATTCATTTTTAGAGGCGCTTTGGATGTCAGAGCAACAACAATTAACGAAGAAATGAAACTTGCAGCGGTGAAAGCTATCGCTTCATTAGCCAAGGAATTAATTCCAGAAGAGGTCATAGAAGCCTATGGTGGTAAAAACATATCTTTTGGAAGAGATCAGATTATACCGAAACCCCTAGACCCCCGACTCATATATTCTGTCGCACCAGCAGTAGCTAAAGCCGCAATGGCATCAAAAGTCGCCAAACAACCAATAAAAGACTGGGAACAATACGAACATCAATTAAAAAAGCGTCTTGGCCTGGACAACAAGCTGCTTCGAAATATTACCATTAAGGCACAAAATAACATCAAAAAGGTAGTCTTTACAGAGGCAGACAACATTAAAGTTTTAAGGTCTGCTCAAATGGCCTATGACGAAGGAGTTGCTATTCCTATCCTGTTAGGTAAGAAAAAAATAATTTCTGAGCTAATGGAAGAATATGCCATTGAATTGCCAGAAGTTCAGATTATTGACCCAAAATCTGAAGAACAAAAAGAGATAAGAATAAGCTATGGAAAGGCCTTTTTTGAAAAAAGAAAAAGGAAAGGATTTACGGAATATGAAGCGATTCAAATCATGCGAGAACGGAATTACTTTGGTTCAATGATGGTTAATCAAGGTGATGCAGGTGCAATGATAACGGGTGTAACCAGAAGCTATCGTTCATGTATAAAACCTGCTATCAGTTCTGTCGGATTAAAAAAAGACGTTAAAGTAATGTCTGGAATGTATATCCTAAATACAAAAAGAGGCCCCTTATTTTTAGCTGATACTACTATAAATCTCAATCCAAATGCGGAGGAGATAGCAGAGATAACTGTTAATGTAGCCAAGACTATCCGAAAATTTAACATCATACCCAAAATTGCCCTATTGAGCTATTCTAATTTTGGTTCGGCACCGGGTGAAGATGCCGATAAGATGTCTGCAGCAGTAAAAATACTTCATGAAAATCATCCAACTATTATTGTTGACGGTGAAGTACAGGCAAATTTTGCCTTGGATTCAGAATTAATGAATGATAAATTTTCATTCTCTCAACTAGCCAATAAAGAGGTGAATACCTTAATTTTCCCTAATCTTTCTTCTGGAAATATTTCGTATAAGTTATTACAGCAGATGTCGGATGGTGATGCGGTTGGTCCAATATTAATCGGTTTAAATAAATCCATACATGTCCTTCAGCTAGGAGCGAGTGTAAGGGAAATACACAATATGGTTAAAATAGCAGTAATACATGCTTAAAATAAATTAAAATGATCGCGCAAATACAAGGGAAGTTAATTGAGAAAAACCCAACGGTTTTAATTGTTGATTGTAATGGTGTAGGATATGAAATCAAAATTTCCTTAAATACCTTCAGCTCAATGAGCGATGATGAATTTGTAAAGGTCTACACAAAATTAATTGTTCGTGAAGATGCCCAGATCCTATATGGTTTCAATTCAAAAGAAGAGCGGGAAATGTTTAATTTGTTGATTAGTGTTTCTGGAATTGGTCCAAATACAGCAATGATTATGCTGTCTTCTTTAGTTCCTGCTGAAGTTGCCCATGCAATTCAAACTGACGATGTGGCTACAATCCAAAGTGTGAAAGGGATTGGTGCAAAAACTGCACAAAGAGTAATTATTGATTTAAAAGGAAAAGTTGTTGGATTTAATTTTGAGCATGAAAATATTGCCAATACAGGCAATACAAACAGATTTGATGCGTTAAATGCTTTAGTTTCTTTAGGTTTCGACAAAAAAGCAGCGGAGAAAACTTTAAACAAGTTAGATTCTGGTGAAAAATCTGTTGAAGATCTTATAAAAGAAGCGTTGAAGCAACTGTAGATTGAGCACAATTCGTCGTACATATCAAATTCTTTTAAAGAGGAGTTACATCTTCTTATTCCTTCTTTTAGGATTTTCTTCATTTTCTCAGAATAATCCCTTTGATTTACCATTTCCAATTTACAATCCAATAAACCCTTTCCAGGTGAATAATCAGAGTTTTGATCTGGGAGATCCAAGTTCGTTAAATCAGAATATTACCTATGACCCAATAACTGGTTCATTTGTTTTTTCTGAAACACTAGGGAACGGATTGAATTATAGAAACCCCTCGCTAATGACTCTCGAAGAATATCTCGAATACAAAAGAGAGAAATCAATGTCTCAGGATTGGCTGGAGATACTTGAGGAGGAATCCAAAGAAAACAGAGCATTTGAGCTTCCTATTAAAATTGGAAGTAAAGCCTTTGAGAACTTTTTCGGATCGGATCAAATCACCATTAAACCTCAGGGTAATATTGAATTGGCTTTAGGTCTAAATTCCTCAAGATATGACAACCCTCTTATTCCATTGAGACAAAGGCAGATAACTCGTTTTGACTTTCAGCAAAACATCAATATGGATATTGTCGGTCAAATTGGAACCAAATTAAAAATTGGTGCGAAATACAATACACAGGCTTCTTTTGATTTCGAAAACATTTCTAAGTTGGAACATACTGGAGATGAAGATCAAATACTTCAAAAAATTTCTTTAGGGAACGTTGCGCTGGAATTACCTACTTCTTTAATTCAAGGGTCTCAAACATTATTTGGTGCAATGACCCAGCTCAAATTCGGAAGAGCAACTGTCGATCTAATTGCAGCTTCTTCCAAAGGTAAAAGAACTGAAATTAACGTGAGTGGAAAATCTCAGGTTCAGGAATTTGAGTTAACTGCGGATAATTACGAATCAAATCGGCATTATTTTCTGAATCTGTATCACCAGCAGCATTATGATGAAGCGATGTCTACCCTTCCTGTAGTGAATTCAACCATGTATATTACTAGAATTGAAGTCTGGGTAACAAATAGAAATAACAGTATTGAAAACACAAGAAATATAATAGCTTTTGCGGATTTAGGGGAATCAAAACAGGAAAACTGTCAAGGAAATCCAGGGAATTATTCAACAGACTATGTGCCCAGAAACGAATCAAATGGGCTTTATGAATGGGCTTCAAATCAACCTCTTGTTAGAAGTTTTGCGAATTCAGTGAGTACACTTAGTTCCCAGTTCACTTCTCCTGGACCTTTTACCCAGGCTGTTGAGTATGAAAAATTGGAAAACGCGCGGAGACTGGAAACAAATGACTATACCTATAATGCATTGTTGGGCTACATTTCATTAAACAGTCCTTTAAATAATGATGAAATATTATCTGTCGCTTATGAATATACCTATAGAGGAGATACTTATCAGATAGGCGAATTTTCCACAGATGGCTCAACTGGACAGGATGCCTTAATATTAAAATTACTGAAACCAACAATCACAAACCCAAACAACAAAGTATGGGATTTGATGATGAAAAATGTCTATTCTATAGGGGCATATCAGGTGGATCAGCTAGGATTTAAAATTGACATTCTATACAACAATCCGGAAACATCAGTGGAGCTTCCTATAATTCCATTAGACGGTGTGGATAATAAACAAATTGTTACTCTAATTGATATGGACAAAATCAATCAGAACAACCAACCTTTTTCTGATGGTGTGTTCGATTTTGCTCCTTTCAATCAACTCGGAAATAAAATAGATAACGGAGGAACCATTAATAAAAAAAATGGCCGCATCTTTTTCTCTACAATTGAACCCTTTGGTAATACTCTTGCCGATAAGCTGACCACTGCTGGAATTCCAGAAATTACTGTAGATAAAATTGCCTATTACGAATTATACGACTCCACAAAAACTGCTGCTCAGCAGATTCCAAGTAAAAACAGATTTGTCTTCAAAGGAGAATATCAGTCCTCTATAACTTCAGATATTCCACTTAATGTGATGTCCGTTCCGGAAGGTTCCGTGACGGTGACCGCGGGAGGAATAAGACTTGTTGAGGGAGTGGATTATACTGTAGATTATGCATTCGGAAGAGTAAAAATATTGAATACTGGTATTCTTGAATCCAATACTCCAATAAAAATAAGTATTGAAAGCAACTCTGTATTTGGATTTCAGGCCAGATCAATGATTGGAGGACATTATCAGTATCGATTCAGTGATAAACTCAAGATAGGTGGAACTTGGATACGAATGATGGAAAGGCCAATCACTCAAAAGGTTGATTTTGGAAGTGAGCCATTTAAAAATAATGTGATAGGTGCAGATTTAGCTTTCCGAACCGAACTTCCCTTTTTGACCAAGCTCGTTGATTTACTCCCAGTAATTTCAACTAAACAAAAATCCACATTGTCTTTCACGGGAGAAGTTGCCCATCTGATCCCAGGACAGCCCAAAGTAATTAACAAGGAAGGAACTTCCTATATTGATGACTTTGAAGCTGCACAAAGTGCCATAGATTTAAGAACGATAAGAGCCTGGAGACTGGCGTCTATTCCACAGGGCCAACCTAGCCTGTTTCCCGAAGCAACAATCAAAAACCTCTCTTCAGGATTTAAAAGAGCCAAAACCTCCTGGTACGTTATTGATCCCATGTTTTACCAAAGCAATTCATTTACACCTCAGCATATTAAAGAAAATGGTGGTGCTATTCTTGGTGACAGCAGAATGAGACCAGTCAATCAAATAGATATCTTCCCAAATCTTCAACAGCAATATGGATCTGTACAAAATATCGCTGTTCTTGACTTGGCCTATTACCCCAATGAAAGAGGAATGTATAATTACGATACCACCAATACAGTAGATACTCTTGGAAGATTTGTGGACCCAGAAAACAGATGGGGAGGTATTATGCGTGGATTAACTACCAATGATTTTGAATTGGCCAATATTGAATTTATACAATTTTGGGTGCTGGACCCATTTAATGACGACGCAGAAGCTGTAGATACCCTGGCCTTTCATAACGGAGGAGATTTATATTTTAATTTAGGTAATATCTCTGAAGATGTCCTTCCTGACTCCAGAAAGAGTTTTGAAAATGGCTTACCTACGCAGGGAGTTTCTATCAATGATAATATCGATACTACAGACTGGGCTCGAATATCAACTCAGCAGGTCGTGGTTAATGCTTTTGATAATGATCCCGAATCCAGATTGAATCAGGATATTGGACTCGACGGATGGAACAACGACCAAGAACAGCTTGCATTTGAAAATTATGTTTCCTGGGTCAATAACCATCCTGATTTGACGAATGCTACAAAATCAAAAATGATTGAAGATCCATCAAGTGACGACTACAATTATTACCTGGATGACAACTACGATAATATCGAAGCAGATATCCTCAGTAGATATAAGAAATTCAATGGTATGGAAGGGAACTCTCCTACTATAGAAATGTCAGATACGGCAAATTCTGACGGATATCCCACTCAGGCAACAAACATGCCTGACATTGAAGATATTAATCAAGACAACAATTTATCTGAAACCGAAAGCTATTTTCAATATAAGGTCAGTATGCGACCTAACGACCTTCAGGAAGTGGGTAAAAACTACATCACTAATAAACAGGTATATCAAAATGGAAGTAAAACAGAAACCTGGTATCAGTTTAAAGTTCCTCTTGCGGATTTTGAAAAAAAGGTGAACGGGATTCAGGACTTTAGATCTATCCGCTTCATGCGTATGTTTTTGAAGAATTTTGACGAAGAAGTTGTCTTGAGATTTGCACGTCTGGAACTTATTCGTGGAGAATGGAGAAGATTTAATGAAGATTTAACTCAGCCCGGTCTGAGTATACAGCAGGACCCTAATCTGACCACCTTTAATATTGGAGCAGTAAATGTGGAAGAGAATGACCAGAGAAGTCCAATAAAATATGAAATACCCCCTGGTATTGTGAGAGAAATAGATCCATCACAGGTATATCAAAGACAAATGAATGAGCAGTCTTTAGTTTTGGAAATATGTAATCTTCAGGATGGAGATGCAAGAGCTGCATATCGAAACGTTCAATTTGATGTAAGGACGTATAAGAAATTAAAAATGTTTGCTCATGCCGAAGAGGTCATTCCAAATACATTAAAGGACAAAGACCTCACCATGTTCATTAGGTTAGGAACTGACTTTGTAGATAATTATTACGAATACGAGCTCCCATTGGACGTAACACTTTGGGGTTCTACTACTCCGGAAGATATTTGGCCCGAAAGCAATAACATAGAAATAGTATTTGATGACCTGATACAGCTTAAAAAAGATAGAAATGAGGACATTGAGCAGGGAGCAAATGGGATTTCATATTTAGTAGAATATTCCAAAACCGACCCAAAAAACAACAATAGAAGAATAAAAGTAAAAGGAAGCCCGAATCTGCAGGGACTCAAAACAATCATGGTAGGAGTTAGAAACCCCTTAAAAAATGATCCAAATAACATCTGGCAACCAGACAATGGAGAATCTGAATGTGTAATCGCATGGATTAATGAATTGAGGCTAACAGATTTTGTGAGTGAAGGCGGTTCGGCAGCAGTAGGTCAAATGCAGGTGAAACTGGCCGATTTTGCCAACATTAATGCTTCTGGAAATTACTCTGGTATTAACTGGGGAAGTGTGGATAGTCGTATTCAGGACCGGCAGAGATTTGAGCAAATAGGATTTGACTTTAATTCCAGCGTACAGCTCGGGCAATTTTTTGGTAAGCAGGCCCGTGTATCATTACCCTTCTTTTATGGATATTCCTTAGGAATTATTAATCCAGAATACGACCCTTTCAATCCAGACATCAAACTATCCGATTACGACCCAGCAACTAGAAAGGAAAAAGCTGCACTGGGCCAGGATTTCAATGAAAGAAAGTCATTTAATTTTTCAAATGTTCGAAAAGAAGCAAAAGCCGGATCGAAAAATCATTTTTGGAAAATTTCCAATTGGGCTGCCAGCTATGCGTATGCGGAAAACCTTCAAAGAGATTTCAATACAAAGAAGGACCTGACGAAAACATGGACTGGAGCATTAAATTACAATTATACGTTTAAGGGTAAACCTTTTCAACCCTTCAAAAAATGGAAACCTGTCCAAAAATCAAAATATTTGAAGCTAGTAAAAGATTTCAACCTGTATTTCATGCCTAAAAACATATCTTTTACCAACGACTACTCGAGAATTTATAATGAAAGACATATTAGAAATAATTTGGTGCCGGAATATGAATTCGAACCCATCTTTCTGAAGAGATTTGACTGGAATAGAAATTATCACATTGGTTATGATATCACAAGAAATTTAAAAACAAGCTTTACCGCTTCGAACAAATCTATTTTTGAGGAAGGAAATAATAGTGTAGATCGCATTAATAATCCTGAAGGATATCGCGAATTTCTGGATACCATTAAATCTCAAATGTCAACTTTTGGGAAAACTATGGAATACAATCACAATTTTTCCATTAACTATAAAATTCCTTTTGAAAAATTCCCTCTCACTAATTGGCTAAGTACGAATATAAAATATACAGGTAGCTATAATTGGGCCAGGGCTCCATTGGGCCAAAGTGATTATGGAAATACTATTCAAAACAGTAGAAATATTAACACAACTTCACAGGCCAACTTTGTCAACTTATATAACAAAATTCCTTTTTTGAAAAAAGTTCTTGCCGACGGAAGAAGTTCTCGGGGTAGAATTAACCCCAGAAATGGACCGGGTAGCCAATCCCAAGGGGAAAGTGATTCGGGCACGAATAATGACAAGGAAAAAACCAAATGGGAGTGGATTAAAGTAGAAGATCTTGAACCTAAGAAACCTCTTGACTCGATGAATCGAGAAGAGCTAAAGGCGTACAAGAAAAAGAACAGAGCCCACAAAAAGAAGGTTCGCAAAGAAGAACGCGCAAAACGAAAGGTTCTAAAAATAGCTGGGTTCTTTGCAAGATTACTAATGACAGTCCGCAATGTATCTGGAACCTATAGCTTAAATGACGGAACAATCCTTCCGGGATATGGTGAAGAATCAAGATTTTTAGGAATGAATTCATCTACCTTAAACCTTTCGAGTTTTGTGTTTGGACAACAGGGCTATGATGTATTTGGAAAAGATAATGGATATAGCATTGCAAGTATTTCGACAGATAACAATTGGTTGGTTCAAAATGAGAACTTGAACACCCAATATTCTACTACTCATACGTCAAATTTAACTATGCGAGCGACTTTAGAGCCATTTAAGGATGTAAATATCGATCTGAATTTAAATAGAAACTATTCCAGTAATTCCGGAGAATTTTATAGATGGAATGAATCTACATCTCAATTCGAAGGACAAAGCCAATTCGAGACGGCCACATTGATGTACTCGACAATTACCTGGGGAACTGCTTTCAACAAACAGGGAGCGGAGTACCAATCCAGTGTATTTCAAAATCTACTTGACAATAGAACTGAAGTTTCTCAACTTGTAGGAAGCTCAAATCCTAATTCCTCTATCTTAAGCACAAATGGATATTATTCTGGATATACTGGCACACAGCAAGAAGTTGTTTTGGGTGCGTTCATGACAGCCTTTAACAATTCTGAAATAAACGGAAGAACAATTGACCCACTACAAAATATTCCTTTACCAAACTGGTCAATTAACTATAGTGGACTCACGAAATATAAGTTCACTAAAAAATTCCTAAAGTCCTTTATTCTAAGACACGGATATAGCTCTACTGTTTCTGTTAGTGGAATGCAAACCAACTTAAATTCTACCACAGATGCACAAGGCAACTTAACTGCCTTTGATTTAGACAACAATTACATCCCTGATATGCAGATTCAAAACGTGGTGCTTTCAGAACGATTCTCACCTCTTATTGGTCTTGATGCAAGTTGGAAAATCTTTGGGCATACCTTACAAACGAGATTTGAATATAAAAAAGACCGGCAAGCTACTCTGGCATTAAGTAATAATCAGGTGACAGAATCCCTTTCTGAAGAAATTGTAATCGGTACTGCAGCAAGAATAAAAGATGTGCAGCTACCTTTCAAAAATATTAAATCGAGTGACATTAATATCAAATTTGATTTTTCTTTTAGAGATAATTTAACAGTAATTCGAAAAATTGTGGAAAACACAAATCAAGCAACAGCTGGTCAGAGAACTATATCTATCAAAATTTCTGCAGATTATAATCTAACAAATAATTTAACACTTATGTTCTATTATGATCAAAACCTAAATAATCCAAAAGTACAAACCAGTTATCCTACAGGCAATTTAAATACTGGCTTTAAAATTAGGTTTAATCTAGCTGGTGTTCAATGATACAAATTAGAAAAGCTCGTATCGGAGATGAAACGGATATTTACGAATTAATTAAAGAACTAGCCGTTTATGAAAATTCTCCGGATTCTGTCACCAATACCATCCCTGAACTTAAAAAGCATTTATTTGAAGAAAAAATATGTGATGCATTGATTGCTGAAGACAACAACAAGGTAGTAGGGTTTACCCTTTTTTACATATCGTATTCCACCTGGAAAGGGAAGTGTCTGTATTTAGAGGATTTTTATGTCAAAAAAAACTACCGAAAACACGGCATTGGCGCATTGCTTTTTAATGGAACAATTGAAATCGCAAAATCAATAAAAGCACAAAGAATGGACTGGCAGGTTTTGGAATGGAATGATATTGCCATTAATTTCTATAAAAAACAACATACACAACTCGATTCTGGTTGGATTAATGGAAGAATTTCTTTTGAAATTTGACTTGCTTAAAAGCAAATAATAAACGTAACTTACATTATTTTCAATTGCCCTACTTAAATATTCATTGGGCACTATATAAATCAAGTAACTTTCTACATTTATAATAGAAATAAGGAGAGACACAGGTAACTTCTTATGCGATTACAAGAACTGCTTGGAGAAGCAGTTTCATTTTCTAGTTTGATAAGAGTTTAATAGTTTTAGTCGACCCGCCCGGGTCAATTGCATAAGAAGTTCCTGTACCTTAACCAAAATTGGAGTAACACAAACAATCAATAAATTAAAGGTCGCTATGCGGCCTTTTTTCATTTTTAATAAATTAATATTGACCCAGAAATCAATTTTCATTTGTGAAACATTCAAGATTTTATCAAAATATACGCTCAAGCAAAATCTCATAAATTGTATTGATTGTTAATATGCCGCTTGTTCAAATTAATCAATAAAATCAATGCTCAAGTGGAAATCTGAATATTGAAATTTCAACATTTCAGCCATAAATCGACTTGATTCTGTTACTCCGTCTAAACTCAATAATAAGCCAAAGGGCAGTAATTTTCAATATTAATGCCTATATATTCATTGGGCACTATATAAATCAAGTAACTTTCTACATTTACAATAGAAATAAGGAGAGACACAGGTAACTTCTTATGCGATTACAAGAACTGCTTGGAGAAGCAGTTTCATTTTCTAGTTTGATAAGAGTTTAATAGTTTTAGTCGACCCACCTGGGTCAATTGCATAAGAAGTTCCTGTACCTTAACCAAAATTGGAGTAACACAAACAATCAATAAATTAAAGGTCGCTATGCGACCTTTTTTATTAGCCTATACGCTAATACTGTCGGGATTCTTCCAATAATATACCAAGGTTATCAACAAACACATGGTAATAAAATCAAAATAAACGGTTTTATATTGAATAAATATTAATACCTTTGAGATACAGAGCAGGTATCTTCTTATACATTATATTTCGTTCGCCTTTCTGTGCGTACGTTTATTTTATAGTTTGATAAGAGTTTAATAGTTTTAAAAAGCCCTTCGGGCGGATGTGTGAGAAGTCCTGTTCTTCTTTTATTTAATCCCACTAATTTCTTTTCTCTTTTTTTGATATAAAACTGGTCTGCTCGGTGAAGCATCATTTTTTACTGGACTCATCTGTATTTCCAGGACATAATCACCATCCAAAACCTGATCTGGGATATACACAAATTCGGTAATTGTTCTCGAATTATTTGGATTTTGTGGAACATTCCAATATCGGTGATGAAAAGCAAGCTCTCCTCCATCCCTTTCCTGATCTACAGAAGGTAAATCTACCAGGAGATGGTCTATTCCTTTTTCTATAATATAACTGGCTATATCAATATCCAGAAAGGGGGGATTGGTATTAGTATAATCTGCTTTCTTTTTGCTCTCTTTATTCGGCAATGTCCTAATAATAAGCGCTTTAATCCCTTCTTTAAGGCTTTTCTCCTTCAATTGGTCCAGCATTACTACTTTATCTGTTGTTCCCATTGGTTCAACTGTAATTAACTGGCATTCAAAGAAAAAAGACTTTAAAACATCATTTACGGAGTAAAAATCTTCAGTAATATGACCGCAACATTCTGTATGTGTAATATGGGCATGTGGATTAAATCTAATATTGTTGAAATTTACTACTCCTCCCTCCTTAACACTCCCTATAAAATTCGAATCTCTGACCGGTTCAATTTCCGGATTAGACTGCCCCCAGGAAGTAAGACCACTGGATTCCCCAGACATTTGAATCGAAATATCAATAGGAAAATCTGTATCAATATATTCCTCAGAGTTTAAATAAAATACCATAGTCTAAAAATAATATAATAATCTTAGTAAGAATTTACATTCGATAATTCAAAGCGAAACATATCTAAACTATCTTTGTGCTATGGAACAAAATCAGGATAAGCTCAAAGAAATCATTTCTCATTCCAAAGAATATGGTTTTATTTTTCCATCCTCAGAGATATATGACGGATTGGCCGCAACATACGATTATGGTCAACTTGGTGTTGAGCTAAAGAATAATATCAAACAATATTGGTGGAAAGCCATGACTCAACTGCATCAAAACATAGTAGGAATTGACGCTTCTATTTTTATGCATCCCACAACGTGGAAAGCATCTGGACATGTAGATGCTTTTAATGATCCGCTCATAGATAATAAAGATTCAAAGAAGAGGTATAGGGCGGATGTTTTATTAGAGGAACATCTGGAAAAAATTAATAAAAAGATTAAAAAGGAAATTGATAAAGCAAAAAAACGATTTGGTGATGCTTTCGATGAAAGAGAATTCAGAGGAACAAATCCAAACGTGCTAAGAAATGCATCTAAAATTGAGTCCATTGAAAACACAATGAAAGATGCTCTAGAAAAAAATGACCTCGTTGCTCTTCGCCAGTTAATCGTAGACCTGGAAATTGCCTGCCCATTGTCTGGATCAAAAAACTGGACGGAAGTACGACAGTTTAATTTAATGTTTTCAACGGAAATTGGTTCAGTAGCAGGCGAAGCTTCTACAATATACTTGCGGCCTGAAACAGCTCAAGGGATTTTCGTGAATTTCTTGAACGTTCAGAAATCAGGACGCATGAAGATTCCATTTGGAATAGCGCAAACAGGAAAAGCTTTTAGGAATGAAATAATCGCAAGACAATTTATTTTTAGAATGCGGGAATTTGAACAAATGGAAATGCAGTTTTTTGTTAAGCCTGGTGAAGAAATGAAATGGTATGACTATTGGAAGTCGATGAGAGAAAAATGGCACAAAAACTTAGGACTCGGGGATTCAATGTATAGATTTCATGACCACTTAAAATTAGCCCACTATGCGAACGCAGCATGTGATATTGAATTTAATTTCCCCATGGGCTTCAAAGAGCTTGAAGGAATTCACTCCCGCACCGATTTCGATCTTAAACAGCATGAAAAACACTCAGGGAAAAAATTAGCCTACTTTGATCCTGAATTAAATAAAAGCTATGTCCCCTATGTGATTGAAACTTCTATTGGTTTAGACCGAATGTTTCTGGCTGTCCTTAGTGCCTCATTCAATCACGAGATATTAGAGGATCAATCGAAAAGAATAGTCTTAAGAATTCCACCTGCCCTTGCACCTGTTAAAGCCGCCATTTTACCACTTGTTAAAAAAGATGGCTTACCTGAAATTGGTATGGAACTGGCAAATCAACTCAAATTTGAATATAATATTCAGATAGATCAAAAAGATTCTATTGGCAAAAGATATCGACGACAGGATGCCATAGGGACTCCTCTCTGTATTACGATTGATCATGAAACTAAAGAAGATGAATGCGTTACTATCAGGTATAGAGACACTATGAAGCAGGAAAGAATTTCTATTCACAAGCTAAAACCAATTCTGGATAAGGAATTGAGCTGGAAAAACCTGCTGAACAATCTAAATTAAATTCTATTGAAATTTGTTCTGCATTTTTGTATACTCTTCTTAATACCTCTCCTTGGTGATGCCCAAATGATTTTGAATCAAGATGGCGAGGCGTTTACTAAACAACCGTTTTTCAATACCGAATTTATTAAAAATAATAAAATACAAAGTCTCAAAGGTTCATATTCCTTTAAAAAGAACAATGACATGATTAGGCATGTTCCAGGAAGTTTTGAGTATAATTTCACTACAGATGGCAGGTTAATTTCAGTAATTAATCATAAGTGGAATGGCAAGAGAATTGACACAGTTCTTCAGTTTTATACCTACAACAAAACAGGAATACTGACATCCGTTAAAAAAACTGAAAACAATGGAGTTACACTACAGGAATTTGGTTTGGACAGTTTAGACCGCATTGTCTCCATAACAAATTATCGTATAACCATTGATGAAAATGGAAATCTCCTAAAAAAGACTGAAATGAATAAAGAAACAATGCAGTACATAAAGAGAAAAAAAACAACGTTTAATTCATATAACTTACCCTATCTCATCTCTCATGACGAGTATAATGAAGACGGGTATAAAATCCATTCTATAGATAAACTTAAAATGGGGGGAACCATGTACAAGAAGGCATACTCCTACAATGAAAAAGGCCTTGTAATTTCTATTGACACATATTACGATCGAAATCCAAAACCAGTTGAAAGTCTTAAATTCAAATACGATGAGTTTGACAATATTTTAGAAAGAAATGAATTCAAACAAGGAGTTTTCATACGGGATTTGCAAGTTATTTTTGACACAAAAACCGGGTTATTATACTCCATCATAGACAGAAATCCCAGAAATAATTTCATGTCAATTATACGATTTACGAAATACACATACCATTAAATATTTTCTTAACAAATCTTTAACAAATCCTACGTAACTCCTTTATTTACATAGGTTTATGTTGTAAAAAACACACTGTCATACCTTTCAATTTATTTTTTCTGTAATTTGGCATAATAATTAGGCCTACATAGCAAAACCACTCATATGAAAAATTTATACTTAATTCTGATTTCTTTCATTATTTCATTTAGTTCTATCACTCAGGTGAATAGAAGTGACTATAGCTCCAAATGGTTTCTTGGGTTTAATACCGGTGTAACATGGAGCTGTTCAGACGTTGATAATTCATGGAAATGGAGACAGAACTCTGACTTTGTAGAATATGATAATTACCGAATGACAATTCCCTCGGGTTGGGGACTGACCCTTGGTAAATCATTCAATTATGATTATGGCCGAATATTTAGTTTCGATATTCGCGGGAGATATCTGCATGGTCACTGGTATGGTCAAAACTCGGAAATGGATTCCATTTCAATGGAAAATTATGACCCAAGTTTAGAAAATCTAGTAACCGCCGAACAAATTCAACAGGCGTATCAGGATGAAAATGGCGGTTATATCCATAATTACGAAGTTGACCTTCATAGATTGAGCCTGGAGCTGGTACTTCACCTGAACCGCCTGAGAGAAAAAACTCGAATCGATCCATATATTTTTGGCGGGGTAGGACTAACCTTTAAAAAAACGAGAGGGGATCTGTATTCAGGAGAATACTTGTATACTCAAAGCGAATTAGAAAATAATGACCTTGATTTTATTTTCGAAACTGAACTGAATCCGGATGAAAACCTTGTTCACTTTATGCCAAGTGCAGGATTTGGAATTGGTTATCAGGTTTCTCCTAGGTTTTCTGTTGGCCTTGAGCACAAAACAACCTTTACGCTTAAGGACCAGTTCGATGGAGTAAACTCCGAGACTCCAAGATTTGATAACGACTGGTATCATTATACTTCAGCATATCTGAAGTTTCGTTTAGGTGGTAAAGGAAGTAGTTCATCTTCTTCATCAAACACCTCAACAAATACAACTAACACGAATTGTCCGCCACCAAAGGTTTTAATATACAATTCTCAAAATCAGACTGTTAGTACTAAAACTATCCAGATTAGTGCAATTTTAAAGAATGTTTCCTCTGTTTCGGAGATGAAACTGATGGACGCCAATAGAACATTGCTGCCTTTTGATTTCGATAGTTATTCCAATAAGCTGACCGCAACTGTCAATTTAGTGCCAGGAAGTAATACTTTTTATGTCAAAGCCAATAACAGCTGTGGTACTGACATGGCTCGATTAAATGTGGTGTATTCGGATTGTGTTTTACCTGAAGGTAATTTTATTAATCCTTCAAACAATAGCCTGACAGTAGAAAACTCCAACTATGAAATAAAAGCACAATTCACTGATTTGAAAAGCGCTTCTATGATTAAAATGTATGTGAATAATGTACAGATATATGCCTTCAGTTTTGATGTAACGACAGGTACTTTGGAAAGCAATTTATCACTTAACCTGGGAACAAATTTTATTCGTATAGACTTTGAAAACAGCTGTGGAAGTGGAAGTATTACCTCAAATATTACTTTTAAGCATTGCACTAATCCATCCATTAATTTAGTGAGTCCATCGGCATCTGGTTCAACAACAAATCTACGAGATCACGTTATTCATGCGAATATTACCGGTCCAGATATTGAGCAAAGAAATGTTGAGACAAAACTTAATGGAAAACTATTAAATAAATCAGATGAAAGAAACTGGACATACAACAATGGCGTACTCAAGTTTTCAATTGTACTGATTAATGGAATAAATACTATTGAAATTGAAGTATCGAACGATTGTGGTACTGAAACCGTATTATTCACCTTGGATTATGAAGATTGTGAAGCACCAAACGTGACTATTAAGACTCCACAATCTGGTCTTACAGTGCAGAATTCAAGTATATCGCTTTCTGCTCAGATTAGTACATCCACCACACTCAATAATGTATCGTACCAGCTGAACGGGCAAGACCTAACAGGTGTGAATTATAATGCGTCTACATCGATGAGTGCTGGTGTAATTACTCTATCACCAGGTGATAATTACATTACTGTTTCAGCCACGAATGACTGTGGAAGTGATGTGGAAACTGTACATGTTATTTACAACGACTGCAAAACTCCAAACATCAATATTACGAGTAGCAATACAGTAGTTACAGCTGCGAACTTCACTTTTAACGCTCTTATTTCAGAAATGCCCTCTCAGCAGGGAGTTTCATTGAGCTTTAACGGACAAGATGTCAACTTTAACTTTAGCAATGGCGTTTTAACCAGTCATGTTTCATTACAGCCTGGTGAGAACACCTTTACCCTATCAGCTAATAGAACTTGTGGAAGTGATAGCGAAACTATTACCGTGGAATATGACAATTGCATTCCCCCTAATGTGGCTATAACTGTTCCAAGCTCGCAAGTAATGACAACTAGCCAATCTAAATATCAATTGATTGTATCTACTGAGAACATAAGCAGCTCGAGTCAAATCAAAGTGACTCGAAACGGGTCAATCATTCCATTTGCTTACAACAATAATTCAATTAAAATAAAGGTAAGCTTGAATGATGGAGAAAATGTCATTAAAGTCGAAGTGAATAATCCCTGTGGCGATGATGAAGCGTTAGTTTCCATCAATTATGAGCCTTGCGTAGTCCCTAATATTATATTCACAGGGGATATCGCTGAGATTATAGCGTCATCAAATTCGATTGTCGTTTCAGCAAGCGCTATTGCATTTACAGCAACTGTTGAAAACTATTCAGCAAGTACAACAATTGTTATCACAAATAATGGAGCTGTACAACCTGCCTCCAATTATCAATTTGTTAATGGATCTTTATCAGGAATCGTTGAATTATCAAATGGAATGAACGCCATTACAATTCAGGCAGTGAATCCTTGTGGTTCCGATACCGAAAATATCAGCGTGAATCACGAAGGAGTAAATAATCCTACAGATGAAAATGAAGAGGATGATTCCGATGATGAGGGAGATGATTCCGATGATGAAGGGGAGGATGATTCGAATGATACCGGCGACGAAGGAGATGAAGACACCGATGAAGAAGGGGATGATGTTACGAATGATACCGGCGATGAAGGGGATGATGAGACTTCCGTTTCTATCACTTCTGATCCTTGTGTAGTCCCTAATATTATATTCACTGGTGATATCGCTGAAATTATTTCATCATCAACTACGATTGTTGTTTCAGCAAGTGCTATTGCATTTACAGCAACTGTTGAAAACTATTCGCCTAGCACATTAATAGTTATCACAAATAATGGAACTGTACAACCTGTTTCCAACTATCAATTTGTTAATGGCTCTTTATCTGGAATCGTTGAATTATCAAATGGAATGAATGCCATTTCAATACAGGCGATAAATCCTTGTGGTTCGGATACTGAAAATATCAGCGTTAATCATGAGGGAGTGGATAGTCCTGAAGAAGATGATACCGACGACGAGGGGGATGATGATTCGAATGACGAAGGAGATGATGACACCGATGATGAAGGAGATGAAGGAGATGAAGGAGAGGATTCAACTCCAGAAGCTGACTCTACAAATTCGGGAAATGGAAATAACGGACACGGAAACAATGACGACGGTGTCGATGTTTCTAATCCTGGACAAGGAAATGGTGGTCCAAATGGACAAGAGGATGAAAGCGGAGATGTCGATGATGAAGGACAAGGAAATGGTGCAGCATCAGGAAATAATACTGAAGAGGATACCGAAGAAGAAGGGACCGGAAGTAGTGGTAACGGAAACAACAACGGAAACAACAACGGAAATAATGGTCATGGAAATAATGACGATGGCGTAGATGTTTCTAATCCTGGACAAGGAAATGGTGGTCCCAATGGACAAGAGGATGAAAGCGGAGATGTCGATGATGAAGGACAAGGAAATGGTGCAGCATCTGGAAATAGTGGAAACAGCGGGAACAGTGGAAACAGTGGAAACAGCGGGAACAGTGGAAACAATGGAAACAGTGGAAACAACGGGAACAACGGGAACAACGGGAACGGAGGAGATGGCGGAAACAACGGAAAAAGCGGGAACAGCGGGAACGGAGGTATTGAAAAAAACAGTACAAATGGCCAAACCCCAAAAACCATTTCAAAACCAAAGACCTCAACTAAACCAAAAAGCTCCACCCCAAAACCGAAGAGCTCATCAAAGCCGAAGACCTCAACGAAACCAGAAAGCCCCAAATCGAAACCGAAGAGCTCATCAAAGCCGAAGACCTCGACGAAACCAGAAAGTCCCAAATCAAAACCGAAGAGCTCATCAAAGCCGAAGACCTCAACGAAACCAGAAAGCCCCAAATCGAAACCGAAGAGTTCATCAAAACCGAAGAACTCCACAGCAAAACCAAAAAATAAAGGAAAAGGCCATTAGGCCTTTTTTCCCTTTTGTTGCTGAGTTTTCATATAATCTTAGTATGTTTGCAGACTCAAATTATGTAAGATTATGGCAATAATTGGTAAAATACGTGAGAAGTCAATACTTCTCGTAATCATCATAGGACTAGCCCTTCTCGCTTTTATACTTTCAGATTATAAAAATATGTTTGGAGCAAGTGAAGGAGAATATGGAATAGGGCATGTTTTTGGAGAAAAAATCGACGGTAAAAGATACAGCATTCTTAGCGGATCATACGGTGAAGAAAGAGCCTTTCAGTTGCTTGTTGATTCCTTGATCATGAATAAGGAATATGATGCTCTTGGTATTTCGGTATCTGATAAAGAATTAAATTCATATCTGCTCGCTACAGATGGATTTGACGTTTCCTCCAATCAGGACATACAAAATTTCTTCAGAGATTCCATTGGAAATATTACACCTGCTTCGATCATTGCTGGAAGATCTCAATTAAAACAACAATTAACTCAGCTAAAAAAGGATAAAAAACAATGGACTGAATTAAAAAGAGGCTTTACAAATCAAAGAAAAAGGGAGAAGTATATTCAAATTATTTCTCAAGGAATTTTTACCACTACACTTGAAGCTGAAAATGAATTCAAAGTGGTCAACAATAAAAAAGAAATTGAATACATTTTTAAGCCCTATAACAGTATTCCCGATTCAATTATTAAATATAAAGAAGCCGATTTAGTGAAGTATTTTGTGGCACATCGTTGGGATGCCAAATATCAAGTTCCTCAGTCATATAAAAAAGTGCACTTTTTCGCTGCAACAAGAAAACCTTCTGCAAAAAGCAATCAAAAGTTTAAATCGGAAATAGATAGTCTTAAAAGCGAATTTGAACGGGCTGAAAGCGATACTGTGTATGCTAATTCAAAAAGTGATTTAAGAATGATGGCTCCAACGCATCAAAACCAAAGGCAAAATTCACAAACAGGACAAGTTGAAAACTATTATACAGGATTTGGAACTTGTACGTTTACTAATATCCCAGAAAGTTATTTTCCTTCTACGAACAGAATTCAAGAATTAAATAATGGTGCACAACCTACACCTCAAGAATCGATGGCATTTCGGGCATTTCTCTATCCCGACAATTTATCAAGCACCTTAGCTGATGCAGCTATAGGTGATGTCATAGGTCCATATCGATGTGGAGAAAACATGAAAAATCGCTATCTGAACGAAAATAATCATTTTGTGCTCTCCAAAGTAATTGGTAAAACATATGCACGCATCAAGGCGAGACATATTTTACTTAAAATTGAAGAAGGACAGGATTCCAGTAAGGTAAAAGCCGAGGCAGATGCATATGCTGCTCAATTAATTAATTCAACTGACAGAGATAATGTATACTCTACTTTAAAAGGAAATTCTGACGACCCTGTTGGTGAATATGATAATTTATTCGAACTCACATTGAACTTTCCAGAATCAAATAGACAACTGTTCTATGGAAAGAAAATAGCTGAATTTTGTGGGAATTCGGAGGTAGGGTCAATAGAAGTTATTGAATCTGATTTGGGATATCACGTAGTAGAAATTTTAGCCCAGGAAGGAAGCTTACCGCTATTAACTTCCATTTATAAAAAATTCGAGCCTTCCGAAAAAGACCTGCTGGATGTTCAAAGCGATATGAGTAAAAAGCGATTTGAGCTGGTTAAAAAAATCAAGAAACTTTCTAATCCTGTTAAAATAAGGGCTCATTTTGATTCTTTTATAAAAGGACTGGATAATACATATGTAAGTGACGTGTATACCTTTCAAGACAACGGTCCAAATTCAGCTCTACAGGGGGACAAGATCCTCTCTGAGGGAACCGTTCGGAAATTAATTGAAACTGCGTATAAAGAGGGGGCTAAAGTGGGTTCAATCTCCGTTCCTGTTCGAGATAAAAACACCTATGTGATTGGCATGTTGGTTTCTTCCCGAAATGAAGGAGCTCCCGATTATCTTGAAATAAAAGAAGACCTTATTAAAGATTACATTAAAGACAAAAAAGCAGAAATGATTCTTAAGAGTTTTAAAAATAAATCACTTAATGAGCTTGCTTCTACTGAGAATCTTTCGATTCAAACACCACCTACACCGGTTTCTTTTAATAATATGAATAGTATCGATCCCGAAGTTATTGGTGCCTTGTTCTCAGCTAATGGTGGAAAAGAATCTGATAAATTAAAGCCCTTAAAAGGATCCAACGGAATTTATGTGATTACAATAAAAAAGGTGATAAATTCGGATGCCCCAGCCAGTTACAAATTGGATAAAGAAGAAATAGACAGAAATACGCGAAACATTATTAATGGAAATAATTCTTTGGTCAATGCTCTGTACAGAAAAGCAAATATAATCGACAATCGGGAATTTTTGAGATTAAAAATAAGATATTAATTCTGTTTGATTGTTTCAAAAATCTCTGTAAACCCTACTTTATAGGAACTCCATCTTAGATCTGGTCTGTAATAATCTGTTGATATTATTTGGGCATTGGAATTCAATGCAGCATTCCATAAAGTATAATCATTATTTCTTGATTCCACAGTACCTGCATCGCATCGTGTTCTTATAATAAAGCGTTTAGTTAAACTGCTGATTTCATGTTCATTCCCCTTCGGGTTGTTTCTTAATAAAAAGGCAGTATTGGGGTCATTTTGGTCTCCATAATAAAACATCAATGGGTTTTTAAAAGCTCTATAAATTCTTTGATTATTACCTTCCAGAATGAAAATCACTCTGCCAAGACATGTTTTTAAGGTAGGCCACCCTTCGTTAAGAACCCGATCTTCTATTGACGCATAGCTCATTCGTAGGTCCTCTGGTTTAAATAGTTCATTCTCAGTAAAAACAGAGGATATTTCTGCCTCTAAGCTAACGTAAGCTGCAGAATCAAAAGGTATACACTTTTTGAATCCAAGAAATCTCAAGGTTTTTGAATCGTCTGCCGGATGCGACCCCTTGGCTTCAATATTTATGAAAATCGGAACATGATTTGGATTCTCAGTACTCCATTTTTTAATGTCCCTTAAGGCATCGATTAAGGTCAAATAATTTGTTTCAAAATCCACGTCAGAAATGTGTAATAGCTTAAATCCAGGTTCTTTCATGGATTGAGTTCTAATTCTCTGCTTTTGACCACAGATAAATAAATTAATCCTCCTTCTTTTATAGTGTTTTCCTTTAGGGTCATAATTCACATCCAATTCCACTCCACGTACATTGTAATCTGTAAACTGCTCTCCAAAAGGGAGATGTCCGTAATCAATCAAGTCAGGATTATTCTGCTCTCCTAGTTTTCGTTGAAATTTTTTGAGAAACTTCAATGCTTTTGGGTGAGGATGCTTCTTATAGCTGTTATGAGAAGCAATTACACGTATTTGATTCAATTGAAGAGTATCAAATGCCGATTGAGAATAGGACAATAGACAAATGAAAATGAAACTAATCGAAGTAAATACTCGAATCAAAGCTTTCTTATTTTTTGTATTAATAAAGACCGTAATCGTGACCTGAAGCATTCTTTGTGCTGATGTAAAGATATCTTTTTGAGTGTATTCAGAGTAAATTCTTCTTTGGATAAATGACCATTACGTATCAACTTAAACTGTCCGAGATTGTTCTGACGAAGTACCAGATTTATGTTGTGATTACTGAAATATTCTTCTTCATGAACCATTTTAGAACAAAATGGAAAGACATGCCTGGAATTTCCATTATACCCATATAAGTCTATTCCGCCATGGAAATCATCATTTAAAGCAAACACGTGCTCGTTGTTGTAATTTGAATTTAAAAAATATGGAACCTCAACAAATACATATTGATTAGTAAGCTTTTCTGAATTTAACACCCCTACAAGCTGTTTTAGCTGTACTTCGCGTTCATTCCACGAACGAATGGAATTTACAATCTGCATCTCCATTGAGGCAAACCACAAAACGCCAATAATATAGGTGAAAATAAAAAATCTGGATTTTAAAAGGGTAAGACAAAATATGGAGATTAGTATGGAATAAATTAGATGAGTCGGAAGCAGCATTTTATTATATAATCCAAAAGTTACCGCTGGATAATTTGAAAGAAGAAAAATGAAACAACATGCAAAAAGCGTAATTAATAGAGAAATAAAACGACGTTTATCAAACTCAAAATCATTCCTTTTATGGACAAAATAAATCAAAGGAATCACCAATAAGCTCAAATACAAAACCGGCTCTGTAGCATAAAACGGAATGACCTCGATTAGTAATAAGGGAATCTCCAATACAAGAACCACAAAATAGTACAAAGTCTGAAGAACAGAATTACCAGATAACGAGAACCCATAAATAGAAGAATCGATTTGATAAAGTGGTCCAATTAAAAATTTGTGGATGAAGAAAAGTGCAAATAAGAAAAAAGTGCTGATTAATAAGTTCCGTTGAATTCGCCTCTCGGAATTTCTAAAATAATTAGAGGCCAAAGGGAGTATAAAAAGTGGGAAAATAATTTCACATGAAAATAGAGCCAGTATGGAAAGCACAATATATTTAACATAACTTTCCTTTATAAAATCCCCGTTTTTATCTTGTATTCCCCTTAATGCAAATAGATAGAATAATAGAGAAAATAGATATCCCATCTGAAATGAATTGAATAAATGAGCTGAGGTAAAAATTGGAAAACCGATAAAAAACAGAAACAACCAGTGTACATTCGCACTAAAATAATACCGAAACACTCTGTATGACTGCGTAATAATTGCCAGCCATAATACTATTCTAAACACATTGTAATACACATAGTGCTCTCTAAACAGATGTAAGGTGCTTGTTTGAAGCAAACCATAGATAGGTCGAGAAATATGACCGGAACGGGACAAACTATAGGACAAATCGTTCCAAAAGCTGGCTCCTATATTGGCAACAAAGGATAAATCATCCGAAACACCAAATCCAAGCAAAAATAGTAAAGGAATAAATGCCACAAGAAACAATACAGCACACCAAATAAAAGCCGTATTTATCCTGTTCTTCATGAAGTAAACTCCAGATTTTCGATTAAACCTTCCTCCACCTCATTCGGAACAGTAACTTGCAGTAAGGGTTCAATTTCCATAGCTCTTTTTATGGCAAAATTTGCGTTTTTATTTCGAGCCCAGCTTCTTCTTGCAATTCCATTGTTTACATCCCAATGGAGCATCATTTTGATGTTAGTATCGGTTTGCTCGCTTCCATCGAGAAGCATTCCAAATCCTCCGTTTATTACTTCTCCCCATCCTACTCCACCTCCATTATGAATTGAAACCCATGTTGCACCTCTAAAGCTATCTCCAATTACATTTTGAATTGCCAT
>Ga0206681_10000279_pt1 | contig 29399 bp, 24 predicted proteins | sample M150012015metaG_FD_161048 | JGI IMG/M metagenome (GOLD analysis project Ga0206681, IMG submission 161048) | Ammonia-oxidizing marine archaeal communities from Monterey Bay, California, United States - M1 500m 12015 | ecosystem: Environmental > Aquatic > Marine > Intertidal zone | place: USA... | reverse complement strand
TAGCGGGACTGATGCCCATCAATGTGTCTCCCTGGATGGTCCAAATAGGCATTGCAATCGTTGGAGCATTTTTATTGCGAGGCCCCAAATATTTGGATTCCGAAGCACAGCAACTAACACAAACTTCAATCGAAAGAAGAAGAGTGGTCGCAGATAAATTCAGGTCAACTTTCAATCAAAGGCCAAATGCGATAGAAGGTGATGCTGTTGCATTATCAAGAACTTCCAAATTATTAAGAAATGACCATAGTTTATCAATGCAAAAGTCAAGTTATGGAGTAAAGGTATTTGCTACATGCCCATACTGCGCAGGTGCAGGTTGTAAGAAATGTGGCGGAAGAGGCTCACTGTGAGTTATTATTGAATGCGGCCAATAACATATTACACCCCTCCAATAAACGCGTTTGGCTTTTTTTATTTGGTATTCAAAAGCGCTTCACTGAACCTTGAGAAAGGGATTGTTTAATACCTGTCGCGATTGGGTGTTTGAATTAAGGTCGGGGCGAAATTCTCGACAAAGAGGGATAGGGATGTATCTTAAAGCACTTGAAGTTTGTAATTTTAAATCGTTTAAGGGAGAAGTAACAGTTCCTTTAGACAGAGGGTTCACAGCGATTACTGGGCCAAATGGTTCAGGTAAATCAAATTGCGGTGATGCGATTCAATTCGTATTAGGGCCGCGTTCAAACAAAGTGATCAGGGCACAAAATTCAAAAGATTTGATTTTCAATGGTGGCAAAAACAACAAGCCAGCGCGTTCATGTTCAGTGACATTGGTCTTTGCTAATCCAAAACTATCCAATGGGCGCCGTCGCCTTCCACTAGATTCTGAAGAAGTTCGTTTATCTCGCACTGTGCGATTAACAAAAGCAAATAATGTAGTAACTCAATATTTATTGGATGGTGCAGAGAGCAGTCAAAAATCATTCCACCGCCTTCTCGGTGCAGCAAATGCGCGCCCAGATGGATACAACATCGTTCTTCAAGGAGATGTAACAAAACTAGCGAAGATGACTTCTAAAGAGCGTCGCAAGGTACTTGATGGCGTTGCAGGAGTGACTTCATACGATGATGAAATCAGAAAGGCTGACAAACAAAGAGACCAAGTTGAAGGATATATTGAAAGAATCGCTATGCTAGAAGAGGAACAAAAGGGTCGCCTCAAAGAATTACGTAAGGAGAAAGACCTTGCGATAAAAGTACGCGATTTGGTAGCAGAACTTACCGAGTCAAGAGTTATTTCTTACCAGGCAAAGTATGCATCTCAAAAATCTGAAATTGCATATCAAGTCAACGAACAAAGCAGATATATTGCAGAATCTAATGACTTGAAAGACGAAGTAAAGCAAGGAAGCAAAGTACTTCTTGGATTAGAGGACAAAATTGGTGAATTACAAAAAGAAATAGAGGCTCTAATGGGGGGCGATAGTAATGGGTTACAGCAACAGATACAGCAGTTACAAGTAACTATTGCCACCAATGGGGACTTAATTCGAGATGCTGAGGAAAAGGATAGCGAAGATAAACTTGAGTTACAAGATTTGCTTACTAGTCTTCAAGAAGCAAATGATTCATTATCAGAATTTGCAGATAGTCTGACTTCAGCAAGAGGCGATTTAGAAAGCGCCAAACTCGCCTTCAAAGAAGCGGAACAAGAAGAGGCCGCTGTTAGCAAATTACTAGAATCCTCAGGGGAATCAACTGCTCAATTATTACGCAACTTATCAAAGGCAACTGAGAATGTCGAAATCTGTAGGAAAGCGATGGCAGATGCACAAAGCGAAGTTGACCGTACAGCAGCTCAAGCAGAAGTGATAGAAGAACAACTGGTTGCAGCCCAAGATGCCGCTGAGGAAGCGCGTATGGCCTTTGAAGAACTTGAACTTAAAGGCGAAGAGTTTGGTAGCGCAGATCCAGAAAAGGATAGAGTAAAACTAGCAAAGGAATTACACGCTTCACAAAATGCTGAGTCTAGATTGACAGAAGAGTCTCAACTGGTTGAGAATCGCCTTCGTGAAACCGAACGAAAATTAATCAGTGCAAGAAATGAAATGGAAGCAAGAATTGGTGCTAAAGGTTTAGCAGGCGGTTCAGCAGCCATTATTGCGGCAAGAGATAGAGGTGAATTACGCGGAATTATCGGAACAATTGCTGAATTATGTGCTCCAAAAGATAGTTCACATGATGATGCATTGGCGGCTGCAATAGGTGGCGGAATGACTTCGGTCGTTGTTGAGAATGACGAAGTAGCAGCAAATGCAATCAAATGGCTTTCGGAGAAGAGGGCTGGAAGAGCAACATTCCTTCCTTTAAACCGATTGGCAAATACAAGAGCAGCCGGTAAGGCTGTGATGGTTGCAAGGAAACCAGGAGTCATCGGATTTGCTTACGAATTACTTGATTACGACCCTAGAATAGATATCGCAGTTCGTTTTGCTTTGAGAAATACACTGATTGTAGATTCAATGTCTACTGCTAGGGCAAATATGGGTGGTGTACGATTGGTGACACTGCGTGGTGATGTTACAGAAACAGGCGGAGCGATGATAGGCGGTTCAAAGAGAAAAATGTCAGTGTCTTTCGGAGGCAGAGTTCAGGGCGCTAACGAAGTTGAGAGTTTAACCGCAGAGGTTGAACGTCTTAGATTGATGTCAGATACTGTGAATGGTGCCTTGGCAGATGCAAGAAAGGTACAATTGCAAGTTCGGGCAAAAATTAATGATCTATCTGATGGAGAACATGCTACAAAACAACAAGAATGGCGTGCTGAACTAAAGCAAGCTAGAACAAATCACAACAAATCACTAGGTACAGTTGCAGATTTTGAAAGAAAATTAAGCACATTAGAAAGTCAGGCAAGTCAAACACTTACCGCTTTGGATAATGGGCAAAAGAATTTCGAACAATCAGAACTTGATAGGGCTACAGCCCAAACAGCTCTGGAAGATGCTAGCCCTGCACACCTAAAGGAAAGATTGCACAAGGCAGAAGTCAAGAGATTGGAAGCCCAAGGATTGAGAAATAGGGCACAAGACGCACTTGGCAGTGGCTCAGATCATAGAGAGTTGCTCAATAATAGAGTTGTAGAATTTGGTGAAAGAATAACCTCAATAGAGGGGCTTATCGTATCTCGCAGTGACAAGATTGACCAGATGCAAGCCGCTATAGCAACCGATTCTATAGAACTGACAGCCAAGGAACTTGAGCGTTCTGAATTCCTTGAAGAAAATCAAGGATTAGAAAATGAGCGTGTTCAATTAGTTGAAGAAAGGGCTTCTCTTAGAGCAGATTTAACTCAGAAATCAAACGATGCAACATCACGCACACAAATGGCAGAAGAAATCGGGCGTTCTTTATCATTGAAGCAGGATACACTGGATGAATTATTATCTGAAATGTCCGATGCAGGTATTGAACCAGCAACAAGCGATATCACTCTACCAAGTGTAGGGGATGCAGAAAAGAAGGTTAGAGGAATTGAACGTCGCCTTGAAGGATATGGGCCAGTCAATATGCTTGCAATTGAGCAATATGACCATTGTCAAGAGCGCCTCGATGGAATGAGGGATGATTTCAAAACTCTACAGGCCAGACGTAAGCACCTATTGGATGTAACAGAACAATTAGAATCACAAAGAAAGGAACGCTTGTTAGGAGTATTGGAGAAGGTCAATGAGAATTTCAAGGTTGCATATGAAGCATTGAGCGATGGAGGCCGAGGCGAATTATTCCTTGAGAATCCAAAAGAACCTTTCAAGGGTGGTCTAGAGTTATGGGCGCAACCACGCGGAAAATCTGCTAAGGTTACACGGCACCAATTATCTGGTGGTGAGCAATCAATGGCAGCACTGGCTTTGATTTTCGCAATTCAAGATTATGACCCGAGCCCATTCTACTACTTTGATGAAGTAGATCAAAACCTCGACGGATACAACGCAGAACGTATTGCTAAGATGTGCAGAGAGCGTTCAAAGAGAGCACAATTCATCATGGTAACACTCCGTAAAGTTTCATTGCGATTAGCAGACCATCACATCGGTATTACGCATGGTGGAGATGGATGCAGCCGTCGTATTGTTGACTTTGACAAGGCAAGAGCATTGGAATTGGGTGCTAAAGCATTGAAAGAAGCAAAGGCTGCTGTTGAGAAAAACCAATCTCGCATAGACGAAGAAGCAGCCGCATCAGTTGAGATGCCTTTGGTTCCAGAATCATTGGAAACCCCTCACTCCTTAGGAGGTCTATTGGCTCATTTGAAGGATGAGATGTCAGAAACCGAAGCCGAATCCAGCACCCTTGCTTCACTGAGTGAGCGTACTGCTGACATGACCGAAGATATCGAAGAAAGGGTTGAAATCACCAAGGCGATAATAGCCGATGAAGAGAAAGAAGCCGAATCCGATTCTGAAATTGAACAAATACAAATCACAACAGATGAGGAAACATTGGAGTGAGAAACATGGCGGAGCATCAGGCTGTCTTAGACAAATGGTTCCTTAGACAGGATATCATTGACCAGTTATTGGAGTCTGGTGAAGAAAGCGATGAAGCTCAATTTTTTAGTGACAGAATAATCAAGATTGCAGAAACTGAAGAGGCCGAACATCAAAGTTTAGAAGATCCATTTGACCGTTCCGTAGCACTGGTTATGTCATTGGTCAAGGAAGAGGGTTTAGATGCATGGAATATCGATTTGTCAGCATTCTTAAAAGTCTTCACAACAAGGGTAAAATCTCAAGCAACAGTTTTGGATTTGCCTGCTTGTGGGCGTTTAATCCGCCTCTCATGGGAAGTTTTGAATCACCAGGCAGCAATATTGTTTGAACGCGTTCAACGTGCTGATGAAGAAGATGATTGGGGAGACGAAATGGAATTCGGCTGGGAAACAGAATATGATGATGAAGCATTTTTCTTTACTAATACTGTATTAGAAGGTGGCGCTGACTCAGTCTTACCATCTTTATTTGGAGAGAGAGTCCGTAGGGCAGAAGGGCGTCCAGTGACTCTTGGAGAGTTGTTATCTGCGTTCAAAGATGCTGCAGATGATGCAGAAGAATTGAAATTGAGAGATGCTAATAGAATTGCTCACGAAAAGGAATTAGCAGATTACTTGGCTAACATTGGTGGCAGAATGCACAATGAAGACTTAGAAGGAGATATTGAGCGCTGCTGGCGGGCAATGAGGCAGACTTGCTTGAAATTAGGCGTTGATAAGGTGCCAGTTGTTGATGTGATGAATGAATTGAAAACAATTCTTGAACAAACGTACGGTGCAGTACCAGCAGGTTATCAAGACGAGGCAAAAGTTACTTCATTTATTGCAGGATTATTCCTAACCCATCGTGGATTTGCTAGCATTTCTCAAGATATTGTCCCAGAGGGGGTAATCTATCTCGAAGATTTGAAGCCGAACAACAGTTTTGCAGAGGTTGTAGAACTGATAAAGGAAGAGCAGGAAGAAGAATCCATTCGTATTCAAAGCCAAGTTACAGGCTCTCAACACCATGCAGACAATTTGTCAGATAGAGCCAAGAAGGCCAAGGAAAAGGAAGAGAGATCACTGAAGAAGGCTGCAAAATTAGCCGAAGCAGAAAAGGTCGTGGAAATAGTACTAGGTCCAGACCAAACACAACATATTACAGATGAAGAGGTTGCCATTGAGTCAAATCCACACGGTTCAAACAATGGCGGGGAATCATTAGGAACTCATGAATGGTTAGTGGAGTAAGGAGTTATTTACATGAGCGAATTACCTTTGGAATCATTATTGGAGGCAACCCTATTTGGGGCAGGACGTTCCATGACGGTCGATGAATTGTCAGAATCATTAGGATATGATTCTGTGGAAATGATAGATTCACTCAATTCTCTTCAAGCGACATTGAAGCGCCGCCGTGGCGGCGCTCTACAAATCGCAGAAATCGGCAACCGCTGGGCCATTGAAGTTAAACCGCAAATAGCAGATCACCTGCCTAAAGAAGCAAGAACTGAGATGCCTCAAAAATTGCTCAAAGCCGCAGCCCTAATCGCATATCATCAACCTATGGCCCAATCTAGATTGGTTGAATTATTAGGTCAGAAAGCATATGATTACGTTCGAGAGTTAGCGCAATTGGGTATGGTCGATCGAAGAAAGGATGGAAATACTCGACGATTGATTACTACGCGAAGGTTTTCAGAGTCCTTTGGGTGCCCGTTTACTGAAAGAAAGAAGGTAAAGGCCTGGTTTAGAGAACAGGTCCAATCTTCCGGCATGTTGGAAGGAATGGTGGGTTCTGAAGCACTACAGGAAGAGGAGAATGTTGACCTGACAACCCAATCAACTCTACCAGTTTTAGCCCAATCAGAGGAATGAATCATTCATTTCTTAACTGTTCAAGTAATTCTTGGACTTTCGTTTGAGTTTTTGGCCCTGCAAAGGCTTGCAAACGCTGAGCAACGATTTCTATTTCGCCATCAGTAGCACCTGCGCTTACCGCCATATTGCGAGAGTGTAACTTCATGTGTCCCGCTTGAATACCACTGGTTGACAGTGCTCTTAATGCTCCCAAATTTTGCGCCAGTCCTGATGCTGCGATAACACCAGCCAATTCTTGGGCAGAATCGACTCCGAGAATAGCTAAATTAGCCCTAGCAGCCGGGTGTACCTTACTCGCTCCTCCTACAATTCCTACAGCCATAGGAGTCTCAATAGAGCCTACAAGGTCGCCATTTGCATCCTGAGTCCATTGTGTCATCGATGTGTATATTCCCGACTTGTGGGAAGCCCAGGCATGGCATCCTGCCTCAATTGCTCTCCAATCCTGTCCACAGGCTACAGCGACGCTACTAATGGCATTCATCACCCCTTTGTTATGGGTAACTGCCCTATAGGGGTCAGCAACAGCGAAATGATGCGCTTCTAAGATACCTGCAATGACTTGTAATCCATTCTCACGAGTGCCATCATCGGATAACTCCTCTGCAGAAAAAGTGGCTTCCACTCTTGCTAATCGGTGGGCTGCGAGGTTGGATAATATCTTTAGATGAACTCGGCCACCGGTCAATCGCTCAACTTCTGGCGCAATCAACTCGGCCATAGTATTGACTGCATTAGCACCCATTGCATCTCTTGTATCAACTAAAATATGCATGATTAGCATTGGGCCAGATAGCGCCTCAACCACTCTTAATTCGATATCTTTGCACCCGCCGCCCAGTTTTATCATCGTACTTGGCCGGTCATTACATATTCTCATCAGTTCATCTTTGGAATTTTCAATGATTGAGATTGCCAATGGAATATCAGATAACTCAAGGATCTGTATCTGGCCAATCATCATAGGACCGTCGTTATTTGTGCGAAACCCGCCTCCTGAAAGGCAACGTTTCGCCATATTTGATGCTGCAGCGACAACACTTGACTCCTCTAAACAGAATGGAATAAGGTAGTGCTTTCCGTCAATAACAAAGTTTGTTGCGACCCCTACTGGCAATGACATTGTACCAATAACATTCTCAACCATGTTATTTGCGGCATCCTCAGATAACTCGCCATAGGCGGCCAGTGCATCGATTTGCGCTTGACTCAGGTCAGCTGCTTCGGCAACGATCTGCCTACGTTCAGCAACAGAAAGCCTGAAAAAACCACTTAGACGACTATTTTCTACCGACATCCCGCTTCCTCTATGCTTAGCCACTAATCTCAATCACATCAAGACATCGCTTTGATTTGGTATGTATGTGTTGTTTTTGCCTATTGTCGTATTAGTGATTATTAACGCTACTAACGCTTAACCTAACGCGTTAATGATGCGTTAATGGTGCGTTAAAAGGGGCGATAATGACTTGAAATAGTTGCTTTGGTGTTTTGATTACCGTGTCTTAACACGTCTTTGAAGCCTATTGATTAGGTCAAACAATAAATACCCATTGGCAATTGCTCGAGATATGCGGATTGAAGGTAAAGAGATTGAACTACCCCCATTAATGCAGAACCCTTTTTCCACTGCACCCTTAGAAAAAAGCCAAAAAAGCCTCTTAGTAGGCCGAAATGAGGTATTTGACAATCTATCACAACATATCAATTTCCGCTCTACTAGGCGTATTTTGATGGTTGGAAGCGTCGGTTCAGGTAGGACTTCATTACTACGATGCCTTGCAAATGTTGCTCCCGCTTCGCCTCACGTAGACCATATTCACGCATCTGCTCCGGCAAAAAGCCTGTTAGAATCATTATATTCGCAATTGGTTGGGCCAAATATTCCTTCACAGTATACAGCGATTGTATCTGAAATGGTTGAAACGAGTAAATCGTTCACTGGCAAATTGCCATTGGTAGTTATCGATGTACCGACAGTTGATTCTTCAGTCCTAAATGTTGCACTAAGGGACACATTACCTGTAATCGAGAGGCTGCAAGTATTGATGGTTGTAGTATTAGATCATAAACAAAAAGCACACTTACCAGAGTCGGTATTGGAGAGATTCGACTTGGTAAGTACTTTGAATCCACTTAGTGTTGAATCGGTCCAAGAGCTGGTAAATTTGAGAATTCGCTCGGCATGTAGCACTCAATACTCACTGCCAAAAGAGGATGCTGAGCACTTACTATCCATTAGTGATGGAATGCCTGCTTCGATAATTAGGGTGATGAGAGATGCTGTTGATTCCAATAGGATGGCACAAAATCAAGTTGCTCAGAACAACACTAATTATGATTCTCAGGAGGGAAGAGGATTTGATACGAGTGCAATTTTGCCCACGCAACAGCCCGATGCATCTACAACGGGCATTTTCACCTCCAAACAAGGCCGTCATGGCGATGATTTGACAACTGAGTCAAGTAATGCACAAAATAGTGAAGAGGCCAAATTAGATGCATCTATGGCGCAAAATCAACAATCTGACATTTTTGGGGGATTAATGGATCAAATTGGAAATGGAGATGATGAAGTTGTTGAACGAACAACGGAACCTTCAGAAGACGATGAAGTCACAATCATGGATGCATCTACACCTTGGCAATCTAGGGTGCAAGATGACGAATCAAATCCAGAGGAATCACAAGACAATGAATGGCAAGAGGTGCCTGGTTCAGGAGGTTCACTGTTTGGATTTGATTTAGATTTAGACGATTTGGGAGATTCACAGGATAATGATGAGCCATTAATTGAAACTCCATTTAATGTTTTAGATTCAGAAGAAATCAACAATGAATCAGCAAAGAAAGTGCCATTGGAATCAGTAGGTATGTTCGGCTCACTGGTCGGAAGGATGAGGGATGCACCTGCTAGAACAATACAAAACCCAGATGATTATGATGTCGCTAACGGTGTTGATGGTGCAGAATTATGGGTTGCCAAAGATTCTAACCTAATCGATGAATCAAACGATGATGGCTTAGAGGGAGATGGAACAGTGATACTGCATGATGAAACCGGTCTAATGAATGACGAATTAGATGCGAATGAAATTACTGATGAAAATACCTATCACGAAATAGAAAATAGTGATACAGAATCTGGAATTGCAACAATTGCTGAAATGAAGAAGTTCTCAACTTTGTTTAATGCACTTCAAACTGCATTGCTGGCACCACAAGAAGCCGATGGTACAATCGACCGTAGAAAGTTAATCGATGCACTGACAAGTTTACGGCAACCGAAAGTTGGGGAAAAAATTGACCATCCATTAAATCCAAGTGTATTGTCAAATTTATCACCCCATGAAGCAGTTGTAGTAGCAACTGCAAACGAAAGGAAGTACTCTCCATCCGATATTAATTTACTACAAGAATTGAAGATTAAAAGGGCCAGACTGTCACAAATAAGTAATCGCTTACACAAAGGAGGAGTCCTAAATGTGCGCAAGGTTGGAAAAAGCCGTATGTTCACGTTGACTCAATCAGCAAGAGCCCAATTGACCGCTTGGAATATGATGGGAGGTGAGGTCTAATGGCTTGGGAAATTACTTGGTCAAAACAAGTGCCAAGCATTATTGCTACAATAGCGGCAAGCGAAGGCGGATTAGTTGTTAGTAATGGATTAAATCTAACATTCTTTGAGCATGATGGTAGTGAAAGATGGTCTGTTGATATGCCATTCAAAGTTCATGCAATTGAAAGTGGGCAAGGGATTCTTGGGGTATTAGCCGCTCATGGATTTTATGTTATGTCAACCAGAGATGGCTCGCTATTGCATGAAGGAAGAAGCAGCCCTGGTGGTTTCACTGGAATAAAAGCAAGACCAGGTGGAGGTTGGGTACTATCGGGCAAAGATGGCAACTTGCATCTATTTTCTCAAGAGGGTAGAGGAATTCGTCGCATGGATAGTGGTATGGTTAGGAGATTGATTGGCTGGCTCGATAGAGAACATTTGATGTGGCAAGCAAGCGATGGGAGAATCTGGTGCGGTAGGTTGACCGGTAGTGACAAAAAAAGATGTCTTGAAGACAGAGTTTGGAGTTGGTCCAGCGAATTAGAAAACGGTCGGATCATATTACAATCAAGCGATGGAAGTTTGTGGCAAGGTATCCCTCATCCATTTGGGTGGGATGATTTGATTAGACTTGAACAAGATTCCATAGAAGCGATGGAAGGAATAATCAGTGCGGATGGCTGGTGGGTATTGGGTATTGAAGGACGTCTCTATCATATTTCTAGGACACTGGAAGAGGATGTTGAAATCCTTGGCGAATCTATGGACCTAGGAGACCTACTGATTGGTTTAACACCTGATTCAATGGTAACTGCAACACGTTCTGGATTAATTCGTAAGTGGTCAGCACCACATCTTGCACAATCTGAACGAAAAGGTCGATATGAAGCTGCAGCAGAGGCTGCAATGGCAAGAAATTGGGATGAGAGAAAGGAATTATTCTTGCGAGCCCAAACTGCAGAAGATGAAGGGAAGTTATCGGTTGCAGTTGAATTGTATGGTGCATTAGGCCGCAAGGAAGATGTTCGACGTCTCTTAAAACGTCAAAAGGAGGGTGGGGAATGAGTGATGAACTTGTTGAAGTCTCAGAGGAAAAAGTGATGCAGTATCTTGATATCACCAAAAGAGCAAGAGAAAAAGCAACACCTATCCATCCAGAAGGCAGTGAACAATCAATACAATTGGCAATAATGATGAGAATGGCAGATGATTATTCATCAGACGCACTGCATTTTTTGAATATTGGAGATAGAGTAAGAGCATTTGGAGCAATAAATTACGCCCATGCTTGGATTGACGCTGCTGTAAAACTTAGGTTATTAGACGGACACGGCGATGATGTTTTGTTCACCTTGCCATAATAATTATTCAATAGTTCTGTGTGCTAAATTTTCAAGTGTAGCGATCGCTGAAACAATGTTTGTGATTTTGTCTTGTGCTTCTTCAATAAACGGGTCAATACATTCGCTAAGAGTTCCCGTAAGTTGGTAAATGTGGGATGGCCTACCCCGACCCAAAGCAGCAGAGGAATCCAATTTTACAACATTAAAGTGCCGTAATTCAGCGATTGCAACACTAACATCAGGTTGCCTAATATTACAATTCTGTTGTAGCATTTTTGATGTCGAAGGGCCATGAACATGCAGGCATACCAAACATCTTGCAGTATGACTGTGAACACCTAGTTTAATTAGTGTAAATACCAGTTGTTGTGAAGTTTCCACCTCATTGAAATCATTCATTTTAAGTAAACTTTTTTCTGTCTGCATATCTGCTACGTTGTTATCTTCATATATGAACTTCCTACCGGCAATAATCATTTTCTATTTTTATTAAAAGCAGTTTATATTAATAACCTTATTGCCGACACTTTGAAGATAATAAAAATATATACTTCTTAATGCCCGACTCTATAGATTATCAATCACATTCAATCTCTTGTTTTTTGCGACTTCAACAATTCTAATGCCAGAATCAAATAACCGTCGCTTCAAATCTGTATCAACAGTCAATACTGTAATGCCTTCATTTATTGCCAATAATAATATTTGATCATCAGGATGATTCCCAGAATTCTCTGGTGCATCTATCATTACAGTTTTTGCCTTTAACAATTGTAGTAATAGAGATTTTTTCTTTGAACGTTTGGAGTTGATTTCTTCCAATTCCTTCTCAACATCAGGCAACAATAGAAGTTGGCTTGGGCCTAATAACTGCAATAATGCATCATCAATGTTGATTCCAGCATCAATTACTGCAACCCAACCGCACGCATCAACAATTATTCTCTGCACATTTCACTGCTGAACAGCAATCTTTGATGAAATGTGCGTATGTAAATACAGTTATTGTATTGTTCCGTAGCCAATTAATCTCCAACGAGAACCAACACGGCGTGATAATGAAACTCTCTGACCAACATCAGCACAAATTGGAAGTCTTAATTCAAGACCAGTACGATTTTTTTCAGCGTTTTTAGTAACGCCAACAGATGTTGCAGTAGCAACGTTTAGCATCAACATCTCATTATTGCGCAATGGATGAATCTTCTCTGGCTTTTCTCCTTCCGCAGCGACCATATTATCCATTAGGGTAACAGAGATTTCGAGTTTTGAGCGCACTTCAGGTAAATCTCCTCTTCTCGCAACTACTTGTCCACTCAAGTTATCTGCAGTTGTGATACTTGGGTCTAGTTGAGTTGCCATTCCACACAGCCCACCAGCGTGCATATTTTCCAAATTTAATCCACCGCCTTGCATACTGCTAACAATCGCTTCAATCGGCTCCCAAGTTGATTTATTTCCCTTCTCAATTTTTCGTCCAGGTCCGATGATAATTTCATCACCATTCTTGAATTCACCTTCAACAATACTTCCGCCGATTACACCGCCTCTAAGCTTGCTTGGTCGTGTACCAGGTCGATTGATGTCAAAAGAGCGAGCTACATGCATAATTGAACGCTTATCCTTTGAGCGGTCAGGGGTAGGAATTGTTTGTTCAATTGCATCGATTAGGATATCGAGATTCACATCGTGATGTGCGGAAACTGGAATTACTGGAGCATTTTCGGCAATTGTTCCTTTCAAGAAGGATTTAACTTCTTGGTAAGACTCCATAGCACGTTCTTTGCTGACCAAATCAATTTTGTTTTGAACTATTACTATATTTTCAATTCCTGCGATTTCAAGTGCCATCAAATGTTCCCTAGTTTGAGGTTGAGGACATGTTTCATTTGCAGCAACCATCAACATTGCACCATCCATAATGGATGCGCCAGTAATCATTATCGCCATCAATGTCTCGTGTCCAGGGGCATCGACGAATGAAACAACCCTTTTCAATTCCTTTTCAACATCATCTGCGCCATCAGGTCGACGACCTGTTGCATAGTACTGCCCTTCTTTGGTTTGATAGAATGCCGTGTCAGCATATCCTAATTTTATTGAAATACCGCGCTTTCTTTCTTCGGAATGAGTATCTGTCCAAACTCCAGAAAGAGCTTGAGTTAGAGTTGTTTTTCCATGATCAACATGACCTACAAGGCCAATGTTGATTTCAGGTTGAGAAGGAAGCTTTCTTGCCATTGCTTCCTACTCCTCTTATTACGAATTCCCTCTCGGGTTTCACTCCGATGCTTCTTCGCTTCCAGACGAAGTGATGTCAGCAAGGCTCTTGTTGCCTGCTTCAGTGACTTTCAAATTGATTTGACGAGTATCTTGGGTAATGGTGTTACCACGGAAGTTTCTGCGCTTGCGTAGTCCGTCTAACTTGTAGCGGAAACGCTTCTTCTCTCCACCCTTGCTCTTGAATACGAGGGAATGGCCCTTGAATCCTGTAGAAGCAGTGACTAGAATGGATTGGCGGGAACCACCTTCAAGGTCACGGCGAAGAGGTGTTCCAGTCTTATCTGAACCACCAGTGATTTGTAACTTGAAACCGGAAAGAGTTTGTTCACCCTCTCCAACGAAAATACCGTCAACAGTATCTCCAATTTTCTTACCCAATAATTGAGCATGATTATTTCCACTAATTGTCAATGAGTAAGACCTGCCACCATTGGCAGGATCTGTATCATTAACTACGGCGACGAATTCTCCTTGTTGTCCAACAGCCATTATCTACACCACTAGAATAACTCGCCGACAAGAGACCCATATTTAGGCTCACCGCATAGGCCTAGGATAAGAATTAGCGATGCAGTCGCTTAGGAAGTAGCAATTCTAGGCGACTTGAGAGGTCTGCAGGAAGGTGATACGGCATGCTAAGATGGGTTGTTCTACCTCTTCCATCACTAACAGTTGCGACCTTAGAATCAATCACCTGTTGCTGTTCTAGGTGTTTTATATATTTCCAAATCGTCGTGTGACTCTTTTGTTTCTGTTCGTATTCTTCACAGACAACTGCGTATAGGGATTCAACATCACCCATCGACATAGTCTCTTCAGTTTTCAATCTCCGGCACATCGCTAGAAGAACTAACATCTGATGAGCCGAAAGGTCATCGACGACTTCTAACTTGATTCCAATTTGTAATGCGACATCATCATTGACTTCATGAATATCTTCAATCAGTATTTCTCTTGCACTTTGAGAATCTTGCCTATATTCACAACGTTCAACAGCTGCGGATAATAATTCAATCCCCCATCTAGCATCACCACTTAGAGAGGCCTTTTCAGCGATTAAACGTATTATCTTTGACGAGTAAGTTCCTGGGACGAGGGAATATTCTGCTCTCTGCTTGATTATTTGTTCAAGTCCATCGACTGTATATGGTGGAATAATGATATGATTAGTACTTCCCATCCGTGAGATGACTGCAGTTTCTAGCAGGTCAAGAACTTGTTCTTGACTAATTATTATCAAAGAGATTGTTCCCTTGCCCGTTTGGTCCTCATCTATCCTTAGCAGTTGGTATAGAAGGTCATCGCCAGAGCGTCTTAGCATATGGTCCACTTCATCCAGTACGACGATTAAATGAGCAGAATCCCTTCTAATTAATTTGCGAAGGCTGATCAATAATTCTCCCATTGAAAGCCCTCTATCTGGATGACCCGGATCTAATTTGTGGAGGATTCGTTGAACAACTCGCATGCTTGTCGATGCGTTTCTACAATTTATCTGAACGGTTTTTATCTGCCTCTTATTGGCAAGATGGCGTTGGATGTCTCTGCAAAAGGTCCCCGCTAGGACCGTTTTCCCACTACCAACGGGGCCGGTGATGACCGCACGTCCCGCTCCATCCGGATGCGATAATGTGGAAAATTTGCTCGCTAATTGATTCTTAATGTCATCTCTTCCAACTAATTCGTCAGGCATATAATCAAAATCTAACCCCTCTGGATTGGCTAGGACGAAACCCGCTCCAATTCGGTCAAGGTAGTTGCTCATAACATAGGAAGGCTCTCGTCAACCGTTATTGAACATAGGGGCAGTTGAGGCAAGAAAAAGCATTTCTTTTTGATTGCAAGAATATTGCGACTCAAGGTATTTCATCAAATTGATAACCAAGTTCCCATTGTTTTTCACCTAATGAAACCTCTAATTCAAATGGAGTAAGCATTGGCTTACTATAGCGTACTGCATCATCTATGGCGATTCTAGGGCATGATGTATTGACAAATGCATCTACTGGATAGAAATCTATCAGTTCAGGACCGATATGTTCCAACGCCAGCAAGTAACCTTTCTTACCATGCTTTTCTAACATTCTCTTCATTCGTAGAGCAAGAGTTCGGCGCATTTGTCCAGGTTTCTCTCCGATTAGAATACCGAAACTTTTGGCATTATCGCAGGCCATGATAAGTCCAAATCTTTGCCTCAATATCCTTTCAATTCTTTCAAGTGACATCTCTTCTGCATCCCCGCTATATGGGTCTAGCATTGCAAGTGGTTTTCCTGTGTGCAATACTAATCCGATTGGATGGAAATCCCCGCTTCCCAAGAATAAGTAATGTCCAATATCATCTTGGTCACCAGAATAATTGCAACCTAATACTTGTCCTGGGAATGATAGACGGGCGCCACCCAGAGGAATTGTGACATCAAATCCGGCTTTTTCTAATCGGTCATGGAAATCTGGTAATAGGTGCAGATGCTGAATTGAACCAACCAGTCCTAATTTTGTATCAGTGAGGGGCGCTAGTCTTCCAACTGCATCCAAAAATTTCTCTTGAGCATCTTCTGTTGTAAGATCAGCAGGGTTTTCTTGGTCCAACAGACGTTGTTTTGCCATTGCACGGTGATTTTCCAAGAAGGGTAGTACGGGGGTTAATTCCGGGTCACCATCATATGTGACATCAATAAATTGTGTTGGCATACCGGATTCAATATTCATTTGGCTATGACCCATGTGTGCAACCAATTCAACACCCATCATCTTCATCTTATCGTGAACAAGGTCACATGCTCCGTAACATGGATCTGCTGCAAGCACTACCTTTGCACTTGTCTCAGTTTCAATTTGATCCATCATTTCTAGAGCTTGAATTTTCAGTCCTTCTGGAAGTTGAAGAGCAATGAGGCGGTGGTCACTGGAACGAATTCTCTCCATCAACTCAGTGAGTTCGAAATCGTGACGGTCCAAGTCCATGAGGTTCCCCTATTCGCAGGGGCAATAATCCCCTTCATCAAACCATGCTTTGTTGAAATGGAACAAATCAGTCAAGAAGTACGATATTTGCTCCATCCATTTCAAGGCGAACTAATGATTCAATTTTGATATTTGGATACTCTTGCTGAAGTGCTTTCAGTCCAGGACCTTTTTCAACAACAGTGATGATATGCATTATTTTTGCTCCTGTTTTTTCAATTCCCTTGATAATTGCCCGAATTGTTCCACCAGTTGATAAGACATCATCAACGATAACAACCCTTTCTCCTGCATTGATGTCATTTAGGAACATCTCACCTTTTGAATACCCAGTTGATTGGTCAATTATCACTTCTCCTTCAAGCCCATATTGCCTTTTCCTTATCACAACTAGTGGTTTTCCAGAATTAATGCTAAGTGGCGCGGTAAGAGGTAAACCCATTGCCTCAATTCCAAGGATTAAATCAACATTCTGCCAATTAATCGCCTCTAAACATAAGTCTGTAACAGCGGATAGAACCTCAGGGTCTAGTCGTGGAACTCCATCGGTAAGTGGATGGATGAAGTATGGGTAATCTCCTTTCCAAATCACAGGTGCATTCTGCAAACTGTTTCGCAGCCGTTGCATTGCATCCGCCATAATGGAAACCCACCGCTGGTAGGGTATCACCTTTCCTCAAAGTTCAGAAATATACTCAATGTATTCATCAGGTTCCAAGAGTTTTTCTAAATCAATTTCATGAGGGTCAAGGAGAATAATCCATCCTTGGTCATATGCAGATTCATTTACAATATCTGGATTTATTTCTACTTCGCCATTTACTTCGGCAACTTGTCCTGAAAATGGTGATGGGAATGAGAGTTTTTCATTAGAGGTCCAAATCGAGAACATATCAGCGCCAAATTCTTCTACTTCTAATCCGGATTGTGGTAATACAACTCGTAAAACCTCTCCGTGTTCAACAGCTAAATATTCACTGACACCAATCATCAATCGGTCATCCTTTTCTTGATACCAAAGGTGGTTGGTAGAGTATTTTCTGTTGTGTGCGATGCTAAATTCAACAATATCGTCATCCATAATGGTGGTCTCCTTATTTCGCCGCATTTATTATCATATATCAACACATGGATGAATCATGATAGTAAATAATGTGCAAACGCATTAAGAAAGCGAGCCCTTTGGCATTGACAGGTAGGGTTATGGATTTCGCACAAACCGATGAACAGGAAATGATTAGAGAGTTAGTTCGAGACTTTGCGGAGACCGTATTAGCCCCTACAGTTGCGCATCGAGACCAGAACCAAATCGCTCCAAGTGGGGAATGGCAACAATTCCTCGAATATGGACTTCAAGGTGTCACAGTGCCGGAGGAATATGGTGGTTCGCCGATTGACGATGTATCAGAATCAATAATAATTGAAGAGTTGGCTAGGGTAGACCCCTCATTTGCAGTAATGTACTGTGTTCATGTAGGATTGTGTTGTAAAACTATTGCACTTCATGGTAACGATGAACAGAAGGGGAAATATTTGCCTCGTTTGGCAGAAGGTGAAGTAGGAGCATATTCATTGAGCGAAGCAGGTGCAGGAACCGATGCTGCAGCGATGACATGTAAAGCAAAGTTGAGTGACGACGGCGCTCATTATATCTTAAATGGAGAGAAAATGTGGGTCACAAATGGAACTCAAGCAAAAATCATCGTATTATTTGCAAAAGATGTTGACCATCCTGATTACGGTGTAAAGAAGCATGGTGGAACTACTGCATTTATTGTAGAATCAAGTTTTGATGGCTATTCAGTTGGAAAGAAGGAAGATAAGTTAGGGATTAGAAGTTCAGATACTTGTACAATAATACTACAGGATTGTAAAGTTCCTGTGGAAAATGTGATCAAGCAAGTAGGCAAAGGATTTCCTATTGCGATGAACGCATTAGATAACAGCCGAATTGGCATTGCAGCACAAGCATTGGGAATATCTCAAGGTGCTTTTGAATCCGCATTGAAATATGCTCACGAAAGGGAGGCATTTGGTAAGCCAATTGCCCATCACCAAATGATAATGGCATATTTGTCAGATATGGCTACTCGGATAGATGCTTCTCGACTATTGGTATACAAAGCGAGTTGGGCTAAGCAACAGCATTATGAAAACGGTGGGCCAAGACATTCCAAGGAAGCGAGTATGGCAAAATTATTCGCTGGTGATACAGCAATGTGGGTTAGTGAGAGAGCAATTCAGGTCTTGGGTGGATATGGGTATACCAAGGAATTCCCGGTTGAAAGATTCTTTAGAGATGCAAAAATCACTCAAATTTACGAAGGAACACAAGAAGTTCAACGAATCGTTATTGCACGTGCATTACTTTGACTCAGACTTTTCTTGCATCAGTTCCAGCCATCTTTGCTATTTTCAAACCGCTTGACCAAGAGACGATTATTGCATTCGCTTCAACGGTATCTCCCTTGCTGAATTTTGTAACAACATCATTTTCACTCTCTGGCAGCATTACCAATACCTTGTTTGAACCTCCATCCAATATTCCTAAGACGGAGTGTCCTCCACGATAATGGTCTGTAACCATCAAAGTTCTTTCAACTCTTTCAATCTGAATGCTACAAATGCTATTTTTGGCTCCTGTAATGATTTCTCTTTCATCCGATGATAACCGTGCAGACAATAATTGTTGGATAATGTCCTCATTATTACCTTCAACCAAATTAGCGCTTGGTTGTTCCACGATTTCTTCGATTATTGGTTCTGCAACAGTACTTTCAATTTCAATTGGTTGAATAATTTCTTCCTCTATTTCGTCAATTTCATCAAGAATCTCATCAATTTCTGGTTTTTCTTCTACAACCGCAGGAATGGTTGGTGAGGGGGCATCGGTTTCAAAGCCCATTTCTTCTAAGAAACTCCACCATTCCTCAACTGTAACAACTCCATCTTGATTTCTATCTAATATTTCAAAAATTGTGGTAACAACCCATGGTGGTGGAGGGGTTCCAGTCATTTTGACAATCAGGAGCATTATTTCCGCATGCGTGATTATTCCATCTGAATCAACATCCAGCATTTTTGTTAGTTCTGGAACAGAATAGCCCGCTTGAATTAATGATTGTCCGAAATTCTTTGAGATCATTTCTACCATCGGATTGTCAGTGGTTTTTTGTTCAACCCTTTCTACTATCGAAGAGGAAGCATTTGCAATTTTTTCTCTTGCTTGTTGTTGCAATTCGCCTTTTACATTGTCAATTTGAGATGCTACTCCAACAGCGCCTCCGGCAGCAGCAGCAGATGCAATAACGGCCACATCACCTTTGGAGAAAGCCATGCGCCAAGCCGAAATAGATTCGTTCGACTGTAATATCTTCAAAGCTTGCAAACGGTCAGAAGGATTTATTTCAATACCATATTGCTCTGCAATGATTCCAAGTTGGCTGTCGGATAGGGCTTCCAATTGGCCTTTACTTTTTGTAAAAGCATCTTCAATGTCAGCCTTGATTGCCTGTAATTCAGAATAACTATTACCACCATTACTACCCATTGAAAGACCTCATTGATATTATAATGACAAAGGAACTTGTTCATTACCTTGTTGGTGACTATTCTGGAAATTGAACCTTAGGCCAATCATTACCATCACTATTTTGCCAAATAATTGTAGATAATATTTGAATCATTTCTTGTTCAGTTTGTAAATCTCTTTCAATTTGAATACGGTGCAGCCAAGATTTCAAATGACCTAACTTCGGCCCGCCATTAATCGATGTCAATTTCATCAATTTGTTTCCATCTAAAATTGATTTTTCCCCATGTGATAGAGGTTTCAATTTGGATGAATTAAGTATTATTGCATCAAGTTCTTGCAGACTGCAATCACTCGAATATCCTAATGCAAGACGAATTGAGTATTTTCTGATTAGATATTCTAAATGTAGATGTTTTGATGCTTCATCGCCTAGTACATGATAATGAACTCGTAATTTGCTAATTTCATTTAGTGGAACATGACCCATTCGAGATAGTTTGCCGATGACAGAATCTCGTTCATACTTAGACAATTTCAATTTTTCCAGCAATTGTGGAACCTGTATTGGGTCTGTTTCACTAAGTAGAATTGATAGTATTGACAAATAATCCGTTTCAGTTTGTGCAAATTCAGAAATGGCTTCAAAAATTGGACTTGCAAGATTCCATTCTGTTTGCAAAACCATTCCAAGAACTTCGTCTTTTAGCATCATCTCCAAAATGGTTGAAACATTTTTCCCAGAGAGTATTTTCTTAAATTCACTCCAAATTCTTTCGGATGCGACATTTGACAACATCCTCCTTTTTTCTGATAATGCGAGTGCTAGGTTGTTATCAGGATACCAAATCCCCGCATCATTTCTATCCATGAAGCGATATGCCCTCATTATTCTAAGGCCATCTTCAGATAATCTAAGAGATGCATACCCTACAGCTCGGAGTACGCCTCTTTCTAGATCAAGAAGCCCATTATGAGGGTCATGTAACTTCATTCTGGATACATCGATTGCCATAGCATTAATCGTAAAATCGCGCCGCTCTAAATCCTGTGCTAAACTTGTGCCCCAATTGACGACTTGTGGGCGACGGCCATCAACATACTGTGATTCGGTACGGAGAGTTGTGCATTGATACATTGAATCACCACCTCGTAATGTCAATGTTCCAAATTCAACTCCTGTTCGAATCGCATCTGGGAATAATTGCAGCATTTTTTGTGGATTTAGGTCCACTGCTAAGTCAATGTCGGCAACATCAGTGGAAAGCATGACATCTCTCGGCGCACCACCTACAATCCAAACACCGCCGCCATCCTCAGCGATTGTGTTTAGAATCGATAACAAACCTTCATCCAATTGTTGAAGCCATTTTTTCATTTTCGGAGGGCAGTTTTGAGCGATAACATCAGCTAGATTACCAGGTGTCGGCCAATCCCGTTGCTCGTCCATAGCATCCCCTCCGATGTTGTTCAAGCCCAAGTGCGCCAAAGCATTATCGCTGGTTGGAGGTTGGCAACGCTATGATGTGGGATGAGACTGATGTGCGGCTAGTACCTCTTGAGTGGCTCAAGCCACATGAAAGGATAAAGGAGAGGAATAGGGATAAACTCCTTGACATTACAAAAAGATGGAACGGTTATACAAAACCGCTTATTGTGGACAAAAGAACAGGTTCAATTCTTGATGGTCATCATAGATTCGCAATTGCGGCTCTATTAGAATTGAAACGACTACCAGTTATCTGTGTTGATTATTTGGATGATGAAAAGATCACTGTAGATACTTGGCCTGGAAGTGATAGAGAAACACTCTCCAAGCAAGAAGTATTAGAAATGAGTTTGTCAGGAGAATTATTTCCACCAAAAACAAGCCGCCACACTATTGCTGAACATCTTCCTCCGATCTTTATTTCTCTGCAAGAATTGAAAAAAGAGGGCAATTCTCAACCTTGACGGCTAGAGATATAATCTCGCCATTTTTGGTTGCCTTTACCATCTATTTTCACCTTATGATGAACCTTTCCAAGCATCATTATTTCAGCAGATTTCACAACACCTTCATGGTTGTAAATAATGTTGGCCATCTTACCTTTTTGGCCCTTCAGCGAACTGTTTAGCCTATTTTTTGAATCAGTTCTTCTTCCATTAATTGCAATTATTTCATCACCAGGCATCAATAGTTCACGTAAAGGTGAACCGGTTTGGTGAGAGGTGACTACTAATTGGCCCCCCGAATCTTTGAACGCAATGCCTAGCCAAGCATCGATAGAATCATCCTTTTCATCATCCTTTTTGACATTGCTAATTAATTTGAGAGAATAATATTTGAACGCCTTTTCCACATCAGGCAATTGGCGACTTTTCATCAAAGAGTCGAGCATAGTTCCTAATCTAGAACCTCCATTCATTGAAGTTAATGCCTTTCTAATATCATTATATGTCACCCCAAGTTGGTCTGCCGAGTCGTATCCTATAGCATGACGATTACATAGTTCAACCATTAGGTCACAGACTCCATTTTGACCATTTGAGCGACGTTGTAATTCTGCATCCAAACAAAATATTGCGAGTTCTCCTTCATTATAGTAAGAGATTTGACTCTCTCTAGAGAATGAGTGGCCACGATACAAGTGGATCCAAGCATCATGACTTGATTCACTTAAAGATTCAAATTGCATACCATTCCTTGTTGTAGTGCGCTTCATTTTACGCATCCAATCCTTGCGCCAGTCTTGTTCGGACCATGCACCAGAACGGACACAAATCATATCTCCTAGCCATGAGGTACACCCTTCAAACCACCAAAGTAACTCTGTATGTGTTTCTCTTTGCAAATCATAGTCAAGGAAATTTCTCGGTCTTAATCGTTTTACATTCCACTGGTGTAGATATTCATGCGAAAATAAACTAACTAAATCCCGGTATTCTTCTACATGATTAGGCATCAAACATTGTCGAGGTAACATAGAGGTTTGTGAATTCAGGTGTTCAAGTCCTCCTCTTGATTTTTCAGTTAGTTGAATCACAGTAACATAATTGTCCCAAGGAGGTATTCCGAATAGTGCATGGTGTTCTTTGATGACCTTATTCATGTCTTCTTTAAATTTTTCAAGCATCTGTTCATCAATTGGATGGCCTCCACTATCCCATAATTTTAGAATGTGATTTCTACCGTCTACTTTCCAATTAATATTATCATTTTCATTAGCTTCAATAATCCCATCCAATAGTTCGTCACGGTTGGGTGATGAATACAAAAAGGTAGTTCCATCATTTCCTGTAAGTAATCCCTTACATGATTTACTACTCTCAAGTTTGTACTGAGTTGCAGCAGACCAAGTTGATGGTGTGTGCAGTGAGATGGCGTGTTTATTATTCATCCTATTCTTGTCGATTCCAGCGGTTGGCAAAAACCAAGTGAAAGGAGGCATAATATGGATATGGGTTGAATCTAAATGGTTAGATCTGCATGACAATTCAGTTGCTAATAATTTGTAGGTAATGGAAATTGACTTTGTTTGCTGAGGTATTTTTATTTTCATAGCATCAACTTCATAGCGAAATGAATTTAGTACAATTCCGGATTCATCTTTTGCTACAAATTCAGTCATATGTTGAATTGGTTCTCTTAAAAAATAAGACCCGGGGACCCATCTTGGGAAATGAAGTTTGAGAATTGGTTGTGTGAAAGGGCCAGCGATATCAATGCCAACACTTACTCGTCTAGAACTACCTTCAGTGGCATCAACTGAGAAGGTAATGCCTGAATCATCTGGGCTCATGAGTTGAGTTCATCAGCGGCGGTTGAAAGGTTCTCTGCTGTTACCTTCAACAAAGTATCATGGCAACGACTAGCAAACTCGATTGCTTTTGCATTGATTTCAGGCTCTCCAGCTCTTCCAATTAAGCGTTCAAGAAGTATTGATTTTTCTATTGTTGCAAGTCTGTCATCATCCATCAGTTGCCATAATAGTGCATCGCTTTTGAGATCTCTTCTCCCTCTTAACCAGCGAGCGATAATTGAAAGTTGACCCGCATTGAGCAAGTTTTGTATTTGCTCATCATCAACATCATTGCACATTTCAGATAGAACTTGGCTAATTTTCTGTATTTTACTCGAAGGAGATGATTCAACCAACTTTAGAAAAGCATTTCCACCAAGGAGTATTGCAGGTTTGCTCAGTAATGAACTATCAATTTCACAGTTGATCAAATTAACAATATCCTGCTCAGTGATAGTTTCAGCATTTGAAATAATGACCTCCAATACCGCTTCTATCACTTTGCTATTTGAGTCCTTCAATCCTCTTGAACGTAATTCTTTGTTTGCAGATGGGCTACAATATGCGAGTTTGCGAATGTGGTAATCGCTGTTTTCCGACAATCTTTGTGCCAACTTCAAATCATCAGAGTCCTGCAATAATGAAGCAGCTGCTTTTCTCTGACAAGTTAGGTCATCGCAATTTAGCAAAATGTTAGCATACTCTTCTGACTCATTTCCAAACTGGCTCAATATATTTGCAGCACATCTATTTGCTTCTATCCAACTATGTTCTACCAGTGGTTTCAGACTTTCAATTCCATTTTGAGCAGCCCATTTTCTGTGTGCTTCCAATGATTTGGACTTGAACCATGGGTCATTGTCATCTAGTAATGGGACAAATGCTTCTAATGCACGCGCAATATCTAAATCAAATAATACGCGTATAGCCCTTCTTCTTTGGCGTATATCTCTATGAGATAATCGTGCCATTTCGGTATTTAGGCCGCCTGCCATGAACATTCCACCTATCAACTCATTATAGCGGCTGTGGCTCACTAATTAGATTCCAAAATCATCGAACTCAAAGTAATCATCGGAGTCAATATCATATCCTCCAGGGCTTGCTAAATTTGGTTGGACCATCAGTTGCAACAATGGCCATAAGCGAATAAATGAAGGCGATGACTGATACAACAAACGTATCATAGGATGCTCTTCGATTGCTATACCTGCTTCCCCGGGAGGGGGTAAATCATCGGGTAAATCACGCAAATTAATAATCAAATCCTCTATTGAATCGTTTTCTTCTTTGGTGATTGCTTCCATTTCTCGGAAAGTTTCTATCGCTAATTCTAGAATATCTGCTAATTCGTTAGGACCTATTGGTCCAATTCCAACATCAGAAATATCAACTGGCCCAAAACTGACATGGCCGAGATCAGTGGGGAGTAATTCACCATCTTGGCATTCTAATTTCATCAATTTCTGTCCAGTAATCCCGCCTAGTGGTGCTATTACGAATCCAGATTCTGAAATTCTAGAATTAATCCATTCTGGCAATTCTTTTATTTGCCCCGTGACTAATACGCGATTTAATTCGCCAGGGAATGCAATAGGAGATATCTGTAATGACTCAATATGCCGCACTTCAATTGTTGGCCAATGGGTTAAACGAGAAGTTGCATGTTGAATGACACTTTGCGAAGGGTCTAACACTTTGACACTGCCTTCCTCTCCAACAATTATTGCAATCAATGCCGCAATATATCCACTTTTACAGCCAATCAATACGACATCATTGCCTTTCTGTAGTTCCAAATGATATAATAGAGTTGCAATCATATGAGGTGCTGAAATAGTTTTCACTGCACCATTTTCATTTTTTAGGAATGTAATGGGGCGGTCAGCAAAAAAATCCATCGTCTCAAAATCGGTGAAATAATCAACTTCTATTGCCAACATTGCTTCATTAATGTCTTTCGTTAGAGGAATCCCACTCTTTTCAAGGCGCTTCAAAAGAGATTTCATTTCAGATTGGTCGCTCATGAAATCCCCTCTCAACATTGGCATAACTATGAATCGTTATTATTTTTTTCATTGTAGGCTTTCATCGAATCTTCAATTGCTTCATTAGAAATCTCTTCAAATTCTTCGTTTTTCAAATTCATTGAAGTCTCTTCAGCCTCGATATTTTGCCTAATTCTGTTTATCAATAGTTGGAAACTTTCAATGTCCTCATGACGATTATCCTTTGCTTCAATTTCTATCGTTTCCACTATCATCTTCATCTCTTCAGGCTTCAAATATTGGCGGTCAAAAGAAGAGAACATATCATCCATTATTATCGCTTCAATGCGATTCAAGTGCTCTGAAACAGTCGCTCTAGCAAGGCCAAACCCTTCGGATAAGTCTGTTATTCTCACACGTTTAGGGATGTCATAATATCCCTGATCATAGGCATATTTGGCCAATTGCATCTGTTTTGGTTTCAGTGGACCTTGATCACTATTTACGCTTAAATTAAGCGTTCGTGCACTTGTTCTATCTGGTTTTAACATCAATCTTGCTAATCCAGATAGCAATCTAAGTTTCATTGCCTTACCTTGAATTGTATAGGTCAACCCTTCGCCATCAAGCCTGCTTCCAGCCATTGTAGTAGAACCGCCAGTTCGGGCGTTCATATTCGGCAATGGATGATCTAATCTCATCAACAAAAGATATGTGTCAGAATCAGAAGTTGGCTCATGCAGAATTTCAAGAACTTCCAAGTAATATAATTCATTGAGCATTTCAGGTGTTTTGCCCTTCAAGAAATCCACTTTGAACACACAACGTATGTCTTTTGGGACTCTTTTAACATATGATAAAAATGCAATTTGCTTGACAATATCATACATTGGGCCAACATCAATACCGAGGAGGCGCTCTTTTTTCCAAAAGAATGTCACTTCCCGCATATTATTGTCCAATGGTTAATCACTCATAAGTCCGTTCCCGAGATGTATTTTTCAGACTCAGCGCATTTCCAACCAAGCAAAGAAGGAAATGATTGGTAATAGAATAATCAACCATTTATTTGTTCTTCTTTGATAGTTTAGATACTCTGCAGAAGGCTGCGGAATTACTTCAATAGATTTCGCACTTCTATTTCTCCTTGTAATGCTGACATTATTTTCAACATAAGTTAGAACTCTATTTCTTAGATCTTGCTGGCTGCTACTACTTTTCCCTTGACCTACAATAAATCTCACAGGGTACTTTTCTGCTAAAATCAGAGCATCTTTGACAACATTTTCTATTTCGGTCAAATTGTGCATATCAATTCTAATCGTTCTCCCATCACTCACAATATGGCTTAATGACCGCCATTTTCCCTGTCCTTCATTATGGACTTGTAAAGCCTCTCGAGCTATTTTTAATGGTTCATCGGCTAGTGAAACAGGTCTTCTTCTTTTGGCAAGAAATGGACCGAGAATTATCGACATTAGTATCGGTGGCAAGCATAGTAGGGATGCTAAACGCTGTAATTCGCTTGGATCGGTTAATACAGAAACTACAGCTAATGAGAATCCGAGGTAAAGCCCTAGGAATCCACCCGCCTCCATGCCTGTGGCTAAGCCAACAGGCTCACCTTCAAGTTCTCCCATATGATTGAGGGAATTAACAAATGCCATCAATGCTTTGCAATATAAAAGAATAATACTCACCTTCTGTTAGGACTAACATGGGAAAGAATGGGTTGACTAATCGTAAGCCCGAACGGAAAGTTGGTCTATGGATATTCTATATCTGTGGCTTCTTTTTCATCTCATTTTTCATTGCACCCCTAATTCTAGCAGAAGGTAGTGTGACCAATATTTCTGGTCGAGCTAATGCACTTGATTTTGCAACATCAGATGGATTTGGCTCATCTGGAAATAGTGAACAATCATTGCGATTGCATTCTCATGAGGATGGTACAATACATACTCACAATGAATTTGCTTGGACAGAATTAGACCCATATACTGGATTTATTTATGCATTTGGAGATTTGAATTGTCATAATAAGCATGAACGTTCTTGGGAAATTAATGGTAATCAAATGCCAGTATGTACTAGAGATATTGGGATTTTCTTAGGATTGGCAATTGGTGGTTTTGTGTTTTCTAGAAGAGGATATAATCGTTGGACAATCAAAGATACTTGCTTATCAATCATTCCAGATAATTGGTTAGAGAAAATCTATAGAGGCAACTATAGGACAATTGCTTGGTTGGGTTTTGGAATGTTGTTTTGCATCCCATTAATCGTTGATGGCTTCACGCAATTATTAACTGATTATGAATCAAATAATTTCACAAGACCGCTGACAGGAGGTCCATTTGGAATGGGCCTTGCAATATTGATTGCTTCAATGTATTCTGCTAGGCCTGTTAAGTTTGACACCGCAAGCCAAGTAGAGTTGCCAGGCGGGGCAAAGTTTGAGTTGCAAGTTGAATCAGAAGAAGAATGAATTCATTGAGGTGGGTCCATACTCCACCACACAATCAATTCCTCAGCATTCTGTGGCACTGGGCAATCTTCATGTCCACTAGTTAGCATTTCCAGTCTAGAAATAACATTAGCAACAGCTTTCCTAATCGCTGGAGGTGGTGACTTTTCTTGCCCTACTAGTAGTATCTCTGACAAAGCATCTTTCCATTCACCTTTTGGATTTGATCTCCTCCACGAGGCAAGTGATGGACGTAACGGCCACATTGCTAATGCCAAACGACAATATCCTAATTTGTCATCTCGTAATTTGAACATCTGTGCATCAGCGAAAGGGACATGTGATTGCTGCTTATGAATCCACCATTCCTTCTCCAGCCATCTAACCAATCTTTGTGTATGCCTTTGAGTTACCATTCTATGAGGGCCAAGTGATTTGTGCAATCTCGGAATTTCACTAGAGCCTACAATTAGCGAAAGAGTCCCTAATATCGCCCAACATGATTGCGCATGGGGGCTTGCAGGGACATCAAATGATTTTGCCGATTTCTTAGGCCAATTATTTTCAGCGAAATGCATCCAATTTGATGGAGAGTCTCCTGAAAGCCAGCCAACATTCATCGATGCTTTCTCTTGAGGAGCACCTGGTAGTCTTGTTTGTTTCTTTACATCAGTAACTAGAGTACTCAAGAGATACCTATCAACTTCATCAGCATCAACATTTAATGGCGCAGGTCTTCTATTGAAAAAAGCACGTAACTCAGTGCGTAATTTCCTGCGCAGTTCATCCAATCCCCCTTCGTTAAGAATTGGGCCAATTACGCAACACTTGTCAAATGGAGCAGGTACAGTAATTTTTCCGGATAATAGGTCGTCGAATCCCTTTCTAATCGTTTTTTGAATTTCAGGAGTTTCAAAATATTCCTTTTTTCCACTCGTCATCCTCAAGGTCCCCCTCCTGATTCTTTGAATGGCTTTATCCGGGTCGCAGTCTATCCAAAATACGAGGTCGGGAATCATAGATGCAGCATTCATTTTTGCTACTTGTTCTAATCCCAATTCTCCCACAACTCCCTGATAAATAAGCGATGAGTGAATATTTCTGTCCGAAATAACAACATG
>Ga0206681_10000277_pt1 | contig 29432 bp, 18 predicted proteins | sample M150012015metaG_FD_161048 | JGI IMG/M metagenome (GOLD analysis project Ga0206681, IMG submission 161048) | Ammonia-oxidizing marine archaeal communities from Monterey Bay, California, United States - M1 500m 12015 | ecosystem: Environmental > Aquatic > Marine > Intertidal zone | place: USA... | reverse complement strand
GAGAATTGGCGGATTTGTTCCCGCAAAATAATTTGGAAAAGCCCCCAATAAGAAAGACTTCAGATCCAAAAGATAGAATTTGCGAAAAATTGGACTCTATCATTCCTACCGAAGCCAACAAACCATACGATGTAATTGATGTGATCAATGAAATCCTTGACGACGGAGCGTTCTTGGAAGTACAAGCAGATTGGGCTAAAAATATCGTCATCGGATTCGGTCATTTAGGTAGTAACACAATTGGAGTTGTTGCAAATCAACCAAAGTTCCTTGCTGGCTGCTTGGACATTGATGCCAGCGACAAGGCCGCAAGATTTGTCCGATTCTGTGATTCTTTCAACATTCCAATTCTAACTTTAGAAGATGTCCCTGGATTCTTGCCTGGGACAAGTCAAGAATGGGGTGGCATCATTCGTCATGGTGCAAAATTGCTGTATGCATATGCAGAGGCTACTGTTCCGTTATTGACGGTAATATTGAGGAAAGCCTACGGTGGAGCATATGATGTGATGTCCAGTAAGCACATTCGTGGTGACTACAATGTCGCATGGCCAAATGCAGAATTAGCAGTAATGGGAGCAGAAGGCGCTGTTGAAATTATTCATAAGCGACGTATTGCAAACTCCCGTAATGCAGAAGAAGAAAGGACCAGATTAACTGAAGATTTCAATGAAAAATTCGCAAATCCGTACAAGGCAGCGGCATTGGGTTATCTAGACGATGTTATCGAGCCAAGCGAAACGCGAAGCAAGTTGATTCGGTCTTTGGAAATGCTAATGGATAAAGAAGAATTACGACCTGCAAGAAAGCATGGAAATATTCCACTTTGAGGAGAGTTTGTTATGGCTAAAAAAGACGACAATACACTCAGAATGGCAGCGATTGCTGGAGTATTAGCAATGCTTCAATCTCAAGGGGAAGACCCCGCACAAATTGCACGAAAGCCAGGCATGGCTTGGTCACAAGACCATAGAAGGATGCTTTCTGGTAAATCTTCACTAATGAATTACAGAGCTAGTCGCTCACCATGGAAGTGAAATAATGTCTGAAACAAGAAAAGTCATTGTTGATGGAACTGAATTTGAAGTTGTAATTGAAGGTGAGGGGACTACTTTTTCTGCAACAGTGGAAGGTAAAACATTTGAGATTCAAATTCCTGATGCAGCACCTATGCTCAAGAAAAAGCGTAGTGCCGGTGGTAAAAAGAAGAAATCCGGTACTGTAACTTCTAGTATTCCGGGGAAAATTGTCACTGTAGAAGTTAAACAAGGTGACGAGGTTACTGAAGGTCAGGTCATATTGATCTTAGAAGCGATGAAAATGCAGAATGAAGTTCTGGCACCAGTTACTGGAACTGTGATTTCGGTAAATATATCGGAAGGAGATGCTATCGAAGCAAATATCCCACTTCTAGTGATTGAACCTGTAGAGACCGATGAAGATTCTGAATGATTCTATCTAATTTTCAAACACCTAATTGCAGTGGAAATAGTGGTGTTTTAAATGACATTGATGCGATAGTTAAAGTGGGTCCTGTGTTCACGCTATACTATGCCGGAGTCTGCAGTCTGTGATTTACCCGGTTGTGGTGATGAAGGCGCAATTGTTTCGCGACTTTCTCCAGAAGGTTATCTTGTTGCAACTGGAAAAAAGGCCTATTCGTTTAGGGAAGCATACCGTCGCTTCCACTATTGTCAAAATCATCATGATGAGTTAATGGGTGGAGTATGGTCTAGAGTTAGAACTCCAGATGATAAAAAAGAAGGCCATGTTGCACCTACTGCAATCTAATAGGTGCAAATATAGCACTGTTGCATTATACATGACTATGATAAAGTGGTTGCCTCTGCATTGTTCATGCGTGATAACGCCATACCCGCCACATCTGCAAATTTGAAGCCAGTGATTGTTGCATTATTGATGCTGATTAGTTCCTTGACACTTATTGCCAGCCCTGTTCAAGCTATTGGACCAAATCAGAATGATATGGGTTCAGGTGGAGATTCTTCAGACAACACAACCAATGCTGTAAATTACATATTTTCTGGACACTTATCTGGAACTGGAGAGTTAGATATTAACGATGACCACGATTGGTTAAGAGTTAGCTTGAGTTCAAATCAAGGTGTTACCATGAGACTATCATTCAATTCGACTACTACACTACCTAATGGGACTACTACTGTAAATGATTTTGATTTGGGTCTGTATGATAACACAAGTCAAAATCTAATATCAAGCAGTTGGCAAAGTAATCCGGAAATAGTTACTACAAATGGATCAACTATTGCGCATAATGGATTGGTTTACCTAGATATTAGCAGATATTCTGGTATTGGTAGTTGGAGTTTAGATATTTGGAAGTTTACTGCTAGTTCAGGAAATGGTACAGGTGGAAATGGAACTTCAGTTCCTGCAAATTGTGCCGGTTCTAATACACTTGTCTCAGATATTTTAGAGCCTAATGACGGTCAAGCAACTGCCACACAAGCATCATCACTTCCCGTTTCTTGTACAGGATTAAGTATCCACTCGACTACTGATGAGGATTTTTTTGAGGTTCAAATGATTACTGGAGTCACCTATTACGCAAACATTACATTCCTTCATAGCAATGGAGATCTTGATTGTAGTTGGGAGTCTGCTAGTGGGAACTTTTTGAGTTCAGCGGGCTCTGTTTCTGATAACGAAGCAATGTCACATACTTCAACATCAAACCAGACCACATACATCAGAGTTTACGGTTGGAGCAGTGCAACAAATACATACGATATTGATATTACAACCAGCAATCCAGGTGGTGGCCAAAGTATGGAAAGTGTTGATGTAACAACCACGGGTCTAACATCTGCAATGATTACCTTTAGTGGGCTAAGTATTGGTACTAATTACAATTATAATTATTCAAGTGCACAAGTAATGCTAGATGGCAATATCTCTTGGTCTACTCCGACCAATGTTTCATTCAATGCTACTGCAACTATAATGACACACAATGTAACAGTATCTCAGCCTCAAAATGTTGAATCTGAATACTATATTGTTTCATACTTCAAGGATTCAACTGGCGGCTATATTGCTTATGATGATGATTACACATACATAGAGATGGTAGAGGTTACCACTTCTTCTTCAACAACAGGAGAAATATCACTAACAAATTTGTCTATTGGAACAAATTATCATCTGGAGTGGATAGTCTTTGACCTTGTCCTATTTGATAATGATATGAATATTTCAATGGATGCATATTCTGCACTCAATGCATCTACTGTCGACACGAATGATACCTCTTTCAATGCAACAGCAACCTCTGCCACCATTCAACTAAATTGGTCTAACCCAACAACATTGAATGAACACTTATTCGCTGCAATTCTTTCACACGATAATACAGCAACAAATCATAATAACGGTAGTGGATGGATAGGTTTCCATGATGAGGGGTTCATTCCACAATTGCCTACTCTGCTAATCGATAGCCACTCAACAAGCAGCACATCATCAACAAATGATGTTTCTGTCAAAGGATATGATTTAGTCAACGGTGATGATTACAAGTACCAAATCAGAGTTACAGACAGTAGTGGTGCTTCTGTTTCTACTTTGAATTTAACCAACTTTACTGCAACAGCATCTAACATGAGTATGCCACTATACACATACTCGACACCAACAACCAGTGGAAATTATTGTGTTATCGTAGACTTATTCTCTGATTTAAATGTTCAACTAATTGGAGATTCTGCTTGTTTCAATATTACTCTTGATGATGATAATGATGGTGTTGCAAACGAACAGGACACCTGTCCTAACACTCCAATCGGAACAATTGTTGACCAAAACGGATGTGCAAGTTCTCAAATAGATACTGATGGAGATGGCCACAATGATAGTGTTGATGCATTCCCTAATGATTCAAGCCAGTGGTCTGACGCTGATGGAGATGGATATGGAGACAATCCTAATGGAAATAATTCAGATGCATTCCCAAGTGATTCAAGTCAATGGTCTGATATTGATGGCGACGGATATGGAGACAATGCTGGCGGAAATAATTCAGATGCATTCCCTAACGACCCTACACAATGGTACGATGGAGATGGTGATGGATATGGAGATAATTCAGCAGGAAACAATCCTGATGAATATCCACTTGACCCAACTCAATGGAAAGATAGTGATGGTGACGGATGTGGCGATAATAGTGCAGGAACAAACGGAGATCATTTCCCTAATGACCCAACACAGTGTTCCGATATTGATGGTGATGGCCATGGCGATAACGCCAGTGGTACTGACCCCGATGAATTCCCAACTGATTCTACCCAATGGCAAGATAGTGATGGTGATGGATATGGAGATAGTCAAACCGGAAACAATCCTGATAGATTCCCTGCAGACAATACTCAATGGAGTGATGTAGATGGCGATGGATATGGAGATAACCAAGCTGGAAACAATCCGGATGCATTCCCTAATGATGGCACCCAGTGGGCTGACTCTGATGGCGATGGATATGGAGACAACCCTACTGGAGCAAATGCTGATGCATTCCCTTCAGATAACACACAATGGGCTGATGCTGATAATGATGGCTATGGCGACAATGCAAATGGCGTGAATGGAGACCAATGTTTGGGAACACCTGCTGGTAGTACCGTCGATGAAAATGGCTGTGCGGAAAGCCAAAAGGATGATGATTTAGATGGAGTAAATAACGCAATGGATGCTTGTCCAAATACTCCTGCTGGTTCACCTGTTGATTCTACTGGTTGTGCAGCAAGTCAAGAAGACTCTGATGCTGATGGTGTGATGGATGCTTATGATGACTGTCCTAGCACAACGCTTGGAGAATCTGTTGATGCTGCTGGATGTGCTACATCGCAATTGGATTCTGATTCAGATGGAATAATGGATGACCGTGACCAATGTCCAAACACAACTGCTGGAGCCAATGTTAATGGCTTTGGCTGTGCAAGTGATGAAAGGGATACTGATGGTGATGGAATTGTCGATAGTAATGATATTTGTGACTCTACTCCTATTCTCGAAGTTCCAGATGCAAATGGTTGTTCAGATTCTCAAAAGGACGATGATAGTGACCTCTTTACTAATGACATTGACCAATGTCCACTTACACCATTGGGCGAAACTGTAGATATCAACGGTTGTTCAAGTTCTCAGCGAGACTCTGATGGCGATGGAATAATGGATGCTACTGACATCTGTCCAGTCACTCCAAGTGGTCAACAAGTTGACATTGATGGCTGTGCTGATTCACAGAAAGATGAAGATAGTGATGACATCTGGAATTCTGATGACCACTGCCCTGATACTGCTATCGGGGAAACTGTGGATATCAACGGTTGCTCTGACCAGCAAAAGGATGATGATGACGATAGTATCAGAAATAACCTAGATAAATGTCCAAACACTGTTCCTGGCTGGATTGTAGATGAAGACGGTTGTGCATTAAATCAAATCGATAGCGATAGAGATGGAGTTAATGATGCAGATGATGCATTCCCTAATGACGCCAATGAAACTACCGATACTGATGGCGATAATGTCCCAGACCGATGGGATTTCTATCCTGAAGACCCATTGAGAAGCCAGCAAGAAGTTGCCGAAGAGGATGGAAATGTGATGATTTATGCAATCATAACGATTCTAATTATTGGAATTATTGCTGCTGTAATGTATTTCAGACGTGATGCTCCGGTAAGTCAATCCCCATTTGAAGTTGCAAACGCAGAACTTGATGCTGCTTCAGAAGCGGCATTTGCTCAGACTAATGTTGACAAATCAGTACCAGAACTTGCCGTTGGAACACCGGGTGAACCAGTACAATGGGAAGAAAATGGAACTAATTGGTCCAGAGATGAAAATGGTGCATTATCTTATTATGATCCAACTACAGAAACTTGGCTACCATACCAATCTTGAGTTTGACATTATATCTCAAAAACTCACTATTCGTGGGTTTTTTGTCAAAAGCATTTAGTCCATTCGTCAAAGATAAGGAATTATGGAGGGGCTAAGGCGTAGTGAAACTGCTGAATTAGCCCTTGGAGCACTAATCTCTTTTATCGCAATAATGATTACTTCAACAGTAATGGCATCATTATTAATTGGAATTGTTCAAACTACTTTCAGTAACTCTCATGAACACGCTGCAACACAATCTGAAACGCTAAATGGAATCATTCAAGTTAATCGATTTGAGTTATCCGGGTATTCAACTACGGGTGCAGATTCAGTCTATCTGGTATTTGAATTTCCATACCTTCTCAATGATGTATTAGATACTGATGTCGTTTGGTCAATGCTTTGTCAAGGACCAGCCGCAATCTCATATATTTCCGGAGATTTTGATGCAGCAACTGAACTCACCGGTGATGGAGCAAGTGCTGGATTGAATGATGCTTTTACCAATACTGGAATGTATCATCTGTTTATTCCAACTACTGGCGTTTGCGATATCAGTCCCAACTTTACAGGAGAATTAGTAATAGCAATAAATGGCGGAAGGACAACGACAATTCCATTTGAAGTTGGTTCAAAGCCATATGCTGGGATGATATTTATTTGAGGTGATATTATTGAAACAAGAATATGATGATAATGCTCAGTATGGAATTGGACTGATGATAGTCTTCATGGCATGCATCCTAGTTGCTGCAGTATCCAGTGCAGTAATTATCCAAGCAGTAGAATCTTTGGCACAACAAACCCAACACACAGCACACGATGCCAATAAAGAGGCTGCAACTCGGATGATAATTCTCAATGCTTGGGTTGAGGATAATTATGACGACTATCTATTCATGATAGAATACCAATCAATGGGGAAAGAAGTAAATCCTGCAGATGTTGATTGGATATTATCATGTACTGATAATGGCAATTTCTACTATAGGAGTGGCTCACTTAATTCTTGGATTTCAGGGCCTGGTTCAATTTGGGAGGTAGGCCAACAACCAACTTCTGTATCAACTCTTGAATCTGGAAAGAGGTATTTTTTTGGAATTGATTCAGGTACAAATACAAACACAGGTGGTGCCCATTGTGGACCGAATTGGATTGAATCAAGGGGAATAACTGCAACTTTCATGATAAATATGCCAGATGGAGGAGTTACAACGCAAATACTTCAAGTCAATGATCTAACTATCGGTGCTTCCGTAACATAACATTCTGTTACTCAGATTGCCAAGTAGAAGTTCTACAATCTCCGTTTCAGACTACGCCCTGTGCTTGCATTGCCTCAGCGATCTTTAGGAACCCTGCAACATTTGCACCAAAGACATAATCTCCTTCACGACCATATTTCTTTGCAGTTCTATATGCATTCTTGTGAATACTAACCATGATAGCTTCTAACTTTTCATCTACTTCTTTACGAGTCCACGACATACGTAGTGAATTTTGAGACATTTCAAGTCCAGATGTTGCTACACCACCAGCATTGCTTGCCTTACCAGGTGCGAATAGAACTCCGCTTGCTTGGAAAACTTCAACTGCTTCAGGTGTACATGGCATATTTGCTCCTTCTGCAACTGCGATTACTTTGTTCGCGACCAACATCTTTGCTTCATCACCGTTCAACTCGTTTTGAGTTGCACAAGGAAGTGCTACATCGACATTAATATTCCAAAGACCGCTTACAGTAGGCTCTGGTTCTGCTACAGTATATTCCACACCATCGAAATGATCTGCATATTCTGAAAGTCTTCCTCTGCGGTTGTTCTTTAGGTCCATGATATAATCTAACTTCTCATGGGTAATTCCAGCAGGGTCGTGAATCCATCCGGATGAATCGGACATTGTCACAGGTATTCCACCCAAGTATAGGACCTTTTGACAAGCAAATTGTGCCACATTTCCTGAACCTGATATTGATACTGTTGCACCCTCAAAGGACTTACCTTTTGTAGCCAACATTTCTCTTGCGAAATATACTAAACCATATCCTGTTGCTTCGGGACGGATTCTAGACCCCCCATATGAGCGGCCTTTACCAGTTAATACTCCACCTTGGAATTCATTTTGTAGACGCCTGTACATGCCGAACATGTAACCAATTTCTCTACCACCAACGCCGATATCACCGGCAGGCACGTCGCAGTTATGCCCAATATGTCGCCAAAGTTCCATCATGAATGACTGACAAAAACGCATGACTTCACCATCGCTCTTACCTTTTGAATTAAAGTCTGCTCCACCTTTTCCGCCACCCATTGGTAGACCTGTTAGGGAATTCTTGAAAATTTGTTCAAATGCTAAAAACTTCAAAATCGAAGCATTTACTGATGGATGGAATCGGAGGCCACCTTTGTATGGCCCAATTGCACCATTAAATTGAATTCTATATCCACGATTTACTTGGATTTCTCCTGCATCATCAACCCAAGGAACGCGGAAATGAATCAGTCTTTCTGGCTCAACTACGCGTTCAACGATTGAAATGTATTCAGGATGTGCTTCAATCACTGGTTCGAGTGATTCCAATACTTCCTTCACCGCTTGGTGGAATTCGGGCTGATTAGGGTCGCGTGCGACTACCTTGTCGTATATTGCATCAATTACGCTCATTGGGGTACACCTTTCACACTATGTGTGTATTTGATGCCCGCCGCTTACCCCTTCTAATAGTTGCCATTAACAGCGTAGATAAAAAGCCCTTTTCATAGGTGTTGAAAATGAATTCAGTGGCCTCTTTATACAAAAATACTATTCGTATTTGAGTGTATAAATTAAACCTTCAGCGATATGGACAAACTGTATTGAAACGCTCTAATCTCTCCAGTCTTCTAGAACCATTTTCATCAATATCTGCCATCGCTCGTATCGCTTCTTCGATGAGAGCATGCTGGTCTTCTTGAAGACCGATTAATTCCCTTAGATGATTTAGCATCCCCCACTCATCTTCACTTATCACTTCATCATCAAGAGCTGCTATCAAAGCACCTTGGTATGTTGCAACATCTCCAATATGATGGCCTGAGTAGTCCGTATCATTATCTACAAATGGATCTTTTTCTTCACCACGTACAACAGAAAGGCAGGTCGCCGTGTCACTGGGATAGACTCCCAAAGCATTTGCTAATACGCGAAGTATTGATGCTTCGTTATCAGTTACGATTTCATCATCCATTGCAGTTCTAAGGGTGCTGATGTAAAGATACAATCCTCGTGAAGGAGTTAGGGACATATCCACACGTGAGGGGGTTAGGGTTTAGCATTTATTACGAATTATTCTCAATATCTTGGCGAGGCTTTCAAAATGTCACACAAAAGTGTCCAGGATGTTAATCTCAAGACGACCTTGCAAATTTGCAACACAGGAAAGTGCCTTGCAGTGTGCATTTTTTCCTTCAACAGATATTTCACACTGTGCTGTGTAATCACTTGTATGTCATTTTGTCATCATATGCGATATACTATATGCTAGTTCTCGTAGTCTTGTATTACGAGGGGACTAATATGAGCCAGCCGAGTCAGAATGTTTCGCTAAGAATCACTGAGGATGACCTCAATGTTTTAGATTCAAGAATCGGACTAGATGGAGCGAGGAATCGCTCTGATGTAATTCGTCTAGCAATTCAACAATTCCTCCAAGGACAGCCACTCTTACCTGAGATGGATAGTATCCGAATACCAATTGGCCGTGCAAACAAAATGCACCTAGGCCAATTATATGAACTTCAAGGCATTAGTCCAGAAACTGCTTGCCAGGAAGGATTGAAACTCTATATCGCTAATGCTATCAAGCAACAAGCGGAATTAACTGAAAAATTCGAATCTGCTCTTGAGGTGTCTCGAGCAGCTACGATCAGACGTGAGGAATACCACGAATAGTGGGTGAGCTCGGAGGGGATGGGATGTCTTGGCAAAATGATGGATTTAAACCACATGATGCCACCTTCATTGCTGTGTATGGTGAGGCCAACCTACACGGATTAGCCACCTTGCGTCTACGTGCCCGTCGTGCACGAGATGGCCAAAACCCAACAAACGGCCTCCCCGATGACGACGACGGGGAGGACTCCAATTCCACCCCAGCTAGCTGAGTTGGTGGTTACAACCCGTGCCCAGACCCCCAAATTTCTGGGCACATTTACTCAACTAAGGCGTAAGCCTTGTCTTTCACTCCCCAATCCTTTAGAAGGGTCGCCAATGGAGTATAATTATGACGTCACAGAATGCATCGGTTCATCCTGCGATTGAATACTTGGCGCATCAAAGCCCAAGACCTGGTCAAATAGATATGATCGTTGAAGCAAATAAGTCATTATCCAATGGCGGATTTCATTTGGCAGCAGCTCCCACCGGAATTGGAAAGACCGCCGCTGCCCTTGCAGCCGCATTAGAGGTTGCAAAAAAATCGACTGTACCCAAGAAAATATTTTTCCTGACATCAAGGCAAAGCCAGCACCGAATCGTTGTTGATACTGTTAGAAGATTGAATCAATTACGTAAGGATAACGGGAAAATAACTCTTGTGGACATGATTGGCCAATCGGGTATGTGTGTTCAGCCAATTGCCAATGAATCTCCATTGGTATTTTCAATCCTATGTTCACAGGCAAGAAAAAGTCGAAGTTGTATGCCATGGATAACACATGCTCCAAGCCTATCACAACGGATATTAGATGGCCCATTGCATGTTGATGAATTAGTAGAATTAACAAAAATTCATCGTGAAAATAATGTTCTTACACAGGTATGCCCTTGGAAGGTTGCACGTGAATCTGTAAAACACGCTGATGTTTTCGTTGGAGATTATAATCACTTATTTGATGATGGAGTTCGCGAGGTGAGTCTAGAAGCGATGGGAGTCAATCTGAGTGACATCATTATCGTAGTAGACGAGGCACACAATTTAGCGGGTAGAATTCGTTTGACAATGGAAAAAAGACTGACACCAACGATAGTAAGGAATGCTGCGATGGAAATAGAAGAACATTTAGGAACATTGCAGGAGCATTATGCGGCTGGTGGACCTATGACAAATGAAGATGAAATCGATTTGTATATGTGGGGATTGGAAGTGATGAAAGAATGCCGAAAGACATTCTCTGAATTATTTCAATCATTGCACCGTAGTCTACCTACTGGCAAAGATGAACAGAAAGTCGAGGCAAGTGATTTTGTTAATGCTATTCATCGTGCTTGCGATCTAACGGATGGAGTCTTGGGTCAAAAAACAATCATTGGAAATGAAGACCAAATCACCTCACTGGTAAGCCGTAAAGACCGATTGAAACTAATTCATAAACTATTAGCAAATGTGGAAATTGAAGTTGATACAGATTCTGATGAGGGGGCATTTGAGCCAGATTCACATCGTTTTGCAGAAATTATTGGTTGTGTTAATCGCTTTGGAGAAGGGACTGCGATGACATTGATATTTGATACAAAAGGTAAGGATGGGAAAATCACAACCCATTTACTTGACCCAGGATTAGTTTCAAAACCCGTTTTCGAAAACTCTGCAGGAGCGATTCTAATGTCCGGTACTCTTTATCCACCAGAAATGTATGCCAATTTGTTAGGTCTACCTAATGCAAAGACCACTTCAAGGTCGTATAAATCACCTTTTTCAGGTAGTAGACGACCTGTATTATTAGCGCAAGATGTTACGACAAAATACACTGAGAGAGGTCATGCGATGACTATGAAGATTAGAGCGCAAATTGAGGCTCTAGTCAAAGGGACACCTGGTAATATTGCAGTGTTTGTACCATCATACAAAATGCTCAACGAAATATTTGCAGATGCTCATTTCTCAGGCATTCGCAAAGTAACCGAATCTAGAGATTGGTCAAAGCAGGATATTGATGGAATTGTTGATCTGCTTAGAGATGAAAAGGAATCTGGTCAAAGAATACTATTGTGCGGAGTGTTTGGTGCAAGGTTAAGCGAAGGTGTTGACTATAATGGTGGAATATTAGATGCAGTCGCCTGTGTTGGCATCCCTAACCCACCTCCTTCGGTATTGAATGATTCATTGAAAGAGTATGTTGCTGAACGTTTTGGCCGAGATTTAGCATGGCAATATACTTCAACACAGCCAGCAATTAATTCCATCATGCAAGCGATGGGAAGGCCGATTCGGTCAATCGGAGACCGTGCCCTAATCCTACTCTTGGACAAGCGCCATTCCGATAGAGTATATTCCAAATGTTACCCGAGTGATTTGATGATGAGTAGCACATCTGGACCTGAAACGACAACAAGTTTTGCAAAGAGGTTTTTTGCGAAGGTTCATACAACAATAGAGGAATGAAATTTCATACAGAGGAGGACGAAGGTTCATGGACATCGCAAGCAACGGCAACAATATGGAGGAGTGGCAGGACATGGACATCTCATTGAATGAGCCACTTGATTTAGTTCCAGAGACACCTATTTCTAATGGCCTAGAAGTGACTCCAAACCTTCTACATGATGAATTTCATCAGCAGGCTGAGCATTTGGGTGAAGTTGCACAATTGCATAGCCAAGTATTGGTTACAGCAGGAATGTTACCTGAGACTCATATCGCTGAAGTTCAACCTCAACGTCAATTGGCGTGGGTAATCAAAGAACTACATGGAAGATTGAATCCTGATGGATTGACAGTTCCACTATTGGGGGCGAACATTAACCAAATTCATCTGCAGGTAATGAGGAGTGAAACTAGAGCAACTGTGAAGTTGACTATTGCTGATGAAAATAACCCTGACCTTGAGCGTTTGATGCCACTTCCTGAAGAAGCAACTGGTGATCTTACTGCTCACTTTGTTAATGGTAGATTGCACCTTAGATGGTGAATAATCGTGCGGATTCGTTGAATCTCTCAATAAGATACGCTTCGCGTAACGACTATTCTGACGCATAGAAGATTGTAAACCAAATGACAATCAAGTTCTTGGAGTAATTGCTTGCAACTGGTTAATCTCAGTACTCATACGATTCAATGCTTGAACTGCTGCCTCTTGATGCATTCCACCCATCTCTTCACGACTATATCTTGCAATCTCGAAAGTGTTGTCCAGAGCGACTAATGCATCGTTGGAAATTCCAGGCATTGCTTGACGAATAGCAACTTCGAACTCACGAACTGTTTCAAAGTCACGTCGTAAGAAATCACGCTGTTGAAGTAGTGAACACAAATCTTGGTAGCAATTGAAAATCGCTTCTCGTATCGAGTCACCGGCGGCCAATAATTCAGCAGTATATGCGAATATTTCAGCAGCATCTGCCATCAGTTCAGCAGCCTTTTTCCTTCTATACATTACAACACCAGCAGCGCCTAAGGCTGCGATTAGTAGTATCATTACATAGGACCACATAGATACTTCTTGCACATCTTTAGCATAGGAGTATTCAGGTGCGAAACCATCTTGACGCTGTGCTGCAAATGTTGCAAGGCTTTCATCACTCAAACGCGGGTCATTGATGATGATGTCCATAGAGACTTCACCCCATACACTCGCATCACCGTAAGGTGGGTCTGAGTTGAATACTATTTCTGCAACACCATTTTCATTTGTTATCGGTTGTAATGGGTTACCCAATTGAGTATGATTACCATCATAGAGATAGATGGTTACACTAATTCCTGGTATTCCAGCTCCAGTATCTTGAGCAGTAATAATTACGCTACCAGAAATATCCTCATTCTTATCCTCTACAATCTCATCAATAATTACACTGATGTCTGCATTGACCTTAACGTATAAGATCTGTGAAATACTCTCTGCATTCAAGTATAGAGAATCATTTCTAGGAGCATCAATGGAAATCCATTGTGAACCCGATTCCATCCATGATGGTGCAGGTCCAGTGACTGAGAAGTTGCCATTTGACCAAGTGATTAGTAATCCTCCAATACAACTTGCTCCATCTCTGTTATTGACACAGTCTGTACCGTTTCCAATGTGCATAACAAGATTTTCAAAGACTTCTCCTTGACCGCCAACCTCTGCTATTGAACCAGTTAGGATAATTGGTGCAAAAGTACCATCAGAACGTGTTACAATCTTAGAAGATGATTCATCAAGAGTGATTTCCATGTTGGACCAAACGATAGCGATAGCATTTGTTGATGCCTCAAGATGAGCATTTGTTCCTGTGAAACTGACTGTGAAGGTGTGTTCACCTCTTGCCAATTCCATCGTTGCTGGAATCACTGCACTCCAAGAACCATCTGCGCTAGTAGTTGCTGTCGCGACTTCAACGTCGTCGAGTACGATGCTTACCATCATTCCTTCAAGACCGTCTCTATTTACCGTATCAATGTCAAACAATCGACCAGAGAGTGCCCATGTGTCTCCACGTGTTGCATCTCTTCCATCATCAAAGATTAGTGTGATATCGGATCTATGTGCGAGGAAGAAAGTAGTATTGCCTGTATTAGAACGATAGAATCCTTGAGCAGGTGCTAGCGCATCCATGGTATGGTTTCCAAACGAGAAAATATCAGGCATGGTCCACTCGTAGGAGAATGCTCCTTGTGCATCAGTTGTAACTATTGCAACAAGAACACCTTCAACATTCAGTTCTACTTGATGCCCAGCGATAGGATTCAATTGATTGTCAACCACAGAACCAGTGATGGTAACATTTTGTGTTACTGCAACTGGACTTGGCATTTCAACCGTCACTAGAATCTTACTGAATACATTCCAAGTACCACTTTCTTGACTTGGCAAATAGAATGTTGTTCCTGTGAACTTAGTTTCAAGTGATAATGGGCCAAGGTTTGCATCTGCTGGTACTGCATGTACTGCTGTAAACATTCCATCCACATCTGTTGTTACATTTGTCAACCAGTTACCATCAAGCCAAATTTCAATAGTCATATTGGCAAGAGGTAAATCAACAATATCAAGCAATCTTCCTTGGATAGTCATACTATCTTCTCGGTCTACATCTCCTGTTGGAGTAATTAACAGAATCTTAGTTGGAACACTGACATTGAAAGGAACAATATCGCTGCTTGGGTGGTAATACTCAGGGTTAGCAGGGTCACCTACACCAATTGGGTCAACCCAATCTCGACCACCAGTAAAGCGAACTTCAATCTGATGTGCTCCAGCATTGGCATCATCAGGCAGAACCCAACTCAATGAGAAAGCTCCACTCATTGCATCTGTTTCAACACTTGATACTGGAACTCCGTCCACTAATAGATGAACAATTGCTAAAGATTCAACTCCATCAATATAGAGTGGTAATCCAAGGTCATCGAGTAGAGTTCCGTTAACTATGAATGTATCACCGGCAGTAAGCGTGCTAGGACTTTGGCTAATTGTTAAATTGGTTTCAGCCAATACAACGAATTGTGTAGTTTTATTACTACCTAATAATCCAGTCGTTCCTGGAATTCCACCGAATGTAACTCTAAGGTCTGAAAGGCCTACTGATTGGTTACTTGGCACATTCAATACTCCAATGGCAGTTCCGTTAGCAGCAGTAGTAAAGATTGCACTAATATTAGTGCCAACTATCTCAACCATAATCGCCTGTTGTGGTACATCTTCTCCAGTATTATCTCTAAGCAATATTCGTAATGAAACATTATCGCCACGATCAGTTCTATCGTTTAGTGAAGGTTGACCAAGGCCATCGGTTGAAGGCCTAATGAAAACCAATGTTGTATATCCACGGCTATCAAATGTGGTATTGTCCCTTGAACCTAAGTAGAAATTGACATTTGGTACAAACGAGGCTTCAAGAACATTATTTCCTGCCTTGAAAGTCTGACTGAGTGTAATTGTTGCATTCCAGAAACCTCCGGTCATTACAGATCCATTTGCTACGGTAAATCCTGTAGGATTTCCATTTAATGTGAATAATATATTAGCCATTAAATCTGTACCGTCTCTTTGTTCTAAGCCACTTCCGTTATCAGAAACAACTCTACCAGATACATTGAATGATTGGCCTGCCACTGGATTAGCCGATATTGCATCAACGACCAATATTGTAACTGCTCTAATCGTTATGGTTGATAAATTAGCGTTGGTAGATAATAAGTCACTTGAACCATTGAATACAATGTTAACTGAAATCAAGCCAAGTGGATGGCTTGAAGGAATTACATGAGTAAAGTTGGCAAATCCTTCTCCATCAGTAATTGTTGGTGTTAGCCATGTCTCATGGAATTCGATTCCAACATCATATCCTACAAGCGGTTGCCACATATTTGAGGCCTCTACTAACTTAGAAGTGATATTGACCTGTTCACCACGATTGATGATAATAGGATTAAGCGGTTGTAAATTCTCAAACCGAGTAACACCCATAACCAATATTCCGTGTTGAGTTGAGGAGGTTAGGTAGAATGGGGAAGAACCTTCCATCACACTGATTACCAATGTTTTCTGCCCTCTAACCGTTCCATTGTTCAGAGTATCAGTAGGAATTGACATATTGAATGTTCCATTTTGCGAAGTGATATACCCTTCAATCAATGTTTCATTAGGATTTTCTAACCAGAATGCAGTTAATGCAACTGCGCTAATCAATGGCCTGCTCCCATTATCTGCATCAAGAACTTGCCCCAATACATTGAAATTAATTCCAGCCGTAATAGTGTTCGGAACACTATCCACTCTGAAATCACTATTCACTTGAATCGTAATATTTACAATGGTATCGTTACCAACGCGTCTTGAATTACCTATGCTTAATCCATCGGTTAAGTCATCGTGGACTACCATTCTCAAATCATAATAACCAGGGCTAATTCCTGAAGGAGTCCATGATAAACTTGCATTTCCAGAAGCATCTGAAACAATAGTTCCGATGGTAAGATTAGTATTACCATAATCAAATACAAACTCAACTGTTGCATCACTTACATTTGACATATCAGCAACATCGAAAATTGAAGCGTTTAGGAATACAGAGTTATTCATCTCCACTATTACTCTGCTCCGTTCTGACTGCACAACAAACTCTGATTCTATACCAACTAATACCGATGGGAAATTCGGAGGTTGAGGTGGTTCTGTAGGTGGTGTTAGGTCAATTAATTGATAGAACGCCCCACCTACTTGAGCCGCGACATCAAAGTCCACTCCTAAATTGAAATCATATACATTGCTCGGCTGATTGGTAGGCATTGTCACTGAAATATTGAAGGTTCCAGTAGAATTATTGAGTGAGCCATATGCAATGTCTAACGCATTGCCATTAGGTAGGAACAATAACACAGTAAGCATTGAATCATTATCAAGAATTGGTGTCAAATGTACAGGGTCGAATAGATCGCCGTAAATGTATGTTGTAGTACCCAAATGATTCCAATCTTGTCCAACGCTAATATTCCATCCAACTTCTGCCTGCGTTCTTAGCCAACCTTGGCCTGTTGATTGTTGGAAATATTGTGAACCGTTAAAGAAAACGTCCAAAGTATAATCGTATGCAATCTTACTAGAGTTCAAATCCCAACTCAATGTAACTACTGTAGAGTCAGGGTCAGTGGTGGTATTGACCCAATTATTATCAAAGAAGAAATCGTAATTTCCAATTGTTTCAAATCCTTGGATTACACCTCTATGGTCTTCTATTTGTACGCGAACATTTGTCGCCATGCCTCGCATTTGTGGCATTGCTTCGATTGAGAAATCAAGTATTCCTTGTAACCAATATGGCGCATTTACTGAAAGATTCGCATCATCTGTTGCCAATAATGCATCTGGGAAGAAGCGTAGTTGAATTTCAATTACTCCCGCTGCTACAGGAGTATCTGCTGAAGAAAGAAGATGCGTAATTGTAAATGAACCATTTACTGTGAAATTGAATACCTCAAGCCATTCCATTCCCGAATCATTTTGTCGGATAGATAATGAAAGATTTCCTAACATAGCTACTGGAGATGCACCTATTGTCATCGCAGAACCGTTAATGTGGACATCGTCATTTAAGACGAAAACACTGTTGTTGGCCAATGGCCCTTCAACTGTTGCTGTTAGATTAGGAGCGTCACGAATATCAAGAGTAATTGTATGTGTAGATGGACGCAGATGGAATTGTGGTGGAGTAAATGTAGTAACGGAAGTATCAGTCCAACCAGCGTATCCAAGTGTTGCAGAAATATTTGTCTTGAATTCTAGCGGGTCCAAATCAATAATGATACTCCATACCCCTCCTGGGCCAACATCACCACTAATATTGGTTATGCCGTTTACCGAAGAAGTAAATTCTATCCAAACTGTTTGGTTTTCAATTTCCTGTGCCCATGATGTTGGCGGATTTTCAAATGAGAGCAAACCTTGGAGGATAGTAGTCGCACCTGCGCCTACAACAGGCGAGTCTATCGGTAGCGGACTGGTGTGATTAATCATTGAATCATCGGTGACATTGATGTATACATCTAAGACAATGCCACCGTGAGAAACGTATCCACTTTGATGATGCTCAACAACAAGTCTGTGTATCCCTGGGCGAATTGCTTCAGCAGGAATGCCTTCCATGGTAAAATTACCACCCGGCATACTATTTGATGAGGAAAAGATTCTACCAGGAGAGCCGCCATAACCAGGCACCTGATCTGCTTCATCAAGAGGTACAAGATAACCTACGAGTGGTAAGTTGGATATTGGTGTTGAATTTTCTGCAAATCTAAGTTGACCAGAAACACTGAAATTAGTTTGACCGTCTCTATCCCAAGTCAATGGACTAGCAGTTTGGTTAACAATTTCAATTTCTTCGGCTGCCGGACAAGCATCAAATGCTACCCATCCCATGTCTAGATTACCATTTGCAGAGTTTTGTTGGAGTTTTACCTCTCCCCATGTAGAACGGTGTTCTGAATACACTTCGTAGCCGCTACCTGTCCATGTTCCACCGACAAATCCGGTGACGTATCGTGCTGGTAATCCGGCCAAACGTGCCATTGTTACAAATGCTGTAGAAAATTCTGCGCAACTTCCTTCATGCACATTGCCAACGAGAATATTGGACATATCCTCTTCATTTGGAGCACCTGAACCATTGTAATTTCTCTTAAATTCAGTTGTTGAATTACCGTTGATTAAGAAATCTGAAATCGCAGAAGCCTTAGAATAAGCATCTGTTACTCCAGCATCGCTAATCACTGCATTTGTAATATTGAAGAGTCCGGAATTGTGATGGGATAGGTCCGTGAAGCTAGCATCAAGTGCTAATTCATAAGAATAACCAGGGCTGGCTATTGAAGAGGCAGAATTGTTAGCCCAGTCAAAGTAAAATTCTGAATTGTTGACCCAAATTTCACTTATTGGGCCAGGGTTGACAGTAATTATGTATGTATCATTTGATACATCCAAAAGAGCCCCCGCATCATTCCAAAATGCTAATTCTGTCCAAGAATCTGGCATCGGAACCGCTCCATTCATTATTGGGCTGTTCATTTGTAGTGTCCATACAATAGTATCATTTGCAAATACTGAATCTGCTAAATCAGTCTTGTTAGTAGTGGGCACTATAACTGCGGTACTAGGATGCACTGTTGCGATATGTGCATAAGTCGTACCCGTGTAGAAATCGTTAGTAGTTTGTCTCCAGCGATGAACTGAGAACAAATCAACTACACCGGTTGTATTGTTAGCCCAGAAAACAACTTCATTCGAGATTGTATCATCACTTGGGTCCCATGGATTGAATGGCGCACCTACGCAATTAACAAACCAATATTGTATTGGACATTCATGGCCATCTAACATCCCTCCTCCATCGGTATCTGGATTGGTCCAATCAGTTCCAGTTTGATTCTCAATAGCATCTGGAATTCCGTCGCCATCAAAATCATCAGGAAGTAAATCGTCACTCGGGTCATTTTCAGGATTTGTGCCATCAAAGTATTCTGACTTATCGTCTACTCCACCACCATCGGTATCTGCAACTATAACATCAGTTATCCAGGTATCTTGTGAACCATTTGTAATTCCTATCCAAGATAAATCACAACCAGTAGTCACTTCAAAGTAATTATTTAGACCATCAAGGTCGTCATCCAATAGATTGGAACATGGCTCATTTGGATCTGTTCCATCCCTTCGAACCTCATCGTAATCATCGACTCCGTCACCATCTGTATCGACTAATGAAGGATTGGAGAACCAGCCAAAGGTACCTAGCAATTCCTGCCAGTCAGCCAAGCCATCACCATCAGAATCAGTATAGTCATCATCACAATAATTGTGAGTAGTTAGAATAGTTCCTGCTTGAGTTGCGCTATAATGGCAGAATGAACCATTGCGGTTCTCCACGGTTGTCACACCTGTGCCTGGTCCTACTGAAACACCTTGAAGCACATTATTGACAACTGTGGCATAGGCGAAAGAATTCGTTGTTCCCGATGCGTTATACCATCCAACACCTCCACTTGGGTCGAATCCCGAGCCGTCTCCTACAGTCACTTGGTTTGTCCCACTATTCCATGAAACATAAGATGTCGAATAATCAACCATTGAGTCACAAGGGTCTGTGCCGTGAGAAACATTACGCTCTTCACCGTCATTTATTCCTCCGAAATCTGAATCTGCAATATCCCATGAAGAACAGGATAGATTTTCTTCCCAATTTTGGATACCGTCATTATCTGCATCACCAGAGTCTTCACGACGTGTTGGGTCAGTTTCACCAGGGTCCATGACACCGTTACCGTTCAAATCTTCCGCACCATCATCAAATGCATCACCATCTGTGTTGTTATTTCGAGGATCACTAGCTTGAGGAGGATTTCCATATGCGCCATTGACTTCAATTCCGTCTGGAACTCCATCACTATCTGTATCTGCAGTTGTTGGGTCTGTTAGTAATGTCAATGCCTCGTATGAATCATTCAATCCATCACCATCAGTATCTGCTTTTTGTGGATTGGTTGACATTATTCCATCAACCTCTGCAGTGAGTGTTGCACAAGCACCTGGACCGATTCCTTGTGCTGGGTCGCATGGTGAAACTGTTTCAGTCACTACACCATTTGGACCATTACGGAAACAAGGTGTTGCACCGCACATCGTGGTCCAAGAAGGATTGACATATTCCATCAAATTGATCAGTCCATCACCATCAGGGTCTCCATTTGATCCATCGTCATTGAATGGATTAGTGGCATTCAACCCATTTGCTGCTTCCCAACCATCAGGCATTCCATCACCATCAGTATCCCATCCAGCAACGTCTTCATCAGCGATTCCATCGCCATCATCATCGTTGCTTGAACAATCTGCATCACCATCATTATCTGGATCGGTTGAATCTACGAATCCATCCTTGTCATCGTCAAATCCATTTGTACAAATATTCCCAACAGGGTCTTCATCGCACAAAATAATAGAACCTGTTCCATCAGAACCACTGCCTCCACAACCAACTCTAGTGTATTGCATTGCATTTTCCTCATCCCAATTATTTACTGGAACTGTTCCATTCCACCAAACACCTTTGTCAAGGACAGTTGAAGTGGTAGTTGAATCCCAGCCAGTAGGCATAAGGTAGTTGTATTCCATTAAATTAGTCATGCTATCGCCATCAGGGTCTCCTGTTGCTCCATCTCCACCCTGACTTGAAAGTGGGTTCAATCCATATTTCCATTCCCACCCATCTGGCAGGCCATCATTATCTGAATCTGGGTTATTCGGTTGAGTGTTCATCAAATATTCAAGACCATATGTTAATCCATCACCATCTTGGTCTGATGCTGCTAAAGCACTGTATGAATAAAAGTCAATTGTAGCGAATGTAGACAACAGCATCAGCATTACTAATGACAACGATTTGATAGCATCTCGATGCTTCAAAATCTCCAATCCTGGGCGCGCCAAAGCGGGGGAAGAATACTCACGCATAGTTTTCACTAACCTCGGGTTGTTCTTTTGCCTCATAAGGGGAATGGTACGCTGTTCATACATTGCTCGTTTATTGGAGTTAATTGGTAGTGGATAAACGCCACACTGAATACCTATTATTAGGAATTGTAAAAAGTAATCTCCTTTTCACTGCGAAAAGTAAGTTTAGAGATCTTCAAGCTCGTCGAGCAACTCTAAATCATCATCTTCCTCGACTTCAATTTGTACTTCTTCCAATAGGGAATCTTCATCATTTCCATCTTCTTCTCCCTCAGCATAATCAAATTCATATTCCTTTGATTCACCTGATAATTTTGCCCTATTATAGAAACTGTATAATCCCAATAATACGACGACAACAATCAATGCAAATGTTGATGGTTCTGGATTTATTATTTCATTATACATGCAAGAGATTCCACTACATTCTGTCTTGAAGACAAAAGTTTTGATTTGAGTATAATTTCCATCATAGGGTGAGTTTTCATCCATTGGAGTCATCGTCAAAGAGAATAATACTTCTTCACTATTCTTCAATTCTGCTGGCGATGTAATTTCCACTGAGAAATCCTTATTGGAATACGCTGGTAAATGGAGGATGATGAATGGTCCACCTGCTTGATCGGATGATGCCCTAATTAGCCCATCCCAATTCATTGGTTCATCCAAGGTGATTACCACATCGAGAGGTACATTGTTTTGGTTGTCTATTCTGAATTCAACGTTTTTTGTTTCTTGTGGTGAAAAGCGTGTTATCTCACTCTTTAGAGTTACTTCTAGGCGACCCGCACGGACATCTTTCTGGACTTCAATAACCACCGGTAAATCGAAGTATCGTGCAACTTCAGCATCAACTCCTTCTTCTATTACACGCGTATAAATCGTATGGTTTCCTGCTTCTACTTCAGACAATAAGCCAATATCCAATTTCAAATCTACATATTCATCTTGTGCAAGATTTACGATTACAATATCACTATTTGAACCATTGGAAACCGAATAATCCCAATTAGCATATTTTGGATTATTATCAGTATTTCTTGACAATGCATCAGGTTGAATAATTCTCCAAGTTGTTTGAGAGCCACCGTTGTTGCTTGAATCTGTAATGCGTAGGCTAAACCACATGCTCGCATCAGGTGCTACAGGACCTACATGTGCTAGTGTTCCACTATCGCTATCAGCAATAACCTCAACGAGAACTCCAAATGTGCGATGAACTGTAAATCCGATTTCGGTTTCCAAATCAGTCTCACCTGAACTGCTTATCGTCATTGTAATCATGCCAATGTCTTGCGAATCTCTATCGCTTGGAGGAAATACTTCCATTCTCACAATCATTATTTGATGTGAACCAATCTCGGGTGTCAGTGCATGAATTCCTTCCTCAGTCAGTTCCAAACCGGTTTCATTATCATACAATCTATATTGCCAAGCGTCTGGCAAATCAACTACTCTAATACGGAAGTTATCATTATCAAATCCAGAATTAAATACATCCATATAGAACATTCCAGTTTCACTCTCATCAACATAATGTGATAGTGATTCATCATATGCTTCTGGTCTCGTTGAATCAGCAATTTGCCTTTGATGCTCCACATCTTCAAAGATTGATATGCGAGGGGCAGAGAACACGCCTACCTCTTCTACTTCTAAGTAAAGCGTTTTTATTGCAACCTCAGTTCTCACCCCGTTGCTGTCATCTGCGTATGCTCTTGCCTCAATTTCCAATCTATCAGGTGCACTTGATAAGTCACCTTCTGGCACATCTATTGATAATATTGGCCTAATAGATGCGCCACCGCCATTCAAAGTATATTTTTCTGGTTGATCCCATATTGGGTCTGACCAAGTTGAAGGTAATCCAGGATATGCCAAATCCATTGTTACTTCAATAATAGAAGCCGATGAACCTGTATGCTCCAGTAAAAATTCTACAGATGAAGTTTGACCCGGGGCTATAAGAATAGTATCCGGCTGAGTAATTGGTAAATCAAAGAATACATCATGCTCAACCAAAGTGACTCCATCATGATTGAAAACAACATTATGTCCTTGAACATCACTTATCTCAAGATATAACGGGTAATCGCCAGCGGCCATTCCCGCATCATACGTCCACGAGAAATTGCCAACTAAACCATTGTTATCCAATCTCAAATCGTCTTCAGAAAAAGTCTTGTCGAATTCAGAAGATGCCCCATTTGGAGTAGTCATTATCAACTTGACATCTTGAATATCTTCTCTACCAAATGCATCCCTTACATCAACTGAGAAATGCATTTCTCTATATTCTGGGCGGTGATTTGGCGACCACTCTGTCTTCTCTGCATCATTCCAACCGCATCCATAATCTACATGGCAACTGTGAATTTTTACAGCAGAACCAGAAAGAGCGTTTGCCTTTATTTCAAGTCTTGAAAATCCTTCGGTTTGCTCAACATCACCAAAGGCAATCAATACATCACAATCTCCACCTTGTCCGATTCCACCGCCACCTTCACAGGTCGCTTGTGCATCAACGCGCAGTTTCAATTGCTTACCATTAGGTACTGTGAAAAATCCTTCTGATGGAAGGTCAAAGAACACTTCATTGACTGTCCAAGAACAAGATGAACCAAATAATCCTCCAGTACATGGGTCTGATAGACTAACTGTTTGAGAATCAACATCAGCATCACCTGCTGCTAATGCAAATGTTATATCGGCTGTTGAACCTTCACTACCTTTGAATTGTAGATATATGGACAATCGAATAGTTTCTTGAGTTCCAGTCCCATGGATTTGTAAATCACTAATCATTTCACTACTACGGAATTCTATTCCGCCTAATGCACTTTCTTCTTGATGGGACCCATCGGGCTCGGCTGTGGAGATTGAACCATCGCCGCCATTTTCTGCAACCGGTTCATCCAAGTAGAGGTCGTATGATTCCACTGAACCAACTACATTAGAAACTTCAGAATTAGGCTCCAATGAGATATTGTCACCAATAGTATCAACATTTGAAACCAATGTAAGAGGCGCTAGAGCTACCAAAAAAATTCCAATAAGAATCATTGGAATGAGGCTGCTATTTACGCTTCTCTTGCCTGTCAGCATCTTGTTCACCATCTCGGCCTGCCCAACCGACTGTTAAACGGTTTTGCATCAATTGCTCTCTAAATACCCCCTCTACGAGGGGGATTGATTTTTCCAACTATCAAAATATTCTCACTCTATAATCCATAGTCTTAGCGTAAAATAAATCAAAATATTGCTAAATATTGCTACATAAAAAAGAGCATCATTGAAAGACTCTAGGCGACCCGACCGGTTTACGCAGGGGTGGCTGAGGCGGTCAAAGGCGCCGGGCTTAAGATCCGGTCCTTATGGGTTCGTGGGTTCGAATCCCACCCCCTGCATCTTTATTCATCACTTTTCAGAATGTTTGATTTACGGATTTAGCGACCAACCGCCATCTACCGTGATGACTTGGCCAGAAAGATGAGGACTGTTGATGAGGAATATTATCGCCTTTGCAACATCATCTGGTTCACCTTCTCTACCAAGTGGAACTTTTTCAATTATTGAAGCGTAATGAGGTGCTTCCCAATCCGCAGCCAATACTGCACCAGGTGCTACACAATTAACCCTTATTTCTGGTGCTAACTCACCGGCAAAATTCAGCATTAATTGTCGCAAACCGGCCTTGCTTGAGGTATAGTGAGATAGGTCTTTCCAAGAACGCCCAAGAGATGTATCAACAATGCCAATAACGCTACCATTAACAGCCCTCAAGTTAGGAATAAATGCCTGTGTCATCAAGAAGGGGACTTCAATGTGAATTCTATTCATTATCCTAATATCTTGTAGAGAAATGTTCTCTAAGTCCTTTGGTTTATAGAATGAAGCGTTGTGAATTAATGCTGAAATCCCACCTGCTTCAATCACCTGTTTAGAGGATTTAACTTCTGCAATAAAACATTGTAATTGCTCATCGTCTTGAAAGTCGTATTTGATGATTTCAGCACTCGGTTTTTTACCGCTTTTTTGTTCGAAATTATCCAACAGTTGCTGTGCTTCTTGATGACTATTATTAACATGAATAATTACGTGCCATCCCAATTCCAAAAACGCTGTGGAAATCGCCGCTCCAATCCTCTTTCCACCACCGGTAATGATTGCGACTGGGCGGGCCATATCAAGTCTGAGCAATTGTCTACTTTTCAACTCTTGTTTGATATTATTCCCCCTATGGGGGAAGTATTTTGGTAAATTCATCCCCACACACCTTTTTGATGGGCGAATAGTGGCATTGAGCAAGGGGGAAGGGAAATGACAGGCAAACCACTTCCTATGGCGCGACCTATTCCTCCTGCTTTACGTGAAAAACCAACGCGTGAAAGATTGCCTGAATGGTTTAGAACTTCTTTACCAAATGGAAAGCAACAAGCCATCTTCAATGAAACTAAGGCCGCTGTAGCAGATAATAAATTGCATACTGTTTGCCAAGAAGCTCGTTGCCCTAACATCCATGATTGTTGGGCCAGTGGTGATGCAACATTCATGATAGCAGGTCAAGAATGTACTCGTGGTTGCCGATTCTGTGCTGTGGGAACCATCAAAACACCACCTCCTCTTGATTTGGATGAACCAACAAATCTTGCTGAGGCAGTTTCTTCAATGGATCTAAGGCATGTCGTCATCACTGTTGTCAATAGAGATGATTTACCCGACTCAGGTGCTGAGCATTACAAAAAATGCATAGATGCAGTTCATCTTGCACAACCTGAGATTACACTTGAGTTACTCTGCTCAGACCTTGCAGGAGATGTGGAGGCGCTAGCACATTTGCTCGATAAGTCACCACTTTCAGTATTCGCTCACAATGTAGAGTGTGTGCCGCGTCTTGACGATACAGTTAGAGACCACCGAGCAAGTTTCTCGCAATCGATTGCTATATTGGCTGAAGCCAAGAAATTGAGACCTGATATTTTGACAAAATCATCCATCATGGTCGGTTTGGGTGAAAGCGATGAAGAAGTCACCCAAACTCTACAACTGCTGAAGGATGCAAATGTGGATTTGATTACTATTGGTCAATATCTTGCACCTTCTTCAAAGCACCTTGTTGTAGACCGGTTTCCACGACCAGAACAATATGATGTTTGGGCAAAACAGGCAATTGCTATGGGATTCAGTGGAATTGCCAGTGGACCATTGGTCCGTTCATCATTCAAAGCAGGGCTACTTCTGAGGAAATCACAAGACCCGAAAAACTCTGAATCCATGCCAGGTGCCTATGTTTATGTCAATGGCCTACAAGACATTCATACAACATCACTTAAGGCCGATATTGATTGAGGTGAAACGATGACGGACAGAAAGACGCTGATAACAAGTCCATACACCCTCGGCGCTCCGCCATCAAGACCCGGTGAAACTACTGATTTTGGTGGCAAATGGAAAGAGCAGCCAGAAGATTTGTCAAGACCAGACCCTACAAAATGTAGTTCACAAGACACTATTTCTCATGCCTCTGGATTGGTAAGGGTGCTGAATGACAAAGGTGAAGCAAAGGGTCAATGGAATCCTAAGTTGAAAAAAGAAACTTTAATCGAGGGTTTGGAATACATGATGCGTTTGAGAATATTTGACGACAGAATGATCAAAATGCAGCGCACCGGAAAACTTTCGTTTTACATGCGCTCATTGGGTGAGGAAGCGGTTGCAATTGCACAGACCATGGCATTGCAGAATCAAGATTGGATTTTCCCATCATACAGACAACCAGGGGCTCAATTCGTAAGAGGAAGAAGTATGGTCAGTATGATTTGCCATTGTATCGGTAATACCGAAGATAATGTCAAAGGAAGACAAATGCCTGTCCATTACACTTGGAAAGAAGGACGATTCATTTCAATTTCAAGCCCTGTCGGAACTCAATTCTCGCAATCGGTCGGAGTTGCTATGGCCAGTGCCTACAAAGGTGATGATGAAGTTTGTATCTCATGGTTAGGTGATGGTACTTCGGCACAAGGCGACTATCATTATGCACTCAATTTCGCTTCAACTTTCAAACCACCAGTAATTCTTAATGTGGTCAACAACCAATGGGCGATTTCTACACATCGAAATTTAGCAACTGGTGGAAGAACTTTCGCTGAACGTGGCTTAGCCTACGATATTCCTAGTTTCAGAGTTGACGGAAATGATTTCCTCGCACTATACAGTGTTACGAAGTGGGCAAGAGACCGCGCTGGCGCTGGATTGGGTCCAACTCATATCGAAGTCTACACCTATCGTGCTGGACCGCACTCCTCATCGGATGACCCAAGCGTCTATCGACCAGCCGATGAGTTTGAATCGTGGCCTGGTGGCGACCCAATTGATAGATTGAAGCAACACCTCATCAACAATGGAGATTGGAATGACAAGAAAAATGCCGCCTTAGAAAAGAAAATTGATGCCGAGGTAATGGCCGCATACAAGGAAGCATGCACATTTGGCGACTTAGCAAGTGGTCCTTATCCTCCAGCGAGTACAATCTTTACCGAAGTATACGAAACTGTACCTTGGCATATCCAAGAACAACGCGAGGAGTTAGGGAAGTGATATCATGACAAAAATGAATATGATTGCATCTCTAAACTCAGCACTACGCTGCCAATTGGAAAAAGACCCAAACATCGTCATCTTTGGTGAAGACGTTGGGTATTTCGGTGGTGTATTCAGAGTCACCGATGGATTGCAAAAGGACTTCGGGGCTCACCGAGTATTTGATGCACCTCTCGCTGAAGGCGGTATTGCTGCAATTGCAATGGGAATGAGTTTGAATGGACTACGCCCAGTTGCTGAAATACAATTCGCAGATTACATTTTCCCTGCCTACGATCAAATCGTCAATGAAATCGCAAAAATTAGACATCGTTCTGGTGGAGAATTCTCAGCACCATTGACTATCCGCACTCCAGCGGGTGGAGGAATCAAGGGTGGCCATCATCACTCGCAATCTCCAGAGGCTCAGTTTACTCATACTCCTGGATTGAAAGTCGTTTATTGTTCAAATCCTTACAATGCCAAGGGATTGTTAACCAGTGCTATCGAATCAAATGACCCAGTGATATTCTTTGAGCCAAAACGCTGCTATCGAGGTCCATTCTATGGCGATCCGCATAATGTTCCTACATGGAATGACCATCCTGATGGTGAAGTTCCTGATGATTATTATTCAATTCCACTCGAACAAGCAAGAATCGTTAGAGAAGGAGAGGCTTGTACAGTAATCGCTTGGGGTGCTATGGTTCATGTTAGCGAACAGGCAATCAAAAACTCAGGCATAGATTGTGAATTAATCGACTTACAGACATTAGTGCCTTGGGACAGAGATACTATTGTAAATTCAATAAAGAAAACGGGACGATGTGTAATTGTTCACGAAGCACCAAAGACCTCGGGGTTCGGTGCTGAGATGAGCGCATCAATACAAGAGAGATGTTTCTATCACTTAGAAGCACCAATTCATCGAGTTACTGGGTGGGATACACCATTCCCGCACACGACAGAATGGGACTATATGCCAAGTCCAGAGAGAATCGCAGAAGCAATAAA
>Ga0206681_10000276_pt1 | contig 29648 bp, 30 predicted proteins | sample M150012015metaG_FD_161048 | JGI IMG/M metagenome (GOLD analysis project Ga0206681, IMG submission 161048) | Ammonia-oxidizing marine archaeal communities from Monterey Bay, California, United States - M1 500m 12015 | ecosystem: Environmental > Aquatic > Marine > Intertidal zone | place: USA... | reverse complement strand
TATCGTTATTCTGGTTGAATGATTTGTTATACGACTCAAGAGATCTATAGAAAGAATAGAATGATGAATTCTCATTATAGGCCTTAGCATAATTATTAGCCGATGTTGCATCACCCTCACCTCTAATCACTTCAGAATCACGGTAAGCGTTCGCAAGAATAATGGTGCGCTCTCTGTCGGCAGCAGCTCTGATAATCTCTGCCTCCTCTGCTCCCTTTGATCTAAACTCTTTAGCCACTCGCTCTCTTTCGGCCTGCATACGTCTATACACAGAGTTGCTAACCTCTTGTGATAAATCAATCCTCTTAATCCTCACATCAATAACCTCTATCCCAAACTCAGCTACATCGTTTTTTGCTATCTTTGCAATGTTTGACATGATCTCGCTACGTTCGCCAGAAACAACGTCCACGATCGTACGCTTCGAGAACTCACTCTTAAGGCCGGTCTTAATGATTTGAGTTAAGTTGCTATTGGCCTTAGCTATATTGCCACCCGTTGATGTATAGAATTTTTTAGCGTCAGTGATTCTCCATTTAACATAAGAATCTACTATTACATTCTTCTTCTCACCAGTCAAAAACCTCTCAGAAGGAGCATCCAGAGTCTGAATTCTATTGTCGAACTTTACCACATTGTTTACAAATGGCATCTTGAATTTAAGTCCTGGCTCATATTCAACGCTAACAATTTCACCCAAACGCAGCTTGATTGCGGTCTGAGTTTCACTAACAGTGTAAAGGCTCGATCCTACTACAAAAAACAATACGATAACCAGTGCAAATATTATCTTTTTCATCATCTCACCTCCCTTGAACGGAATACACTCTGAGCATTTCCTGAATCATTTCCTTGTTGTTGAGAATCCCTGAAAACAATTTGAGTATTTTGCTGCCTACTATTGATAAGCTTATCGAGCGGTAAGTACATCATACTGTTAGCTGTTGAATCAACAACTACCTTATTTGTAGATGAAAGAACCGACTCCATAGTCTCTCTATATAGTCTTTCTCTTGTTACTTCTGGTGCTTTGATATATTCCGCTAGAATTTGTCCAAACCTTGATGATTCACCCACAGACTTAGAGATAACCTGAGACTTATAAGCTTTAGCCTCCTCTAGTATTCTTGCAGCCTTACCACGAGACTTAGGCAGAATATCGTTAGAGTACGTTTGCGCCTCATTTATCAAGCGCTGTTTATCTTCACGCGCTTTTACAGCATCACTAAATGCAGCCTGCACCTGTTCAGGCGGCTGAGCGTCCTGCATGTTAACTGTAGTTATTACTAGTCCGGTTTCGTACAGATTTAATAATTCCTGAGATTTATCTTTAATTTTATCTGCAATATCGCTACGCCCTTCTGTAAGAACATAATCCATCGTATTTTTACCTACAACTTGTCGTATAGCGCTTTCAAGGACATGGCGTAGAGTTAAATCTGGGCTCGCAACATTAAATAAATAATCTTGCACCACGTCAATTTTGTATTGGACCGCAAATTTTGCATCAATCATGTTTTCATCTTTAGTCAACATCAAAGACTCAGAAGATACATTTCCACCAAAATTTCTAGAACCACTCACGGCATTGCGGTATCCAATTTCTGCTGTCCTTATTTGATCAACGTTCACCCTGCTTACCTCTTCAATCGGAAAAGGTATATGCCAATGAGGCCCCTGTCCAGTCTCTTCTTGAAAAGCCCCAAAACGCAAAACAACTCCCTTTTCAGCAGGATCAATAATGTATATTCCTGAAAGCAACCAAACCAAAACAACTAGAATAAATACATATTTAAAGCCCCCTGTTGGCATGCTTTGTTGTTTTTCAGAGTTTGATGATTGTTTACCTCCAAAGAACCCGTCAAACTTATTTTTAAAGTCCTTTATTACCTCATCAAGTTCTGGCGGAGTTTGACCGCTACCGCCCCAAGGATTTTGATTGTTGTCGTCGTTCCAAGCCACTATAAGACTCCATAAATTAATAAAACGTAAGTTATTTTACCCAAAAGACACGGAGTGAATGTAACTTATAGGGTCTATTTAATAGATAATTATATTAATATAGATAATCATAGTTACTAGGTTTTCATAAGTCGTTATATCCTATTTATATAATGTTAAAATATCACCATTTGTACACACTGCAATTATCCATGAAGTATTATCTCTCTCTTTCTGCTCTTGTTCTATTGTCAACTGCAATTCAGGCCCAAGATGTCACTTTAAGCTGCCAGCAGGATGAGTTACTTTTCAGCAAACAAAACCTATCCACAGAATCTGGGAGTTTAGAGATAATTGCTGATCATAGTGAGATGTCAGAAAATAAGTATTACTATCTAACTGGCGATGTTTCCCTTGTATCTGATAAATATTACCTTGGAGCCGACAAAATAACTGTCCAGATGTCTTCAAAAACAGCTATAGCTGATGGGAATTTTGAGTTTCAAGATAGATCCATAATGGTTATAGGGAGTAAAGCGAATTTAGAGATAAAAGATGGCAAACTAAATACAGAACTTGAAGATGTAATTTACCACTTTCCCAAATCCAAAATTAACGGGCAAGCCGAAAAAGTAAGTGGCACTGATATTGAGCAAATATTCGATTCGGCAACCTATACGCTATGCCCACTAGGTAACAACGATTGGCTCTTAAAGGCTAGCCAGATTACACTTAACTCAGAGACCAAAAGAGGAACCGCTAAAGATGCTTTGATAGAGTTTATGGGTGTGCCATTAATATACCTACCCTATCATAGCTGGGTTCTGAGCGGAAGAGGTTCTGGTTTTCTATCACCACATCTTAAGAGTTACAATGAATCTGCTAACAATAATATGACTGGATACCAAGTAGTGATTCCTTATTATTTTAATATTGCACCAGACAGGGACCTGGTGTTGACTTCTAATTATAGAACAAGCAGAGGTGTCTCCTTAGAAGGGAACTATAGACAGCTGCTTGCAGAAAACTCACTCTTCGATAAAGGCAGAATTGAGATTGATGGTCGCTTACTATCGAGTGACAAATTAACTGGATCAAAGCGCTGGCTAGTAGACTCAAAAATTGAACTAAACCTTAACCCTAAAACAATCATCAACCTTGATATAAAAAGAGTCTCAGATGTTAATTATTTTAAAGAAATACCATATTCGAGCGATATACCAGAGACACTAAAGTCTATAGCAAAAATAACATATTTTAATCCCGATAATAAATTTAGATTTACAGCTACTGGGGAGAAGGAGCAAACAATAACTGCAAGTAACTCCTACCTTAAGCAGCCAGAAATAGCCATATCAAAGCAAGTTAAGGCTTCAGAAAACCAAAATGTTGACTTATCTATAGTAGCAACAAAGTTTGCACACAGCGATAATAGCAAAGTTACTGGGGTTAGAACAAATTCAGTTTTGAGCTATAATAAATTAATAAATAACGGCTCACACACATTAGAGCCATCCATAAGGTTAACACACACCAGCTATTCTCTTGATAACACAACTAATCAGAGCAGGACAATGGCAAGTTTTGGATTAGACTCAAAGTTCTTTTTAGATAGCCAAATAAACTTATTTAATACTGAATTAGTACAAAAAATTACACCTAGAATAGCTTACCAATATGCCCCTCAAAAAGACCAAAGCCAGCTTCCAAACTTTGATTCTGAGGCTATAGAGGGATCATATGACGCTCTATTTAACTCTCAAAAATTTACTGGATCTGACCGTATAAGCAATGCCAACACTATAACGATTGGGCTTGAGTCTGATTTTGTAAATAAAGAAACTGATAAATCCTATCTAAAATTGAAAGTTGCTCAAGCAATACACTTTGACGATAAGGAACTAAATATTAACGGTTCACTCACAAACAATAAAAAGTATTCAGACATTTATGCCTCTGCTGATATGTATTTCGATGACATCACTATCAATAATTCATTTCTGTATGACCCTCAAATTAATAAAATTAGTAAGCGCGATAGCTCTATTACATACCTCATTAATAATAGAAAATTTATAGCCCTATCTCACCATGACGATAATGGTGCACTCTCTGCAGAGCTTGACTTTGTGTATCCTATTACCCCTAAAGTTCATATTTTTGGCGGTATAGAGCGCTCTATTACCAACTCAACGGACACTGAAAAAACTACCGGAATTGCATATGAATCCTGTTGTTGGGCTGTGCGTTTTGCGCATTACAATAAAGATTTAGGTAGTAATACTTTTAATCAAACAAACAAACTCGAACTTGTACTTAAAGGTTTCTCATCTACCTCATCAAGCTTAGAGGGCTTTCTGGAAGATTCAATACCTAATTATTTAGCGAAACTCGATGATCTATAATAAAATTACTGCGATTGCTGTCATATTCATGTCAGCCCTCACCCTGCAATCTCACGCAAACAGTATTATCGCCATCGTTAATGATGATGTTATTACTTGGAATGCAATAAGTAGTGAAATAGAACCCGAATCAACGAGAGAGGAAAAATTAAAACTTGTCAATTTACAAATTGATTTAGCTTTACAAATTCAAAAAATAGCTGAAATAGGACTCGAGCCAAGTAATGACACTCTGGAAAGTGCGCTAATAAACATCGCCAAACAGAACAGCCTAACTTTTGTCCAATTGAAATCACTCTCACAGTACGGTGAAATAGTTACAAAAGTGTCTCAAAATATTTCTATTAATTCGCTCAGAGATTACGCACTTAAGGGCATAGAAGTTAGCCCGACACAGAGTGAAATTGACATTGAATTGTTATTAAATCCAAGCCCCAAAGAGCTTACTAAACAAATAAGAGTATCACAGATAGTTCTGAGCTCCATTAACTCAACTGAGAGCTCACTTTCGGATGATGAATTGTTCAATAATTTATTATCTAGCATTTTAAATGATATTAGCAATGGTTCTTCATTTTCTGACCTTGCTAAGCTGCATTCACAAGTCCCATCTTACAAGAATGGCGGTTTATCAGATTGGTTTGATTATAATTCTTTGCCCCAGATTTTTAAGGACGTACTCGATAGCCTGACTATTAATCAGATATCTGATCCATTTAAAACAGACAAAGACTGGCGAATCTTAAAAATATCGGATGAACGGTCTATCGATCCACACTTGACAAAAATTTTCAACGATTTAACCAAAAGAAATACTGATAAATATTATAATAATTGGGTTAAAAGCCTCAGGGAAGATGCCTACATCGACATCTTAGAAGACAAACTTTAATACTTGCAATGTCAAAATCCATTTATATTTATGGCTTCCATGCTATAAAAGCTCAAATCGACTCGAATCCGGAATGCTTCGTTAAAGTAAACATAATGGACAGCAGGAATGACGAGAGACTGTCTACGTTAATCAAGATATTAAATGATTTAACTATAAATTTTACAACCTGCACAAAAAAGCAATTAGATAAACTATCTGATAACCAAAAACATCAAGGCATTGTTGCTGAAGTTGTAATGCCAGTTTTACCCAACCATAACGAACTAATTGAGCACATAAAGAAACTGAATAAAGATATCTCTATTCTTATTCTTGACTCAATACAAGACCCAAGAAATTTAGGAGCATGCCTGCGCAGTGCAAATGCTGCTGGGGTTGACTGTGTTGTTATAAACAAGGATGGTTCGGCCCCAATAAATGCACTTGTACATAAAGCATCTGCAGGTGCTATTAATAAACTTAACATATTTCAGGTAACTAATCTTGCCAGAACAATTAGAGAACTTCAAAATCAAAACATTTGGGTTATTGGGTTAGATGGGGGTACTGATTATTCGTTATACAATATTGATCTAACCACCTCGAATGCTATTGTTATGGGCTCTGAGGGTGCCGGCCTTAGGAGGCTTACAAAACAGTCATGCGATCAACTGTCGTCGATACCAATGCAGGGCAATGTTGAAAGTCTAAACGTTTCTGTTGCCACTGGAATAGCTCTTTTTGAAGTCACCAGGCAACGCAACTATAATGTTTAGTTATTTGCCTAACGACTTGATTTTTTGGTAAAATTAGCGGGTTTTTGCATTATTTAATGAAACAAGGTATACCAGAACAGATAAAGCTTTTTAAATTTGCATCGAAGGAGTTAATTTTTTCTCAAAAATACCAATTGAGAGACCTCCCTAGAATAGGCAAATTAGTAAGTAATTTAGATGAACTTGTTAGTGTTGATTTGAGTTTTAAACTTGAAAAAAGCAACATACCCTGCATCATTGGCGAAATTGAATTAAAGGTTGCGATGACTTGTCAGCGCTGTTTAGAGGATGTAATGATCAGTCTAAACCCTCAATTTAAGCTAGCTTTTTTGCAAAACGAAGAACAAGGCAATGAACTGGATTCTAGCTACGAGACAGTTCTTAACAGTAATGAAGAATTTTCAACAATTGAATTTATAACGGACGAAGTATTGATATCCATTCCCATGATACCCATGCATAGTCATGAGTGTTTAACGTATAAAGATATTAAATCCATAGAACAACAAGAGCGCGAAAGCCCTTTTGCAATACTTAAAAATTTAGATATAAAAACAAACAAATAGGAGTAATAAAATGGCAGTACAAAAAAGTAGAAAAACGCCTTCCAAGAGAGGAATGAGGCGTTCACATAACGCACTTACAAGCCCTGCACTTTCGGAAGATCAAGAGACAGGTGAAGTTCATCTACGTCACCATATTACTGCTGATGGTTACTACCGAGGTAAAAAAGTAATAAATTCGGCAATAGAAGAAGTTCAAGATACTGAAGCTGAAGCTTAAATTAAATGACAATCAGGGTATCTATTGATGCCTCAGGGGGAGATAAAGGCATACCAGTAACTGTAAATGCCGGTATTCAAGCCTTGGGTTTGTTCTTGGATTTGCATGTCATATTCGTTGGCGATAAAGAGTCAATAAGTTTAGAACTTGAAAAAATTAGTTTCGACCAGAGTGTAAAATCTAGAATTAGCATTGTCCATGCTAGTGAGATTGTACACATGCACGAGTCACCATCCTCTGCATTACGTAAAAAGAAAGACTCGTCGATGCGAGTAGCCATAAATTTAGTAAATGAAAACAAAGCTGATGCATGCATAAGCGCTGGAAATACTGGCGCACTGATGGCTATCTCTCGTTTCGTTTTAAAAACAATTAAAGGTGTTGATAGGCCAGCAATTATGGGCCGTATGCCCACCACAACTGGACATACCCATATGCTAGACCTTGGAGCTAACATTGATTCCAGTCCTCAATCTTTACTAGAGTTTGCAATTCTTGGTTCTATCGCCGTACAGTACACTGAGAATATCTCGCGCCCTACCGTCGGACTGTTAAATATTGGTGAAGAAGAAATAAAGGGCAATGAAAATATCAAAAAAACTTCCGAACTACTCAAAGAATCTAATTTGAACTATGTGGGGTTTATTGAAGGTAACGATATTTATGAAGGTAAAGTTGATTTAGTTGTATGTAACGGCTTTGAAGGCAACATAGCTTTAAAGGCTAGTGAGGGTGTCGCTAAATTAATGAGTCATTATCTCAAAAAATCTTTCAACAAAAATTGGATCACAAGAATTGTTGCCATCATAGCTTACCCTGTATTAAAAGACTTTAAGTCCAGCCTTAATCCTGGTTTGTACAATGGTGCTAGCTTTTTAGGTCTAAAAGGAATTGTCATTAAAAGCCATGGCGGAGCAGATGCCTTTTCATTTTTACAAGCTATTAGAGAGGCTTATCTAGAGTCTCAAGTTAATATTACTGATAAAATTTCTGACAAGGTATCTGAAGAACTTCAAAAGGATCAACTTAATTAAAGCTATGAATAAATTTGCAAGAATAATTGGTACTGGGTCATATCTTCCAAGCAAGGTTGTTACTAACGCAGACTTAGAAAAAATTCTAGACACATCTGATGAATGGATAACAAGTCGTACCGGAATCAAGGAACGCAGAATAGTGACAGAAGAAAGTAATTGTGATTTAGCTACTGTCGCCTCTGTCAATGCCATGGAAATGGCCGGTATTGATGCTTCTGAACTTGACTTAATAATATTTGCTACAACCACACCTGACAAGATATTCCCTGCAACTGCTACGATTCTGCAAAAGGCGATAGGTGCAAGCTGTCCTGCATTCGATCTGCAAGCGGTATGTGCAGGATATGTATTTGCACTAACAACTGCAGAGCAATATATAAAAACAGGAAGTGCCAATAAGATTCTCGTTGTAGGCAGTGAAACAATGTCAAGAATACTTGACTGGAATGATCGCTCAACAGCAATCCTTTTTGGTGATGGAGCTGGTGCTGTTGTATTAACTGGAGATGATGAAACTGGAATACTGCACTCTAAAATTTTAAGCGACGGCAACTATCTTTCATCTTTACAAGTAACCAATAATTCTATTAATGAATCTGGATTCATTGAGATGGCTGGAAATGAAGTATTTAAGATTGCAGTTAGTAGACTATCCTCGTTAGCAGAAGAAACACTAAAATCGTGTAATATGAGTCATGAAGACCTTGACTGGATGGTACCTCACCAAGCTAATATTCGCATTATATCTGCGGTAGCAAAACGCATTAATTTGCCAATGGAAAAGGTTATTTTAACGCTGTCCAAACATGGTAATACCTCAGCAGCTTCAATACCTCTTGCACTTGACGTAGCAGTAAGGGATGGCCGTATAAAAAAAGGCAACAAGCTTCTATTTGAAGGTATAGGTGGTGGGTTTAGCTGGGGAAGTGTTTTAGTAGAGTATTAAAATTCTCTTAACCTTAACTGATTAGTGAATAACACTAACTGATCTGCATTAACGCTCAATTTTTCTAAGCTATTTATTGCATCTTCATATAATTTTACAAATGCTTGTTGAGATTCATCCAGGCCCATCAACGATGGATAGGTTGGTTTTCTATTCTCTTTGTCAGAGTTCTGTTTTTTACCTAGCATATCTTCATGGACTAATACATCTAACACATCATCTTGAATTTGGTAAGCAAGTCCGATTGACCTTGAAAATAAATCAAGTATTTGTGTATCCGATGCGTTACATTTCGATGAAATTAATGCACCCAACTTGACCGCACAATTCAAAAGTGCTCCGGTCTTCTGTTGATGCATATCATTTATAACACTAACATCGACTGATTGATTAACTATAGACATATCTATGGACTGGCCTAATGCCATCTCAAAGGAGGCTCGAGACAATTGCTGTATACATTCGATGCGTACATCTGGTTCGAGCTCTTCATCAATAGCAATCACTTCAAATGCAAGAGCCTGTAGCGCATCTCCTGTAAGTATTGCTTGGGCTTCACCAAATTTAATATGACAAGACGGTTTGGAATGCCTTGTATCATCGTCATCCATAGCTGGAAGGTCATCATGAATCAACGAATAGGCATGTATCATTTCAACTGCACAAGCTGATGAGTCAGCTAATCTTAGGTCTTCGCCAAATAAATCACACACTGTATACGTTAGTATTGGTCTGAAGCGCTTTCCACAATCAAGAATGCTGTATCGCATTGATTCTGACAGTGAGACTGATTCAGGCAGATATTCTCGTAATTTTTTCTCAATCCTATCTGTGTATCGACTGTTCATCATTACAATAAACTTTATATAGTAATCATGAATCTTTAATTAATGGCTCTGAGCTAATGTAGTCATCTTCAGAAGTTAATACAGAAATTCTTTGTTCGGCTTGATTGAGTGCGGCTTGGCACTCCCTTGTCAGTTCAACTCCATGCTCAAAAAGTTTTAATGATTCTTCAAGTTCTAGGTCTCCAGACTCCATTTTATTGACGATACTTTCAAGCTCCAGGAGTCCTTTATTAAAGTCAAATTTTTTCCCCATATCATTAATCTCCATATTATCCAACTCTATTTAACACCTTATCTAGCCACTTTCCAGGCAATATTCTTATCAATATTGCAAATAACTTTGTTGGAAATGTTACCCTATATTGAACCTTTGCGTGTTTAGCAGTCAGGGCATGCATAGCAGATTTTAGTACTGCTTCAGGAGGCAAAGTGTAGTCTGCAAGTTCTTCCGATTGCAAACGCTCTATCATTTTCTTGTACTTCTCTTGGTAGTCACTTTGCTCAAAATTAACATGTTTCTTGAATGCCCTATACGCATTTATCCTAAAATCTGACTCGATAGGCCCAGGTTGTATTTTAGATAGCTGTATATTGGTATCCATAAGCTCTAGTCTTAAAGTGTTTACTAGTCCTTCTAGGGCAAACTTAGAGGCATTATATGGGCCCCTAAATGGCATTGCAACAAAACCCAAAACAGAGCTTAAATATATAATTCTGCCTTCTTTATTCTCTTTCATTTTAGGTAGCACTAAATTTGTGAGTTCGTGCCATCCAAACAAATTTATTTGGAACTGTTCATCTAATGCATCCCTTGTTATATCTTCTAGTGCTCCTGCCTGACCATAGGCTCCATTATGTATAAGCCCATATAAATTATCTGTTCTTGTATATATTTCTGTTACTGCTTCGTTAATAGATTTAGAGCAAGCCAAATCTAACTTCAAAGATTCAAGACCCAATTCTAATAATTTTTTTACATCTTTTGACTTTCTAGCAGTTGCAAAAACTCTGTAACCATTTTTCTGAAGGCCTTTAGCCAAACACAGTCCAATTCCACTTGAGCACCCCGTAATAAGCAAAGACTTCATGATTCCTGTATTTTTGTCCAAAATTTAGCTACTTCAATGAGCTCAGGGTTGGTGCTTTGGGATCGTAATAGTAAAAAATCGTATGCCATTCTAAAACGTGGATTTAAAAGCAACTGTTGGACTTTTTTAGGGTGCATCTTCTCAAGTTTGGATTGTAACAGCCAAATATCCTTAATACGCGCTGTTAACCATCTTGGCAATGAAACCTGCTTAGTTTGTGCCAATATAACCTCTTCAGACGCCTGAACCATTGCCAGATAACTGGATTTTTTCTTGTTATTTATTAATTGAAAGCGGTTATTTTGGGACTGCCATAGAAAAACCGCAAAAATAAAAACAGGTGTTACAGGTTTGCCTTCTTTGATACGCATAGAGGTGTTTAGCAATGCTTTATCTATAAAGTCAGTCTTTTTAGTTTGTTTGAATAGATGTTGCATTAGGCCATACCTTTCGAGTGTATCAAAAGTCTCAAGGGACTTCGTATTATGAAATAATTTAATGCACTCTTCATATAACCTTGCTGGAGATATATTTTCAAGTAATGAGGCTTGATTAATTATTGATTTGCGTATATCGTCACTCAGCTTAGCGTCTAATTTAACTTCAAAACGTGCTGCACGTATCATTCTGACAGGGTCCTGCTTAAAGCGTTCATTAGGATTACCTATCATATGTATCTCTCTAGCATCTAGATCAATTAATCCATCGACATAGTCAATCACCCTATTTTTTACTACATCATAATAAAGAGCATTTATTCTAAAGTCTCTACGTAAAACATCGTCCTCAATTTCACCATAAGAGTTATCTCTTATGACTACACCAGATTTTGCTGTTTGTACTTTTCCTGAACGAAAAGTTGCCACTTCTATGAATTTACGGGATGAAAACATTACATGTACAATTAAAAACCTTTTACCGACTAACCTTGAGCGCTTGAAGAGCTTGTTAACCTGTTCAGGGCTTGCACTAGTAGCAATGTCAAAATCTTTTGGCTCTAGGCCAAGTAATAAGTCTCTAACACATCCACCCACAAAGTAAGCCTCGTAACCTGCCTTATGTATAGTTTTAACAACTTTAAGTGCGTCTTTATCAATATACTTATTTTCAAACTTTACGCTCTTATATTTTGGGCGCATCAATACTCTCATTAATAAATAAAATAATTAATTAAGCCAAGTGTTGTAAATCAACTGACTCTTTAGGAATCCAACTATCTTTCTGGTGCTCCGCAACTATAGTAGTATAGATACCTCCACGAACGCTAAATACAGCCTTTAAACGCATAAATTTTGGGTTTATACTGTTGACCAGATCATCGAGCATTTGGTTAGTTACAGCTTCATGAAAAGCGCCCTCATTACGGAACGACCAAATATACATTTTTAATGACTTTAGTTCGACACATAACTTATCTGCTATGTACTCTAAGTGCAGAGTAGCAAAGTCTGGTTGACCGGTCATCGGGCATAGGCATGTGAACTCGGGCATCTCAATCTGGATGACAAAGTCGCGCTCTGGGTTCGGGTTTATAAAAGTTTCTAACTCTTTACTTGGATTGCTTGGCATTCGTTTATCCTTTACTAATAAAATGATGGGTTATTTTATCAACATATTGAGTAAACTTTCTGTGTCTGTAGAGATAGAAAATTAAAATAATCATTAACAATGCAGCATGCACCCACCATAACCCAAAAAATAAAGGCATATCTCCTTTCTCAATGCTTGATTTAGCAAGAAGGATTGCATTGTTGTACAAAATAAACACTGCTACACCAATAAGTAGGCCAAGATTTTTCCCACCCCTAGGTGATGACTTGCCCAACAATACTCCTAGAAGCGACAAAACCAATATACTTATTGGTTGAGATAGACGCCACTGCAGTTCAAGTATCTCCCTGGGGCCACCAACTTTGAGTAATTCTAGTGTAGTTTTACCATCAATATTTTCATAGCCCCCTGTTGAAGTCACTATATCGCCATCAATAATTTGCAAGTCATACAAATCAAATTTCATAACCTTATGGTTTACTTTGGATGGAAAGTTGGAGTATCTTTTTCCGTCAATTAATCGCAAATAAATATTATTAGTTCCTTGTTCTGTATATTTATGTGCCTTAGAAGCTATTGTGATTACGTTACCTGTTTTATCTTGAGTGTATATAAATATATCCTCCATATCTTGGCCATTGGTTTCAACCAGATTGTTCGCTTCAGATGCATAAAACACTATCTTGCCATTTTTAAATTCTTGAAATTCACTTTGCTTAATAAATGAAAACTCAGAAGCATTTTCTGTTCTATCCATTATTGCACTTCTTTGTGTCTTTGACCATGGAATCGCAACTGTTGTTAGGTACAGAACTAGGAAAAAAATAACTAGTGTGAGTGGCTGTATTGCTAGCATAAAACTTTTGTCGCCTATGCCCATTGAATTCATTACTATTGCCTCTGAATCTTTATATAGACGGTTAATTGCAATAATTATTGATAAAAAAAACGATAGTGACAAAATAAGGGGTATATCTCTTATCATGTTAAATGCCACTAATGGTATTAGGTCAGATATTGGAATTCCTGCTTCTAGGCTATCAGTAACAACTAAAACTAATTGATTACCAAATATTATCACTCCTATTACTACAAACACTGCTAATAATAGCGCAAAGATATTGCGAATCAAGTATCTTGAAATAATGCTGTTTTGTAGCTTAAGAATTGATGTTAAATTCATTTCTCAAGTATAAGTGCAAGAATGCTAACCGTAGGGATTATTTTTTTTGTGACATTGAAGAGAAGAACTCAGCATTTGTTTTAGTAAGCTTCAACCTGTCAATCAAGAACTCTGCGGCTTCGACTGTGTCCATAGGGTGTAATATTTTTCTCAAGATCCACATTTTTTGGAGCTCTTTTTCATCCGTTATTAGTTCCTCACGGCGAGTTCCTGATGCATTAATGTTTATAGCTGGGAATATTCTCTTTTCGCTTAATCTCTTCTCAAGGTGTAGCTCCATGTTGCCAGTGCCCTTGAATTCTTGATATATTACTTCATCCATCTTAGAGCCGGTATCGACTAGAGCTGTAGCAATAATTGTAATGCTGCCGCCATTCTCAATATTCCTTGCTGCACCAAAGAATCGTTTAGGGCGCTGTAATGCGTTAGCATCTACGCCACCTGTTAATACCTTTCCTGATGATGGTGCAACTGTGTTGTATGCACGTGCTAGACGGGTGATAGAGTCTAGCAAAATAATCACGTCGTTGCCCTGTTCTGCACGCCTTTTTGCCTTTGATATAACCATCTCAGCTACCTGAACATGTCTTTTAGCAGGTTCATCAAAAGTAGAAGCTATTACCTCGCCACGAACAGTTCGCTCCATCTCGGTTACTTCTTCTGGTCTTTCATCAATTAGAAGAACAATTAACTCACACTCTGGATGATTAACAGAAATAGAAGATGCAATGTTTTGCATTATCATCGTCTTACCAGCTTTTGGCGGAGCAACCAATAAACCCCTCTGACCTTTACCAAAAGGAGCAACAAGGTCAATAACTCTGGCAGTTATATCTTCAGTACCACCATTACCTAATTCAAGAGTAATTCTTTCATTTGGATGTAATGGGGTAAGAGATGCAAATGGTATTCTATTTCGGACAGACTCTGGATTTTCATCGTTAACCTCTGACACCTTGACTAGTGCAAAATATTTTTCACCTTTCTTTGGTGCTCTTATCTTGCCAGTAACAAGGTCACCGGTCGATAGGTTAAATCGTCTGATTTGATTTGGAGAAACGTAAATATCATCTGGTCCAGACACATAAGAGTCATCTGAAGATCTTAAGAAGCCGTACCCTTCTTGAAGTATATCTAATACCCCATCTCCAAACACCTCTTCATTTTCATTAGCCTTAGCTTTCAGTATAGAAAAAATTAATGTTTGTTTTTTTGCTCTAGAAATATTTTCTATTCCAAGAGATTGAGCAAGTTCCATTAATTCAGAGGGAGTTTGTCGTTTTAATTCTGATAGTTTCATATTATGTATTATTTGATAGGTATTAACTTAATGTTGGGTATTTTCACAAAAGTTGATAGGGAATGTAGGTTTGTTGGGTGTATTGGTTTAATTGTGTTTATATAGTTATAAAAGTTGGTATATATTATTTATATTGGTTATAAAGTAAATTACATGAACTAAATACTTGTATCGATAAAAGAGCTCAGTTCTGCTTTTGAAAGTGCTCCCATTTTAGTTGCCTCAACAACACCATCTTTAAACAATAGCATTGTAGGAATTCCACGAATTCCATATTTTGGTGGTGTTTGGTCATTATCATCAACATTTAATTTTGCAATAATAATTTTGCCGTCATACTCATCTGCAATTTCATCCAAAACTGGAGCAATTGCCTTGCATGGGCCACACCATTCAGCCCAAAAATCTACTAAAACTGGTTGCGTTGAATTTATAACATCGGCTTCAAAAGATGCATCAGTAACTAATTTGATTTTGTTGTTCATTAACTGTTTAGATTGCTTGGTAAGAAAAAGACCACAACAGAGCTGCTGTATTGGTTGACATTATATCACTATTTTGTGATTATATTGATAATTTACAATCTTTCTTTAAGGGTCTCACCTAACCTTTTTTGTTCTTCAGTACTTAAAGATTCATCATTATCATTACTCACAAAAAAGATATCTTCTACTCGCTCCCCAAGAGTTGAAATTCTTGCATTGATTAGCTTTATATCCAATTGGTAGAATACATATGCAATGTTTGATAATAAGCCCTGTTTATCCAGCACATTAATTTCTACCTGAGTTAAATTCCATTTATCTGAACTAGAAAAATTAATCACTAAGTTATGATCGAAGTGCCTGTGCTTTAATTTTTCTCCGACTTTTGTTATATTTATTGTCGAACTTGAGAGCTCTTTTTCAATTTCTACACTTATATTTGCTTGGTCGATAGTTTTATCTTGAAGTACGCTTATTGTGTTGTATACCTTATTATTTTTTGTGGTGATTATTTTTGCTTCAACTATGTTTAAATCTAGTCTTTCAATAATACCAATTAACTTATAAAACAAACCCTTGGTATCATCGCTATACACAAAAATATCAACTACATTGTGCTCTGATACTCGTGACGAAACAATTATATTATTTTTTTTATATTTATCAATTACCCATAAATGCCACATTATATCTTCAACTTCATAACGCAAGAAATAGTCCTTTGGCAAAGTATCAAATACCGTTAGTAATAGATTGTATTGGCTACTATTTTGCTTGCAGTGTTCAATTAAAGCTTCCTTGGTTTGGTTAACCTGGTGTGCAACATCTACAGTGTGCTTTTTATCGTTCTGTAGATATTCTCTTGTCTTGTAGAATAGTTTTTTTAGAAGAGCGTCTTTCCAATCATTCCATAAATCATTCCTTGTAGCCCTGATATCGGCAACTGTTAGTAGGTACAAATAATTAAGGGCACGTATAGAGTTAATCTTTGAAGCAAACTTCGATATTACCTCAGGATCATCTATATTCATTTTTTGTGCTGTTTGAGACATTAATAGGTGTTGAGTTACTAACATATATACTAAGTCAACATCGCTGGAGTTCAGCCTATGTTGCTTGCAAAACTCTATTGCATCATGACCACCTAATAATGAATGATCCCCTCCCCTGCCTTTTGCGATGTCGTGGAAAAGGCCTGCCAAATATAATAATTCTGGTTTTCTAATGCTTTTGGCTACATCACTACACAATACAAATTCATTTTTGTGTTCTTCTATAAAAAATCGTCTTAAATTACGAATTACGAATAAAGTATGCTGATCAACAGTATAGGCATGGAATAAGTCGTATTGCATTAGACCAATTATTTTTCCAAAAGCTGGAATATAGCGCTCTAACACACCATAACGATTCATTAATGTTAGTGCCCGGTTTACCCCTTTCTTTTGCTGCAAAAGCTCAATAAATAAACGATTATTATTGAAGTTCTTGTGGTACTCAGAATTAATGACATCTAAATTGAATTGAATTTCTCTTAATGTAGACGCGCTAATACCGCGAACATAACTATGCTTGGCAATAAGCAAAAATACCTCAATCAAGGAGTATGGATGTTCCTCGAACACCTTACTATTAGTAATTTTAATGTATCCATATCTAACTATAAAACGCTCATTCAAATTCTGGGTATGTAGTACCCTGTCTTCTAACAACTGCATCAAAATATCACTGAGCCTAGATATTCTAGTTACAGTTTGGTAGTAATCTTTCATTAGTTTTTCTACAGCCAAACTATCACTATCAACATATCCAAGCATTTCTGCCACTTTTTTCTGGTATTGAAAGGTGATTCTATCCTCCCTCCTATTTGCGATAATATGAAGCGCAAAACGCACTTTCCATAAAAAAGATAAGCCATTTTTCAATAACTCATACTCAGTCTCGTTAAGATAAGAATCATCCCTCGAATAACTCAGTAAGTCGACATCGAAATACCACTTTGCAACCCATACCATTGTATGTACGTCTCTAAGTCCACCTGGACTTTCTTTTAGGTTTGGTTCAAGGTTGTATGCAGAATCAGAATATGAATAATGACGCTTCTGTTGCTCTTTTTGCTTTTCAACAAAGAATGATTGCGAACTCCAGTCACTATCTTTAATGATGAACTTCATTTGTTGAAATAATGACTTATCGCCAAACAAAAACCTTGACTCTAGTAAACTCGTAACGACACTCAGATCATCAATCTCAGCAATACAGTCATCCATGTCTCTTGTTGCATGCCCTATCTCTAGACCTATATCCCACAATAAGGTTAAAAAATTGGATATACTTTTTTGGTGGGTTTTATGTGACTTTGCTGGTATTAAAATGAGTAGATCAATATCAGAATGAAGATGTAGCTCTTCTCTTCCATAGCCACCAACTGCTACTAAACATAGCTCATCACTCAAACCTAAATCGTTCCAAACATCGCCCAATAACTTGTCAACACTCAGACTTCGTAATTTAACTAATGTTTCAGTAGAATCGAAATTGACTACAAAATCATCTGTGAGTGTGCTTTGTATTTCTTTGTATTTATTTTTATATTCTTCTAACTTCATGGCCAGATGATAGTTAATTAGTTGTATCTATGTTAACCGTTATTGGAAATGTAAATTTATGTAGCAAAATATAATTAAACTTTAGCCGTAATATAATTATCTCTTAATTCTGATTTATAATATAGTCTAGTGCCATTTTAAGCCTAGCTATAGTCCTATCTCTGCCGACTAGCTCAGCCACCACATCTATACTTCCTGCATTGCCATTACCGCTTAGAGCTAACCTTAAGGGCTGTCCAACCTTCCCAAATCCAACATTCTGTTCTTGGCATACATCTTTCACAATTTGCAGTATAGATTCAGCAGACCAGTCACTTAATTTTTGAAGTTTTTCAAGCAACTCACTAATTATAGGTTTAGAGTTATTATTAAACTGCTTATCAGCTTGATCTTTATCGAACACTTCAAAATCTTGATAGAACATCTTTAAACTATTGGTCATATCTGTTAACGTCTTACTGCGTTCTCTCAATGACTCGACAACTCTAGCTAATTCAGGACCATGGCTTGTGTCGATTGATTGGTTAACCAAGTGCCATTCAAGCTGGTTTAAGAGTTTATTTGTACTTGAGGATTTAATATACTCTTGATTGAGCCAGAGAAGTTTATCCCGGTTAAAGCTAGCTGGTGCTTTGTTAATGTTTGATAATTCAAACATTTCAATCATCTCTTCGATTGAAAAAATCTCTTGATCGCCATGTGACCAACCTAATCGCACTAAATAGTTGAGCAATGCTTCGGGTAAGAAGCCATCGTCCCTATACTGCATAACTCCAACAGCCCCATGCCTCTTGGATAGACGTGAACCATCATCACCTAAAATCATTGGAAGATGAGCAAAATGAGGCAAATCCCATCCCAATGCTCTGTATAAGTTAATTTGCTTGGGTGTGTTGTTTATATGATCATCCCCACGAATTACATAATCAATATTCATATCGTGATCATCAACTACCACGGTCAAGTTATAAGTTGGGGTGCTATCTGATCGAGCAATTATAAGGTCATCTAATTCTTCATTATTAATTGAAATTCTACCTTTAACTAAGTCAGAAAAAACAACACTTCCGACTTTAGGGTTTCGAAACCTAACCACCCCTTTTGTTAAATGTTTATCAGCACAGCGTCCATCATACTTGGGCTTTTCTCCTTTCTGTATTAATTTCTCTCTGAGTACATGGAGGTGTTCTTGAGAGCATTCGCAATAGTACGCCATATCTTCATCCAGCAATATACTAATCACTTCCTTATAGCGATCAAATCTATCGGTTTGGTAAAAAGGGCCTTCATCACAATTTAATCCTAGCCAACGCATTCCATCAATGATTGCATCAATGGATTTTTGAGTAGACCTTTCCTGGTCAGTGTCCTCAATACGTAAAACAAATTCACCATTAAATTTTTTCGCCCATAGCCAGGCAAAAAGTGCTGTTCTGGCTCCACCTATATGTAGATACCCAGTAGGAGATGGAGCAAATCTCGATTTCATGTATATATATTTCCGATTCTAAGAGTTAATATTTTGAGCTTTGTCATACCAAGATTTAGCTTTATCAAGGTCCTTAGCAACTTCTTTTCCATCCTCAAATAACATTCCTAGGGCATACATAGGCCCTTCTATATTGAATTCAGCAGCTTTTTCAAACCAAGCAATAGCCTTAGTTATATCTTTCTCAATTCCTTCACCAGTCATATAAGCAACAGCTATCATGTGGTGAGCGTATGGGTGCCCTTGATATGCGGATTTTTGGAAATTTTCAAAGCCAAGAGGTTGATTTTCGACCATACCCAAACCGTTCATTTGCATCATTCCTATTCTCCATTGTGATTCAGAATTACCTGCATCTGCGAGTGGAGCTAATAATTGATAAGCCATAGAGAAATTTTTAGAATCAAAAGCAGCAATACCACTTGATAGGTCAGCATCATACAAGTCTGTTTCGCTGGAATTTGACATAGGTACTCTCTAAATGAAATAAGTAATTAATTTTACACTGTTATAATGTAATTTAAATAGTCAAATAGTAGCTGTAATGTCATGGAATTTAATCAACAAGAAGCTAACCAGAACAGCATAATTTCTATTGAATCATTAAATGTTAATCTAGCTAATGTATCACTAAAAAAACCATGCTTCATTTCTCCAAAGTATCATTCTGAAGTTGAAATCACTGATTTAGAGCAATTAAACAAGCCCTTAATATTCAAACTAAGCCAACATGATGATATTGATATTTTGATAGTTGGTACTGGCAATTCTAGTAAGTTTTTACACCCAAAACTTCAAGTTGAAATTCAACAAATGGGTATCGGTATAGAGTGTATGAATAACGATTCTGCTTGCCATTGTTTTAATTTATTGCTATCTGACGCAAGATTAGTTGGGCTACTGATTTTATGAGGCGCACTATATTTTCAAAAGTGCGCCATTTTTGGCATTACTTTAAAATGGATACGCCTTTATTCATTTTAATAATGTTTGCTAGTGTTTTTGGACTTGTGATTCTTTATACCGCATCCGGAAATACAGTCCAAACTGTCTACAAACAGTTTATTCATTTCACTCTAGCAATCTCATCTATGCTTGTAATTGCACAGATACCGCCATATATTCTTAGACGGTATTCGCCATATTTAATGATTTTTGGTATATTTTTACTCGTGCTAGTACTATTGTTTGGCTCCAGCGGTGGTGGAGCAAAACGCTGGTTAGATCTTGGAATTTTTCAATTTCAGCCTTCTGAGTTAATGAAAGTTATTGTTCCAATAGCAATCTCTTCTATTTTGAGCGAAAGTAATAGGTTTTCAAAACAACAGAATATTAACGCTTTACCACCTTCTGCAGGGCCTATATTTATTTCAATTTTATCTATTTTGGCGATTACGGCTCTGATTGCCAAGCAGCCAGACCTAGGAACCTCTTTGTTGATTGGGACTTCTGGATTCTATGTTCTTTTCTTGTCTGGCATACGTGTACAGATTTTTAAAAATAATTGGTTAAACTTGGGGTTTATTATTTCAATTGTAACTGCTGGATCTTACATAGCTTGGAATTATTTATTAATATCTTATCAAAAAAACAGAATATTAACACTAATAAATCCTAGCTCCGACCCTCTAGGATCTGGCTACCATATTTTACAATCAAAAATTGCAATTGGATCTGGAGGGGTTTTTGGTAAAGGGTTTGGAGAAGGCACCCAGTCACAACTAAACTTCTTGCCAGAGCACACAACAGATTTCATTTTTGCAGTTATTGCTGAAGAGCTAGGACTTATTGGTGTAATATTTTTACTATCAATATATGGTCTCATTATATATCGCTCGTTCTTTATCTCATTTAATGCTGAGGATGTTTTCTCTAAACTTTTAGGTGCTAGTTTAACTTTAATATTTTTTACTTATGTCTTCGTCAATATTGGCATGGTGTCTGGATTACTTCCTGTAGTAGGAATACCTTTACCGTTTATTAGTTATGGTGGCTCTTCTTTGATAACTATAATGGCTAGTTTTGGAATCATAATGTCCATAAGAAAACACAAACGCCGCCAATACCATTCTGATTTGGAGAAACACGACTTCGATAACATTTTCGGAAATACCAAACGAAATTGATAATATAAATATGCACACAAAATTCTTACTACTTGTTATTATATTTTCATTTAATGTAAGCGCCGAGACACTCCCTTCAACTAATTTTAAATCTGTACAAAAATTTATCAGTCAGATGGTTAATGAGCACTACTTCAGTAGAAAAGAATTAATCACCATCTTTTCACAAATACATTTGCAAGTTCCAAAAAAGAAAATTGCTGCAAGTAAGCCACAAAAAAAACCCAAAACTGTCACAAAAAAGAAACCAATGACGTGGGATAAATACAGAGACCTATTTATTAATAACAATAGGATCAAAGATGGCGTTAAGTTTTGGAAAAAATACCATGAACAAATTGAAGAGGCTGAGAACAAGTACTCAATACCTAGTGAAATTATTGTAGCTATATTAGGCATAGAAACAAATTATGGGCAAACAAAGGGTAAACACCCAACATTCAAAGCTCTCACCACACGAGCCTTCGGAAACTACCGAAGAAAGCAATTCTACAAGAATGAACTTGAAGAATTTTTATTAATGGCACGTGAAAATGTTTTACCACCACTGGCAGTAAAAGGCTCTTACGCTGGTGCTATGGGTTACCCTCAATTTATATCCAGCTCATACCGAAATTTTGCTGTTGACTTTGATCTTGATGGGAAGATAGACTTGTTCTCTGACCCTGTAGACTCAATCGGCTCAATTGCTAATTATCTTTCAGAACACTATTGGCAGAAAGACACTGATATTGCTTCCAAAATTAATCTGCAACATGAGTACGCATTGTTGGCAAAAAACACAACAAATAAGCCAACAAAAACTACTAAATTTTGGAGAGATAATGGCATTAAAATAGATAACAATATTGCAAATCATGTTAAAGCTGCATTCATTTTACTTGAGCAGGAAAGCGAATCCGATAACGAAACTTGGATAACTTTTTGGAATTTTTATGTACTTACTCGTTATAATCATGATAATAGATATGCAATGTCTGTGTACCAGCTAGCTAATAAAATAGAACAAGAATTCAACTCACAAAAATAATATCACTATGAAACTTAAATTATTCAACCGATACAAAAACTCTATAACAGTTTTTATAGCATTTTTTATAGCATTTGATGTAAGTGCGGCCATCTTTATATCGCCAAAAGCACCAGATATTAATGCTAACTCTTATATTGTAATTGATCACAATTCAAATAAAATTATCGCCGCTAACAATTCCCTTGATAGGCGGGCACCAGCTAGCTTAACTAAGCTTATGACTGCTTACGTTGTGTTTCAACTAATTAAAGATGGTAGGGCTAATTTAGAAGATGATGTAACTATAAGTGAGAATGCATGGAGAACCGGCGGCTCAAAAAGCTTTATTGAGGTTGGCAACACCATTAAACTTGAAGTTCTATTAAAAGCAATGATAATTCAGTCAGGCAATGACGCCGCCGTTGCTCTTGCAGAACATATAGCTGGAACTGAGGGCACATTTGCAGCATACATGAATGAGTATGCGGTAGAACTTGGAATGACAAACTCCAGATTTGAAAATGCTTCAGGACTACCGCACGATGAACAATACACAACTGCACACGATATGGCTATCATGGCTCAAGCAACGATCAGAGATTTTCCAGATTTTTACAGATGGTATAGTGAAAAAGAGTTCACATATAACGACATTAAACAACGCAATCGAAACAAGCTATTGTGGAGCGACAATACTGTAGACGGCCTAAAAACTGGCTACACAGAGAGGGCTGGTTATTGCTTAGTGACAAGTGCCAATCGAGTAGGCATGCGCCTCATTTCAGTTATACTCGGCTCACCAAGCGTCAATGATCGTACCGCACAAACACAGAAAATACTTGATTACGGTTTTCGTTTTTTTGAAACTCAATCGATCAGTGGCATAAGTAAAAAAATGCCAATATTAAAATCCACGAAGAAAACATTGAATATTGGTATAGATGGTTCCACTTTTTTAACTTTAGCTCGTGGACAATTTAAGCTTACTAGCCAGGCAATACAACTAAATAATAAACTTGTAGCTCCAATAAATGAAGGTGATATTGTTGGCAAGCTATTAATCACGTTCGAGGGTGAAAGCATTGCAGAGTTACCACTAATTGCACTCGAAGACGCTGAAGAGGCTGGATTTTTCTCACGCATAATTGACACAATAAAAATGCTATTTTAGCCATGCACCGTTCACTAGACACATGAATTGCTGATACGATGGTCTTTTTAAATGGCAATTATATTCCCAAGGACGAGGCTTTTGTCTCTGTAATGGACAGAGGATTTTTGTTCGGTGATGGTGTATATGAGGTAATACCTGTATATAACGGCAAACTTTTCAGAGTGAATGAGCACCTAGATCGATTAAAAAAAAGCTTAGATTCAACTCAAATCAAGAACCCTTATAGCAAAAATCAGTGGCATGAAATAATTAATAAAGTTGTATCAAACTCAAACAAAAATAATCAATCTATTTATCTGCAAATCACTAGAGGCACTGGCAACGAAAGGTCCCACACATTCGATAATATAAGGCCAACTATTTATATTGAGTCTAATGCACTAGTGCGTAGATCGAAAGATGAAATATCTGATGGTTTTAAGGCCATAACTATGGAAGATATTCGTTGGAATAGATGTGACATTAAGTCTATCTCCCTGCTAGCCAATATTATGTATTCTCAGGAGGCAAAAAAATCTAACACTGAGGAGGCTATACTTCACAGAAACAATATAGTTACAGAGGGGGCAACATCCAACGTTTTTTTGGTTAAGAATAACACTCTTTTCACCCACCCTACTGGAAGCAATATCCTGTCAGGTATAACCAGGGACTTGGTACTCGAGAGCGCTAAATCTTGCAAAATTAATATAGAAGAGAAGCACTTCAGTCCTGATGACTTATTCAACTCTGATGAGGTTTGGATTTCAAGTTCAACACGGGAAGTTATTCCTATAATTGAAATTGACAACGAGCAAATCAACAAGGGCAGAGCTGGATCTTTATGGGGAGATGTCTATGATCATTACCATAGACTAACTACTTCAACGTAATTCTGCAAAACTTAATTAATATTTACCCTTTCTACGTATTTATAAATCAAAATTATTCTTAGTTAATTCGAGTAAAATAAATTCCGGTAGTACTGAGGGTGCTCAGACAATGAATGATTATGAACCCCGCCAGATCCGGAAGGAAGCAACGGTAATAATTTTTTTATGTGTTTGTTGTTGTTCTTAGTGCTACCACTTCTAGACATTTAAATAATAATGAGCAAACATTACCAAGTATTAGCACGAAAATATCGACCACATTCATTTAAAGAGTTGGTTGGACAGATGCACACAGTCCAGACGCTAATTAATGCCTTAGATGCTAATAATTTACACCATGGTTTTCTGTTCACGGGCACTAGAGGTGTTGGCAAAACTACGATCGCTAGAATTTTTGCAAAGTCTATAAACTGTGAAAACGGTGTTAGCTCTACGCCATGCGGTAAATGCTCCACCTGTATCGAAATCGATAAGGGTCAATCAGTTGATTTGATTGAGCTTGATGCGGCCTCTCATACTGGCGTTGACAATATGCGCGAAATATTAGAAAACGCACAATACATGCCCACTAAAAATCGATATAAGATATACCTTATCGACGAAGTACATATGCTCTCTAAAAGTAGCTTTAATGCTCTATTAAAAACACTGGAAGAGCCTCCAGAACATATAAAATTTTTACTCGCAACAACAGATCCACAGAAGCTCCCTGTTACAGTTCTATCTCGATGCTTACAGTTTAATCTTCAAAAATTAACTGACTCAGAGATATCAGGCCAACTTAAATATATTATGCAAAATGAGTCTCTCGATTTTGAAGAGGATGCTCTTAACCAAATAGCAAGATTTGGACAAGGATCCATGCGAGATGCTCTGAGCCTTTTAGATCAATCGATATCGTATGGTAATGGCACAGTATTGGTGAAAGATATCAAGGCAATGCTAGGCCTAGTTTCTCACGATGACATAATTAAACTTGCAACTCATCTATTTAATCAGAATGCAAATGAGGTAATTGAATTTATTAGGGATATATCACACAGAGGTGACAATTTAACTAATGCATTGAACGACTTAAGCTCACTTTTTCATAGAATTTCAATTGCTAAAACAGTGTCCAGCACTTCAATAGAAGATGAGATAAGTTTATTATCTAGCAAAATTTCAGCACAAGACTTACAAGTTTTTTATCAAATATCCATAAATGGAGTTAAGGACATGCCACTTGCTCCAAGCGAACAGATAGGCATGGAGATGACCCTTTTAAGGATGCTATCTTTTCATACTGACATAACGAATTATACTGAAAAAAAAACAGTAAAAATCAAGCCTAAATCGGTAACAAAAATTCAAACTGATAATATAACAGATGCAAAAAACTTCTCCAGCTCTGATACAAATTCAAAACTAGGAATTCTTAATAATGATAGCTGGGAACAGCTGACCCCAACACTAAAGTTAAGTAGTGCGGCAATAATAATAGTGAAAAATACTATTATTGAAAGTCACTCATCTAATCTACTAACATTAACTCTGGATAAAGAATTTAGTGGTTTACTAACACAACGCATTCAATCAGAGATTGAAAAAGCATTAAAAATATGTTTGGGCAATGTGACTCTGAAAATTGTCCTAAATAAACCTAAATTCAAGACAATTGCACAGAAAGAACAGCACGCAAATAATACAAAAAATGCAAAATTACAGGAACGATTTATAAACGACACTACGGTCAAGAAAATTGAACAGATATTTAATTCAAAGATAGATATGAAGTCAATTAAAGAAATTTAATTCAACCAATACAGGGGCTATATTATGTTTAAAGGTGGAATGGCTAGCATGATGCAAAAAGCACAACAAATGCAACAAGATATGCAAAAAGCACAAGAAGAAATTAAAAAATTAACTGCCACTGGGGATGCTGGTGCTGGTGCCATTAATATAACTATTGATGGCAATCATCGTGCCACTAAAGTTAGTATTAATGATACAGTTATGGATGATAAAGAGATGTTAGAGGATCTCTTATTAACAGCAATTAACGACGCTGTTGAGCAAATTTCTAAGGCCTCTACAGATAAAATGAATAGTGTTGCTGGTGGTTTGAACTTGCCGCCTGGAATGAATTTGCCCTTTTGATGTTTAAGTTAATTCTATAATTAGGCATGATTGAATCATTAAATAAAGCTTTTTGTGCCCTCCCAGGGGTTGGCTCTAAGACAGCTCAACGTTTTGTGTACTACCTTTTAGAGAGAAATCGGGAAGGTGGAATGTTACTTGCTAAGGCCCTTGTAGATGCAATGGAAAATGTAAAACATTGCAGTTCTTGTAGAACTCTGAGTGAAAAAACCATTTGTAATATTTGCGCTAATAATGTACGTGATTCATCTCAACTATGCATCGTAGAGACGCCAACAGACATACATGCGATTGAAAATAGTGGCGTTTATAAAGGTAAATACTTTGTCCTTAGCGGGTACCTTTCCCCGATAGATGGAATTGGTGCATCTGAGCTGGGTTTAGATGATCTGGCGGCCAAACTTAAAGGTAATACAATAAATGAAGTTATCCTAGCAACAAATGCAACAATAGAGGGAGAGGTAACTGCTCACTATATAAGTAACATGGCCCAACAATTCAACATTAGAATAACCCGCATTGCGCACGGCATACCCATAGGCGGCGAACTAGAATATGCAGACATTAATACCATAGCACATGCACTGTCTGGGCGGAAAAAATACGATTAATATTTCTTCGATAGTAACTCTATTTCATAACCATCAGGATCCTTCAAGAATGCCACAATGGTTGTGCCAGCATTCATAGGGCCAGCTTCTCGGATAATCTCAGCATTATTATCTTTCGCCTTATCAGCAGCGACATATACATCCTCAACATTAATAGCAATATGCCCAAAGCCATTCCCGATGTCATAGCGATCTTTCCCCCAGTTATAGGTTAGCTCTAATACAGCATTTTTTGACTCAGAGCCGTAACCTAAAAAGGCTAAAGTGAACTCACCACTAGGGTAATCCTTTTGACTTAATAGATCCATTCCTAGTACCTCGGTATAAAACTTGATTGAGCGTTCTAAATTTCCAACCCTTATCATTGTATGTAATATTCTCATATATATGCCTTATAATTATTTACACTCATTATAAATATAAATATAAATATAAATATAAATATGACTGATTCACTCAAACATTGGGATAAGGTATACAACAATAAAGTTCACTCCCAGTTAAGTTGGCATCAGGACGAGTCTACAATCTCACTTAGTTGGATTACAGATTATGCTAACAAAACTGACCATATCATCGATATCGGTTCCGGCATTTCAATCCTTGCAGATAACTTGATTGATAATGGATATCAGTACTTGTCGCTACTCGAAATTTCCCCGACTGCTATCAAGGTTACTAAAGATAGGCTCGGCAATAAGGCAAAAAATGTTACCTTTTATAACAAAAATGTATTAGATTTCAGTCCAGATAAGATGTATACACTTTGGCATGATAGAGCTGTTTTCCATTTCCTTACTGACACAAATGAGCAACAAATATATATTGACAAACTTAATAAATATATATCCCCAAGAGGGTACTTTATTCTTGCAACTTTTTCAAAAACTGGACCCAGTGAATGTTCAGATTTAAAAATTATTCAGTATGACGAAGAAACAATATCTAGGATGCTTTCTGATAACTTTATCTTAATAAATTCAACTAGCGAGACTCATCCCCACCCTAACGGTGGAACCCAAAGTTTTAATTACTTTTGCTTTCAAAAGAAACAATAGAAACTTGTATGCCCTATTACGCTGTAATTGCAGTTGTCAAATCTTATAGTTGGTAGTATTATTTTATTGCGACATGAGAACTAAAAAATTAAAAATTCATATACTTGGTGGTGGCATTATTGGAATGAGCACTGCATGGCACTTGAGTAGTGATACCGAGGTAATAGTTTACGAGCGTGACCCCACTTACACGGAGAGTAGTTTTGCCAGGAGCTGTGGCGGATTTCGATCTCAATACTTCACCCCTACAAATATCGCTATGAGCTTATATAGCATCAACTTTATCAAAAAACATACCAACGTTGAATTCACTGCTAACGGATATTTAATGCTTTTTGGTAAGAACCAGCAGAAAGATTATGAGTACAGTTATTCGCTACAAAGAGAGATCGGTGCTACAACCACCAAGCTTGATAGAACCGGAATTATTGACAAATTTAAGTATTTAGACCTAACAGATATAGATTGCGGATGCGTAACTTTAGATGGCAGTGAGGGCTGGCTGGATCCTGTGTCACTGCACACATGGTATAAACAGCTATGCCAAACAAATGGAGTAAAGTTTGTTACAGGAGATGCTATAGATTTTGACCACAAAGAAGCCGATGCGATTGTTATAACTAGTGGATGCTGGAGCAACGAAGTAGGTAAACATTTCGGGATTAATATCCCAGTTCGTGGCCATAAACATACCGTATTCAACGTAAAAACAAGTAAACCTGTTATAAAGAATATGCCACTAGTGTCAGACCTAACTACAGGAGTTTATGTTCGTCCAGAGGGTGAAGGATATATCGTCGGATATGATGGCAATGCTGACTGGGAGAGCAATAATTTAGACCCAGACTATAGTAGCTGGGATGAAGTGTGGTTACACCTGTACCGACGTTTTCCAAGCATATTTGATGAGGCAAAGATGGTTGGAGCTTGGGCCGGATACTACGATTCTAGCATGATTGACAATAATGCTATCATTGACAATATTGATAATGTTTACTTTGCAACTGGATTCACAGGCAGAGGTCTTATGCATAGCCCGGCTGTTGGATTAACATTGAAAGAAATGATACTCAATAAGCCCCTAACTTTTGATGTGAGTAACTACAAATTGGATAGAGTGCCCAATGTTGAAAAATATGTTATTTAATGATGACATCACATTAATTATAATTTTATGAGATTGGCAAAGATTTAGTCTCTAGCACTCATATAGGTATACCTAAATTAGTGTTGATCGCTAGTTTAACTATTTTGACAATTTGAAAAATATAGTCTAAAGTGTAACCCTTAGACATCAACAGGAAATGAAAAAATGAAAAATATCCACAACATATTAAT
>Ga0206681_10000275_pt1 | contig 30019 bp, 25 predicted proteins | sample M150012015metaG_FD_161048 | JGI IMG/M metagenome (GOLD analysis project Ga0206681, IMG submission 161048) | Ammonia-oxidizing marine archaeal communities from Monterey Bay, California, United States - M1 500m 12015 | ecosystem: Environmental > Aquatic > Marine > Intertidal zone | place: USA... | reverse complement strand
ATCCTACTGTAACCGGATAATCTGAAGACGAGGAGGTGCCCATTAAAACTATTTCATCAGTAGTTGTATCACAGACCAGTGAGTGAGGCATTTCATCATCCACAGCACCTCCTATATAACTTCCATACATTAAAGTTGTTCCTGTAGGATTGTACTTGTGAATTGCAATGTCCATCTGCCCTCCCAAAAAGGACGTAGAATATGATCCGGAAGTTGTTGGATATCCGGAGCCGAAGGCCACACCTGCCGCATATAGATTCCCTTGCGAATCGTAGGTTGCCGTGAAGCCCCAGTTGTCGACGGTTGAACCTGACAGTGTAGAAAAAATCCAAGTAGGGTCTACAGTTAGCTCCTTGCTTGGATCATACCCCTCGGGAAATTCGAATTTCAGAATTGTGCCATCCAGAACAAACTTACAGGGCACCTCAACTCTTTGACCATTGACTTTCTGATAAGCAATAGGGCGCATTTCTTGAATCTCGTCAATAGACAGAACAACTGAGAGGTTTCCATTTTCCAGTATCCTAATATTGTCCACACCTTTATAATCCACCTGAATCTGATCCGGATCTGCGCCTGAAGCCACAATAAAATCATATTTTAAGTTCTGAAATGCAGCATAGATCTCCATATCTATGCCATTATACAATTCATCGTACCTAACTAAGCGATATGACTTAGCGCCAATTCCCCATTTCGATTTATCGTTACCAATCATGTAGTTGTAGATCCCTGGTAACGCATCCGAAGCTTTTACGGAAACATGTTCGTTGGCATTCAAAAAATTCATGGAAAAGGCATGCTTATCCCATGACTCATCAACTCCAGATGCGTCTATTCTTTCACTGATCTGTGCCTCGTTTTTGTTCTCGCCATTTGCAGCTCCAATTCCGTGACGCTTCTTATAGAATTCATCAAGCTGTACCGGACTCCACATATTGAACGTGAACCTGTCTTTTTCCAAGAACATGTCTCCGATATGCAATTTATTATGGTAGAGAACCTTAGAGTTAAATTGGCCTTTGTTTTCGGTAAATTTAAAAGTAACATCATTGTGGGCAAATACGCAATTTGCTCCCACCAACAGCAACAAGCTAAGCAGGGTGTTTTTCATTCAACAGCTATTTATCGTTAGGCAATAGACTACGTCTATTGCAAATAAAGACTCAATTTAGTAAAAAAGGGTTGCATTAATCACCCCCAAATTCCATTAAATAGGATTTGAGGAAAGGCGTCAGTTCCCCATCTAACACTTTATCTGGGTCATTTACGGTATAATTGGTCCTGTGGTCCTTCACTCTTCTATCGTCCAGCACGTAGCTTCTGATCTGTGAACCCCATTCAATTTTCTTTTTTCCGGCTTCTATCTCGTCACGTGATTCCTGGCGTTTTCTCAGTTCCAGTTCGTACAGTTGTGACTTAAGCAATTGCATTGCTTTCTCTCGGTTTCCAAGCTGAGATCTGGTTTCAGTATTTTCAATAACAATTCCCGAAGGTGCATGTTTCAACCGAACGCCTGTTTCGACCTTGTTCACATTCTGCCCTCCGGCACCCCCACTTCTAAATGTATCCCAGCTGATGTCAGCAGTGTTGACCTTAATGTCTATAGTATCATCTACCGAAGGATAGACATAAACCGAAACAAATGACGTCATACGTTTCCCTTGTGCATTGAAAGGGCTAACCCTGACCAATCGATGCACTCCATTTTCTCCCTTCAGATAGCCAAAAGCAAAATCTCCCTCGATCTCGAGGGTTACCGTCTTTATTCCGGCTACATCTCCTGCCTGGTAGTTCAATTCCTTGATCATATATCCGTTCTTTTCGCCCCACATCAGGTACATTCTCAATAGCATGGAGCCCCAGTCACAGCTTTCTGTACCACCGGCACCCGCCGTAATTTGAAGCACTGCATTAAGACTGTCCTCTTCGGCAGAAAGCATGTTCTTGAACTCAAGTTCTTCAACATCCCTGATCAGCACGTTCGCAGCGTCCTGCACATCACTTTCAGATGCTTCGCCTTCCTTATGAAATTCCAATATTACCTTCAGGTCTTCCATAGCTGAACTCACTCTGGCGTATGATACTGTCCAATATTTTTTCTGTTTGATCTTCTTCAGCAACAACTCTGCTTCCTGAGGATTGTCCCAAAAATTTGGATCTTGTGACTTGAGTTCTTCTTCTTCAATTTCCATCAACCTCTGGTCGATGTCAAAGATACCCCCTTAACGCCTGCAGGCGGCCGTCTAGCTGGTTCAGCTGGTCTTGTGTAATCATGTCGGCAAAGATAAACTTCCCTTTCTAATATTCGCAATAATACAGCATCGAAATAGCAATTGTCTTTCAAGCATGTGATACCATTAAGTTTGTTTTTTCTTGCTCTGCATAGACTCTTCCTCACAAAGCTCTATTGCTTTCCAAATTAGCTCAGATTCAAATCCTTTCGCAAACGTATAACGAGCTATTCGGGACTTTGATCCATAATCTTCTACCATATCATCTTCCCATTTTGAACGAATCAGATCTTGTAAGGTTTTGAGGTATTCTTCTTCATCAATTTCATTGAGGCCTGCTTCAATCAATTCATTGCTCACCCGTTTATCTTTTAGTTTTTGTGCGATCTTATGTCTACCCCATCGTTTCATCCTGAATTTACCCGTAACAAAAGCCAGGACAAATCTCTTCTCATTCAGAAAATCAGATTCAATTAATCGTACGATAAGTTTGTCAATGTCAGGTGGGCTCAGACAAAAGGATCGTAATTTTTCTTCTACTTCGAAGTGACAACGGTCCCGATATGCGCAAAAGCGCTCGATCCTGCCTATTGCTTGATCATAGCTATATCCTTTATTGCTTGTCAATGTGTACTGCCAAAAACTACAAGTTCAAACCTTAAGGGGGTTCCGCCCAGCACAAATTTAAACTACATCTTCGAACTGATACTGTAAAAGTTGAAATTTGGCGGTCCCTTTAACCGAAACCCACTTCTTGTGCTTCATGAACCATTTTCGCTGAATAGAATTCATGCCTTTTTTCAGGTATGCCTCAACAAAAGGGTGTACCATCAATGATAGACTTTTATGCTTTTTTTCTTCAAAAAGGTAGCTAATGTTGTTTTCGATCTCATCGATCACCAAAATTGTGGGAGACACCTCTCCGGTTCCTTTGCACGAGGGACACGTTTCAGCGGTTTTAATTTCTGTTTCCGGACGTACTCTTTGACGAGTTAATTCGACCACCCCAAATCTGCTTGGCGCCAGAATATTGTGTTTTGCCCGATCGTCCTTCATGGCATTCTTGAGATGTTCATGCAATGCTTTGTTGTTCTTCCTTTCATGCATATCGATGAAGTCGACAGAGATAATCCCTCCCATATCTCTTAACTTCAGCAGTCTTGCGATTTCAGAAGCGGCCTCTAAATTCGTTGCCAACGCATTCGCCTCCTGATTTTTCTCGCCTTTTCGATTTCCACTGTTCACATCGATTACGTGCATTGCCTCTGTATGCTCAATAATTAAATACGAGCCACTTGGCATCGCCACTTTTTGACCGAATGAAGCTTTGATCTGATGATTTATACCGTGGTTGTCAAAAATATTGATCCGACCGTTGTATGTTTTTACAATTTTGCTTTTTCCAGGATCGATCTGTTCTACATATTCCCTTATCTCATCAGCTAAAACAGCATCATCGACCGTTATCCCTGTAAAATCAGAAGTGAGAAGATCCCGTAAGACAGCTGTGGTTCTGTTCATTTCGCCAAGGACTCTTTTTGGTGGACGTGCGTTGCGAAGCTCAGTATGAAGCTTTTTCCAATTGTCCACTAAATTTCTTAGATCTTGATCCAGCTCTGCTACTTTTTTATTCTGAGCCACAGTTCGAATGATCACTCCAAAGTTCTTTGGCTTGATCGAATTCATTAACCTTCTCAATCTATCCCTCTCCTTTTCGTCTCTAATTTTTTGAGATATTGAAATTTTATTGGAAAACGGAACCAATACGACAAATCGTCCGGGCAAGGTCAGTTCCGTGCTTAATCGAGGGCCTTTTGCAGATATAGGTTCTTTTGCAACTTGTACGGCAATGACCCGGTTCGCAGACAAAACGTCTTTTATCTTGCCGTCCTTGTCAATGTCTTTTTCTTTCTTGAAATTAGCTAGATCGGGAGTGGTTATCTTTCCCTGAATAGACCCCTTTACCCATTTATCAAGTGATCTGAATTGTGGGCCAAGGTCGAGATAATGCAAGAATGCATCCTTTTCGTACCCGACTTGCACAAAAGACGCGTTAAGATTTGGGACTACTTTTCTGACTTTACCCAAGTAAATGTCACCGACACTGAAATCATTGCTGACCTTTTCTTCGTGGATTTCAATCAGCTTTTTATCTCGCATAAGTGCGAGAACGACACCAGTGGGAGTAGAATTAATTATTAATTCATAGCTCACCTAAGAATACTTTTTAAATGCCAAATAATTGGTGAAAGACCCACCCCATGCAGTTGACCAATAGTCAACCGGAAAAATTACTTTTTCTTCTTATGTCTATTCTTTCTCAAGCGTTTCTTACGCTTGTGAGTAGCCATCTTATGTCTTTTCCTTTTCTTACCGCTTGGCATACTAGTTAGTTTAAAATATATACAATTTCATTCCCTTATGTTGAAGGGATCAATTCATCTATTGTCGCCAAAATCTATTGGCCGACGTCTACCTTCTCTTTTATTCGTTCCGCAAAAGTTCTTGCAGGCTTAAAATAGGGTATGTTATGAGCAGGTATATTTATCGTTGTGTTTTTTGAAATATTCCTGCCTGTTTTTGCTGCTCTAGTTTTAATTACAAAACTTCCGAAGCCCCTTAGATATACGTTCTCTCCGCCTTCCAAAGACCTTTTAACCGAGCTCATAAAGGCTTCAACCGTTGCTTGCACTGCTATTCTTTCAACACCAGTCTTATCTGAAATTTCGCTTACTATCTCCGCTTTTGTCATCCCTTTTTAATTCTTTTCAATTCAAATACTTACATAAAAAATACGGGTGGCAAAGTTAACGGAAATCTCGATTTATAAAAACTCTCATCCATTTATTTTTGTTTTCTTCGAGCGAATTGTGATTTTTAGTGCCCAATTAATGAAATTCTCAGACAAAATTATTTACTGGTACCAATGCCACAAAAGGGATTTACCTTGGCGACAAACCAAAGACCCGTATAAGGTTTGGTTGTCTGAAATCATTCTTCAGCAAACAAGGGTTGTACAAGGTATGGGTTACTACTTGAAATTTGAGAGCACCTTTCCAACTGTTTTTGATCTTGCGGATGCATCTGAAGATTTCATTCTTAAAAACTGGCAAGGTCTCGGATACTATTCAAGGGCCAGGAACATGCATACTACTGCAAAGAAAATTGTTGCAGAATTTGAAGGGGTCTTTCCTGGCACATATGATGAGCTCATCCGATTTAAAGGAGTCGGAGATTATACTGCCTGCGCAATTGCTTCATTCTGTTTCAACCATAGCTGCGCCGTAGTTGACGGAAATGTTTACCGTGTTCTTTCAAGAATTTACGGAATTGAAACACCAATTGACAGTGGTAAGGCTAAAACAGAATTCAAACAACTTGCGGACTCATTGATATGCCCAAAAGAACCCGGGTCTTTTAATCAAGCAATAATGGAATTCGGTGCCTTGCAGTGCGTTCCGAGATCTCCGGACTGCACCAGCTGTCCATTTCAAGATCGCTGCATTGCGAAAGCAACGGGCAGGGTCTCAACCTTCCCAGTGAAGTCAAAAAAAATAAAGCAACGAACAAGATATTTTGAATACCTGGTTCTGCTTAACGGTGGTTTTACATTAATCAATCGCCGCAACCAAAAAGACATCTGGGAGAAGTTATATGAATTTCCGTTGCTAGAGTATTCAGAGCAACAAAGCCCGGATGTTGTCATAAAAGATATAGCGCAACGTCTCAGACAGAATGTTACCGTGGTTGCAGTATCCCATCCCATCAAGCATTTACTTAGCCACCAGAAACTACACGTGAGGTTCTGGCAACTGAAAGCTCCCTGTGTTCAGTTCGACAAAAAGCACCTTAAAGTTGCCATAAAAGATCTTGATCGATTTGCTTTTCCAAAAGTAGTTGATAATTATCTGAGAGATGTTGATTTAAGAACATAGCTTTTGGCTATCTTTGGACTATGGCAGCGAGTGTAAATAAGGCAATTCTGATAGGTAATCTTGGAAAAGATCCAGAGGTGAGGTACTTGGAGGGCGGCACTGCTGTTGCTACTTTTTCCATTGCCACTTCTGAAACCTACAAAAATCGTAATGGTGAGCTAACTACAACTACTGATTGGCATAACGTTGTGGTTTGGAGAAAGCTTGCTGAAATAACAGAAAAATACCTCAAAAAGGGCAATAAGGTCTATGTTGAAGGAAAACTGAAAACAAGATCATGGCAAGATCAAGATGGCAATACGAGGTATACAACTGAAGTGGTGGCTGACAATCTTACTATGCTCGGAGGCAGAAAAGAAGAATCAAACAGTCCTTCGGAAGGGAAACAAGCAGATGACAATTCGATAAAAGAGCAAAAAACCATATCCGTTACGGATAATGAGGAAGACGATTTGCCGTTTTAATATGGAATTGAACTCTATGTATTACGAAACTTTATAAATTGGACCCATCCAGTATTATGCCCGGTTCGGGTCTGTTTCTCTTCACTTTTCATCCTTTCACTTTTCAATTGGGCATTTATCTGGTAATAATTATCATATTATTGATCTGTTCCGCATTGATCTCAGGTTCAGAAGTTGCTTTTTTCAGTCTATCTCCTTCGGAATTAGACAGCTTGCGAAAAGCCAAAACCAAATCGTCTTTGCGGATCCTGAAACAGATCAACCGACCTAAGGACCTGCTTGCAACAATTCTTATCGCCAATAATTTTGTTAATGTGGCTATTGTGATCGTGTCCACCTACATCCTTAAAGATTGGATCAACTGGGATAATTGGGGCACGGTAAGTAAGGGGGCGGTAGAGATCGGTGTAGTTGCATTCATTATTTTACTCATTGGCGAGGTAATTCCCAAGGTTTATGCCTCTAAAAATGCGACGCGTCTGGCAAAACTAATGTCTATTCCTCTGGTAGGATTGAAAAGCATTTTTTATCCTCTCGCCATACTCTTAGTTAATGGCACTTCTTTTATTGATAAACGGGTTAAAAAGAAAGCAGGAGATATTTCTGTAGACGACCTGGAGAATGCTCTTGAAATTACGGATAAAGCAGAACGATCAGAAGACGAGCAGCGTATTTTAGAAGGGATCGTCAAGTTCGGGAATACAGATGTGAAGCAAATTATGAAACCGAGAATGGACGTAGTAGCCATTCAGGAAGGGACGCCGTTCAAAGAGCTACTTACTATAATCAATGAGGCTGGTTATTCGAGAATTCCCGTTTTTAAGAACACATTGGATTCAATAACAGGAATTCTGTATGTGAAGGATCTGATCTCAATCCTGCACCTAGAGCATTTTCCCTGGGAAGAAAAACTACGATCACCCGTTTTCGTTCCTGAAAATAAAAAGATCGATGACCTGCTGAAAGAATTTCAAGAATCCAAAGTACACATTGCGGTTGTAGTGGATGAGTATGGTGGATCCTCCGGGATAGTAACCTTAGAGGATATCATTGAAGAAATTATTGGAGACATATCAGATGAGTTCGACGACGAGGAGCTGATCTATTCGAAGATCGATAAAACAACTTATATTTTTGAGGGTAAAACACCATTGAATGACTTATATAGGGTGCTAAATATAGAAGGCGTAGAATTTGAAGAAAAAAAAGGTGAGTCGGATACTATTGCAGGTTTCTTGATAGAGCAGGCCGGGAAGATCCTGATGAAAAATGAAAAGTTGAGCTTTGGCAGTTATACGTTTACTATTGAAGCGTCTGACCCAAGAAAGATCAAACAAGTTAAAGTAGAGATCAAGAATGGCCGTTAAGAATCATTTTGGACATTTATATGTTTTATCAGCGTTATTACTATTAGCTGGTTTGGTAAACTCTTGTGGAAATGACAACGGGTCCTACCCAAGACCAAGAGGATATTTTCGAATTGATTTTCCAGATAAAAATTACCGCCTGAGCGCCAGAGACTTCCCCTTTTCTTGTGAGCTACCCTCGTATTCCATTTTTTCAGGCTCAAAAAGCGAAGGGAATCAATGGCAGGCAAATTTGCAGTACCCCGGATACAATGCTACACTTCATTGCGTTTTCATAGCGGATTCAAACCTGGTAGATCATGTTGATTTTGCAAAAACTATGGCGTATAAACATCGAAGTAATGCTAAAAGTATTGAGGAGATCCCGTTTGTTAATGACCAAGAACATGTATATGGTCTGATGTATGAGATCAAAGGTGAAAAAGTAGCTTGCAATTATTCGTTTTATCTGATTGACAGTACTGAGCGTTTTTTTAGAGGTGCACTTTATTTTAATCAGACACCAAATTCTGATTCTCTAAAGCCCGTGCTGGACTTTCTTCATTCGGACCTGAAACACATGATCCAGTCCTTTTCCTGGGCTACCGCTTACGAATAATATTGAGCCTTTGGCAGTGAATAATGCCTGATTTGATGATTGTGTTTAGTATATTGATGGCGCATCAAAAAACAACTAATCAAATGAAGCTGCTTTTTTCAGTCTCACTATTATCCTTTTCGTTTTTCACTTTCGCTCAAGGCATTAACCCGAATTCCAGTGACTCTGAATCGAGTGGAATTCAAATTTCAGATGATGATTTTGAACTGTACTCTAATGAATTTTCGGCGGCGCAACAAAAATACAGCAGAGCCCGAATTTTTTATACCCAGGCAAAAGACTTGTTCTTACTGGCAAAGAACGGTGTTGTCATCGACCACGGTAAACACAAGCAAGGCGTTTTTATTGAGTCAGATTTCTCAGAAAATGAATTGAAAGTAGCAAAAGGCCTGGGCTTGAATGTTTCCATTCTTATAGAAGATGTGAAGAAATACTACGTTGAGCAAAACATGAATGTCGAAATAAAATCAAATCCATCCAAAAATTTAAGTTGCACCGGAACAGGGTCAGGAACGATCGAATATACAACCCCTTCTAACTGGAGCTTAGGAAGTATGGGTGGTTTTTTCACCTACAGTGAGGCACTTGCTCATTTGGATAACATGGCAACACTTTATCCGAGCCTGATCACCTCCAGATCGGCAATCAGCACCTTTCAAACTTATGAGGGAAGATCCATCTATTGGTTGAGAATGTCCGACAATGCTTCAACTGATGAACCGGAACCTGAAATGTTATATTCTGCCATACATCATGCCCGGGAACCCGCCTGCCTGTCTCAGCTGATTTTTTACATGTGGTATCTCCTGGAAAATTACGGAACGGACCCGGAAATAACAGCTATTCTGGACAACACCGAGCTGTATTTCGTGCCTTTTGTAAATCCTGACGGTTACATTCGCAACGAAACTACTGATCCTTCAGGAGGTGGAATGTGGAGAAAAAACCGCAGAGACCACGGAGGTGGAGAATATGGTGTTGACAACAACAGGAACTACTCTTACGAATGGGGAACCACAGGGACGAGCACGAATCCGTCCAACGACACATACTGCGGGGCTGCGCCATTTTCTGAACCCGAAAATCAAGCAATGAAATGGCTTTGTGAACAACGGGAATTTGTAATGGCGCTGAACAATCACACATCCGGGGACCTGTTGCTTTATCCACATGGATATAACCCGGTTCTGACTCCTGACAATTCTACATTTGAAGCCATCTCTGCTATGATGGTTGAACAAAACGGGTTCAACAACATCTTATCAGCAGACCTTTATCCTGCATCCGGAGATTCCGACGACTGGATGTATACTGAAACATCAACGCACGATAAAATTTTCGCCATGACTCCTGAGATAGGTCCCTCTTTCTGGCCTGCAAGCAGTCAGATCGAGGACATCTGCAAAAGCACGGTATACATGAACATTACCGCCGCCCATCTGATAACGAACTATGCAAATGTAGCTGACCTTAATCCTCCCCTATGGAATAATATTTCGGGGTATGCTCAATACGAGATCCAACGATTGGGGCTGCAAGACCCCGCAAACTTTACAGTAACTTTTACAGGCATTACAAACATTACATTTTCCAGTCCGGTTAACACTCATAATGGGATGACACTACTTCAAACCGATCTGGATTCGGTAAGCTTTACCCTTTCGGGTGGAATCGTTGATGGAGACCCGATCGAGTATGCGATCAGTCTGGACAACGGCCAGTTTGTAATAACCGACACCATCATGAAAACTTTTGGTAATGGCATAGTGATCTTTGCAGATGACGCCTCTTCCATGGCCAATTGGACAAGCTCGGATTGGGATGCTACAGGTCTGGAATACTATTCTCCTTCTTCTTCCATAACGGATTCTCCGGGGTCGGGCAATGACTATAATAACAATGATGTTAACACCATTAGCCTCGACAACGCGGTTAATCTTACAAATGCTATTTCTGCCAACCTTATGTTCTGGGCAAAATGGGACATTGAGGCCGGGTATGATTATACTCAGTTGCAGGTCTCAACAGACGGTGGAACAACCTGGATCCCGCAATGTGGGAAGTATACAGGTCCGGGAACAGCTGATCAGGATCCGGGAAATCCACTTTGGGATGGAACACAAAGTACCTGGGTACAAGAAGAAATTGATCTTAGTGATTATTTAGGCCAAACCATTCGATTCAGATTTCAGTTGGTTAGTGACATTTGGGCCATAGCTGATGGATTTTATTTTGATGATTTTGAAGTTACCGCAGTCACCACCCCTACATCTGTGGGTGGATGGATTGAAAATTCGTTTGGTGTAGAGCAGAACATGCCCAATCCATCATCCGGGCATACTTATATTAACTATAGCTTGCCACCTGATGTAACGAAAGCCGAATTCATTGTAACCAATAGTGTTGGTCAGGTCATCGAGAAAACATCAATTGATCCGAGAAGCAGAAGTATCGAGGTGAACACTCAAACATACGGTGGAGGCACATATCTGTATTATGTCCGATCTGGCGACCTAAGAAGCGCTCCAAAGCGAATGATAGTAGTAAAATAGGTCCACAGAAACAATAGTTGATCATCCTATTTCTTGTATTGTGTAGTTTTGGCCATTAATATTAATCCCATCACCTACTTTTTTCCCTAAAAAATGTTGCCCGATCGGAGATGCAACAGAAACAAAATAAACAAGCTCTCCCAGAATATCTACGCTCCCTGCACTAACTGAAATAAAGTAATTCCCTTTATCTGTCCTTACCAACGCTCCCAATTCAATATATTCACATTTTTTATCCGGATCTATTTGACCTAATGTTGCTTTCAGCTTATGTGCTTCGTTGAGGTGTTTCGAGTTGTTCTCTGTTTCTAATTGGGCCATTGCACGGCTGGTTTCGTGTTTGTCACCGGCAGAGCTCTTTGTCTCTTTATTCGCATCAGTCTGAGCTGAAGCAATAGCATTTGAAAATCGGCTGATCCGTTCTGAAACATATTGCTGACAATACAACAATAGATCACGCTTACTGCTGTCATCAATAGTCATTATACCTGTTCCATAAATTTGTTTTCAATCCAAAGTATACGTAATGATCGGATTCGAACTCCAGTCCACTTTTCAGCTCTCTGAAAACATAGCCCAGCTCAACTCTCAAATTTGTTTTAGCATGAATCAGATACGATATTCTGAGATGACTGTAAAAGATTCTGGTATTCGACCCTTGACCTGTAAAGTGACCATAATCGTATGGTCTGTTCGAATAAGGTTGAAACATATTGCCTCCGTATGAGATAGATGGTATAGAGTCTTTCCCATGCATTGCCACGCTTACCTGCTCTTCAAAGATCCATTTCTTCTTGCTATATCGAATAAAGCTCATCCATTCCCAAAAATTAGATCCATAGGGGTGTGCCAACGAGCCATTGTCATGCGCGTAATTTTGGACAGGTGCACCGTGCGAATAGGTGTAAGGTCTAACCGAATTCAATTCAGTCTGCAAATCCAACCCTTCCAACAGAAAGTCAAACGATTTAATACCGATCTGTCCCCCATACTTGTTTGCCCACCAGCCACTATCAGCCTTTATCTCGGAAAGTAAGAACTCATCAATAACAAACTGCCCATACACCTTAAGTTTTCTACCCACATTCACACTAATGTTCATCCCCATAATTGCATTATCTGCTGAGCCTTGCTGATATTCTACAGGTCGATAGAATATGATCGGGTTCAAATAGTTAAAATCAAATCCGCGATTCAATAGAGTGTCTTCTGCCTGCCACACAATTGACTCAAACAAACCTATGTTGACAACGCGAGACAAGTCCCAATCCAGATAGTGCGTTGCCGTAAATTTTCCCTTGAAATTCTGTGGATCATTTTCCGACCCATAGATGTGTCTTTGTCTGGTAAACAGATTGACATATTTGATCTTCCACACCTTGGTCGAAATTTTAAAATATGGATAATTGTTGGCCACGTCACTCAGCAACAGGGATCTATATCCGTCGCCAAAAAAGTTCTTCCCATTTCCCAATTGTAAGGTGAAGAATTTATTGGCTTTGAAGTGCAAATACCCTTGAACCTGAAGATGGCCGTATGCGTTTCCTATGTTGGTTACTCGCCCGAATGAGGGGGCGACACCCAAATTCTTCACACTCGAATCAACAAATGAAGGTCCGCTTAAATAATTCCCAATTGCATCAACAGATAACAAAAATTTATTCTTCAGCTTATATTCAGCACCAAATCCCACTCCCCCGTGAATTGCCGGATCCGTTCCAAGCCTATGATTATCTGCACCCATTTCGATGTCGGAAAGAAACTTTAGTCGAGCGGAGCTTTTTTTCCTCTGTAATTGGTGAAATCCGTCAGTAGAAAATATTGAATCTGGATAATCATCATATATATAGGGCCTAATTGACGAGTTGCCACCGAATTTCACATTCAGTTTGCTGATCTCTCTTTCAAGATAACGGTGCATAGGGACATTGCCTAATTGGCTTTGGGCGAATAGGCCAAGGGAGTGAATAAAAATAAAAAGAGCAGCAATGTATTTCATTCTTTCCGAGCTTTGGGTCGAAAAACCAATAAGATCAATCCAGCCAAAAACACAGCAATTCCGATAGCAATAAAAAAGCTAACTGTCGCATTATCCTGCGCAAACCAAATAGACAACCCAACTACTAAAATGTTGTACCCGTATAAAACAACAACAGTTTTAGCATGACTTAATCCTGAGCCGATAAGTCTATGGTGGATGTGATTTTTATCTGCCGAAAATGGAGAGTTTCCGCGGCTTGCCCGAAAAGCAAAAATTCTAATTGTGTCAATGAGTGGGTAAACCAATACCGCCATTGCAAAAACCGGAGTCGGGATCTTTGCCAACAGCCCCATGGTTTCCCGAACTCTGGATTGATCTTCATTGATCATGCTGATAGCTAGAACCGATATTATTGCTCCGATCACCATGGACCCCGAATCACCCATGAATATTTTTGCAGGGCTGAAATTGAACACTAAAAACCCCAATAGCGTTCCCGCCAAGATCATTGCCAACAGGGCTAAAGGGATATTTCCGGTATAATAAAACCAACCTGCGAACATGCACGAATTAATAAACCCTACTCCAGCAGCTAACCCGTCAACACCATCGATTAGATTATACGCATTTACAACGACTATATAAACAAATACGGACAGCAATACTCCCACCCACTCCTCGGAGAAATCGCCAACACCGAATATACCGTGCATACCGTCAATTTTAATTCCCCCCATCATTACCAGAATAAAACCGACCAACATATGTGCAAGCAGTTTTTTCAATGGTGCCGTACCGATGATATCATCTTTAATGCCCACAAAGAACAACAGGATCAGACAAGCAGTGAGGTATTTGAATATCGTTAATGCCTCCTTAATGAAATAGTCATTCTCCTCGATCACCGTGGAATAGCTTTCGGGGTACCATAAGGCATACGAGAACAGAACCGCACCAAAAATGATGATCCCTCCTATTGTAGGGATACTCCTTCTGTGGATCTTACGGTCTTCACCCGGCTCGTCCACAAGATGTTTCAACTTAGCTACCTTGATCAATGAAGGAGTTGCCAGCAATACGATGAAGAATGCAGTAATAAAACCCAATAAGATTGTGTTCTCCGCCATCAGAAATCGTAATATAGATTATTCAGGTTTGTTCTTATTCCCAGATAAATGAAGGTTGAGTTTGACACTGAATTAATATCAGCATGTACTCTATTTCTGGCACTAACAAAACCAGTTAAATTCGTTTTTACATTAAGTCTGTACCCAATTGTAAGTTCTTGTACATTATTATAAATCGTTCTTTTTTCATCCGGATCTCCAGCAATCACCTCATCAGGATAGTCAATGTTGTATTGATAACCTTCTCCTAATCCTGTTATAATGCCTGATACTACTTTAATCTGGCCGAAGATCTTATTTTTCTCATAATAGCCAATTCCGACTAATTCAGTAAAGCTGGCTCCGTAAGGATGTGCAAGCGGCGCCCTCATGTGCGACCAATTCTGAAGGGGCTCGCTACTCGATGTGGCATAGGTATATGGGTAGGCGCTGTTAAGTTCGGCCTGTAGGTAAAGCTCTTTTAATCCAAAAGAATCAAACGATTTTAATCCAAGCTGGTATCCAAATTTTTTCTCGGCCGGATTGTCTACCAAAACTTGTCCGTATAGCTGCACCTTTTTTAGCAACTGATAATTGAGGTTGATCCCCAGAACTACATTGTTAGAAGATTCAAATCCGTTCAGTGCCACTGATGTTCCTATCAAAGGGGAATAAGCCGAAAAATGCATTGGTACTGTTCCTAATGTGTCGACGTATTGCTTAAAAATTCCTCCTTCAAAGAACCCTATTTCAAGTTTCGGACCTGGTTTGAACGACAAATAATGAAAGTTGCCGAACTTTTCCTTAAATGTTGCTTCAGGAGTTGTCGACTCAGGCAATCTTGAAGTGGATGAAAGTTGCGCGAAGATTGCAGTATACTTCAGCTTTCCATTGGCGAAATAATAGGTCGTCCGAAGGAAGGGGTAGTTGGCAGCGTAATCAGACAACAGCATACTTCGATAGCCATTACCAATGAAATGTTTGCCGTGTCCCAGTTGGATGTTGAGATTTTTACCCGGACTGAACGAAATGTAACCCATAGCATAGCCGTAATCCAGTTTCCCCCCATACAATTTTACGCGCCCTTCACTGGGCAATGTACCTGTTTGATTGACATAATCAACAATATATTCAGGCATTTTAACCAAGTTCTCATAGAAAAATGACTCAAATGAAAAATTTGTTCCAAGATCTCCTTGTACACGAAGCGCTCGTGTATTTCTGGTCATTATGCGAAAATCCTGATTTAAATCCTTTCCCCATCTGAAATTCCCAAGTGGATCTAGCGTCAGGCGATAGTCATCTCCTTTGATCTCCACCAGATTTTCTTTGCAAAGTTTCTGTGTAAGGGCATAGTAATACAAGCCTGAGTCGATCATTACTTTATTCACTTCCTTCATACCCGCACCGCTTTCAACATAAGGTCTTAGCGAAGAATGTGACAACGTATCAGAAACCGCCATTATTCGTTGAATCCTGTAGTTCAGCTCATGATTTAGCGGTAAATTTTTCTGTTGAGCTTTCAAATTGAAAGTGAACAAAATAGCTACTATGAAAAGCGCGTACTTCAAACAAGTTTATACTAGTTGATTAAAATAATTAGCTTCTATCAATTCAGAATAGACAGACCGAATTCCTTCCTCCAGATCTATCCGGTGTTTCCATCCCAAGTTATTGATCTTTTGCACATCCATTAATTTACGGGGCGTGCCATCCGGCTTGGTTTCGTCAAAAACAACCTCTCCCTCAAATCCAACAATTTTCTTTATCATACAAGCCAGATCCTTAATGCTAATGTCTTCTCCGGTACCTACATTAACAAATTCCGAATCTGAATAATTCCCCATTAAGAAGAAGCACGCATCAGCGAGATCCGATACGTGCAGGAATTCTCTTTTTGGCGAACCTGTACCCCATACCACAACGGTATTTTCCCTGCTTACTTTTGCTTCATGAAACTTCCTGATCAATGCAGGAAGCACATGAGAATTGTTCAGGTCATAGTTGTCATTAGGTCCATACAAATTCGTGGGCATTGCGGCAATAAAATTGCATCCATACTGATCCCGATACGCCTCGCACATCTTTATACCAGCAATTTTTGCAATTGCATAAGGTTCATTCGTTGGTTCAAGAACATCAGACAACAGGCTTTTCTCCTGCAGCGGTTGAGGTGCCAATTTTGGATAAATACACGAAGACCCCAGGAACAAGAGTTTTTTGACCTCAGTTTTATGCGCCTGATGGATAACGTTGTTTTGAATCATTAGATTGTCATAAATGAACTCACCTCGAAACGAATTGTTTGCGTGGATCCCTCCAACTTTAGCTGCTGCAAGGAAGACGTAAGACGGCCTTTCATTTTGAAAAAAAAATTCAACTGCTTCCTGCTTTTTGAGATCGAGTTCAGAAGAAGTTCTGACTACTATGTTATCGAATCCCTCCGTTTGAAGTTTCCGTACTATTGCGGAACCAACCATTCCCCGATGTCCTGCTACAAATATTTTATCCGAGCTATTCATTGTAGTCCATTACTTTATGGCCACCATCCATTAGGTATTTGTCTTTTTTGAAAAGTGCCAGATCCGATTCCATCATATCCTTAACCAGAGCCTTAAGGTCGTAAGTGTGTTTCCAACCGAGCTCATTCCTCGCCTTTGAAGCGTCCCCAACCAAAATGTCCACCTCAGTTGGTCTGAAATATTTAGGGTCAACCTCCACCATTACTTTTTTGCTCTTTTTATTGATCCCTTTCTCTTCCACACCATCACCAATCCACTCCAGATCAATTCCTACTTCAGCAAAGGCCAGATCAACAAAATCACGAACAGTAACAGTTATACCTGTAGCAAGAACAAAATCATCGGCCACATCATGTTGAAGAATCCGCCACATACCTTCAACATAATCTTTTGCGTGCCCCCAATCCCTTTGTGCGTCCAGATTTCCCAAAAACAACTTTTTCTGCAGGCCTAAAGAAACTCTGCACGCGGCACGTGTTATTTTCCTCGTTACAAAGGTCTCCCCTCGCAAAGGAGATTCGTGATTGAACAGAATACCGTTGCTTGCAAAAATCCCATATGCTTCACGATAATTCTTCGTGATCCAATAGGCATACAGTTTAGCTACGCCATAAGGACTTCTGGGATAGAATGGGGTTGTTTCATTTTGTGGAATTTCATGCGCTTTACCATACAGCTCTGAAGTAGAAGCCTGATAAAATTTAGTTTTTTGCTCTAATCCCAGAATCCTAATTGCCTCGAGTAGTCGCAAAGTGCCCATTGCATCCGAATTTGCTGTGTATTCGGGTGTTTCAAAAGAAACCTTTACATGGGATTGTGCGGCCAGATTGTAAATTTCATCGGGCTGGACCTCCTGTATGATCCGAATCAGGTTCGTTGAATCGGTCAAATCACCATAATGTAGCATAAACTTAACATTGTCTTCATGCAAGTCTTTGTATAAATGGTCAATTCGATCTGTATTGAAGAGTGAAGTTCTTCTTTTAATTCCGTGCACCTCATAGCCTTTGGAAAGCAACAACTCCGATAAGTATGCCCCATCCTGGCCAGTAACACCTGTAATTAATGCCTTTTTCATAAAGAAATAATAGTACCAAGCAAATTTAATATTCCCTTGCTAGTTAACAACAAATAAATGACAACTGCCTAAATCAGCTGGTTGAAAAACTGGTAACAACCAACAATAATTAAGTTACAACAAACCAATTATTCAACAAGTCTTTCCGATTGTACACCATTTCCTGATTTGTCTTGACATCAATAAGTGACTTTCCTGCGGCTTTTGCAATAGCGTGCCCCGCGGCAGTATCCCATTCCATTGTTGGTGCAAATCTTGGGTAAACATCGGCTGTACCCTCCGCAACCAAACAGATCTTCAGAGAGCTTCCCATAGAAACAACCTCAACCTCTCCATGTTCCTTTTTGAGATTTTCAAGGAATTCTTGAGTTTCGGGAGACATGTGTGACCTACTGCCAACCGCCCTGTACTTCCTCTCTGCCTGTACAATGGGAATTGCAATTGACTCTCCATTTTGGACTTTTCGTGCTCCCATGCCGCTTGCTCCTGAATACAGTTCGTTTTTCACGGGTACGTATATCACTCCAAGTAAAGGAACACCATTATCGATCAATGCGATATTGACTGTAAATTCACCATTTCTTTTGATAAATTCCTTAGTTCCGTCCAAGGGGTCAACGATCCATAGTCTCCGCCAGTTTTTTCTTTCCTCATAAGGGATCTCTTTTCCCTCCTCACTTAAAACAGGAATACCCGAAGCTTCAAGCACTTCCATTATTGCCAAGTGAGCTTTTCGATCTGCCAGGGTCAGAGGGGATTGATCGCCTTTCTTTTCTACTTCAAAATTGTCGGAATGATAAACGTCCAATATCTCTTTTCCTCCTTGAATAGCCGCTTTTTCGGCCAAATCCATCAATACCTTTAGATTCACTTTTCAGGTTTAATAATGTCACTAATATCCACTTCCGGCGCCGGCGATCTTCTCGATGGGATGCCAGGTGGTCTTCATTTCAACAAATTCATCAATAAAATAAGGACTATGATTGTCAGCACTGAGCAAGTTGTTGCCATCAAATACAGATACTCTTTTCAGGTTTTCAACGGCGCATTCCTTAACCTTCTTGATCTCTTCTTTGTCCGTTCCGCTGTAAGAAAATCCATTCACATCCATATGAGAGGCCATATGCTCCAAAAGTTCTGACCTTTTTCCGGTCAGGATATTAACCGTTCCCCCCGGCACATCAGAAGCATTCAATACTTCAGCGAAAGTAATTGCACAAAGAGGCATACTCTCAGAGGCAAGAACAACGCAGGTATTCCCTCCCGCAAGAACTGGTGCTATAGCATTTACTAAGCCTAATAATCCAGACCCTTCCGGAGCACAAACTGAGATCACCCCCATAGGTTCCGGAGAAGTAAAATTAAAATGAGAGCTGGCTACAGGATTTACCGAGCTGAACACTTGTGAAAACTTGTCACACCAACCTGCATAATATATAAATCGATCTATACTTGCTAAAACCTCTTTTTCAGCTTTTGCTTTTGAATTTCCCTGCAGCTCAAGTTCGGCAATAAATTGGGTTTTTCTCCCCTCAAGTATTTCGGCTATTCGATACATGATCTGACTACGATTAGCAGCACTTTTCCCTGCCCATTTACCGCAAGCTTTCCTTGCCGCAACTACTGAATTTCTGAAATCTTTTCTGGAGGATAAACAAATGTTACCTAATTGTTTTGTGCCGTTTACAGGTGTGTAATATCGTCCGGATTCCGTTCGCGGAAAAGCTCCGCCAATGTAGATCTTATATGTCTTTAGTATTTCAACTCTATCCATTTCTAAAACTTTAAATAGGGTTTAAGTCCATGTAATCCGCCTTCTCTCCCAAACCCGCTTTCTTTATACCCTCCAAAAGGAGAGGTGGGGTCAAATTTATTGTACGTATTCGCCCACACGATTCCCGCCTTCATTTGTGACGTGAGGTTAAATATTTTTGACCCCTTGTCCGTCCACACGCCGGCTGATAATCCATACGGTGAGTTGTTTGCTTTAGCGATGACCTCGTCTGCTGTACGAAAAGTTTGAACTGCGAGAACCGGTCCGAATATTTCTTCCTGAACGATCCTGCTTGATTGTGAAACATCTGTAAACAGCGTAGGTCTGCACCAGAAACCTTTTTTAGGTAGTGGACAGGAGTTTTGGTACATGGTTGCACCTTCATCATTGCCTACTTTAATGTACTTATTAATCGTGCCAAGTTGTTCTTTAGAATTTATTGCGCCAATGTCGGTGTTCTTGTCAAGCGGATCACCTACTATCAGTGATTTCATCCTGTCTTTCAGCTTGCGCAGAACAATATCATTTACCGATTCCTGTATAAACAATCTTGATCCTGCACAACACACATGACCTTGATTGAAGTAGATCCCGTTAATGATGCCCTCGACCGCCTGATCTAAAGGTGCATCTTCAAAAATGATGTTGGCTGCCTTTCCCCCAAGCTCCAGAGTTGTCTTCTTGTGCGTTCCAACGACCGCTCTTTGTATGATCTTACCAACACCTGTTGACCCTGTAAATGCGATCTTGTCAATATCCGGATGGTTAACTATTGCGGCTCCTGTGGCACCTGCTCCCGAGACAATATTGACCACCCCAGGCGGTAGGCCTGAAGCTTCAATTACTTCGGCAAGTTTTAATAAGGTAAGTGGTGTGGTTTCTGCAGATTTTATAACTACAGTGTTTCCAGTTGCCAATGCAGGTGCTATCTTCCATGCTGCCATCAGTAATGGAAAGTTCCAGGGTATTATCTGACCGGCTACGCCAAGAGGTTCTGCTTTTCTGTTTGGAAATGCATACTGCAATTTATCTGTCCAGCCTGCATAATAAAAAAAATGTCCTGCTGCTAATGGGATATCCACATCTCTAGACTCTCTGATTGCCTTTCCGCCATCCATCGATTCTATTACCGCAAACTCTCTGGCACGTTCCTGAATCAATCTCGCAATTCTATAAATGTACTTTCCCCTTTCTCCTGGAGCCATTTTGGACCACACTTCCTTGTAGGCCCTTCTGGCAGCTTTGACCGCCTTATCTATGTCTTTTTCATTGCCTTCCGCAACCTCAGCCAGCACTTTTTCAGTTGCCGGATTAATGGTTTTAAAATACTTATTAGACTCTGGTTTTACCCATTTTCCGCCAATAAAAAGATCATACCGCTTCTTTAAATTGATGTGGTCCGTGCTTTCGGGAGCTGGTGACAAATCCCATTTGGAGTCAAATTCGAGTGTTGGTGATTTTCCCATATAATTAATCTTTAGAAAAATAATCCTTTGATTGATAGATGCCTGTTTTTTGTTTTTCGATTTGCATAAGTACATCATTTGCCAGGCTGCTTGCCCCATATCGAAACCATTTATTACTGAGCCACGCATCTCCAAGTGTTTCTTTAACGAGCATTAGATATTGCAGGGCCAATTTAGAATTTGAAATTCCTCCTGCGGGTTTCATGCCTACCATAGTGCCTGTCTCATAGAAATAATCCCTAATTGCTTCTAGCATCACACATGTAACAGGTAAAGTAGCTGCAGGGTTAATTTTCCCGGTCGATGTTTTAATAAAATCCGCACCTGCATACAGTGCAATGTCGCTCGCTCTTCGAACTTTATCAAGCGACCCAAGCTCTCCTGTTTCAAGGATCACTTTCAGTCTTGCTTTTCCACAGGCTTCCTTAACTGCCGCGATTTCGTCAATTACGTAATTGTACTCTCCCTGGTGAAACCTGCCTCTTGAAATGACCATATCCACTTCATCCGCGCCACCATCAACAGCAAGTTTGGTATCCGTAATTTTCACGTCCATGCTTGATTGGCCCGCGGGAAATGCAGTAGCTACAGCCGCCACCTTTATTTTTGTTGTCAGGAGCTCCTTCTTAGCTTGAGCAACAAAATTAGGATATACACAAACTGCAGCAACAGTTGGTAGATCCGGGTTTGAAATGTGAAGAAACCTGGCTTTGTTGCACAACTGTTGTACTTTTCCAAAAGTATCCGCTCCCTCCAAGGTTGTAAGGTCGATCATGTTCAAGATCATCTTCAGGCCTTGAAGTTTCGAAGCTTTCTTTACGCTTCGACTCTGGATACGCGCTATTCTGTCTCCAACGCCGACCTGATCAACTCTAGGTGTTAGTCTGAAATCCGGAAGTTCATTTAATTTCCCCATATACAATTGATAGGACTACAAATATAACCATTTAGTATAGGGATAGGGCATTCCTGAATGAAATGCTAATTGAAAATACAATATTTACTTACATTTGTATCCCTTTATGAAACAGGAGGATAAAAACCTATTCCCAGTGTTCGAGAAAATGCTATCTCGGGAGAGCAAGGAACACATGCTTAAGCAACATGGCGTGGTCATTTGGATGACCGGATTATCGGGTTCCGGGAAAAGCACCATTGGAAAAGATCTCGAAAAAAAGTTATTTTCTGAAGGGATATTAACCACGTTATTGGATGGTGATAATGTGCGTACCGGAATTAACAATAACCTTGGGTTTTCCCTTGAAGACAGGGAGGAGAACATTCGAAGAATTGCCGAGACCGCCAAACTATTTATTGAATCCGGAATAGTTGCTATATGTTGTTTTGTAAGTCCCTTGAAGAGTATTAGGGCTCAGGCACGTCAGATTATTGGTGAAAAGGATTTTTTCGAAGTCTTCATTAACACGCCTCTTGAAATTTGTGAGAAAAGAGACGTTAAAGGACTGTATCGTAAAGCAAGATCAGGTGAGATCACTAACTTTACCGGTGTTGGTTCTCCATTTGAAGCTCCAGACTCAACTCACATTGAAATACAAACAACAAATAGAACGGTTGAAGAATCGGTGACAGAATTGTACGGAACAATAATCCATAAAATAAAATTGGCTTAAAAATGAACCCACACAGCCTTTCGCATTTGCAAGAATTAGAAGCAGAATCTATCTACGTTATTAGAGAGGTTGCTGCACAATTTGAGAACCCGGTCCTCTTGTTCTCAGGAGGAAAAGATTCCATAGTTTGTTTTCACCTGGCGTGCAAGGCTTTTTGGCCCGCGAAAGTTCCTTTTCCTTTGATGCATGTTGACACTGGACACAATTTCACAGAAACTATCGAATTTAGAGATCAGCTGATCGAAAAGTCCGGAGCACGGCTGATCGTTGCATCCGTACAACACGCAATTGACCAGGGAAAGGTGGTAGAAGAAAAGGGGATCAATGCAAGTAGAAACGGTCTTCAGACAGTAGCTCTCCTCGATGGCATTGTGGAACACAATTTTGATTGTGCCATGGGGGGTGCCAGAAGAGACGAAGAGAAAGCAAGAGCAAAAGAGCGCTTTTTCTCTCATCGGGATGATTTCGGTCAATGGGACCCTAAAAACCAGAGGCCTGAGCTATGGAATCTGTTCAACGGCAAGAAGAATATGGGCGAGCATTTTCGCGCTTTCCCCATTTCAAACTGGACTGAAATGGACATCTGGCAGTATATTCTACATGAAAAAATCGACCTCCCTTCTTTGTATTTTTCTCATCAGAGAGATGTCTTTGAGAGGGACGGAACCCTACTTGCCAAAACGAGTTTCATTCAGACCAAAGACAATGAAAGTGTCGAGAATAGAACCGTTCGTTTCAGAACAATTGGCGATGCAACATGTACCGGTGCAGTGATGTCCGAGGCCATATCTGTTGAAGATATCATCAGCGAGGTTGCAGCAACACGGACTACGGAACGAGGAGGAAGAGCTGACGACAAAAGATCTGAAGCCGCGATGGAAGATCGGAAAAAAGAGGGATATTTTTAACCTACTAGCTGGAGTGAATTTCCCAAACTAAAAATAAGACTCGATATTTTAAACACACAATGGATTCGAAAGCATATTTAAACATGGATTTACTAAGATTCACCACTGCTGGCAGTGTTGATGATGGTAAAAGCACACTTATTGGCAGGCTGCTCTACGACTCTAAGTCTATTTTTGAAGATCAAATGGAGGCGATTGAGCGGGCAAGTGAAAAGAAGGGAGAGGAATCTGTTAATCTTGCACTTCTTACAGACGGGCTAAGAGCAGAAAGAGAACAAGGCATTACCATCGACGTGGCGTACCGATATTTTGCAACTCCGAAAAGGAAATTTATTATTGCCGATACTCCGGGCCACATTCAGTATACCAGAAATATGATCACCGGTGCTTCAACTGCCAATCTAGCTATTATACTGATTGATGCCAGGCACGGGATCGTTGAACAAACAAAACGACACTCTTTTATTGCTTCACTGCTCGGTCTTCCGCATATTATTTATTGCGTTAATAAGATGGATCTGGTGAATTATGATCAAGCCGTCTTTGAGAGGACTAAGTCAGAATTAAGGGCTTTTAGCTCAAAATTGGACACTCAAGACATTCGATTCATTCCAATTAGTGCGCTTAAAGGGGATAACGTCGTTAATAGATCTGAGAAAATGACCTGGTATGAAGGCTCAACATTACTTCACACACTGGAAAATATCCATATCGCAGGTGATGAGAACCACATAGACTGTCGTTTTCCTGTGCAATATGTTATCAGACCCCAGAGTGCCGAATTCCCGGATTACCGAGGATATGCCGGCAGGGTTTCAGGTGGTGTCTTCAAGACCGGAGACGAAGTAATGGTGATGCCAACAGGTTTTACTACCAGAATAAAATCGATCGATACAATGGGGGTGCAGCATCAGGAAGCCTTTCCTCCAATGAGTGTATGTATGACCTTAACCGACGATATTGATATTTCGCGGGGCGATATGATCGTTCGTGTCAATAATTCACCACATTCGGAACAAAATATTGAAGTTATGCTCTGTTGGATGGGTGATCGGCCATTGATCCCCAATGGAAAGTATGCTTTAAAACACACAACGAAAGATGCACGGTGCCTGATCAAGGAAATAAAATATAAAGTAGATATTAACACGCTTCATCGAGATGAAAATGACCTTGAAATCAAGATGAATGACATTGCCAGGGTTACATTGAGAACGACCACTCCGTTATTCATTGATCGCTATACTCGCAACAGACGTACCGGAAGCCTGATCCTCGTTGAAGAAGCAACTAACAATACTGTTGCCGCCTGCATTGTAATCTAAGCACAAAAAAGCCCGGTGATTCTGACCAGGCTATTAATTTCTTGAATGGTGTATATTTTCTACTTCAGCCTGAACATAACCGGAAGTTTGAAATAACTCCTTACCGCTTTTCCATTGTTCTTTCCAGGCGCCCATTTACCCGGTATTCTCCTTACCTTTTTCACGGCTTCTTTTCCAAGTGCTTTGTGTGGGACCTTACCGATCGTTTTCACGTCTGTAATTGAACCGTCTTTCTCTACAACGAATTGCACGAAAACCCTTCCCTGAATATTAGATTCGGCTGCAATTTCCGGATACTCAATGTTCTTGTTCAACCACGCCAATAATGCTGATTGTCCACCTGGATATTCTGCTTTTTCCTCAACAATGTCAGCAATAGCATCAATTACAATATCTGGTTCTTCCCAAACATCTTGAACAATGGTGGTGTCTTCGTCTTGTTCCAAGCTAATGTCATCTTCTTCTTTGTCATCCTCTACTATCTCGATGTCAGGAACTATAACTGGCGGGGGTGGTGGTGGTGGTGGTGGTGGTGGTGGTGGTGGTGTATGCGTCATTAATTCCTCTACAACTTCATCGTCCATACTATCATCGGCATATTGTGCAAGAGCCGGCAATGGTAAAATGCCCGATTTCAATTCGAAGGATATCAGCACGGCAGATAATGCCACAAGTAAGCCAATACCTACGTACCCGGCACGTGTGCCAATGTTATCAGTATCCGCATCAGGATTTTTCTTTAATTCCATGATCTGTTCCTTTCCAGAGCTAAATTAATACAAATAATTCACTTTCAACCGGCTGGCCAATGCTCTGTTTATTTGGCAACCTTGAAGCTACGATGCGCGAAACAGTTGTTTTCCATAAATGAAACGAAAAATAACTATTCCTAGTACCGAGCCAAGCACATTGGCAAGAATATCGTCAAGCTCTCCAGTTCTCTCCGGTACCACAAAAAATTGAATACTCTCAATTACACATCCATACAGAATGGAAAAAGCCAGAGCGATCAACATTGCATTATTTCGTAACCAGTTTACTCTGGACTGCTTTCTTAATGCAATGGTCAAGCTAGTCACTAACAGACCAAACAAGATGACATGTACGATCTTATCGAATTCCAGTAGTTCTAAATAAGTGACCGAAGGCAATTCTTTTGTGTCGATCAGACACAGAAATAAAATACAAACGATCCAGAAGAAAGTAAAATAGAAGTGTCGCATTTTAGCTGATCAATTCTTCATAAGCTGAAACGTCCAATAAATCATCCAACTCTGACGGATCACTCATTTTGACCTTTATCATCCAGCCTTCTCCGAACGCGTCTTCATTTACAGTTTCGGGCTTTTCTTCCAGAGCTGTATTAAAGGACAGGATTTCACCGCTAACAGGCATAAAAAGGTCTGAGACGGTCTTTACTGCTTCCACAGTCCCGAACACCTCTTCCTTCTCAAGAGTCTCACCCACAGTTTCAATCTCCACATAGACAATATCGCCTAGCTCACCTTGCGCGAATTCAGTTATTCCTATTGTCACCACGTCTCCTTCAACATTTAACCATTCGTGATCATTTGTATATTTAAAATCTGCTGGTAAATTCATATCTCAAAAATTATTCTCTTGGTTTTACTGATTGGTAAAAATAGCAAAAACACAATCGAAAAAACACAAATAAAAAAACACGTTAACTATTAAAGTTGGGGTCTCAAATTATTATTTACTACTGCAAAGTGAATCGTAGAGCCAACCCGGAATTTGTATTCGCTGTTGGAAATGAAGTAGAAATGAACGGCTTTGTCACAATTCTGTCAAAATAGGCCCTAACACTCAATGCCTTCCCGAGTTTGTAGTCCGCCGTACACTTTATTGAGATCAGGCGCTGACCAGCAGTAACCTGATTCTGGTTCTCTATGATCTTTCTGGTGATAGTCTTGTTGCTTCTGATCGAGATGTCCACTCTGGTGTTCAGATTACTCTCAACCTTTTTACCTCCAATTTTAAAAGGAAGTTTCACGTCATCAAATCTATATCCAGTTCCAATTACAAACTCGTTCCCTTTGATCTCGGTAATCTGGTTATTGGCAAGAGACAGTGAAACATTTCTGTCCTTTTTAAACTCTGCTTTTAGTATTAAGCTATTATGAAGAGTAGCATCAAAATTTATAAGTGGAGCAAATTGTTCCATAATTGAAGCCGTCATAATTTGCCGTTCAGAGATAAAATTTCCAGAAGCATCTCTAGAGGTGATGTGCCCATTGGAGGGGTCTGTAGATGCGTTCAGATTGGTTGTAAACGAACCAATAGTAAAATTAGATTTATACGAATGGCTAAAGGTAATTGACTTGAATATTTTTTTCATGAAAGGTATTCTTGCAATGCCATCGATCGTGATCCTCCAGTTTGGGAGTGGAATTACACTAAAAGGGTTAATATTGTTTTTGTCAGGGTTATTTCCTGTGTATGCTGCTATAAATGACCCAAGAATTACATCCTGCTGCGTTGCTCCATAACCGTCGGTATATCCCAGATCTTCCCCATGCACACCTACAGAGTTGTTATTTTCATTGGCCAAAATTTGAGACACTTCCGTCCTGAAGTCCCTAAGGTTGCTGAAAATTCTGCTGGTGTTGGAGGTATCACTTTCGAATGCGGTTTTCCATGTTAAAACTGTTGTGCTGAACGTACCTGTTTCCATCGGGTTCTGATGCTGATACATTAAAAGGGAATCGTTCCACCTGAAATTATCCGTTCTGTTGACGGACAAATTCCTGTTCAGATTCAGGTCTATTCTAATCCCTCCGATCGGCTCTATCGTTGCCTTACCCGTTAAATTCTCAGCATGATTGTTCGTGTATTGAGTATTCAACCGTTGGCTATTGCTGTCTGTTATCATCCAATTGTTATCCGCAACGAATTGGGCAAAGTCATTACCGGTTGTATCTCCCAAAAGATCAAACCTTTGGTAGCCTCCCATAATGAACTCAAGCCCGGGAGCATTGAACCCCGGGCTCATGCCCACAATGTTAGTGGATGGTGTATACCCCGGGAGCATTACGCCATCCGTTGTGCTAAAGGTCATATTGACATTTTTCAGCATCATCACAACTCTGGCCACCTGTTCAAGTACCTTGAATTCCTTTTCATCATCGTCATCTGTCTTGTCAGAATCACCGGGCTGTTTTAACGACGGTTTCTTGATCTGTCGTCTGGCACTTGAGCCTCTTCCCTTCCTGCCGTATTTTCTGTTTACTTTTTTGAAATATGGGATCTTGTTATATAAATTAACGAAGTTCGCCTGTCCGTTCCAATTAACTTTTCTGCTGTTTTGGACTGTATTTCCCAATTCAGTTTGAGCAAGTGGAGCCCTGCTCCAGTCGTATGCAACCGAGTATTTTGTGGAGACATTGATCCAATCTGTCAAAGGAAATTTATTCAATGGCAATTGGTAGCTAATATTCAATCCGTGTCCATATTGCATGGTAGTACCCCAATTCCTTATGCTTTCGGTAACCGTATCCTTGAAGTTCTGATACTGATCCGGATACCAGTCTTTATTGACCCATTTTTCATTTTCAGCAATGATAGCATTGTTGGATGCACTGAAATCTACTTTAAGGGCCTTGGTAATATCGTATTTGATATCGTATCCTCTATTCCAGTTAAAGGTCTTGTAAAATTGAGGCAGGGTCAAGGCGTTGTAGTTCCCTCTTATTTGAGATTCATTGTAGGATCTGTCAATGTTGGTTCTTATGCTGATCGACTTAGGTTTTGTGTACAGATTGAAATCCTTGATCAATTTTAACCATTTGGATTTTCTGAACAGCTTCACTTTTGAAAAGGGTTTCCATGGTTTTGAGTTCGGACTATATGCATAATTTAAATTTGTCCTGTAATCCTTGAATGTGTTGAACTGGGTATTAATGTCTCTTCTGTAGGTCTGGCTGTAGCTTAGGGTATAAGTCCAGTTACCAATATCCCAAAAATGTGGTTTGGCTCCTTCTCGTTTTTTATTGATCCTGACATTAGTAAAATTGATGCTTTTTCTTTGTGTATAATCTCTGGAAATGTCCCGTGCGCGTTCAAGGTCTTCAGCCTTCAAGTTTTTCATTAATATATCCGGGTTCAACGGGTCAAACATTGGGTCAATGATCATATCTCCGTACCCTATATACATTGGTAAAGAGACTCCAGACTTGTTTCCGAAAAATTTACCCAACTGAACTGTAGCGGATGCATCAAAAGATTTAATTGTTTCTCTTTGTCTTTCTGAAATTCTCTTTTCAATGCTTCCAAACCCGGGAGTGCTGATTCCGCCTGAAACCGCCACGTTGGCGAAATCTGCCAGTTGCGCTGTAACCCTTCCCTGAGCTGCCCATCCTCCATAATCATCAAAATCAGTTAGTCGTAATTCATTCACCCAGATCTCCGCGCACTTTTCCAAACCATCATCAGGTTGCCATTGATGGGTTGGGTCATCTTTCCATGGGTTTCTTACCCCGATCATAATGGTCTTTATGTCGGATAAGGATGGGTTTCCAACTATGGTTATTCGTCGTGTGGGATCATCCGGATCAGGCACCATGTATGGAGTCATCCCTCCTGTTGCCAAACCACCCGGTCGAGTTATCTTGAGTGAACGGATCTTTTCAAAATCAATAACAATATTATTCGCCTCGGGCCATACTACGTCTGCCACTCCTGAGCCAAGCGGCGACACTTTTATGGGTATTTCATATTCGTAATAGTTGTTTTCAAAATCAGTTCCTAATCTGACAAAACAGGTCAGGTCATTGTCGTTCAACGGCTTTGACGGATCCGTTTCATGTGCGTGAACGAACATTCTTAATTTCTTGTAAGACAGAACGTCAAACGAAGTATTTCGGAACGCAGCTCTGGCATCACCATCCTTAAGGTTACAAACTTCAAGCACCATTGATTGCTCGTTCAATCTCGCTAAGTTCTGGGTTGAGACATTAACCTGTCTGTTAATTCCCGGAGGAACAATGTATTCCGGAGCATTTTCCTCAATGTTCACCGCTCCTATATTGAAAGTGGTACCACTTTCTTCGTCTTGAATG